>ERZ772954.61-NODE-61-length-106285-cov-5.737033_pt1 | contig 106285 bp, 78 predicted proteins | sample MGYA00580684_ERZ772954 | MGnify/ENA primary metagenome ERZ772954 (study PRJEB29015, sample SAMEA2737654) | human gut metagenome | biome: human gut; feature: human-associated habitat; material: faeces | place: China | collected 2012 ...
TGGTGGGTGCGCGAACGGATGGTGCCGATCACCTTGTCTGGCTCGGTGGTGGCGAAGATGAACATCACATGCTCCGGCGGCTCCTCCACGATTTTCAGTAGCGCGTTGAAGCCTTGCGGCGTGACCATGTGGGCTTCGTCGAGAATGAAAATCTTGTAGCGGTCGCGGGCGGGGGCGAATCCGGCACGTTCGCGCAGTTCGCGGGCATCGTCCACACCGTTGTGCGAAGCGGCGTCAATTTCCACCACGTCGATGGAACCGGGGCCGCCTGTGGCGAGGTCCTTGCAGCTTTCGCATTCGCCGCACGGGTGCGAGGTCGGGCCTTTCGCGCAGTTGACGCAACGCGCGAGAATGCGTGCGGAACTGGTTTTGCCGCAGCCGCGCGGACCGGAAAACAGGTAAGCGTGCGTAAGTTTGTTCTCATCAAGCGCTCGCATCAGCGGAATCGTGACCTGATCCTGCCCGATCACGCCGTCGAACGTGTCGGGACGATACCTTCTATAGAGTGCCAGTGCCATCGCAATTCCTTCCGCTGTGGTGTCACTAGGCTACCGATTAATTACGACACGTTTTTTCTCAAAGACCGGCCGCACAGCCTGCCCGTAACGGTGAAGCGCGTGTCCCCAAAGACAAGCGCCGCGGCAACGTTTAAGCTGGGAGTGACGACAGCGACACTACGAAATTGACATTGTGTCAATTTACGGTTTAGACTGAGGGCAGTCAAGAAATTGACAGAGTGTCAACGTGTCGCGCAGGTGAGAGACGCCACTCGAACGAAGGAGAGAAAGCCATGGACGGACAGCACAACGCCTCCGCAACAACAGTCGGAGACGCACGCCGCGCGCAAATCGTGCATGCAGCCCGCGCAATCTGCCTGGAAAAGGGCTTTTCGAAAATCACGATCAGCGATATCGCAGGTCGCGTAGGCATGACCAGATCTCTCTTCTACCACTATTTCCAAGACAAAGACCAAGTTGCGGACGCCGTGCTCGACGACGTCATCGACGAAGTCATCTCGCAATTGGAAGAGTGGAACGCCAATCGAGAAGTCGGCAACATCTCGAAAGCGCTCGATGACGTGGTGCGACTGACCCGTTCCCTCATCGCCGATGAGGGCCCGTTCAGCCAACGCATGATCGAAGACGGCAACGCGGGACTGTACATCAAATTCATCGACCGCGTGGCCGATCGCATTGCGGAATACATCTGCAATTCGACAGTGCGCGATTTCGAGAAATTGCATGGCATGCCCATCACCAACGAGCATGAGACGTTCTATACGCTCATCGTTGGCCTGATTTCGCTGATCAGACTGCATCCCGACATTGAAGACACCGTCATCAGACAGGTCGCGGCACAGACGCTGCACCTGAACGAATACATGTAAACGCAGCTCACCCCGCGCGCATACGTGTTGAGAGAAAGGAAGAGCGATGTTGTTCCAAGTCTATGGCGACACCGCCATATACCAGTGGATCGGATGGATCCTCGTATTCTGCTGCCTGATCGGCGCCAATGAGCTGGCCCGTCGCACCAAGACCGGTGGCGTGATCGCGTTCCTGATCGTGCCGGCCATTCTGACCATCTACTTCATCACCATTTACGTGGCCGCCGCGATGGGTGCCGAATGGGCGCTCAGCAATCCGACCTACGTGCATATGACCAGCTGGTTCCACTATGCCAAGCTATATGCGGCCACCGCAGGCTGCATCGGCTTCATGGCACTCAAATACAAGTGGGGCAAGATCGGCAAATCCGAATGGTTCAAGTGCTTCCCGTTCGTGATCGTGGCCATCAACATTCTTATCGCCGTGGCCTCCGACTTCGAATCGGCCATTCGCGCTTGGGGCACCACATGGGTTTCCACCGAAGGCGTGACGCTGTATGGCGGCTGGCACAATGTGTTCAACGGCGTTGCCGGCCTGATCAACATCGCCTGCATGACCGGCTGGTTCGGCATTTACGTGTCAAAGAAGAAGCAGGACATGCTGTGGCCTGACATGACTTGGGTATTCATCGTCGCATACGATATTTGGAACTTCTGCTACACCTACAACTGCCTGCCGACCCACTCCTGGTATTGCGGCCTCGCGCTGCTGCTCGCCCCGACCGTGGCGAACTTCTTCTGGAACAAGGGCGGCTGGATTCAGAACCGCGCCAACACGCTCGCCATCTGGTGCATGTTCGCGCAGGTGTTCCCCATGTTCCAGGATGAGTCCAAGTTCGCCGTGCAGTCGGTGAACAATCCGAACGTGAACCTGACCGTGTCGATCATCGCGCTCGTGGCCAACGTGCTCGCACTCGGCTACATCATGTACCGCGCGAAGAAGCAGCACGTCAACCCGTGGCTGCAGGAAGTCTTCAAGGGCACCCGCGACTACGAGCAGGCCATCGCCCGCCAGGAAGTCGCCGCCTGATCGCAATCCGTGTTCGATAGTTACGGCGTTCGCTAGTTACAGAAAATCCGGTATTCGTAAGATAAAGATCTTGCGGGTACTGGATTTTTCGTTATTATCGCGAAATTATTTGCGATTGCTTACGATTGCCGATCACGCAATCAGTTGCATACGTGCCATCTTCGATATGCAATGTTGCGGTTTGACCGGCATGTGCACGCACTACCGCGAGCGCTTCGCGTAGTAGGTGTCGGTTTTGCCGGTGACAGGATCACGGTGATCACGCTTGATGGCTTCCAGCACTTTCTCTTCGGTGTTGGCAGCTTGGCTTTCCGCCACGGCCGGCGGCACCAGCACACGCAACGCACGGTCTTGAACTACGACCTTGACAGGCAGGCGACCAACATATTCACCGTCCGCCATCAAGACCGGCGGCTCATCACCCTCTTGCGCGCGGGTGATTTCGATATCGCGCACACGCTTCCAGCCAAACACCTTGCATCCAAGGATCTTGCCGCTGTAGGCGCGCGCCACCGCATCCGCGCATTCGGCGACATTGGGCACATGGTCGAGCCACACCAAGTCAAGCAAACCATCAGAGAACCGCGAATACGGCGAGATCTCAATACCTCCGCCAATATGCCGTGAATTGGCCACCGTAAGCAACGGTGAAATAATGTCTCTTTCTTCCACCGTTCCATCGGCCAACGTGGCTTTGATGTGGTATCCGTACCGCTTCATATGCGTCAATTCCACAATCGCTGCCACGAAATAGCGCACCGAACCGTTGGGCAAGCGGGAATGGTTGGCACGGTCGTTGATACTCGCATCCAAACCACACGACAGCATGCCCGCGTAGAAGCGGTTGACCGCCGGACGCAATGGCACGTCCGAATCGCCGACCAGATCATCGCCGGTACTGGAATCGACGGCATACCCGCCCTGCAACGACGTGGCCAAACCCATATCAACGTCAATATGCGTGCCGCGCACAATCGCGCCGACGATGCCGTCGACAGCGGTTTCCACGCGATTGACCGGCAGCTCAAGACCGCGGGCGAAATCATTGCCGGAACCCGTCGCCACAATACCCAACGGTTTACCGGAACAGCCCACGGCATTGGCTCCAAGCGCAATCATGCCGTCGCCGCCGACCACCACCAGGTAGTCGTATTCGTTCCTGCGATTCCTGGCATTCGCCAAGGAATCGTCGAAGCTCTCGCCGGTCACGTCGATCACGTTGAAGCCATGCTTGCGCCCGGCCTCTTGCAGCAGCTCAACCACCTGCTTGCCGACCTCGGCACCCTTGCCTTTGTTTGACGTCGGATTGCCGACAACGGCAACGGTCGCATTCACACATGACGTTTCGCTCATACTTCAGTACGATAACCGCGATTCGCTCCACACGCCACATGCGAACGGCTTTCCATACAAATGGCCGTGTTTTGTGGAACGAATGTTCCTTTACGTAGAAAGATCCCTTTTTACGAAGCGCGATTTCCCGCACAATGTACCGTTCCGCACCACGCTTATTCGCAGACAATCGGCCCCGCCCGTGACTGTTTGCCGACATGCGATACGAATGGCATTTGCGTACCGACCTGCGCTTCGACCAGCACATCCTCACCTTCTATCGTGCAGGATCCGATCGTCGCATTATTGCCGGATATAGTGCGTTCCGCCACGGAACAAGGATCGGACGATCCCGAATACAACGCATTGGCCGCCGCTACCGACGCCAGGTCGGCCGCATTCTGCGCGCGATGCAAGCACAGCAGCAGATTGCCCGCCGACGCGGCCGCGCCCAGCATGATGGCGGCCACTGCGATCAAAGCCACACCGGATATGGTCCCCGAACCCTCATCGGACCCGCGAATCCAAGCAAACCAATGTTTCACAAGGCGTTTCACATTATCCATTCCTTTCCGACCCGCATCCATCAAATGGTTGCCAATAGTGTTTCACAACATGTTTCACACGTCGTATGTCGCAAGCTCCAAACCTCACAGACCTCCATGCACAGGCCACAACCAACAATCCCGCATCTCACTGCGCAGAGACCAGCACGCTTCGGAGCAACGCTAGAAGTAGCGGGTCGCCTTGCCGGTAACTCGAGTGGGCAGCACACCGGTCGGATCCGGCACCACAGGGCATTGCACCGTGACGGTGACGAAGTCCGCCCCACGCTCGAACCGTACCGTCGCCGAACCTCCCGCAGCCGCCATGACCGCGGTCCTCGCCTTCGATTCGCCGCCCGTATCATCAACCGCGAAAGCCCTGGCACCGGCCGCCGCCGCATCCTGGCAATTCATAGACACCACGGACGCACGCCCCAAGCACAACACCAAAATCGCCACCGCCGCCACGCAGGGGAGCACCACCGCGAATTCCGCGGTGGCCGCTCCCTCATCGGCATCATCGGTATGGCGTTTCCACCATTGCCTCAGCATGAATCACCCGACGCTCAGCGCTTTCTTGATGATGTTGGTCAGCAGCGTTTTGATGGCATCGGATTTCATGATGCCCACCAAAACGGCTGCGAATCCGGTGGCGGCAACCAAAACCACCGCATATTCGGCAGTGGCAGCGCCTTCCTCCGGTTCGACGGTCAGCGTGCGCATACGCGCATCCAACAGGCATACCGCTTTGCCGGCCCGTTCACGCATGGCATGCAGCCGTTGCCCTGCCCTGCCCATCAGGCCCGGCAAACCATCGACGTTGATTGGCGTTACGTTGTTCATGGCGTTCCTTTCGTTCGAACAACCTCGGCCAGATGGCCGAGTGCACCCAGTGTTGCGCATCATCGTGCCCGTCGGAACGTTTTTTCAGGGTTGTGGTCGGAGGACGTGGGTTATCCACAACCACGGCGTGTCATCCACATTTATCCACAAAACTCCGTGAATTATCGTCTCCCAACATTCCCCGCTTTTCCGTTGTCGTTGCGCACACGCCGTCATTGCACAAACGACATGACGGACGGAATGATTCCAACCGCAACAAATGCGGGAAGAAAACACAATCCGGTCGGTAGCAACAAACGAACCGACAATTTCGCTGCAGCCTGTTCGATCTGCGAGCGCTCATCCCAATCCAATTGTTCGACGGCTGTTTCCAAACGTTCCACTGGAGAGGCGCCACTGTGCCATGAGGAGGCGAACGCATCGCGTACTACCGCAAGATCGCCATCATCTGGCCACGCATCATCCCAGGAAACACCTTTGTTCAACTGTTCTCCGGCCGACCGTAGTCCCGCGCCGAATTCTCCTGCCGCAATATCTCCCACGGCAATCAGCGCACGTGGAATGGAGGCCCCCTGCCGTATGGCGACGCTGAGCATCTCCAATATCAACGGCAGCGGAAGTTCCCGCACTCGTCCGGCGGGCGCAAGGTCGGCTGGCACACGGACCGGCCTCCACTGCTTCAGCCACATCGCTTCGGCCGCGCACACCGCCGCCGTCAGCGTCCATATGCCAGTCATTACATAATTCCTTTCATATCGTCATACCATTCATGCCGTCTTGCCGTCCATATCGTCTTGCCTCATCAACGCGCGTATCCATACGAGTCCGAACCCGTAGCAGACACAAGCGAATCCAAGGCATGCCCAACCCCTGACCCCTGAAAAGAGGAAGGTCAACGGATGCGCTCCCATGCCTTCCCCTAAAAGTACGGTGAGCTGCGGCAGCGCCATCAGGAGTTTCACCGTCGCTTTGGGCATGGCGAATGCGTTGGTACGCAGATCATCCAATAATCGTTGTCGTTTCAACGATTCAGCCACCGCCTGCAGGCATCGGCCGGTTTCGCATCCGAGCGTCAGGCTCAGCTGACAGGCCGCATATAGCTCGCCGCTCAGCCGTTCGACTTGGCCGCATTGCTCTTTGGGCGGGCATCGGCTGCGGATCACCATGGTTATGCGAAGCCTGGTAAGTTCGGGTGTGGCGAACGGCGTTCCACCCAATTCTTCGAACGCCTGCACCAATGTGGCTCCGCTGCGCACGGATGCGCGGAGGGAAGCCACGCACGCCACACATCCGATGGCGGGCAATGGTTTCGACGGCATGTTCGCCTCTTCGATTCCGTCAGACCGCCCATCGAATCCTCCATCAGGTTTTTCATCAAGGCTTTCGCCTGCGCGCCCCACTACGTTTCCCGCCCGTTCGCCCACATCGCATACGTTTCGGCGAGGCCACAGCCATACGGCCAGTCCGCACAGTACCGCGCAAATAATGCTGAGGCTTTCCATCTGCCCACCTCGATTCAACGACTCCATACGCGCACGAAATCAGGCCACTGTTGCGAAGCCCGCATTTGGTTGCCGTTCCACCCGGCCAATAGGTTTCCCCGCAGTTTCCCCTCTGCGAATTCAAGCCGTCCTATTTGCGCGATGCGCCGCCTGCCTCCCACTCGGCCCACATGCAGCACTACGTCGAACGCGTCTTGCGCGAGCGCCGCGGTGGCTTGCGGATTCAGCCCGGAGAGCAATCCCAAGGCCACCAAGCGTGAGGGAACCGCCGTCACCTGATTGGCATGCAAGGTGGTCATGCCTCCGCGATGCCCGGAATTCAGCGCGCGCAGCAGATCCACGATTTCGCCGCCCCTGCATTCGCCCACCACAATGCGGTCCGGCCGCATACGCAACGTCGCGCATATCAGCTGCGACAGCCCTATGGCGCCTTTGCCTTCCATGTTGGCGCCGCGCGTCACCAGCGACACGTGGTTGGCATGGTTGAGCATGCCAAGTTCGCGCACCTCCTCCACGGTGATGACGCGCTCCCCCGGCGCGCATCGCATAAGCATTGCTTTGAGCAGCGTGGTTTTGCCTGCTCCGGTTCCGCCGGTCACGAGCACGCTGGCCCTTCGTTCCACGAATCCTTCCAGCAAGGGCATCCATCCGCTTGGAAACATGCCGTTTTCCGCCAAAGATTCCAGACTGGGCGCAACAACGTCCGGCAATCGTATGCTGATGGCGGCGCCTTGAGGAACGAGCGGTGCGATAACCGCGTGCACGCGCACGCCTTCCACGGTGGAGGCGTCGGCTATCGGGCAGGCGTCGTCGAGCCTTCTGCCAAGCTGCGAGCACAGCCGCACGGCGAAATCGCGGATGGCTTGGGGACCGCTGAATGGCACGCGCAATGCATGTGGCCGCATACCTTGGCCGCGATCCACCCACACCGTTCCGTCGCAGGTTACCGCGATGTCGGTGACGCCCGGCTCGGATGCGATGTCGCTAAGTGGCCCGAGTTCCATGACTGATGCTCTTTTCTCCCAACGCTTCCTGAATGAGATCCGCCAACGTTGCGATGGCTTTCGCGTTCGTACGATTGGGTTTGCGCAGTCCAAGCCCTTCCAAGAGTTCGCTGCAAAGCTTGGCATCCGGTTTGATGACCGCGGTGATATCGCAGTCGAGGTATTCCGCCGCTTCCTCGATTGCCGTCGTGCCATGGTCGCGTACGGTTCCGCGCGGTTGCACGCCTACGAGAAACTCCCGTTCCTGCGTTGCGGCATCGTGTTCTCCGATTGAACCGTGATGCGCCCGCAGATTCGCTTTGGCCCGCGCAAGACCAAGTACCGTCAGTTCGACCACGGTAATGCGGATGGCCTTGCGCAGTTCCGTCAAATCCTGCAGTCCGTTCCATTGCCCCATATCGACGACGACCACGCTTCGCACCTGCGATAGCGCATGAATGCACGCTTGCACTTCCCACGATTGCGGATTTTCGGTTTTCCAAGGATCGCATGCCAGCAATGGCACACCATCCCAGATTGGCAGCTCCCGCAGTAGCGCTTTGCCGTCGATATTGCCAAGCGGAGCGCTGATTTCCCCGAAGCGTGAGCCGTCCTCGTTTTCCACGCCAAGAAGCACATCCAGCCCACCTCCTTGCAGATCGGCGTCGACGAGCACACATTTGAGGCCGCGTTCGCTCAGCTCGCGGGCCAGTAAGGCGGCCAGAGTGCTCGTGCCCACTCCTGCCACCACGGAGTCGATAACCACCACATTGCCCATATCGCAGGGTTCCTCCACCGATGCGCGACCGCATTGCGCAACCATGCCATACGTTCCAGGCACAGCGCCAACCAGTTGCGTTCCACCGCGATTCGATCCCGGCGGCGTATAGAACCGTTGCGCAGAGACGGTTCTGCGTTGTGTCGGCGGTGACGCTTGCGGCGCGATCGCGCCGGCGACCGGCAACAGCCTGCCCGACGGCAGCGGCACCGGAGGAGCATTCGAAAAAGACGTTGCATTACTCATACCGTCGATTGAAAAGCTTCGGCGAGCACCATTGCAAGCTGAACCGGCCCTGTGGTCGGAGGACGCGAGTTATCCACAACCCCGGCGTGTTATGCACCGTTATCCACACAACGACGATAATCGGCGTCCGTCGTTTTCCCGAAAAACTCCCTGAGAACAGGCAAACAAAAAGGAAGGCCCGCCGAGCGGGCCTTCCTTGCAAGAACCTTAAGGGCAGAATCTCTGCACAACAACATCGTCGTAACGGTAAGTCTATCCAATGCCCGTTCAACGTAACGACCTATCTTGGCCATACACTCTTTGTGGGCTCTGCTCTTTAAGTTGTTCTTGTACTTCGTAATTATGCTCAGCAATCCGGCAATCGCAAACCGAAACCGGCTGATGTTCCGTATTTGTCGCAACTGTTGCTTTACGATCGCAAGAATCATAAAAATGCTCCATCGTGTGCGAAACGCAAGGCGTGTTTGTTCGTTTGCGTGCGTTTGCGACAAAAACACGGCGTGTCGACACCCTAATTTGCACAATGAGCGAACGAATGTTAACTCCAGCTAAATTTTGCCGGCTTTTTACAGCATTTCCAGCTACTTAAGGATAAAGTAGGAAAGTATGGCACAGATTTTTGACGCACCCTCGAAGGCGATCTTGCGCAGCCAGATAGCTGAGCATATCGCTGAGACCGATAAAAACGACAAGCGTGAGCTTCAGGCCGGCGAAGAGCCGTTGCCGAACGACCGCTTCTTCGACCGCGAGTTGAGCTGGCTGAAGTTCAACAAGCGAGTCCTCGAACTTGCCCAAGACGAAGATCTGCCGATCATCGAACGCGCAAGCTTCGCCGCGATCTTCGCGAACAACCTCGACGAGTTCTTCATGGTTCGCGTCGCAGGTCTGAAGCGCCGCATCGACACCGGCATCGCCGTGACGGCCGCCTCCGGATTGAGCCCAAGGCAGCAGCTGCGCGCCATCAGCGAGCAGGCGCACCGCCTGCAGGACGAGCACGCGCACTACATGATCGATCACATTCTTCCCGACCTGGCGAAGGAACAGATCGTGCTGCTGAGCTGGGACAAGCTCACCGCCGCCGAACAGGAGCGCCTGTCTCGCTACTACCGTCAGCAGGTATTCCCTGTTCTGACGCCGCTCGCCGTGGACCCGGCCCACCCGTTCCCGTACATTTCCGGCGGTTCCATCAACCTCGCCGTGCTGGTGGAGAACCCGGCTTCCGGCAAGTCCCACTTCGCTCGCGTGAAGATTCCTGGAAACCTGAACCGTCTCGTGCCCGTCGACGACATGACCGACGACGATGCCACCAACGTGCGCTACGGCTTCATCACCATGGAGAACCTGATCATCGCGCACCTGGAATCCCTGTTCCCGGGCATGATCATCAAGGAAGCGCGATCCTTCCGCGTTACCCGTAACGAGGATATCGACGTGGAAGAGGATGATGCAGAGAACCTGCTCAACGCCATGGAGAAGGAGCTGCTGCGCCGTCGTTTCGGACCGCCGATCCGTCTTGAGATTTCCGACGAAACCAGCCCGTTCCTTTCCCAGCTGCTCGCCGACCAGCTGCGCGTCAGCGCCGATGAGGTGTACCGCCTGCCGGCACCGCTCGATGCGACCGTGCTCTTCGAACTTGGCGGCATCGACCGTCCGGACTTGAAGTACCGTTCGTTCGTGCCGACCACCAATCGTCAGATTGCCGAGGTGGAGTCGTCCCGCGCGCAAGACATTTTTGCAGCGATTCGCGAACGCGATATCCTCCTGCATCACCCGTACGATTCGTTCTCTACCTCCGTTCAGGCGTTCCTAGCGCAGGCTGCGGCGGATCCGAAGGTGCTCGCCATCAAGCAGACGTTGTACCGTACGTCCAGCAACTCCCCGATCATCGACGCGCTCATCGACGCGGCGCATGCGGGCAAGCAGGTGCTGGCACTGGTCGAAATCAAGGCACGCTTCGACGAAGACGCCAACATCGCATGGGCACGCAAGCTGGAACGCGCCGGCGTGCACGTGGTGTACGGCATCGTGGGCCTGAAGACCCACTGCAAGCTGAGCCTTGTGGTGCGTCAGGAAGCCGACGGCCTGCGCCGCTACTGCCATGTGGGCACCGGTAACTACAATCCGAAGACCGCCCGCATCTACACCGATCTCGGTCTGCTGACCTGCGATCCGGTGGTCGGCCAGGATATGACCCGCCTGTTCAACCAGCTGTCCGGTTATGCGCCGAAGTCGAGCTTCCACCGTCTGCTGGTAGCGCCGCGTACCGTACGTTCCGGTCTGATTCAGCGCATCCGCCGCGAAGAGGATGCGGCACGCGCAGGCAAGGAAGCATGGATTAAGATCAAGGTCAACTCCATCGTGGACGAGAAGACCATCGACGCGCTATACCGTGCAAGCCAGGCCGGCGTGAAGATCGACATCGTGGAACGCGGCATCTGCGCGCTCAAGCCGGGTGTTCCAGGACTTTCCGAGAACATTCGCGTGCGTTCCATTCTGGGTCGTTTCCTCGAGCACAGCCGTATCTACGCATTCGCGAACTCCGATGGCCCGCAGATCGGTGAAGGTCCGGCCGCAGGTCCGGAAGTGTGGATCGGTTCCGCCGATCTGATGCACCGCAATCTCGACCGTCGAGTCGAAGCGCTGGTACGCATCACCGCTCCGGAGCAGATCGACGAGCTGATCAAGTACGTGGATCTGCAAATGGCCGATTCCACCACCTCGTGGCATATGGCAGCCGACGGAACCTACGTGCGTCATGCGAAGGATGAGGAGGGTCGCCCGCTGGTCGATTCCCAGGAATATCTCATCAAGAAGCATACGCGCCGACCGGCAAGGCACTAAACCGTAGGAAATGGCCGATTCTGCTGTTGCAGAATCGGCCATTTCCTATGTTATGGCATACGCGATCACCATCGTGGGAAAACGCAGGAAAACTCGGATGGCACGATTGCCGTCGCGCAATCATGGGGAAACCCGTGCCCAACCACTTACAATGAAAGATATGAGCGAGAGCATGAGACGTGTCGTAGAAGCCGCCGGGGGTATTGTATGGCGGTGGAAAACCGGTAGCGAAATCGCAGAAAATCCAGCAATCGCAGCGCAGAAAACTCCAAAGGAACAACTCAACAGCATTGAAGTGTGCATCGTGCATCGACCAAAGTACGATGACTGGAGCTGGCCGAAAGGCAAACTCGAGCAGGGCGAATCGCATCGTCATGCCGCAGTGCGAGAAATCGGCGAGGAGACAGGCGTTTCCATCGCACTCGGCCCGTATCTGTGCGAAGTCGAATATCCACTGTCCGAAGAAGGCAAGAAAACCCGGCATTCACACGATCGCGCCGTCGACACCAAGCACACGTTGTATTGGATGGCGCAACCGATTTCCGGAGATGATGCGGAACATCTGCTTGACGCATTCGGCCCCGTGCATCGCGCGGATGTAGGCGAAATCAACGATATCGTGTGGGTTTCCGTACGTGAAGCACGTAAAATCCTCACGCATTCCACCGATAAAGACACCCTCGCCATTTTTGTGGACCGCGTACAGGAGGGTGCCGCGACCGCGCAGAATCTGATGATCGTGCGTCACGCCAAAGCCGAATCGCGCAAATCCTGGAAAGGCACCGACGCGAACCGGCCGATCACTCCGAAAGGCGCGGCCGCGGCATTCGCACTCAACCGCGAACTCGCCTGCTACAACCCAACCCGCCTCGCAACCTCACCATGGCTGCGCTGCCAGGAAACACTGCAGGTGCTTAGCTGGCAGACCGAACGCCCGATGGAACACATCGACGCGCTCACGGAAGACGCCTTCGCCGAGCACCCGACCATCGCATGGCTGGCGTTCCTCAAGCAGATCCAGCTCACGCTCGAGACCCGCGAAACCACGGCGATCTGCATGCACCGACCGGTTATCGGAGGCATGTTCGATCACTTGCGCGGACTATGCGCCCGCAAAGCGCTCTCCAAGCAGCTCATCGCCAAAACGCCGTTCATGCCTACCGGCACCGCCGTAGCGCTGTTTATAATCGATACGCCGCAAGGTCCCAGCATTATCGATATTCAAAAGGTTTCGCCCATTGTCTACTAGCATGCATTACGGTTCCGGATCGGTTGTACCAAGCCGTTCCGCCGGTTTCACCAACACCGGATCGCCGCGTCCGGCCCGCCCGGGGCAACTCGACCAGATGATGGCCGACAATATCGCGGGAGGTGCCGATCCGGCGCAAATCAACGAGATGAGCCACGCTTCGGCGGCCGCACTGTTGGACCGCGTGCATCATACGCAGGATGCCGAACTGGTGGAGCGCGTGCTCACGCTGGTGGACCGCGAGGGCGTTGACGTGATCGCCGAACTGTGGAGCAGCGCCGAGCCGGATTCGCTGCCGGGCATTCTGTGGCGGCTGTATCTGCTGCGCACGTGGATGCGGAAGAATCGCGAGTCGATCGCGCGGTTGTGGCGCGCTGGAGAGCCGGTTGCCACTACCGCCTCGGCGATTGCCGGCGTCGATCAGGCGCCCACGGAAGATGACATTGCGCATATTGCCGATTCGATTCTCGCAGGCGCGTTCACCGGCGATTTTGCGGTTGCGCTGGAACGTGCGGCCGCGTTCACCGACGTGGTTGCGTTGGGATTGCGCATCGAGGCACGCAATATGATCGCACGATTGAAAGCTGCGGAAGGTTCCGATAGCAGCGATTCCGGCATTTCCGCCATGGAAAAGCAGGTACGTACGAAATCGTCCCGTTTGATGCACACGGCCGGCAATCTGTTCGTCACGGCCAAGGATTTTCGCCATGGGGCGAATCTGTGGCGTCGCGGAAAACTGGAGTAACGCGTTCCGTGCCTGCCCCCTGCACCTGCCTCTGCACCCACCTCTGTACCGCTACCGGAAGTGTTTTACGGCGCTCGCACCATCAATTCGCGACACGACGTAACGTACGGTCTGCAGCATCTGTAGAATAGGAACTCGCGCCGGGCCATGCATAGCCCCGGGCTCCATTTTTTGCCGCTGCGAGCGGCCTTTGCGCCGACAGGCGCTTTCGTGGTTCGGCGCTTTCCCTCTTCTTAAGTTTCGTTGCTTTTTTTCATACGATTTTCAGTTTCTTTCTTGGCTCCTTTCCCAGTTCCCGCGCTTTTCCTCGCAATTATGGACTACGCTTAGAAGACATGGATATTCATGTTTTGAACCACCCGCTGGTGGACCACAAGCTCACCGTTCTTCGCGACAAGAACACCCCGTCCTCCACGTTCCGCGAGCTCGTTTCCGAACTCGTGATGCTTGAGGCCTACGAGGCCACCCGCGACGTCGAAGTCGTGGACAAGCCGATCGAGACCCCCGTCGCTCCGATGGTAGGCAAGCACATCGCTTCCCCGGCGCCGATCATTGTGCCTGTGCTGCGCGCTGGCCTGGGCATGCTTGACGGCATGACCAAGATGATCCCGTCCGCTGAGGTCGGCTTCCTTGGCATGAAGCGCGACGAGGAGAACCCAACCCAGCAGATCACGTACGCGAACCGTCTGCCCGACGATCTGAGCGGCCGTCAGTGCTTCCTGATCGACCCGATGCTCGCCACTGGCGGCACGCTGGTCGCAGCAACACATTACCTGGCCGAGCGCGGCGCAAAGGATGTTACCGCCGTGTGCATTCTGGGCGCTCCAGAAGGCCTGAAGTTCGTTGAGGAGAACCTCGACCCATCCATTAAGTTCAAGCTGGTGCTGTGCGCCGTCGACGAGAAGCTCAACGACAAGTGCTACATCGTGCCAGGCTTGGGCGATGCCGGCGACCGTCTATATGGCGTGATCGACTGACCGCATCAGAGCTCAACCGAATCAACCCAATCAGTCAATCAAGTAAATCGAATAAAAACGGCCTGCCACAACGCAAATCATGCGGCGGCAGGCCGAAATCATATGTAAAACCTCTACTGCTCGTCGGGGACGAACGCCTCGAAAATATGATGGTCGAACCAGTCATCGCACTGTGCGAGCTCGTCGCGGCTGCGCACTGTCCACGACACGGGAACGGCACCCATGAAACGAGCCAACCGTACCTGCGGACTGTTGCCGCCATGCCAATCGTAGGCGACGAAATCAGGGCGGGAAATCCAGTCGAAAATCAGCGCACCGGCCGCATATTCCTTGGCGAGCGCGGCCGGATCAGACGGCTTCTCCTCCCCTTGCGGCCACCAGGAAAGCTGGCCACGGCACACTTCCGGACGGTTCTCCTTGTACCAGTTGACGGCTGCCGGATTGAACGATTCGATCACATACGCGCCGGAATAGGCCTGCAGCAGCGCGTCGCCTTTTTCCATGAGCTCGACATCGCGCGAACCCCACTTGGAATTGTCGTCGAACTTGTATTCGACGATCAGCGGCACACGGCCCGCCACTACCTTGAGCACGTCGGCGAACAGTGGCACATGCTGGAAGTATCCTTCCGGAGCGCTGTCAGGCGTGGTGACCAGCGGCGGATTTTCAAGCGAACCTGGCAACGGCGCTGCCACGGCGGCACCGGGGGCGTCGGTCGGGAACAGCGGGATGCGGGTCAGCTCATCGTACGTGAGATCGGCGATACGGCGCGGATCTCCGGCGACGCGCATCAGATCGCCGTCATGCACCACCACGATTTCACCGTCGGCGGTCATCTGCAGGTCAAGCTCGATGCCATAGCCGGCTTCGCAAGCCGCTGCGAATGCCGCAAGCGAGTTCTCCGGAGCGATCGCACCAGTCACGCTGGGGCTGCCATAGCCGGCCTTCATGGCCATGCGACGTGCCAGCGCCACATACTCGCCGCTCTCGTTGGCATACTGAGCGGTCAGACCGGAACCCGCGTCATGCAGGCCACGATGCGCGTACCACACGTCGGGAATGGACGGCACATAATTGCGGCGCTTATCGGAGAAGGTACGCGGCGCGATCGCCCACACTGCGGCGCCTGCAGCGACTGCGCCGCCGAGCAGCGCCTTGTTGACGAATGATTTGGACATGGGCTTTCCTCCCTTACGCGGCCGCTCGCGCATTCTCTCGCGTTGGTTCTCACCGTTCGCGGCCATCGAATCTGTCTCTTCTGAGATTAGCCCATAAATCACAAAAACGGCGACCACCTACGCGATCCGCGATCGTATGTCGCCGTCTCAAGCCACCAACAGCCGAGCCATATCTCGACTATATATGGCAGATTTTGAGTCTCGTCACGAGGCATCTCACTTATATATGGCAGACTGGAGTCAGAAAACATGCGCTTTCATACCCCCTATATGGCTTTTTAGCGAAGTCTTCTGCCATATATAGGCGAGATGCTTCCTGACAGACCCGCAAATCTGCCATACATAGGCGAGTTATGAGCAAAATGGGGTCCGATGACGTCCGAGTTCACACAAACGTAGGGGTCGGACCCCAAAGGTCGGCGGCTGAATACGTGTGCTTGATCGTAGGCTTGGCCACTGAGCCGTGAAGAGGAAAGCCCAATGGGCTTTCCTCAGGCGAAGTAAGCGACTTGCCGCGAAGACCGCGTAGCGGTACCTTGAGTGCGTCGAGCACACATATTCAGTCCAGAGGCCGAGGCTGAGAACTTACCACTTTTATGTTGGATTCAGTTACGCAGCTTGCCCCGCTTGGCTACGAAGATGGAGCACCCCGCCGTGGCCAGCACCGTCATGGCAATGACGATTGCCGTAGTAGCGACGCCTGTAGAGCTTAGCTTCTTCTTACGTTGAGACTGAGATTGCTGCGATGATTGCGGTTTCGCAGCAGGCTTGGCATTATTACCGTCCTGCTTGCCGTTGTTATTGTTATCCGGAGTCGGCTTTGGAGTTGGCGTTGGTTCCGGCTCGGGCTCAGGCGTCGGATCGGGGGTCGGGTCCGGAGTCGGTTCAGGTGCATGAACCTGCCATTCGGCGGCAGCCGGCGATGCACTGCCGGATTGAATCACCATGCGCAGCTTAGTGGTCTTCACCGCGTCAGTCCAGGTTGCCTCGCTCCATCCGCCGTTATCGGTACCGTAAGCGCCGGGAGCATTGGTGACCAATGTATATGTGGCATCGGGAATATCCACAAACGCATTCGTTCCAGCATCCCAATACTGCAGTTTCCACGACGCCGGCATTCCCAAGCCCCCTCCATCGGAGGTGAATTGCACACGGCTGGAATCGATGGTGACTTCGCGATCCCATTCGTAGTCGAGCTTCATTTCACCGGTATTCGGCCACGTACCCCAAATGCAGGCGTTATCAACCATGCAATCGTCCGGAATGGTTTTGCCGTCGTTAAGCGCGGCAACACCAGCTGTCCAAGAAGACGCTTTTTTGTCCACGTCAGTAGCAACGGCATCTTGCTCGATATAGCCGGCCAGCGGCACCGACGTATCGGATGGAATATCTTTGACGCCCACAGCCGACATATTGCCAGCAATGTCCGAAGCCCGATAGCTCACCGTTTCGCGCTTCGACGAAGAAGCAGTAATCGCCGCACCTTCTTCATATTGCTGCCATTCGCCGTTTCCAACCCGGTATTCCACCGTTTTCACACCGGATCCAGCACCATCTGAGGCGGTCAATGCCATAGTGCGGGAAGCCGTATCTACCGAGGCGGTCACCGTAGGAGCCGTAGCATCCACACGCGCTTCCGCAGCAGCGATTTCGCTCACATTGCCGGCCGCATCAGTGGCACGCGCACGCACACTCACTATACCCTCGCCAGTCACAGCCTTTACCGCAGTGTTCACATTCGTTCCGACGGTCACCCATGCGCCATCCCCGACCGCAAGTTCGAGTTTTGCGATCGGCGCAGCCGCATTGTCGGAAGCCGTAATAAGAGCGATCGGTGAAGTGACCAGCCAACCATCATTGCCAGCCGTGCCAGCCAATGCCACACGCACGGCAGGAGCAATGGTATCAGCCGGTTTTACGTAATCGTCGGAAACATGTACGGTCACGGCTACGTTGCCGGCTGTCAGATCATCAGCCTGCTGCTTGGTTTCAATGCCAGCAACCACACCTTGCACGGTGAACTCACCCGCCTGCGCATACGAAGAAGCAGACACCGTGCGCCACAAAACCGGAGTTTCCACTGTTTCCGAGCCGTACGCGACTTTCACCGTGTTCGACAATTCCGGCGCGTCTCCGGTCTTGGCGTAGACGTCGGCTGGCTGTTCAGCCACAACTGCTCCCTGTTGCGCGTATACTTCCCATTCAGGAACGCCAACGGAAGCATAGCCCCCGTCAACGGCTTGCGCGGTCATGTCAAGTTTGAGCGCAGTGGTGGTCACTGCGTCGAATGTCACTTCATTAGGCGCGTTCTTGCCTGTATCCACGCCGTATTCGCTGGAATTGGGCACGACCTTCCAGGAACCGTCTGCGTCAAGATATTGCAGTTTCCATGAGGCAGGGGCACGCAATGCGTTCGCATCGGTATCGAACCAGACTTTCGATCCATTCACACGTACAGCGCCATTCCACTGGTAGATCAGTGAATCGGAGGATTGTGTTTGTGGCATCTTTCGATAGTTCGTCCAATGGTTCGGCGGTACTACAGCAGTTTCCAGCACTCGCCCGTCGTTCACGGAACCCTTGTAGGCGGGTGTTTCGGTGTAGGTCGCGTCCACTGACGCATAGGGGGCCACGTTGCGTGAGGGTTGCAACCGTTCGGCTTTGGTCGGATGTGAAACGGCGTTTATGCGCCCGCCATTCCACGTCACTTCATCGATGCAGACTGCACGGCGGAAGTCAGTACCACCAGTCTTGTCTCCAGTGTGGTAGGTGACCCACCATTTGCCGCCGAATCGTTGAATCGACGGATGCATGGTGGTGGACGATCCCGATTCGACGATTACGCCTTGGTACGTCCACGGCCCAAGAGGGCTTGCCGACGTAGAGTATTGCACGCACGCCTGATAGTTGGATTCCACGCAGGTCGCCACTCCCGACCCGGGTTTGCCACCGTCGTACACGTTGTAGTAGGTGTCTCCTTCACGGAACACCCATGCCGCCTCAAAGAAGCCTTTGGGCCCGTTGGCATAAGCGCCGCCGTTGTCGCCCAAGGTCAGCGACGCGTTCACTTGGTTCGCATAGTCGCTGCCAAGCACGTCTTTGCTGGCATCGTAGTCGGGTATGTTGGCGAGCGCGTCGGCGTCACGCATATTGTAGATTTTCGGCGCTCCGTCCGCCGTTCCGTCCATGGTTTCCACGGCAACATATGAGGTGCGGCCAGTGTTGGCGTCCCGCTGCATTTTTACGGCGAGTTCGCTGTTGAAGGTGCCGAAGTGCAGATATCCGGTACCGTCATTGTCCACGAAGAATGCGGGATCGATGGTTTCGATTTGCGTCTGCGTGGTAGTCAGCAACGGCGCTCCGATGGCGTCGACCCATGGTCCGAGGGGGCTTTTTGATTTGGCCACGCCGATGGAGAACGGGTCGGCTCCCGCGGCTGCGTTCTTGTCTTTGACTGGCACGTAGTAGTAAAACCAGTCGTCGGCCGTGTCTGCGGTGCCAGCATCGTCGACTACTACTTGTCCTGCGTAGGCTCCGTCGCCGGTTGCCCAGTCGAACAGGTCGGCTTTGGCGATGGTCTTGTAGTGCGTCCATTTGCCGGATTCCGGATTGTCGGTTACGTAGACGCCCCAGTCTTTCATATTGAAGGACCCGTAGGTTGGTTCGGCCTCGTCGTGTCCTGTGAATACGAAGAGTTTGCCATCGTATTCAAGGGTGGATGCGTCTGCGGAATAGTAGTTTTGCGACAAGTCGTTGGGGGTATTGGTTCCTTCGTTCTGCCCGATGGGGTTGCGAAGGGTTGCCGGCAACGCACTGTTGTCGATTTGTGTGACGGTGACGTCGGGATTGCCGACCGGCAGATCGTTGTAGGCGTGTCCGGCGACGCTGGGCGCGGTACTTGCGTCGGCCGCGTTGGCTGTCTGCATGGTTGCGATTGCTCCCGTGCATAAGGTGGCTGCGGCTGCGATGCCTGCCACCAGCGTCTTCATCGACGCATGTGAGATGTGCGAAAAGCTCATGAATATTCCTGTTTTCACGATTGGATATTGAAAAGTCCTCTTACGGATTGCTTAGGTTACGTTGGTATTCCTCGTGCGATCCGTAAGAGGACTTGAGCAATTGCTAGCGCTAGTCGCGGTTGCGGCGCGTCAGCATGATGGCGGCTCCCGTCAGCAGGACGATCATTCCTACGACGGCGATGCCGATGACATTGCTGCCGGTGCTGCTGATTGCGGCACTGACTTCAGACTTGGAAACCGGCTTGTTTCCAGGCTTGGCATTCGGCTTGGGGTCGGTCTTGTCGTCGTCCGGCTTCGGCGCTGGCTTGAGTTCAAGTCCGGCGATGGCCTCGGTCAGCTGCTTGACTGCGTCATCCGCATCAGCTTGGGTGGCGTTCTCATCGTTCAGCACCTTGGAGGCGGCATCCACTGCTTCAGCCAACTTCTTGGCGCTGGCTTCGGTGTAGAGGTCACCGCTGACGCCCTGTGCCTGGTCAAGAACCGTCTTCAACTCAGTGGTGTCGGCTTTCTTCACCAGTGTCTGCTGGGCTTCTTCAAGCTGCTTGATGGCCGCATCCACCTGATCCTGGGTGGCGCTCTCGTCCGCATACACCTTTCGAGCGTTACCCATGGCTTCGGAGAATGCCTTCCAGCTGTTCGGCGTGAAATTAGCTTGTTGCACGGAACCGGCTGCGTTGATGGCGGATTCGAGCCTGCTCTTGTCCACGCTTGGTTCCGGATCAGGGGTTGGATCCGGGTCAGGAGTCGGTTCCGGATCAGGAGTGCTTTCCGCAGCATGCACGCCCCACTCGGCAACCGCCAGACCGAAGGTGACGCCCTCGGCGGTCGGCGGATCAAGCACCAAGCGCAACGACGTGGTCTTCACCGGAGTGAACGTGGCCACGCTCCAGCCTTGAGCATCGTCAGAGGCACGTGAGGCCGGGGAATTACGCACGGTGGAGTATTGCGCATTCTCCACATCCTTCCATATACCATCAGAAGCCAAGTACTGAATCTTCCAGCTGTCCGGAACATCCAAACCACCCTTGGCATCATTACGCTCCGCGAAGTTGGCCCAGAACTGCACACGGCTGGAATCGACGGTGGCTTCCTTGCTCCAGGTGTACTGCGCGTACATGCCAGCGGAAGCTTGACCCCAGCTGCCCCACACGCGGCCATTCACATCGGCGTCATCATCAGACGGCCACGTATCGTCAACCAGCACACCATCGTTGAGCTTGCCGGAAGCCGGAGACCAGCTCGCCTCGGCACTCACCGTGGTGTCAATGGCCCTGCCTTCAATCCAACCAGTCAACGGAGTATCGGGCTCCGGCTTGGGATCCGGCGTCGGCTCAGGATCAGGATCGGCACCACCATTCGGATCGGCGACCACATGCACTGTAATCTTGGCCTGCGAGCTTGAACCCTCAGCCGTGCCGGACACCTCATAATCGCCGATGGTGTCCAACTTGACGCCGGCAACACTTGCCTCATCCCACATAACCGTGCGATCGTCAAGCATGCCGTTGGGGAATCGCACCGGAACCACAGACGGCAAAGCCACCGACTTGGAATTCTGGTACACCGTCTGTTCGATCGGCTGAGCCGCACCAGCAGTCTGAGACTGCGCGTCGGAACGCACGCCAATAGTGGCCTTGGTTCCAGCGAGCGCGCCAATAACCGTTCCGGAAACCGCAAACTCGCTATCGGAAGCAAGCTGATCGTCAGTGATGGCATCCCACGCAACACTCAAGTCACGACGGGAACCGTCCGTATAGCTGGCACTCACCGTCTTCGGCAGATTCACATCGGCAGCCTTGCTGCCAGTCTGCACCATACGATTCACGCCATCCACGCTCACCGGATCAAGCGCATACGCCTCAAATTCGGTAGCACCAACAATGGCACCCTTCGGGAACAGCACACGCAACTTGTTCGTCTCCACCGTTTCGGCAAAACGAACCTCATTGCCTTCACCCTGCATCGTGGTATAAGACTGGCCGGCGGCAAGCTTCACATCCTGCCAATCGCCATTCTCATCCGCATACTGCAACTTCCACGACTTGACCATCGGCACACCGCCACCGTCAGTCCAGAAGAACAGCTTCGCCTTCTTCAACGGAACAGTGCCATCCCAGGCAAGCTGCAGCCACGGCTCGGTACCGGTATTGTCACCCCAATTATTCCAAGTCTCATTCGGAGTATTGGTATACAACACCTGACCGTCGATAACCTTCTTGGCATTGTCCTTCGCCTGATATGGATTGGTGAAGCTGGCGCTCGCAGTGGACTGTGAAGCCACATTCACCGTGCCGTCGGAAGGAATGCCGTGAACGGTGACTTCCTTGAAACCGGTCTTCTCACCGTCGAATGCGGTGAGTTTGAGCACATAGTCACCCTCACGGTTGAACGTGACCGTAGTGTTGGCAGCGGTTGCGTCGACGAACTTCGCTTCGCCGTTTTCAGGGCCAGACACCTGCTCCCATGTGGTGGTGAGCGTGTCAGACGGCAGGCCGTCGTCCTTCACCGTGCCCACCAGCTGCGCACCGGACGAGGTGCTGCTGGCAATGTAGGCGTCAACGCTTGGCGTCTGGTTCGTAGGTTCGCCTTCCGGCACAATGTCGGTTTCGTAGGCCTGAATCTCCTTCAAGCCAATGGCCTGACCTGCTTGCGGAGTGAAGGTGGCACGAATGGCTTTGGCCACGACCTTGGAGAACTGCACGCGGTTGTAGTTGGCTCCCGCGTAAGTAGGCGTACGCACCTGGTTCGGCAGGACATGCCATGCGCCGGCCTCATCCTGATATTCAAGCGTGTACACCGACGGCTCACTGTAGCCGGCAATCGTCTGGCTGGACGAGGTCTGGTAGAAGTACAAACGCACGTCGTCGATGTTCTGCACGCCATTCTTGAACGTTACGGTCAGCGAATCCTTGGCGTTCTTGGATCCCTTGGTGCCCCAGAAGGATTCCATCACGTTCTTGCCGTCCACTGCATTGGTTGCCGGGTATCCCTTGGTTTCGTAAGTGGCTTCCACATCGGCGTCCTTGGCCACGTTGGCCTGGCTCTTGGACGCTTCGTCCACGTTCTGTCCGGACTGCGCGAAGATCTGCGTAACCCTGCTGTTCGATGCGTAGGTCACTTCGTTGGCGTTCGGCATGGTGGCGGTGGTCGCGCCGGTGATCACCGCTCCGGAATCATCGGCAACCTCAACGGTTCCACTGGCCGGATCGTAGATGAGGTGGGCGAGCTTATCGGAGGTGAACACGGCGTTGCCGTCCACATACAGGGTGTATCCCTTCGGAGCGTTGTAGGCGCCGTCGTTGTTCCATACGATCGACAGATCCTGCCCGTGGTAGCTCAGGTTGTTGACGGTGAAGTGGTTCCAACCGGGAATCTCGATCGGATTGAGTTCAATCTTGTTGTCTTCACGCGGAACCATACCTGCCACGTCTTCCACAATCGTCCAGTTGATGGTGCCAAGCTGGGTGTGGTGAATCCAGGAACGGTAGGTGATCTTTCCACCGTTTTTGCTGGCGTCGGCGTTCTTCTCCGGAATCGTGCTTCCTGCGGAATTATTATCCATATTCCAGAATTCGTTCTGGTCCGGATACTGGTTGTCGTCTCCCTGATAATGCGAGAACGCCACCCAATACAGCAGTTTCTTGAACGATTCGTTCGTGATATATCCGTTGTCTGCAGCATTATAATCACGGATTCCCGCAGCATAGATTTGCAGCAGCGGAGTTGCATTGATAATGGAGAAATTGTTTGATCCCGGGAAATTCAGCGCCTTCTTGTCTGCCTGATTCGCGGTGAAGAACGGGAAAATCGGGAATTCGTCGGCATCTTCGAACAAGCGCAACGCACTATCGTAATCATCATTGCCGGTCGGCATCAGACCTTCGGAATACGGATAGTAGTTGTTGAGTTCCTTGTATTTCGCGAATTGACCGTCGTTCAGCCACTTGTGCAGCAGCAGTTTGCTGTCGGAATCCCACAGGTTGTCGAGCACATCCTGCTTGATGGCGTCGGCGATCTGCTGCATTTCAGCGGCTTTTTCGGTGTCTCCGGCAGCCTTGTATGCTTGCGCGGCGGCATTGGCGTTGGCCCACATGTTGGCGGAACCGTCGGCACGGTCCATACGCTGGCCGGAACGACCGGGTTCGGAGAACGACACCGCGTCGGCATCGTTGCCGGTCATGGACCACCACGACCAGTCGATCAGCTTGTTGCCGTTGCTATTCTGGTTGTCGTTGCTGTCTGGCTCGCTTTGCGAATTGAGCAGACCTTTGACATCTTCGGAACCGTAATCACCCAACGCTTCAGCCAATGATGACGGGCCGCCGTGCACCTTGTAGGAGTCCCAACCGGCCTTGGTGATGTACTGCGTGTAGCTGTGGTTCCAATTGGCTGGATCGCCCGGATTGTCGTGGTAGTAGTAATACCCGGACTGGCCTTTCTTAGCTGTCTGCCCGGCCGACACCCAAGTGCCGTACGAGTATTCGGCGTTACGGAACCACTTGGTGTCGTTGATGAACATGCCGGATGTCAGCACGATCTGGTTGTTGTATCCGAGCACGCCTTCGATGGAGGTCGGATACTGGAACGTATTGCCCGGCATATTAGCGTCCAACATGTTGAAACGGCTCAGCCACCAGCGGTAGAACACGGTTTTGTCGATATTGTGTTCCTGGGTTTCCACGTAAGGAATGTTATCGACCCACCACTGGTTGTAGGTGGTCACGGAATCCTTGTAGGAAGCGGCCGGATCGGTGAGATCGCCGTTGAATCGGGCTTCGTATTCCGCGGTGGAGTCCGGCAACTCGTTGGCGATCAGGCCAAGCTGCAGCTTGGTGGTTTGTGGCACGTTCGCTTCCAAGGTGAGGGTGGAAGCGAGTTTGCCGTTCTTTACGGTGAAACCGTTGCCGGAGAACCGTGGATAGATGGTGGTCAGATCGTTCTTCACATTGAAGCGACCGGTCAGTTCAGTGTCGCCGTCATTGCCGTCTTGTGCGAATGGCGAGGCTGCTGTCAGCGTTACGTCACCGCCGGTGGTGCTGGTGATGGTGAAATTCGCGACCATCACATTGGTGTAGGTGATGTACTTGACTTCGGTGACGGTAATGGTCTTGTCGCCGTTGGTGAATTCCGTGGTGAAGTAGCTTGGCGTCTGCTTGCGCTTGTCGGTGTTCTCGCGCAGGGTCTGCTTGGAACCGCCAATGCTTACCTCAACGGTAAAGCCGTCGTTGCCGGTCTGATCCCAGTATGCGACATCTCCTACGAAACCAAGTGCTTCCGGCGTATGCGTGTACATGAATGCGGCACGGCCACGTGAGAACAGATATTCGTTCTTGTCTGCGCCCGCATAGTTGTAGTCGCCAGCATCGTTGGTGCCGGTACCGTTTGGTGCGGTGCCTGTGCGCGTCAGCATCTTGTCGATCCAGAAGTCGTGTGCGGTGTCGGTTCCGGCACCGTTGGCAACATCCGCATCGAACACCTGCTTGAGGTAGCTTGTCGAGGGATCGAAAGCGACGCCGGTGCCCGGAATCGGGTCGGCGGCCCCCTTGAAACTCGGATACCCCATGGCAGAGTTCGGATTGGTCAGCGCGTCATTGGCGTATGCGGTCGTCACACCGCCAGACAACAGTGTGGCCACTGCCGTCAGCACGCCCAATGACGTGACAATCCCTTTCTTCCTTGTTGATGGTGTCATCAATTCCTCCTACATGGACCATCGTTGGCCCTTGGTTGCCAAGGCTCGTTCCCTGGCATCCAACTTTCTTTCTGTAGGAATGAGAGTCGTGCGATGGACATGAGATTGGAGCGTCCACCGACATTTCAAGAATACATGACGCGAATACGGTTTCGCAAATTTTCTTTCAGTTTTCTCCAATGCTTTTCTAAGTGAACTGCCATACGATGGCTTTTATGCGAAAAGGAAAGTTTTCGCATTTTCCCGTCTTATACTAGGGGCTATGACAAAACCGGCCACCCCATAAGGGGCAGCCGGTCTCTCATTCCAGTCAGCGCGGCGCATTCGGCTCCAATCGATCACGCCGCGCTCACCCGCTTCCCGGCACCATGGCACTCATAGCGCCGGGTAGCAAGTCTTTCTTTTGTTTAGCTGCGCAACCACACGTTCATTTGGCCGAGTTCGCGGTTGGCCCATGCGTAGTAGGGCACCAGCTTGAGCGACGTCCGCTCATCTGAGGCGTCACGCTGAGCGGACATGTACAACGGGGCGTCCACGGCATCCGCAGCCTCACGAACGGCAGGCAACGTCACCGCGTCAACACCTCCAAGCAAATCACTCTCGAAAGTAACCGTGGCATCCGCAGCATCCACGCCATCAGCAAGACGGTACGTCCACAGATCGCCGGCATTATCGGCTTGCTCCGCGCAATAGACGAGCGGACCGCGCATCACCGCAACACGACCTGCATCGCAACGCACATGCGAGTTGGCACGCACCAATCGCACTGCCATATCAAGATCCAGCACCACATGCAATGCAGTTCCCGGAGCAACTGCGAAATATACGAAACCGTTTTCCGGAGCCGTCTTCACAGCAACACCATCGCATGTCAGCGCATAGGAATCAGCCGACCATGTGGGAATACGCACGCCGAAACGTACCGAATCAGCCGCCTCAGCGGGCAATTCCACCATGTACTCAATATGACCGTTCCACGGAAAATCGGAACGCTGCTCCACATGCAACCCGGAATCAAAACTTGCCTGATTCGCAATGAACTGGTGAGCGAGCACCGTGCGACCGCCGTCACGTTCGGTATACACATAACGGTCCACCGACGCGATCAATCGCGCGACATTAGCTGGGCAGCATGCGCAGCCAAACCAATCGACACGATGCGAAAGCACATGATGCCGATCCGGATTGTCCAAACCGTCCGGCGAAGTCTCCAACGCATTCACATAGTAATACTGCTTGCCATCAAGGCTGATGCCCGCGATGGCACCATTGAACAGCTCACGCTCAAGCACGTCGGCATATTCACCATTCGGTTCCAACAGAAGCATTTGGCGAGCAAACATGCTCATCGCCACAGAAGCGCACGTTTCGCCATACATGGTGTCGTTCGGCAGATCGTAATCGTACGTGAACGACTCCCCCACATGTGTGGAACCGATCGCACCCGTTACATACATGCGTTTCGACACGATGTTGTTCCAAAAACGATGCGCCGCATCCAGCAAGCCCTGATCGCCGGTAATACGCGCCACATGTGCGATTCCAGTGCATAAATAGGCCACGCGCACAGCATGGCCGTCAGCGGTCTGCTGCTCGCGCACCGGCTGCGCGGCTTGGAAGTACGTGGGCTTGTAGAATCCCAGATCCCGGAAAATGTAGTCGTTGTCGACAGCGGCGATCTGCTTGGCGTAGAACTGCGGATCCTGACCACGCACGTCGATGAGATACCGCGCCAGATTCAGATAGCGCTCCTCACCGGTCGCATCATACAGCTTCGCCAACGCCAATTCGATTTCCGGATGCCCATCAGCACCGTGGATCTTGCCGTCCTCCGGGCCGAAATTGGCATCGATGCAATCCGCCATACGGCACGCCACGTCAAGCGCCTGCTGGTTACCGGTCACCTCATGATAGGCGACAGCAGCCTCAATATAGTGGCCCATGACATACATTTCATGGCTTTGCTGAATCAGTGTGAAACGCTCACGATGCGCCCATTCACCGGTTTTGATTTGGTACGGAGTGTCCAAATATCCGTCCGATTGTTGCGCACGTGCGATGAGGTCGACGGTTTCATCGCACAGTTCCCGCAATTGCGGATCAGGATGATACGACAGTGCGTAAGCCGCTTCCTCCAACCACTTATATATGTCAGAATCCTGGAAGACCATGCCATGAAATTCACCGGCCTCATCACCGGCTGCGATACGCAGATTCTCCACGGCATGACTTTTATTATCGGCGAGCTGATTGCCAGCCGGATCATCCGGAACTTCAGTGGCAATCTCATCATTCATCACACCCCACTGATAGGGAATGACGGATTCAACGATCTGGTCGCGACGCTGCTTCCAGAAAGGAGAAGTAATAGTTACATTCATGATATTTCCTTAGGATTAAGGACTTCGCCAGCCCTTGACGGCTCTTGGCTACTCCGCCTTCGGTTCTGCTCAGGCCGGAGCCTGGAAACAGTCCACTGGGCTGTCTCCCAAGGGCTGACATCGCCAGGTGTCAGCCCTTGACGGCTCCAGCCATAAACCCTTTGACGTAGTACTTCTGGAGGGCTAGGAAGAGGATGGCTGCGGGGATCATCAGAATTACGACGCCAGCTTCGGTGGCACCGTAATCAATGACGCCCATAGTCTGCTGACGCATGTTCACCAAAGCGAGCGGCAGCGTGGCGTTCGACGAACTCGACAGGTACAGCGGAATCATGAAATTGTTCCAAGCCTCAAGGAAAGCAAGCAGACCGACAGTGACCATCGACGGCTTGACGACCGGCACCAGAATCTTAATCAGCGACTGCAGGGAGTTGCAGCCATCGACCATGGCGGCCTCTTCCATATCCTTCGGAATCGCATCGAAAGCATTACGCATGATGAACGTGCTCATCGGCAGCTGGAACAAGGTAATAACCAAACCGACACCCAGCAAGGAATCGTTCAGACCAATATCCTTGTACCACACCATCAGCGGAATCAGCAGAGACGCATACGGTACCATCAAAATGGACAGCGTCACCATGAATCCGAGATTGCGGCCCGGATAGTCGAAACGGGAGAACGAATAGCCTGCGAGCGTGCACACCACCACGGAGAACACCACGGCGACCAACGTCACCACCACCGAGTTGAACAGGTACTTCGGCAGGCCTTCCTGGTAGCCGAACAACGTCAGATAGTTGTTCACACCCCAGCCCTTGGATTGTGCGGAACCAGGCTGCGGACTGAACGAGCAGACCACCACCCAGATCAGCGGCGAAATGAAGACCAGAGCCAGCAGACCTTCGAGAATATAGACGATTACGCGCTTCCACAATGGAGTAGTCATGTGAGTTCCCTCCCCTTGCTCACTTGGTGTTGTCGCGCATACCGCGCATCTGGATGGAATTGATCACTACGAGGGCCGCAAGCACGATCAGCGACAGTGCGGCCGCCATGCCCAGATCCTTCTTGGAATCGAATGCGAAGTTATAGATGAGCTGCACTACGGTCATGGTGGAATTGTTCGGACCGCCCTTGGTCAGAATGAAGAACTGGTCGAACGCGAGGATGGAACCGGTGACGCAGTAGATCAGACACATCACGATGGTCGGCTTCATCAGCGGCAGGGTGATGGAACGGAAAATGCGCCACGTGCCAGCACCGTCCATGCGCGCGGCCTCATACAGGTCGCCCGGAATGGCTTGCAGGCCGATCATCATGAGCAGCATGTAGTAGCCGGAGAAACGCCAGACGATCACAATAATGGTGGCCCACAGCGCGCTCTGGCCGGTGGCGAGCACGGAGCCGCCCTCATCCATCAATCCGAAGAAGCTCAGGATCTTGGTGACGGGGCCCACCTGCGGGGAGTATAGCGCGTAGAACAGCAGCGAAGCGGAGGCGAGACCGGTTGCGGACGGCAGCAGGAAGCACGTGCGCAGCATATTGTTCCACTTGGTGCTTTCCTGCACGATCAGCGCCAGGCCAAGGCCAAGCACCAGCAGGAAAATCGTGACGATCACGGTGTATTCAAGTGTGAACAACACCGACTGTCCGAGCAGTTTATTTTCGAAAACCTTGACGAAATTCTCAGGGAAATTCCAACCACGGTTACCGCCCATCAACGACCAGCGGGAACCGGCCATGATGACGAGCAGCACGATTGGCACGAAGAACAGCATGATGATCATCAGCCAATCAGGCAGCGCATACAGCAGGCCACGACGGGTTGCCTCCGCCTTGGCCTTGGAACGATGCGTCTTCACTGGCGCAGCGTTCTTGGAAACAGTAGTCATATTCCCTCCTTGGAACACTTTTGGCGACTCTCTCTTGAATCGTTCGGGGTTTTCGACATAAATGGCCAAGCGATTGGATATGCGTTTGGAAGTGCGATTCCGTCTCGTGCGGCCGTTGAAATCCGCCATGAAGACCGACATTGTTTTTGAAGTATTGTCGATCTCCATGGCAGACCACAACTGTGGTCTGTCGATTTTTGTTTTCGATATTCAGTTGTTCTTAAGTTATGTAAATCGGGGAAAGGAGAAAAAGGAGGAGAAGTTCGTTTTCAGTGGCTCACCTCACTGACCCAGCACGTCGGTGATGGCCTGGTTGTCGGCCTTGAGATCGCCATCGCCCCAGACTGCGTTCTGGATGAGCAGCTGCCACGGGGAACCGGCTGCGTTGAAGGCCTCATTGAAAGCTGCGGACTTCGGGGTCTGGCCATTGCCGTCGATGATTACGGAGTTGATGGTCTGGACGCGAGGATCGGCATCGTCGTAGGCGGTCTTCAGGGTCTGGATGTTGGATGCGGTGTCGCCGTTGGCTGCGAAGACTTCCTTCTGGGCGTCATCGCTCATGAGCCATGCGAGGAAGTTCCAAGCCTGAGCGACGTGCTTGCAGTCCTTGGAGATGCCCATGGCATCGCCGCCGAGGAACGTGGAGGTCTTGCCTTCCTTGGTGCCCGGGATCGGGGTGACACCGACTTCGAAGCCACCGTCCTTCTCAGCTTCGAACAGTGCGGTGGAGGAGGTGTTCGGATACGGCATCACACCGATGTTGCCGTTGGCGAACGGAGCGGTCCAGGTGGCACCGGTTTCTTCCTTGGAACCTGCGCCCAAGCCGTTGGTGGTGTTGGCGAGTTCCTTGTAGGCGTCGAGCACGGCCTTCATGGAATCGTTGTCGAGGGTGGCTTCGGTGCCATCTGCGTTCATCACGGATTCGCCGTCAGCCCACACGGACGGGAACAGGTCGAACACGAGAGCGCCACCGGACTGACCGGCCAAGTAGGAGCCTGCCACGCCGTCCTTGTTGAGGGCCGCGACCGCCTTGGCCTGCTCAACGAACTCGTCGATGCTGCTCGGACCCTTCTCCGGGTCAAGACCTGCTTCCTTGTACAGATTCTTGTTCCATACCATCACGGAAACGTCGGTGATGAACGGCAGCGTGTATTCCTTGCCATCCACGGTACCGGCTTCAATGTGGCCCTGCTGCAGGTCGGACTTGTTGTCGAGTCCGTCGATCTGCTTGGTGATATCGGTGAAGATGCCTTCAGAAGCCCAGTACGGAATACGCACCACGTCACCGGCGAGAATGTCCGGAAGGGAATCGGTCTGGGAAGCACCACCAACCTTGCCTTCCATATCGTCGTTCGGAATGATTTCCAGCTTGACCTGGTTCTTGTGGGAGGCGTTGTAGGCCTTCACCGCGTTCTTGGCCTGACGCTCCAGCGGAGAACGGGTCCACAGAGTGATCTCAGTGCCGTCATCAGTGCCGGCTGCCGGAATATCGGCCGGAGCCGCGGATCCACCACTGCTGGAACCACCGCCGCATGCAGCCATCGGAATAAGCAACGCGGTTGCCGCGATGCCGGCAATAACGCGAGTGACCTTGTTGAAAGACACCATGTCTACTTCTTTCTCTATGTATCGCTCAGCTTTGAGCCATCCGGCGGGCCTTCCGCCGTCTGCCTTCACGATTTCCGGTTGTTCTCCTTCGATTGAACCGTAGTGCGAAAGCCTTTTCTCAGTATATGGTTTTCTCCAGATTTTGCAAAATCGCTTTCGCACATCAGAATGCAAAGGTATTCATGTCGATAAAACCGTTATAAATAAACGATTCTTAGCATTTTAAGAATCGTTTATGACAGCAAAAAATGACGTGAGATGCAGAAAATGCGAAAGAAAAATGTGTTCATTTTCGCAAATGCGAAAGTTTCGCAATTTGCAAGTGAAAATGTCAGCAATCGGCTATATAAAGCCGTTTTGTCCACTTTTTGACACGATGCGAAAACTTTCGCAGTTTTGTCGTATAATATTACGCAATACAAGGGCGGCGAAGCGCATCGACGCGCAGCCAACGTTTTCGTCACACCGTAAAAAAAGGGGAACATCATGGCAACTGCAGATACTCACTCAACAGCAAGGCTTGAAGATGTAGCAGCGCTGGCCAACGTGTCTTTGGCAACGGCTTCAAAGGCGCTGCATGGCAAACCGCGCGTCAGCGAAGACACCCGCGAGCGCGTGATGGAGGCAGCGCGGCAACTCAACTATTCCCCGAACAAGCTGGCGCAATCGTTGGCAAGCGGCAGAAGCGGAACCATCGGTTTGGTCACTTCCGATCTGCAAGGCCGTTTCTCCACGCCTATTCTTATTGGCGCCGAAAACGAGCTGCGCGCACAATCGACATCGGTACTACTCGCCAATGCTCGCGGTGACGATGCGCTGGAACGCAGCCATGTAGAGAAACTGCTGTCGCTGAAAGTGGACGGCCTGCTGATTGTGCAGTGCGAGACGAATCCGCGCCCGTCGCTGGGGCGTGATTGGGGCGTGCCGCTGGTGTATGTGTATGGTCCTTCCACCGACACCAACGATTGTTCGGTGACGTGTGACAATGTGGACGCCGGGCGCATGGCCGTGAATCATCTGATTTCGTGCGGACGCAACCGTATCGCCATTATTGGCGGCGATGAAACATATACGGCCTCCACCGACCGCACCAAGGGCGCGTTGGAAGCGTTGGCCGAGGTTGGTTTGGAACCGGCTGGTCCGATTCGCTATGGCCGTTGGGACGAGAATTGGGGGCGTGCCGCCACCAGACTGCTGCTCGACCAAGGCGTGAAGTTCGACGCCGTGGTATGTCAGAGCGATCAGCTGGCACGAGGATGCATTGACGCGTTGAAGTCGCAGCATCTACGCATTCCTGAGGATGTGGCGGTGATCGGCCACGATAATTGGGACGTGCTCACCAAGAGCTCCCGCCCGCCGCTGACCAGCATCGACAATGAAACGGAACTCATCGGCCGTAAAGCCGCCCGCTACCTGATGGACGCCATCAACGGCCAGCCCCACCACGGCACGGAATACCTCTCCTGCCGCCTCATCCAACGCGAATCCACTCTCCCCCTAGACTAGCGTCATCGCTTTTTGTTGGAACGTCCCTTGAAGTAAATGTCGAACACGATCCAGACGGACAAAACGAACGCGATCACATAGCCGAGGAAACCAACGATCGGAATACCGAAAATCACCGGTTTGATGCCCGCATAGTACACGATCGACGAGCCGATGAACAATCCGACGACGATCAGCGCCATCGTAAGCCTGTTCACCATGTTGGCAAGCAGATGGATCGGTTCCTGCGAACCGACCATCTCCATATTCACGCGCAACTGGCCGCGCGTAAGCATACGGGAGGCCACTTTCAGCTCATTGGCGGCAGCGAGCAGGCTGTGCAGCGCCTGATGACCTTCGATAACCAGCGATTTCGCCTCATCCTTGGCGAAATCCTTCTTCGACGTGCTTGCGGCGATATGGTCGGAGATGATCTGAATCATATTCACGTCTGGAATGAACTCGTCGAGCAGGCCTTCCAAAGTGACCAGCGCACGCCCGACGGTGGTGACGGTGCTCGGCACTTCAATGCCGTGTCGTTGCGCCATTTGCGTCAACGCGGTGAGCATGGCGGCGATATCCAGCTCGGCCAAATCCACTGTGCCGAATTCCTTGACGATCACATCCAAGTCGGCCAATAACGCCGGATAATCCTCCGGATCGGCCTCGGCACCGGCGAAACGCAGCAGACCGTCGGCAAGCGCGGGCGAATCCTGTTTGGCGACCGCGAAAATCATGTCTTTCAAGACGGAACGGGTTTTGGCATTAAGCCGGCCCGTCATGCCTAGGTCGAGCAGCACGATCTGCCCGCCGCGCACCATGATGTTGCCCGGGTGCGGATCCGCGTGGAAGAAGCCTTCGTCAAGCACTTGCGTGGCGTAATTGTCGACCAGTTTGGTGCCGATTTCCTTCAGATCGTAGCCCGCTTCGATGAGCTCATCAGGATGCGAGACGGAAATGCCTTCGACGTAGTCCATGACCACCACGTGTTCGGTGCACAGGTCGGAGTATGGCTTCGGGCAGTCCATGTATTTGTAGTGTTCGCAGAATCGTTTGAATTCCGCCAGATTTCGCGCTTCGATCATGAAGTCGGTTTCGGCTTCGAAGGTGTCCCACAGTTCTTCGACCACGCCGGAGAGATCGACCACTTGGGCGCTGGGCATGGTTTTGGCGGCTATTCGTGCGATGGTGCGCATGATGGACACATCCTGTGCCATGGTTTCGCGCACGCCCGGGCGTTGCACTTTGACGGCCACATCTTCTCCAGTAGTGAGTTTCGCACGATGCACTTGCGCGAGGCTTGCCGATCCGAGCGGTGTGGCGTCGATATGGTCGAAGATTTCGCCTGCCGGGCGTCCGTATTCGTCTTCCAGCACTTGCAGGACGGTGCCGTACGGCATGGGGTCGGCGTCGGCGCGCAGTTTGGCGAGTTCGTCGCAGAACGATTGGGGCAGGATTTCGGAGCGCATGGACAGGATCTGTCCGACTTTCACGAAAGTTGGGCCAAGCGCTTCGAACATGAGCCGCATTTTGACGGGGGTCAGGCCGTGCACAATGTCGAATTGGTTGACGATTTGCGCGATTTGCGCAAGTCGCTTCAGTTTGCCTCGACGAGTCAGGTGGTAGCGCTGCGAGAATGAGTCTTTACGCGGGCCGAACAGTCCGATGGTTTCGGATTGCGTAAAGGTTGCGTCGTTCTGTTTGCCTTGCGATTGCGGGATTCCCGTTTTTCCCGCGGATTTGGCTGCCGTTGCCGCAGCCGCGTCGGACGAGGGGTTCGCCGTCGGATTGATCACCGCGTTGACTCGGTCGGAAAGTGTGACCGGCTCCACGCTTTCGGGGCGGGCCGCATCCGGCTCGATCGGAGAATTCAAAGACATATCGCTGCTCGCAAACGTTGGTCGGATTACGATGAGTGGGATTCATGAGGAGACTTGCGTCCCGCGTATTTCATGCGATTCGCATGTTTCGCACGTTTCTTACGTTCCGCACACGGCCGTTCGCATGTTTCGCAAGTTCCGCATAACAAATCGCCGTCTGAACGTGATGCGACGAGCAGACGGCGATGTGAACGATTGAACGTTACTCGGCTTTGGCTTCAGGTTCGGCTTCCTTGGTTTCCTCTGCAGCCTTGGCTTCAGAGGATTCCTTGACCTCCGCGACCTTGTGCTTGAGTTCGGCGTTGAGGGCCTTGCCCTGTTCGACGGTCAGCTCGCCCTTCTTGACGAGATCGTCAACGATTTCCTGGCTCTTCTCAACCGTGGTCGCCAAAGCGCCAACGCCGGCGAGGAAGACCTTACGCAGGCCGTCACCAAAATCAAAATCAGCCATGATTACCTCCTTAGGTGATGGTGGTACCCACTCTATCGCATTTTCTTCACAAATAACGTCAACGAAACTAGTCAATCGTTACAATTCTGCGGAAGACTCGCTGCCGTATGCTCACAGCGTACGAAAACGCGAAAACTACGAAACAGCGCGAAAACAATCAGCGCGGGCGTGACATGGCCACGCGACGCGCGTTGCTGGCAATCGTGTTGATGCGATCAAGTTCCGCACGCTGCGCTTCCGTCTGCCCTGCAGCGGCCGGATCGAACGAACCATACCGGCGTTCTGCGGCGGTGCGGATCAGAAAATCGGCGATCGCGGGGTTTTTCGGCAGCAGCGAGCCGTGCATGTATGTGCCGATCACATTGTTGACGCGGGCGCCTTCCGTATGATCCTCGCCATTATTGCCGGTGCTATCCGCGTCGACGGTGCCGAGCGGCTGCACGCCTTCGCGCAGGAAGGTTTGGCCGGAATGGTTTTCGTAGCCGATGATGTCACCGAAATCGGCGGAATGCTCGGTCAGATTGCCGATCATGCGCACTTCCTGCCCGACCGTGTACGCGCCGATCACGCCGATGCCGTCGAGTCGGGAGCCATCCACCGTTTCGAAATATTCGCCGAACAGCTGGTACAGACCGCAAATCATGAGCATGGGGGTGCCGCCGGCGGCCAGCGATCGCAGCAGGTCGGCGCGTTTGAAGAAGTCGTCGATGATTTTCTTCTGGCCGGTGTCTTGGCCGCCGCCGCCCAGAATCATGTCGACGTGTTCGGGCCACGCGTCGCCCTGATTGTAGGCGTGCACGCGCGGCTCGTAGCCGTATAGGGCGAGACGGCGCTGGATGGTGAGCACGTTGCCGGAGTCGCCGTAAATGTTCATGTCTTTCGGATATAGCGACACGATGTCGATTACCTGGCTCATATCGTCTCCCTCATGCGGTTCATACGTTCTTCATGCGTTTTCATGCGTTGCGCGGATTCGCGCTGTTATTTGCCCACGCCAGCGTCGGCGACTTCGGCGATTTTGCCGAGCGCGGCTCGCGTTTTGAGCATTGCCGTGTATGTGCAGTAAATGTGCTTGGGGGTGCCCGGATTCGCGTTCACGAACGCTGAGACGGCCTCTTCAAGTTCCGTGTTGACGCTATTCACCGGCACCTGATCGTATTCGAGGCGCAACGCCATATCCCATGCGCGCACGCCCGAAACCATGGCCACACCGGTGTCTCGCAGCGAGGAGAAGTCCACGTCCCACAACCAGCTCATGTCACGCCCGTCGGCGTATTCGTCGTTGATGGCGATCATGGTGTCGCAGCCTTCAGGGGTGAAGGATGCGAGCGACAGACGGAATCCCATGGGGTTTTTGACGAGCAGCAGCTCCACCGGCGAGCCGTTCACGTCGATGACCTCGCCGCGTCCGAACGCCGGAGTGACTACGGCTGCCGCGTCGATCATGGCTTGCGTGGTGGAATGCGCGAAGTCGATCATGCGCTGTGAGATTCCCACTTGTCGCAATAGTTCGTCGGTTACGTTCTGCTCGAACGGCAGGAACATTGCCTGCGCGTCGGCTACGACCGCTCGCACGACGGCCAGCGCGGCCGCCGCGTTGTACAGGTTGTACACGCCTTCCAGTCTCACACCGGTTTCGTACGTTTCACCGTCGATGCCGAAACTGGCACGATGGTCGCCCACGGCAAGCAAGGTCACGTCAGCTGGTAGCTGTTCCGCAATTGCCGCATCTTCCGATTTTTCTGCATTTTCCCCAGTTTTCGCGATTGCCGAAGCATCGTCAATCTCAATATTTGCGGACGATTCTGCAGATTCGGACGATGCAGTATCAGCGGACGATGCAGTATCGACTGTCGTGCGCATGTCGTCGTCGGACGGGAAGAAGCTGCGCAACGACCCGTCAAGACCGAAATAGCGCACTTCCACACCATCTTCAGTATGTGCGACGTCAGCAAGTCGTGCGATGCGTGGATCCTCACGATTGAGCACTACGGTTCCGGTGGTCGCTTCGGCGGCTTTGCTCAGCAGTCGTGCGGTATTGTCGATTTCGCCGAAACGGTCGAGCTGGTCGCGCATCACGTTGAGCAGCAGGCAGTAGTCGGGTTGCACTTGTTTGACGAAATGCACCGCGTACGCTTCGTCGAGTTCCAGTACGGCGATGTCGGCGTCCAGTTTGCCGCCGAGCGAGACTTCGGCCAGCAGCGACGAGACCACGCCGCGGGTGAAATTCGATCCGGTCGGATTGGTGAATACCTTCAATCCCAACGATTCCAGCATGCTTGCCACCATGCGCGTGGTGGTGGTTTTGCCGTTCGTGCCAGACACGAGCACCACGCCAAGCGGTAGCTGCTGCAGGGTGCGTGCGAGGAATTGCGGGTCGATCCGTTCCACGATTTTGCCGGGGAACGCGCTGCCGCCGCCATGTGCCAGGCGGGAGGCCGCACGCACGGCCTTGCCGATCAACGGCGTTGCGAATGAGTTCCACGCCATGCTATACCTCCTGTTGGCTCTGGTAGTCCTGCGGCATATCTTTGAACTTGGAGTATGCGCCAAGGAACGCGAGATTGAACGTCTGCGTCGGACCGTTACGATGCTTCGCCATGATGATATCGGCCTCGCCCGGGCGATCTTCCTTGTCGTAGGCGTCCGGCCTGTGCACGAGGAACACCACGTCGGCGTCCTGTTCGATAGAACCGGATTCGCGCAAATCCGAAAGCTGCGGCTTTTTATCCTGACGCATTTCGGGGCCACGGTTCAGCTGGCTCAGCGCCACCACCGGCACTTCCAATTCCTTGGCAAGCAGCTTCAATGCACGCGAGAAATCAGACACTTCCTGCTGGCGGCTTTCCACGGCCTTGCCGGAAGTCATGAGCTGCAGGTAATCGATCACCACTAATTTCAGATCGTTCGTCTGCTTCAATCGGCGGCATTTCGCACGGATCTCCATCAAACTCATGTTCGGACTATCGTCGATGAATAATGGTGCGTTCTGCAGTTTATCCTGCAGATTATTGAGGATATTCCAACGTTCCTGCGTGATTTCTTCCGCTCGGCGCATGGCTGACAGCGGAATATTCGCTTCCGCCGAAATGATTCGTTGCGCAAGTTCGGTTTTGCTCATTTCCAAGCTGAAGATCACGGACGTCATATTGTGGTGCAGCGCCGCAGCCCGCGCGAAATCAACGCCGAGCGTGGACTTACCCATGGCCGGTCGGCCTGCAACGACGATCATCTGGCCCGGCTGCAGGCCTTGCGTCACGTCGTCGATGTCACGGAATCCGGTTGGCACGCCTTTGGAAACCTCGCCGTTTTGCAGTCGGTCGATTTGGTCGAGGGTGTCGGTGATGACGGTGCCGATTGGCGCGTAATCCTGCCTCACTTTGCCGGTCGACATTTCGTAGACTTCGGCCTGTGCCAGGTTGACGACGTCTTCGGCTTGGGATCCTTCGGCAGTGTAGCCGAGCTGTGCGATTTTGGTGCCGGCTGCGATCACATTGCGCAGGATGGCACGCTGGTGGATGATGTCGGCATAGAAGGTTGCGTTGGCTGCGGTCGGCACGGATGCGACGAGGCTGTGCAGATAGTCGGATCCCCCCACTTTTTCGAGGTCGCCGTCTTTGAGCAGCTGGTTGGCCACCAGCACCGCGTCGACGGGCTGCGATGCGGAGAACAGGTTGATGATGGCTTCGTACACGGTTTGGTTGCGCGGCTGGTAGAAGTCGGTGATGTCAATCATCTGCGAGACTTCGCCGATGGCGTCTTTGCTCATGAGCATGCCGCCGAGCACCGCCATTTCGGCGGCGTCGTCATGTGGCGGCACACGGTCGAAGATAGCGTCGCGAATAGCCGTTCCCGACGCGCCGGAAATGCTGCCATTGCCTGAAAAACCGCGGTTTTGCCCTTGATTCAGGCCATTGTTCCAAGAATTGCTCTCCGCCATGCTTCTCCAGCTCTTCGATGTGTGGTGTACCGGGAAAAACCATAATACCTGTGCCACTTCACGAATGATGTTGCGATGAGATTCTGGAGGAATCTCCGCATTGGCAGGATCGGAATCACCCGACACGCGCGAATCGGTTCGCTGTGGATAAGAAAGCCGAAAAAACCCGAGTTATCCACATACTGGGGATAACTATGTGGAAAACATATCGAGTTATCCACCAAATGGGGATAACCAAGTGGACAACTTGGGGACATCTTTCGTACGGGTGCCCATTCCCCTGGTTGTGACTTGCTTAAGTGAACCGAAGGTGATATATTCCCCACTTTTTCTTAAACGATGGGTTTCCTCCGACGCGGCGGGTACCGCATCGGCAACCATGTCGCTTTGCCGGGCATTCGCTCACAGCCTACGCGGCCTCACATGTGGTAGCGGGTGGCGTTGTACATGGTTCGGACAAGGGTTTCGCGCCATTTACTCCAGCCGTACTGTTTGGAAATGGTCTCGCCGGCCGTGGCACCCAACGACGAACCGTCAGCACGAGTCAGATCGAACAGCATGTCAAGCAGCAGCGGATCATGATCAAGACGAGACGCCAACTCGTCACCAACATTCGGATCATTCGGATTCTGACCAGTCGCAAACTCCGACAACGTAAGATGCTCGCGCACCAGCAACGTGACCCACCAAATAATGTCACGGTCAAAACCCATGCGTTTCAACACCATGGACGCATGACGCGCACCCTCCGCCGCATGATCGGCAACCCCCGGACGCTTGCCGACATCATGCAAAATACCAGCCAACAGCAACGCCTGATAATGCCGATCATCATAACGGTTTCCACGAGGTGTTTCACGACCAAGCCGCGTAACCACCTCAACCGAATGACGGTCAATCGTATACCGATGCGCAGCCGAAGCACTCGGGCGATTACGAATCGCCAACCATTCCGGAATCAAACGACCCGGAATATCGACAAAATCAATCTCCTCCCACACCTGCAACAACGCGGGACCGCTCGCAAGCAAACGCAAGAACAGACTACGCGACTCATCATTCCACGTGCGATCATCGATCGGACACGACTTCAGATTCTGCAACGTGCCGGGCGCGATCGGCAAACCAAACTCAGCCGCAGCAACAGCAGCCCGCAACGCAAGACACGGATCGGACTTCGGATCGGCACCCGGCGCAAGCACGATCTCCTCCTCATGCTTGGCGATACCGGGCGCAATCACATCAAACGTAGGCGCCTGACGCTTACCGCCGCCACGAGGCTGGAACACCTGGAAAAACGCAAAACGAGGCTTCTCATGAGTCAACGAATGCTCAGCGCGAGAAGCCGTGGAATCAAGCGAAAACGCGATCTGGCGACCAACACGCGCAAGCAACGTCTGCAAATCATCAATCGACTTCGCCTCACGCTCGCCGCTCGGCAACGTCGGATCAGCCAAACCCAGCATCGCCGAAACCTTCGCCTGATAAGGAGCGAGCAACATATTCGTGTCTTTATTGGCCACCAAATGAATGCAATCGCGCACATCCAACAACCGTTCGACGGCATCGTCATACTGGCCGTGCGGGCGGTCGGCAAGCCAAGAAGCGGCAAGCGCGGAGACCAGCACGGAATCACGCAAACCGCCGCGAGACTCTTTAATATCAGGCTGATTGCTATACGCCATACGGCCGAACTCGTCCAAACGAGACTTGGCGGAGCCCAACAATTCGGGCAAGCGCTTACGGGCGGCCCTACGCCAACGCTCCAAAATGGAGACAGCCGTGGACTCGATCAGCTGCGTGTCGCCCGCAATCGGCACCACATCCAGCCAACCCATCGCAGCAGGCAAATCATGGTCGGTCACCGCCTCGCACTGCGCGCGGGTACGCACCGACTGGTCAAGATCAAGACCCGAATCCCAAATCGGATACCACAATTTGTTGGCAAGCTCATTGAGCTGCCGGTCAGTGAGCGCGTGAGGCTCATAAATGACCACCAAGTCAAGATCGGAACTCGGTCCCACCTGACCGCGGGCCAACGAACCCACCGCGCCAAGACCAATGCCGGACTGCGGAACGTCAAAAGACACCGTCTGGCAAGCCTCCTGCCACAATTGTTTGAGGCAATCCATGGCCAGATCCGTACGAGCCTTGCGCTTCGCCGCACCATTGCGGTACACGCCGTCGGCATCCGGCTGACTTATATCCATGAAACGTTGTTTAAGACCATCAACCGCTGAAGTCATAGCAAATCCTTATGAATCTTCGCAAAAACAATCAAATCTGAGCAGATAAAAGCGAAGCGGGGAAATCCGAAGCAGACAATCTGACGCGAAAAACGTATGAAAATCCCCGCACGGCGCGAAGCACGTACGGGGATCTGTCTATTGATAACCCGAACCTAAGCCCGGGGCCCTTAATATCTATCCGAATGAATTATCAGATAGCGGCAGAGCCGGTCTCGCCGGTACGCACGCGGGTCACCGAATCAAGCGGGGCAACCCAGACCTTGCCGTCGCCGATGGTGCCGGAGCCGGCGGACTTGACGATCACACCGACCAGAGTCTCGGCATCGGCGTCATCGGACAGCACCTCGACGCGAATCTTCGGAATGAGATCCACGGTGTATTCGGCGCCACGGTAAACCTCGGTGTGGCCACGCTGGCGGCCGTAACCGTTAGCCTCAGACACGGTCAGACCGTGAACACCTGCGGCAGCGAGGGCTTCCTTGACATCGTCAAGCTTATGCGGCTGAATGATAGCGGTAATGAGCTTCATCTCACTTCACCTCCTTGAGAACAGAGCTGGCGGTACCAGCAAAATCGTAAGCACGTTCGCCCTGATCGGCAAGATCGATACCGCCGACTTCCTGAGCTTCGGTGACACGCCAACCAATCGTCTTCTCCAGAGCGAAGGCGATGATGCCGGTGACAACAGCGGACCAGATGATGGCAACGAGGGCAACGATGAGCTGCACAACCAGCTGCTTCCAGTCGCCGCCCGCGAACAGACCGGTACCTTCGCCGAAGAAGCCGATAAGCACAGTGCCGGTGAAGCCGCCGACGCCGTGGACGCCGACAACGTCGAGAGAATCATCGTAGCCGAGCTTGAACTTCAGGCCGCAAGCGAGGCAGGTGAGCACGCCGGCGATGGCACCGAGCACGATGGCCCACAGCGGGGAAACCACATCGGCGGCCGGAGTGATGGCAACCAGACCTGCGACGATGCCGGAAGCGGCACCCATGGCGGTGTAGTGGCCGGTGCGGATCTTCTCAGTGAAGCCCCAAGAGAGCATTGCGGCGGCGGTTGCGGCGGAAGTGGAAACCCAAGCGTAGCCTGCGGTGCCATTGGCGGCGAACGCGGAACCAGCGTTGAAGCCGAACCATCCGAACCACAGCAGGAAGGCGCCAAGCATCACGAACGGAACATTGTGCGGACGGAACGGCTGGGTGCCGAAGCCCTTGCGCTTGCCGATGATCAACACGATCACCAGAGCGGCGACTGCAGCATTGATGTGCACGACCGTACCACCTGCGAAATCGTGGGCGGCAGCGCCGATGGCCTGGGAGATCGCGCCGTCAGCGCTCAGCAGACCGCCATTCCACACCATGTGGGCGAGCGGAGCGTAATCGAAGGTAATCCACAGCGCGACGAAAATCATCCACGTGGAGTACTTGACACGTTCAGCGATAGCGCCGCAAATCAGAGCGACGGTAATCATGGCGAATGCGGACTGGAACGCCACATCGACGCTGACCGGGTAGTTGTTGGAGTTCAGCGAAGCCGATGTGAAGACACCGCCGTCGGAAACCATGGAATCCTTCAGCAGGAAGCCCGTGGCCGGATCACCGAAGATACCGCCGACCGAAGTGCCTGCGTAGGCGATGGACCAGCCCCACAGCACCCAGATCACCATTGTGACGGACAGAGCGGCCGCCTCCATGATCATCATGTTCAGCACGGCCTTTGCGCGGACCATGCCACCGTAGAAGAACGCCACACCCGGCGTCATGAGGAACACAAGGGACGCGGACGTCAAAATCCACGCGGCATTTCCAGAATCAAGCTGACCCATGTCACCCTCCTCTTTCTTTCTTTTTGAGTTCACATTTCCGGCCCCATCGTATGGGGTTGACAAAACGGTATGGAACGCCGCCCGCGTTTTGAAAACGTTACGACGTGTTACAGCAAGGTAACGCCATCTCGCCATTACGTCAACCGAAAACGGCGGAATAAAGCGGCTGGCACGTTTTGTTTCAAATTGCGCACCGCTCTCAGGCCCAACCACTATCAGCCCATTTTTCAGCGTATCTGCCTTATATATGGCAGATTTGGAGGACTGACGCGAGGCATTTCGCCTATATATGGCACTCTCGCTCACAAGACAGGTGCTTTCAGAGGTAAACATATACCCCCGAAGTCGGCTTTCTCCAAAAGCATCTGCCATATATAAGCGAGAAACCAGCGGACGAACCGGCAAATCTGCCATATATAAGCGAAATAGGACTGGTCGGGGGTAAAAAGAAAGCCTCCCCGCGCGGGGAGGCTTTCTCGGGAGCACAATCAGCTCAGGCGAGGATGCCGTCGACGAAGCCTTCCGGATCGAACGGGGCGAGATCGTCCGGACCTTCGCCGAGGCCGACAAGCTTGACGGGCACGCCAAGCTCCTTCTGCACGGAAATCACGATGCCACCCTTTGCGGAGCCGTCGAGCTTGGAGAGCACCACACCGGTAATGCCGATGGCTTCGGCGAACACCTTGGCCTGGGTCATGCCATTCTGGCCGGTGGTGGCGTCGAGCACGAGCAGCACCTCGTCGACCGGAAGGTTCTTTTCGGTAACGCGGCGGATCTTGCCGAGCTCGTCCATGAGGTTCGCCTTGTTTTGCAGGCGGCCCGCAGTGTCGATGATGAGCACGTCGGCGTTCTCTTCCTTGGCCTTGGCACTGGCCTCGAATGCGACGGACGCCGGATCGGCGCCGTCCTTGTCGGAACGCACGACCGGGACGCCGACCTTGGCACCCCAAGTTTCCAACTGGTCGGCGGCCGCCGCGCGGAAGGTATCGGCAGCGCCCAACATGACCTGCTTGCCTTCGGAAACAAGCAGGCGGGAAAGCTTGCCCGCAGTGGTGGTTTTGCCCGTGCCGTTCACACCGACCATGATGATGACGCTTGGTTTGTTGGCACCCTCCTTATTGGCATTGAGGCGGCGATCCGTGTCAGTGCCTACGAGCTTCAACAGCTTGTCCTTCAGCGCGGCACGCACTTCGGCCGGATCGGACTGGCCTGCGATTCGGGCGTCGTTGCGCAGTTCCTCGACGAGCTGTTCGCTGGCTTCCGCGCCAACATCGGCAAGCAGAAGGGTGTCTTCGACGTCTTCCCAGTCGGCTTCGGAAAGCTGATCCTTCGCAAGAATGTTGAACAGAGCCTTGCCGAACGGATTGCCGGATTTCGACAGGCGCGCCTTAAGACGCTGCATGCGCGTGCCGGCGGATTCGGGGGTTTCATGAACCGGTTCGGGCTTGGCTTCGGTGGCTGGTGCAGGAGCTGCCGTTTCGGAAGAGGAAGCTTGAGCTGAGGACTTCTGCTGACTTTCAGCCGGAGCTTTTTCAGCTGCATCAACATTGGAATCAACGGACGGCTTCACCGTGGAAGAATCAGCCGCAGCCGACTTTGCTTCCGCGGCAAGACGGGCGTCAGCCTTGGCTTTCGCATCCTCCGTGGACTTATCGACGGCGTTCTTGCGGGTCTTACCGAGCCACCAACCGCCAATCACCAGAATTGCCGCGATGACGACAACGGCGACAATCGCAATAATCACATTCGTATCCATGACTCCAGCCTAAAAAGCGCAACGGACACACCGGCTCCGCCCCGCGGACGCACCACGAATGTCCGCTTCTGCAGAATCGGACAACCAGACGTCACAAAACATGCGTTACGTGTCCGATTCGGGAGAATCGGACAAACACAAGCCCATATACGTATCACGGTTGACCGATTCTGCAGAATCGGACAACAAACCATCCGAATCCGACGTGCAGATGACCGATTCGGGAGAAACGGACAAGTAGACAACGCCATACGCACCACAGTTGTCCGATTCACCAGAATCGGACAGACTATCCACGGGGCATGAAAAACTGGACGGCATGGCCAATACATCCAGAATGACGTCGTATCAGCGGCGCGAGCAGCTCATCGAAATCGGTCGTTCGCTGTTCGCGTCGAAGGGGTTCGAAGCAGTGAGCGTGGAGGAGATCGCCGCCACCGCGAAAGTGTCGAAACCCATTGTGTACGAGCATTTCGGAGGCAAAGAGGGCCTGTACGCTGTGGTGGTGGACCGTGAGATGCGCGCCCTTACCGACACGCTCGTCAACGCGCTCTCCGACCCACAAGCGCACCCCCGTCAAATCGTGGAACGCACGGCGCTGGCACTGCTCACCTATGTTGAGGAGAATGCCGAAGGATTCCGAGTGCTCACCCGCGATTCGCCGAAAACCGATCCGGCCAGCTCGTTCAATTCGCTTTTGGGAGACATCGCCCTGCGCGTGGAAGACATTCTCGCCGAAGCGTTCAAACGCCAGCACCTGCCGGCCAAGGGCGTGCCATACTACGCGCAGATGCTCATCGGCATGACCGTATATACCTGCCAGTATTGGGCGGACCAGCGCAAACTCAGTAAAGAACAGATTGCCGCGCACATCGTGAATCTGGCCTGGCATGGCTTGAGCCGCATGGAAGCCAAGCCGGAACTGCGTTTCGAAAGCGACAAAGCCACAAAAGAGGCGGAAAAGCAGGAAAGGCGCGAAATCAAGGAAATCGCGAAACGCGAGCGCAAGGCCGCAAAAGAGGCACAATCACAAAACAATACGGAAAGCCCAGCCGAGCAGAACGCTGAACAGAATACCGAACAAGACACAGCCGGAAGCCAAGGCACGCAAGCCGAACAGCAGTCGTAAAACCCAGCCGCCCCCAGTCATCGCAAGCATCGCAGCCAACGCCAACAGGCGCCAGACACAAGAATCGAACAGTACCAGCAACAGGGGAATCGCAAGCATCGCACAAGCCAACAAGCATCGACGAAAACTTACAAATTGTCAACAACGGTACCCTTAAGGGAAATTTCAGGTGCAGATTGCGCTATTCAGGGTGCCTATTGCATACAAACCGTTCCCCTGAAGCGAACAAGGTGCTACGTTAGTTTCGTTACGCAGTGACCACGCGCCGCGCGCGGCAGGTCACCTCGTCCTACCAAGGAAGACTATGCAGGAGAAGAAGACGCTCACCTTCGTGGTGCCCGCGTACAACATGACCGAATATTTGGAACGATGCGTCATGTCGTTAATCGCAGCGAAGCGCAACGACGACATCGAAGTGCTGATCGTGGATGACGGCTCGTCCGACGGCACGCTGGAAATGGCACAGAAATTCGAAGCCCGCTATCCAGGCATCGTGCGCGCCATCCACCAAGAGAACAAGGGGCATGGCGGAGCCGTCAACACCGGCATCGCGGCGGCAAGCGGCATGTACGTGAAGGTTGTTGACGCCGACGATTGGGTTGGCCCCGAATCGCTCGAACAGGTCATGGCCGTGCTGCGCGAAGAGGCCGATTCCACCGAGCCGATCGACATGCTCGTCACCAATTATGTGTATGACAAGGTTGGCAAACGCAACAAGCATGTGGTGAACTTCCGCCATGCCATGAAGGCCGGCGAGCGCCTGACCTGGAACGATCTTGGGCATTTCGGCTTGGCTGAATACATTCTCATGCACGCGCTGACGTACCGCACCGCCGTGGTGCGAGAGTCCGGCATGCAGCTGCCGGAGCACACGTTCTACGTGGACTTCATTTACGCGTATCAGCCGTTCCCGTGGGTGAAGACCATGAAGTATTTGGATACGCCGTTCTACCACTATTTCATCGGTCGCGACGGCCAGAGCGTGCAGACCGACGTGATGATCCGCCGCGTCGACCAGCTGCGCCTCGTCAACCAGTGCATGGTGCGTGCAACTCCGGAACGCGGCACGGTGCCGGACGGCCTGTACCGTTATATGATCCACTTCCTGGCGATTGAAAGTTCCGTGGCAAGTGTGTTCATGATTTTGTCTCGCGATCCGGAAAATTATGAGAAGAAAAAGGATATGTGGGACGACATTAAGGCGTACTCCCCCACTATTTACAAGGATGTGCGCAAGAAGGCCATGTCTCGTGCGTTGAATTTGCGCGGGTCGATCGGTCGTTTCGTGATTCGCAAGGGGTATTTCGTGGCGGAACACGTCGTCGGGTTCAACTGATCGCGATTTCCGACGATTTGATGGTCAATCGACGGTCTAGATAGCACTATCTGCCTTATATATGGCAGATGCCCTTGATAGCAAGGTGACTTAGAGGGTATATTTACCCCCGAAATCGCCTTGCCTACAAGCACGAGTGCCATATATATAAGCGAAATGCCTCGTGTCAGCTCTCGAAATCTGCCATATATAAGCGAGATATGGGCAAAAACTGACGTACGAGGATGCGGATGCAGCCGTGAGGCTGTCGGGAGCAGTACTGACGCTTCCAACAGCCTGCGTTCATGCGGAATGCTCCGAGCGCGGAAACCTTGGCTCATTGGGACGGGTTTTGCCGGATTTCGGGGCTTTATGCTTAGTTCCAGCGGTCGGACATGGCGAAACTGTTGTGCATGAGATTGCTGGACGTGTAGAGCACGTCGTTGAGCAGTTTCGTAACGTGAGTGCGCAAATATTCCGCCATTTCTTCGTTGGACTGCTGCAGTTTTGCGATAATTGCAATACTTGCGTTTTCCGTAATCTCCGCGGCCCCTGCACGCTCCTGCGATTCGGACACGCTCGTTTGTGCAGCAATCTCACGCAATTCGGCATCAGTACGTTCCACCAGACGATGGCCGTAAGCGCGGGCCGATTCCGCAAATCCTTCGATCGCATTGCTGGTTTCGTAGAAATGCGCGTCGGCGAGCGCGGCGATCAAACGGTTCGCCCAGTACAGGTTGCCGGTCGAGACTTCCGGCGTGGTGTCGCGCAGGTAGGCGGGCGTATCGTCGACGTTCGCATAGAACGGCGTGGCCGCGGTAAAGGGGCCGGAACCGTACGAGATCCACATGATCGAACGGCTTGCCTCCGGCGCGTACGGACGAATCTGCATGGCCACCATATGCCCGGTGCGGTTGATGCCGATCGGACGGTAGCGATGGCGGCTTTCCGGCGTCCCGAGCGTGCCATACGGATCGTAAGGGGTCCCCTCGAAGTGTGCACTCATCAGGAAGTCGACGTCTTCGAGCGTCACAGCGTTCTCCGGCACACGACACCACGGAATATCGTCGGACGCGGGCGTGTAACGGGCGGCCGGCGAATCCCAGTCCTCGCTTGGATTGAGGTGGCGCTGCATGTACCAGGCACGCGGCGTGTTGTAGATATGGTCTTTGGTGGTGGCGGTACCGAAGGCTGTGCGCGGATTGAAATGGTTGTGGCCCAGCGCCGCGCCGCTACTGCTATTGCCGCCACCGTTCATGCCGCCGTTTCCGAAAGCGCTCGTCGACTGGAATCCGAAGCCGCCACTTGCTGCCGCGCTCATAGTGCGGTCAAGGTGGTGCGCGTCCATGAATTCGCGCAAATCGGCACTGCACATGAATTCGCGTTGGGCGTTGAAGGCGTCGTCGAAGTCGAAATCGTCGATGCCGAGCTGGTTGGGGATGGTCGCATAGCAGTCGTCCGGCACGCGGCGGGCGATCCAATGGTGCCCGCCGATCGTTTCGACATACCAGATTTCGTTTACGTCGGAAATAATGATGCCGTTCGATTCGTAGGTGCCGTATGTTTCAAGCAGTTCGGCAAGACGTGCGACGCCTTCGCGCGCCGTGGTTACGTAAGGCAGCACAAGGGTGATGATGTCTTCCTCTCCGATTCCACCCGGAATTTCAGGGGTATCAGCGGCTTCGTTCGCCGGTTGCAGTTCAACGAGTGGATCAGCGGCCAGCACGCGCTCGTTGACTGCGATGGTTTCAGTGGCGCTCATCGCCACATTGTGCTCGTTGACGCCCGCTTCCGCGAGAATTCCGCGATTCGGCAGCACGTTCGGCACAATGCTGTATCGGCATGGATTGTCTGGAAGGTCAATTTCGACATGACTGAGCACACTGCGGTAATGTCTCGGCTGGTCTTGCGGTGCGACCGCAATGAATTTCTTGGGGTCGTAACGGCCGGAACCGGAATCATCGTCGCGTGCGATGATGGTGGAGCCGTCGTAGCTGGCTTTCTTTCCTACAAGAATCGTGGTACATGACATGCGTTCCACTGTACGAGCAGATATGCAGAAATGACGCTGCGATTCGCGAGAATTCGATGATGATTCGGCGATGACTTGGTGATAATCCACGTTTTTTGTTACTTACAGCTGATTCGTGTGGCGTTTTGCGTAAATATGCTGTATACTGTCTCCTTGTTGCCCCTCTAGCTCAACGGTTAGAGCAGCGTCCTTTTAAGTCGTGGGTTGTGGGTTCGAATCCCACGGGGGGCACCACGAAACCCTTGGAAACATTAGCTTCCAAGGGTTTTCAATTCCCGCGATTTTTTGGCTCCAGACGCAATTAGTCGCACTCACATTGTTCGCGCCCCAAACACGGATTGTCACATCATCATCCGCGCCGGTAAACACCCTGCCGTCGCCATCATCGGATTCCTCACCCTTACAGGCAAGACGCCTTGCCGGGATGGCGCCTTGCCGATTCCAAAAGGCTTCCGCCAATACAGTGGCAATAGGAAAGTGGGAAATCGAGAAAAGATTGCAATTCCAACGAACACGCCCTAGCCTCTTGAAAAAGTCGCTAGGGGGCAGCTATCATAGTCCTTCGGAATTCTTATGAGGGGGAACTCCACGCATTCAGGGCGGTATTTCGAAGGCATCGCTTTGGGGCAATTAGTTACGTAACTAAGAAAGGGTTTCCCCAAATGTCTTTTAGCAAAAAGATTATTGCGGGCGTTGCAGCTGTAGCGACTCTGGCTGCCTTGGCACCGGCAGTCGCAATGGCCGAAGGTAATCAGAACCAGAACTCGGCCGTGTCCACTCAGAGCGACTCCACGATCGTCGAAGTCTCGTTCTATGCCGCAGATGGCACTTTTATCCAGAACGTCGGCAACCCAAAGGGCACCGCGTTCTCCTTGTTCTCCTCGAGTGCCAAAGCACCCTCCATCGAGGGCAAGACCTTCACCGGCTGGGCTTACTCCGAGGGCACCATGCTCAAGGAAACCGAGCAGGTGTTCACGAACATCTCCGTCTACGCGACGTACGCGGATACCCCGGCACAGGATGACAACACTCAGTACACCGTCTCCTTCTACGCCGGCACCGACAAGCTCATCCAGACCGTGAGCTACTACGCCAAGGACCACTTCAAGTTCTCCACCTACGCCGCAGGCATCCAGGCACCGGCCGTCGAAGGCAAGATCTTCACCGGCTGGGGCTTCGCCTCCAACGACGGCGACGTTCCGGTCGATCCAGACATGGTCGTGACCGGCAACTGGGCAGTGTACGCCATGTACAAGGACGCTCCGACCGACGACTCCAAGAAGGATGACAGCAAGCCGGCCGACACCACCAAGAAGAATGACACCAAGGGCAACACCAAGAAGACCGTTGCCCAGAAGATCAAGAAGGCCGTTCTCGGCAACACCGGCGCTACCGTTGGTGGCGTTGCGGTGTTCGCCGTGATCGCCCTGCTCGGCTTCGCCGGCATCACCGTGCTCCGCAAGCGCGCCTGAGTCTAACTCAGTCAAGGTGGCATTCGCCTGAAAGCGATTAATTTGGCTCCGTGCAACGACTTCCCCTGGAGTACTTGCGCGGAGCCAAATTGCCGTATTTAATGGCACGTTATGGCTTCATTGAACACACCCTGCAATAAGGTCGCCGACATAGCTAAGGGTGTATAAGATAAGACTTGGCTGGCTGCCGGCGAGGGCTATACCTCAAACGCAGTTGATAGGTGAGGAAGAGCCTTCGAAAACACTTCTTCACCCTGATGCGCTGCCCTAGCCAGCGACCAACCATCCACCCCTGGGAATCGTACGATTTCCAGGGGTTTCCTGTATTCAGCGGAAAACCGCCGAACCTCAGCATACCGTAGAGCCAATTCCCGCGAATATGCTCACAGCCCCCTCAGAATTTCCTGTCAGCCCAACAGTCCTTAAGACAGTAGGCAAATCGGAATCATCAAGGTTGTTCAACACGCCCACGCAAATTCGCGCTACGCATACTCATCATTTTAGGGGGGGGTGACAACTGAGGTCATTTGCGGTATATTACCGGTGTTTTACATATGAATAAACAGTTTTCGCCGTGCCATCAGGCAGGCATTGACGTCACCAAGCCACCCACCCCTATATACAACCCTCTCCATAAAACACGCACGACATGCGCGCGGACGTGAATTCCGTGGTTTGGGGTACACTAGACATATTCGAACAAACGTTCGTATTTTGGGGAATTCTGGGGAATTCCCCACTATATACAGTGAGGAAACTCACGACACACCACTACCTGTAGTGTGTATGCTAGATAGTGGCTTGCGTAAGCGAGCATAACCGAAGAACGTGGCCGACACGGCTTTCGCAAACGACGGAAGCCATTTTTGCATAGGGAGGAAATCGAATGACCGTGACCGTCTTCACCAATCCGAGCAACCCGCAATGCGAAGCCACCGAACAAGAGCTCGCAAAGCTGGGCGTGCGTTACGACACCGTTGATCTGACGAAGAACCCGTCCACCTTCGAACAGATCAAAAACGCTGGCTTCAAGCAGATTCCGGTCGTCATCTCACCGAACTCCTCATGGAGTGGACATAGGCCGGATCTCATCCGCCAGCTCGCGCAAAGCTTCGCCGCCTAAGCGCGTAGAAGTCGCAGGGCACCGAGTCCACAAAGGCAGTGCGGGCACAGGTCACATGCAGCCGTGCACGGCGCAACCAATAGCGGACGCACCATACACGTTCTTCCACAAAGCTTCGCCATCTAGCCCATAAAGCAGTCATCCATAAAACAGTCAGACACTACATGCGGCCGGCCGTGGACGGGTCGAGCGTCATGGTCTGGAACCGATTGGCCATGAAGTCGTCGTCGAAATACGTGGCGAAGAATTGCGAAACGGGCGAATCCTGCGCAATACCCGCCATACGCGAATACCAGGAATCCAGCGCCATCAACGTCATCACGCCATCAACGAAAATCAGCGCGAAACACACCGCCGTCAACGTATAGCGAATCTTCCACGGAATACGCTGAATCATCGCAAGCAAATGCGGCAGAATCAGCTTCACCCACACCAAGCCGAGTATTCCCCAGAAAAACATGTATTTGCCGGATGTGCGCCCATCAATCGACAGCCATTGACCCGTGTAATCCCACGCGCGAATACCGAACGCAACCTCCATGAACCAGCTGGTGAAATATTCGAACGCGCCGCCAATCACCGCGCTGGCGCAGAAGATCAGCATCCAATTCGACCGCCACAAGTGGTTGAGCAATACCGTCAGGATCACCGCGCCAAAGCCGTAGATCGGCGAGAACGGCCCCCACAAAAATCCGGCGCGATCCTGCCATTCGCCGAACAGCACATAGTGGTATAGCGTCTCCACTACCAGACCGAACACGCATCCGACCACAAACAGCCAAAACAGGTTGAAGAAATCAAGCGAAATATAGCCCTTGCCGGTCAGATCACGGCCGGCCATACCCTTCGAAACCGCCGTCTCATACTCGCTGCGCGCATCCAAACGACGAAGCGCGAACTGCAAACGTCGCTCCTCGCGCAGCGACGGATCAGCCGTGATATGCAACGCAACCAATACAAGCAGCTGCACGGTTGGACTGATCAGATTCACGCCCAAACCCTGCAACGACAACGACAATAGGCCTTCCGCAAGCGTGAGCGGAATCATCAGATACGTCCATTGCGCGATATGCCGACGCTTGTTGAGAATCAGCAGCATGCCGAAAATCGCAAGGCATGCGGTGGAGACCAGCAGCACTGCAGCATGAATAACCGACAGAATAGTGGTGAGATTCAGCGCGCCAAACGCCAGTTTGCCGGAAAGCGCGGCGTGGACTGCATACAGGCAGGAAATCACGATGATCGGCAACGTCACCACGCCTTCGATCAACATGACGATGCCGTAAATACGTGCAATCAGCGGCAGCCTGCGGTCAGCAGGATTGCCGTCATCCTCCGCCGATTGCGATTGCGCAATGATGCCGGCCTCTTCGATTGCTGCGATTTCGGTTTCGTCGGCGATGGCTTCGCTCACATCTTCAATCTTGCTCATGCTTGTTCGTCCTTCCCTGCACAACGCTACCAAAACCCGATCGCAGTGCGCTACACGAGATGATTGTTTGCGCGCAACGCGCACAACCTGCGATTTCTGCCTGCGCAAGTCACATGTCATCCCGCAATCACAAGATGCGCAGACAGCAGACTCGACTTGCGCAGACACAGAAGGCAAGTTGCGCGGTCTCCAACAGCAAGATTCACAGTCCTGCCGCGGTTTGTCGTGTTTATTTCAGTCATGGACGGAGCGCATTTACGCCTGTGCCCAAATTTGTCCGAGAGCGGGTATTACGATACGGGAGGCGTAGCGCTACGAATAACGTATCGCTACGCGCGAACACGGTCGAACATCCATTGGACTGGGGAGACAATGCGCAACGTACTGCAGATTCTGCGTCGTGACCTCAAACGACTCGTCACCGTACCTGCCGCCTGGGTCATCATGATCGGCATAACCATCATTCCGCCGCTGTACGCATGGTTCAACATCTACGGATTCTGGAATCCGTATGGCAATACCCAAGGCATCAAAGTTGCCGTGGCCAACGTCGACAAAGGCACCGACAACGCCCTGCTCGGCAAAATGAACCTCGGCGACCAGATCGAAGACACGCTGAAAGACAACGACCAGCTTGGCTGGGAATTCATGGGCAAGGCCGAAGCGATGGAAGCGGTACAGTCCGGCGACTGCTATGCGGCGATCATCATCCCCTCCGATTTCAGCGAGGATCTCGCCAACGTCGTGACCGACAGCAAGAACCGGCCGACGCTGGAATACTATGTCAACGAAAAATCGAGCCCGATCTCCCCGAAAATCACCGACCAAGGCGCGACCACCGTTGATCGTACCGTCAACAACACCTTCGTCTCCACCGTCAGCGAAGTACTCACTAAAGCCGTGAACTCCGCGAATGACACCATCAACGGCAAAACCAACTCCTTCGTCAACGAAACCACAGCAGAACTCGACAAAACCCAGAAGAACGTAAGCCTCATCCGCTCCACCATCGAAGATCTTGACGCACAGCTCGCCAACGTGCCGCAACAAACGCAATCCGCCCGTCAGGCAATGAACGACGTGCAGCTGGCCGCAGCAAGTGCGGGCAAGGGACTGGCGAACACCGCCACCGCCATCGGCACCGCACAAAACGGCCTCAATACCTTCACGTCCAACGCCAACACCGCTTTGGAGAACGGTTCCGGCCTGATTTCGCAGGCCGCCAGCGACACCACCACCAGCATCAACAAGGTGACCACGGCCGTCTCGTCCGCAAGCGGCACCGCACAGCAGGCCGTCAGCAACATGCAAAGCGTGACCGACAGCAACGCCCGGCTCATCGAGAAGCTCAAGAACGTCAGCGACAACGCGCAGTACCAAGACATCATCAAGAAGCTCGAAGACACCAACAACACGGCCGCTGGCACGCTCAACGACCTCAAAACGTTGAGCGAGAACACACAATCCACGTCCGACAGCGTGTCCAAACTCGCCACCGACTTCAACACCAGCACGCAAAATTCGCTGAAAAGCATGGGAGATGCCCGCAACACGTTGAATTCCGGTGCGCTCCCCCAGCTCAACTCCGGTCTGAGCTCGCTCGCCATGACCGCCGGCACACTGTCCGGCACCGTAACCAGCCAGACCACCGTGGTCAACCAGACCTCCGCCGTGCTCGACCAACTCGACCAGGTGGCGAACGACACCCGCACCACGCTGCAGAACACCGACAAGCAGCTCGAGCAGGTGGAGAACAAGCTCATCACCGTCAGCACCGACCTGAAAGCGCTCGGCAGCGTTGACATGCTGAAAAGCCTGACCGGCGACAGCTCCCTCAACACGGAGAAAATCGCCTCGTTCATGCAGTCCCCCACGGTGATCGACACGAAAAACGTGTATCCGATGAACTCCTACGGTTCCGGCATGGCTCCGCTCATGACCAACCTGGCCCTGTGGGTGGGCGCGTTCGCCTTCGTGGTGATCTTCAAGGTGGAGGTCGACGATGAAGGCCTCGAAGACCTCGACTTGACCACTTCCGAAAAATATTTCGCCCGCTACATGCTGCTCGGCATCATGGGCGCCATCCAAGGCGCGATCACCACCATCGGCAACCTCATCATCGGCGTGCAGACGGTGAACGCGCCGCTGTACATACTTACCGGCGTCATCACGTCGCTGGTATATCTGAGCATCACCTTCGCGCTGTCGACCTCGTTCATGCATATTGGCAAGGGACTGTGCGTCGCGCTGATCATCGTGCAGATTCCGGGCGCTTCCGGCCTGTATCCGATTGAGATGATGCCGAAATTCTTCCGCATGGTCTACCCGTTCGTACCATTCAGTTATTCGATTGACGCGTTCCGTGAGACGATTGCCGGCTTCTACGACGGGCATTGGCTCAAGTCGATTGGCGCGCTACTGATGTTCGCCGTGGTCGCGTTCTTCATCGGACTTGCGATTCGCCCGCTGCTGGTCAATCTCAACCGCCTGTTCGCCCGTCAGATCAAGGAAAGCGACATGATCATCGGCGAGGAGGTACAGCTTCCGGAACGCGGCTACAACGTGTCCCAGGCCATTCAAGTGCTCGCCGATAAGGGCGGCTACCGTGAGGCGATCGAGGAACGCGCAAGCCGCTTCGCCGAACTGTATCCGAAGCTCAAGCGTGGCGCGCTGGTTGCCGGTTTCATTGTGCCGGTGATTCTGGTGCTGATCTTCTCCTTCACCAACGGCGAGAAGATCGTGGTGCTTGCCACCTGGATCATCTGGGTGCTGCTCATCATCGGATTCCTGATGGTCATCGAATATATGCGTTTCAGCCTGCAACGCCAGGTGGAACTCGGCAGCCTCAGCGACGAAGCGATTCGCGAACAACTGGTGGAACGCCAAGCTGCAAGGCTGCGCCGCAAGAAGCGTGCGCAACAAATCAGGCGAGACAAGCTGATGCGCAAGGCACAACGAAGAAAACACGAAACCAAACAGGCGATCGCCAACGTCGCAGACACCAGCCAAGCCGATGCCGACGGCATCGCAACACTGGTACAGGCCATGAACGCGACCGGCAACACCGGCACAGCGAGCAACACCAATCCCAACGGTAACAGCGAAAGGAGCAACGCATGAAAAACATCTGGAAACTGTTCGTCGGCGACGTTCGACGCCTGACCAGCAACATCGTCTCCATCATCATCGTCATCGGACTGGTGGTAATTCCTGGCCTGTTCTCCTGGTTCAACGTGAGCGCAAGCTGGGATCCATTCGCCAACACCGGCAATCTGAAATTCGCCGTCGCCAACGACGATGAAGGCTACAAGTCCGATCTCATTCCCGTGAAGATCAGTATCGGCGATCAGGTGGTCAACACCTTGCGTGCCAACGACCAGATGGACTGGACCTTCACCACCAAAAAAGAGGCCATCGACGGCACCAAATCCGGCAAATACTATGCAGCAGTGGTGATTCCGAAGGATTTCAGCACCCGCATGATGACATTCTTCACCGCGGACGGCGACCATGCCACACTCACCTACTACAACAACGAGAAGAAGAACGCACTCGCTCCGAAGATCACCGGCCAGGGAGCCGACACCGTGGCAGCACAGATCAACGAAATGTTCTCCGCAACGTTGACGAGCACCGCGCTCAACATCGCCTCGCAGCTGGCCGATGAGCTTGACAAACCGAAATCGCAGGCCACGCTCACCAACTTCAGCAACAATATGAACAACTTCGCGAACACGCTGAACGACACGTCATCCGCGTTGACCACGTTCAGCTCGCTGACGTTGAGCGCGCAGAACCTGCTCGACAGCTCCAACAGCCTGCTTTCCAACGTGAGCGGCAGCGCGAAGAACGCCGTCAACGAGCTCAAACAGTCGAAGAACGGCATCAACGATCTGACCGGAGCCGTCAAAACCAGCACGAATGCGCTCAGCACCGCGTTGAGCAGCTCGTCGAACAGTTTCGGCGCTGTCTCCACCGATATTGACAGCGTATTCAACAATGCGGGCACCCAAGCCGGCAATACGGCCACCGCCCTGCGCAATCAGGCTGCGAACGTATCCAAGCAGGCGCAAGGCTATCAGAACATCTACGATGCCCTCGACGAGCTCAGCAACAACAATCTGGTGCCGGAAGTCGCGAAAATCGCCATCAATCATCTCAAAACCAACGTGGGCGCGACCATTACGCAACTCAACGATCTAGCGAACTCACTCAACACCAGCGCCGACAATATCGACGCGAAAGTGAGCGACACCACAGCCGACCGCGAGCGCGTGAGCCAGCTTGCCCAGCAGGCGAAGGCCTCCATCGACGGCATCAAAACCGATTTCGACAGCCAACTCAAGCCGCAGCTCAACGATATTTCCGATTCGATCAGCAGCACGGCCACCGCATTGAGCAGCACGGCCGCCGCTCTGAAGGGCGCGTTGGGAGATCTCAACAGCACCACGAAGTCGGCAGACAAGCAGCTGACCAATATTCGCACGGTGCTTGATTCCACCGCCGAAAGCCTCACTAAGGCGAGCACCGCGCTGTCTTCGTTCAATGGCACGCTTTCCGACGCGCTGAACAGCGGCAATATGGACACCGTCAAAGACGTGCTCGGCAACAACACCGATTCGCTGGCGGCGGCTCTTGCGGCCCCCGTCCAGGTGAAGCGCACGGCTGTGTTCCCTGTTAAGAATTTCGGCTCGCAACTGGCTCCGTTCTACACGATTCTGCCGTTGTTCGTGGGATCGCTGCTTATGGCCGTAACACTCAAGACCACAGTGTCGCACAAGAATCGTGAGGAGCTCGACAATCCGAAGCCGCATCAGCTGTTCCTCGGCCATTATGGCGTGTTCGCCGTGATCGCACTGTTGCAGAGCACGTTCTCGCTGGGCGGCGGCCTGCTGTTCCTGCACATTCAGGCGGTGCACCCGTGGCTGTTCATGTTGACCGGCTGGGTGGCCTCCCTCGTGTTCTCGTTCTTCACCTACACGATGGTGGCGAGTTTCGGCAACGTGGGCAAGGCCATTGGCGTGCTGACGCTGGTGTTGCAGATTTCCGGCGCGAACGGCGCGTATCCGCTTGCCGTGCTGCCGAAGATCATCGGCGATATCAGTCCGTTCCTGCCGGCCACGCATGCGATTACGGCATTGCGTGCGGCCATTGCCGGTATTTACAACAATGATTATTGGCATGCGATCGGCTCGCTGCTGCTGTTCCTGATTCCGCTGCTGCTGATTGGCTTGCTGCTGCGTATTCCGCTGGTCAAATTCAATAAGTGGTATGTGGCAAAGGTGGAAAGTACCAAGGTGGTCGCATGATTACCGGAGTGCATGAGGCGGTTTCCGAAACCGTTTCCGATGTGGTTTCCGACGCGGTCAGTGACGTACATGAGGCCGTTCGCAAGGCGCAGAGCCGTCGCGAGCAGCTTCGTGAGCAGACCGATCATAAGATCATGAAGGCCACGCTTGCGATTGTGATTTCCGATGGCGTCGGCGCGGTGACCATCGAAGAGGTCGCCCGTCGTTCCGGTGTTGCGAAAACCACGATTTACCGTCGCTATAAGAATGCCGACGATCTGTTGCGCCGCGTGCAGTTGGAAGTTGCGGGATTGCCGGATTTCAGCGATGTCGAGTTGTCGAAAAACGGTCTGCTGACGATACTGCAACGCATTCAGGGCTGTTTTTTCGACAGTGAGCTTGGTTTGAAGGCCGTCGGTGTGGTGCTTTCTTCCGATAATCCTTCGTTGAATGCGATTGCGGATCAGGTGCTCGTTCCCGCGGAGAAGCGTTTTTCTGAGTTTGTCGATCGCGGTGTGAGGGCCGGTGTGTTCCGCCATGGATTGGATCCGCAATTCCTGTTCAGCACGATACTCGGCTCCATGCTCGCCTGTAAGGCGTTGCATGGCGACGCGAGTATTCCTTGGCCTGAGAACATGACGGCTGTTCTGTGGCCCGTTATGGCCGCCTGAAAGGCATTGCAGAGCAGAGTTGCACGTAGTAGTATCTGAAACTCATGAGCGTCCCCGCTACGGCCTTTAATCACTCTTTGAGTGAGGCTGTAGCTGAGGCGCTCATTGTACGTTGGCAGACTTTTCGCCGCTACTGGACCTACTGGATCGACGCTTCCTGACGGGCCACGTCCAACGCCTTGTTGAACGCTTCCGACGTCCAGCTGGCACCGGCCACCTTGTCTACCTTGAGGTCTTTGAGAGGTTTGCCGTCCACCACGCCGTTGATGGCTTCGGCGAACGCATTCTGGTGCTTTTTGGAGATGGACGTGAACGGATGCCCGATAACCTCCACATTGGTGACGGTCTGATCTTTGACCGTCACATGCACGTCGATGGTGTCTTCGCCCACCGGCCCGTACTGGCCGTTGATCGAGTAGGTACCGTCGGCGTAGTTGCCGGTGTCTTGCTTGTCGGATGTAGTGCTGTTCGGATCGTCGGCATGGTTTTTGTCGTCCGAATCCGCAGAATCGCCGGAGTCGGTGGCGCTACCGCTGTTCTTCGAATTTTCTTCCTGCGATTGCACGCTTTCGCCGGAATTTCCGGCATATTCATCGTCCATCGGTGTCGCCGTGGGTTCGCCGCATGCCGACAGCAGCGCAAGGCTTGCCGCAGACAGTGCGATTACTTTGATCGCATTCGATGATTCGTTGCTCATGTTCGCTCCGTACGATTCGTCAGTGCTATGGCTTGGATTATTCGGCTGATTTCAGCTTATTCCTCACCGCCGGTTTTCGCGGCTTTGGTCGGGTCGGCGAAGCTGATGGCCGTCTCGCCATTCTGTGCGCCTTCCGCAGTGGAACCGGTGTATGCCGGCTTGCCGCCCGACTGCTCATAGACCTTCCGTGCGGCCTCATCATTCCACTTCTCACCGACGAGCACGCCATGGTTGAGCATGATCTCGCGCTGGGCACAGGATGCGACGAGCGCATCATGGGTCACGACGATGATGGTAGTGCCCTGCTCGTGCAGCTGACGGAACAGGTCAAGCACGATTTTCTCGTTCTTCTCATCCAAATTGCCGGTCGGTTCGTCCGCAAGAATCAGTTTCGGACAGTTGATGAGCGCACGTGCGATGCACACACGCTGCTGTTCGCCGCCGGAAAGCTGTCCGGGCAGATGGTGGGCACGCTCCTTCAGACCGACGCGCTCCAATGCTTCCAACGCCTGCTGCTCGTTGACTACGGAATGGTAGTACTGTGCCACCATCACGTTTTCCACAGCCGTCAGATGCGGTACCAGATAGAACTTCTGGAACACCAATCCGATCATGTTCTTACGCACGTCGGCAAGCTGCTTGGCGTTCAAATCCTCCAACTTGCGGCCTTCCAGCATGACGGAACCCTTTGAAGGCGTGTCCATGCAGCCAATCATGTTCATCAGCGTGGTTTTGCCGGAACCCGACGAACCGACAATCGCAAGCCATTCACCTTGCGGAACGGTCAAAGTCAAATCGTCGACGGCACGCAAATCGCCGTAAATCTTGGAAATATGATCCAATTCAAGCAACGTATTCAACGTATGTTCGGAACTCATGATTATTCCTCCCTCAAAACGATGGCGGGATCGATACGGGTTGCGCGGCGAACCGGCGGGATGGATGCGATGACGGCGATGAGCACGCTCAACAGCAGCGAGGCGACGCCCAACAGCCAGTTGAAGCCAATGGCACGTTCGAATACGGATACGCACAGCACGCGGGCCAGCAGGTAGCCGATGGCAGTGCCGATCAGGCCGCCAATCAGTCCGTAGATGGCGGATTCCACATAGAATTCGATGCCGATGGCGCGCGAGGATGCGCCTAACGCCTTGCGCAAGCCGATTTCGTTGCGTCGCTGAGACACGATGGAACTGATGGTGGTGCCCACGCCCACAAACGTCAGCACGAGCACGACCAGCGACACGATCCAGAACAGGGTTTGCAGCATGGCGATGATACGAGTGTCGGATGAGGTGATTTTGGTGACGGTCTGCGCTTTCACGCCGGTTGACGGATTCGCATTGATCGATTTGACGACATCGTTGAGTTCGCTGCCTACCGCATTGACGGAATATTCGATCACGTCCGCTCCGCGTTTGAAACCGGCCAGTTTGGCCACGTCAGCGTTGACCGCGTAGACGATTTCGTCTTCGCTGCCGCCCGTATCGACGATGCCTCCGACACGGAATTCAGTGCCGGTGTTCTCCATAATGTCGGACGAAACGCGGCCGTTTTCTTTGGCTTGCGCTTCGGTTTGGCTAAGAGCGCCGGAATCCTGCGCATCGTCGGATGCGCGGTAGCCGATGGTTACGGTCGAACCGATGGAGACGCCGAGCGCGTCTGCCACGTCACGGCCGAGCATCACGTTGCCTTTGCTGGGCCAATCGCCAGTCACGTTCCAATGATGGTTGAGCGCCTTCACGTCTTTGGTTGTGATGCCAGCCAGCGTGTATGGCGCAGAATTGATGCGCACGCTTTCATACCGGTAAGCGGCGGAACGGGCGCTGTACGAGCCTTTCACCATCTGGTTCAACGCTTTGACGGTATCGGTGTCGATGCCGTGGGACTTTTCGGCTGATTCGGACGGCGTGACGATAAGATTCGCGCCATACGCACGCATTTCCTCGTTCATCTGCTGTGGAACGGCAATACACGTCGCCGCAAGGCAGAACAGCGTGGCAGCGCCCACCATGGAGGCGATCACGGCCATAACGGCCCGCGAACGACGGCGGAACACCGCGCCCCACAGCATGGTGAAGAACATCTTGCGATTAGTCATCTCATGCCCCTTACGGACTGTCTTGAACTCACCTACCATGCAACACCTCCGCAGACGAACAGCACAGTGTGCCGTTCGTGACCGAGGCCGCAGCCGCGGCCGAGTTTACGGAACTCAAGTTGACATCAGCGGCCATGCAACACCTCCGGGACGAACAGCACAGTGCGCTGTTCGTGACCGAGGCCGCAGCCGCGGCCGAGTTTACGGAACCCAAGTTGAAATCAACGGCCATGCAAGACCTCCGCAGGTTTGAGTCCCAGAATCGAACGGATCGACGAGAACGAGGCGATCAGCACGGTAAGCGTCAACAACACAAACACCAGCACAAACACCATCGGACGCATCGTAATGCCGGAACCGAATACCACATGTCCCACAATCTGCGCAACACCGGAACCCAACAGCGCACCGACAATCGCACCAATCAACGAAATCACAGCCGTCTCAGCGAGCATCAGGCGAGAAACCGCACCATCGGTGGCACCAATCGCCTTCAGCAACGCCAATTCGGAACCGCGCTCACCAATCGAGGCGGCCATCAGATTCGCCACTGCAATAGCGGCCGCAACCAGCGAAAGCACGGTCATCAGCACCATCACCGCCTGCGTTTTCTGCAGCACATCGCCCTGCAATGCGGCCACCTGACGCACCTGCTTGGCTACGGAACCGGGAATGACCTCTTCGATCTGATAGGCGATGGACGAAGGGTACGCGGTGCAATACCACGTTTCCCACTCATCTTGCGTGAGCGCATTCGGATTCTTCGACGCCTTACGGGCCAAATCATTGTCTGGCGTGGTCAGAGCCTTGACTTCGATCTTGTCGATGGAATCAGGCAGATTCGCAAGCACCTGCGCAGTGGATGACGGAATGTACATCGCATTGTTGTCGCCATCGCCGGAATCGTAAATGCCGGTGATGGCGATCCGCTGCTTGTTGCGGCTGCCGTCGGCGGTGGTTTTGTAGAGGGTTACGGTATCTCCCTTGGTCACGCCGAGTTTGGATGCGAGCGTGGTGCCGATCAGGCCTTGCGCGCTATCGTCTTTCGGCCAGGAGCCGTCAAGCTTCCACCACGAACGCATGCCGTTCATGCCCGCCACCGTGGATTCACCGGAATCCATATGCAGGGTCTTCGCGAACCATGTGCCCACGATCGGCACGCCGGAAGCCTTGCAGGAGCTGGAATCCACCGATTCGGACGCGCAGTTCACGTCAGCATGGATATTAAGTTCGGGGGCAAAATTCGTGATGTTGAACGCCCAGAAGATGGTTTTGATCTTCGGTGCGTCCGATTCCTTCAAAAATGTGGTCGGATCGGATTCGGAAGTGCCGGAAGCGTTGCTATTCGCGTCACCCCCCGTGTTGTACAGGTCGTTGACGACGGCATCGGCCTTGGGCTGCACGGTGATGTTGGAACCGTACGTCGACAGTTCCGCGTTCAGCTTGTCTCCAACGTCGAACACCACACCCAGCATGGCCACGCTGACCGTGGCCGACAGGCACACGGTGACCGCGATCAGCAGTCTGCGTTTGAACTGCCTGCTGAACGAGCGGAAAATCATTCGAAAAAAGAACATGACTACCTCTTTCCGCTCACTGGAAATGCGTCGACAATGCGTCGAGCGTCGAAGTTTGAATTACGATTTTGCCGGATTCAACCTGATAATCGAACGGCACAGGATTGCAGCCGCCCTTGAATCCGATAGTGGCGAGGTTGATGGCGACATCGCACTTCTTGCAGATGATCTTGCCATCCTTCTCGTAATAGCCCGCGTCACCGCAGTTATCACAAGCATCAAGACCGACACCGTACGCTCCACCATTCTTCTTGATGATGATGAAACGCATCACCGTGCCGTCTTTCGCCTTGTATTGGAAGCGATGCAGGTGACCGTCGTTGATCTGACTGAATTTGATGGTGGCCACGCCGTCACTCAGCGAATAATCCTCAGGCGGAGACAGCGTAATAACCTTCTTCGTTTGCGCCACACCATACGTGAGCGCGAACGTGATGCCGATCATCGCAACAAGACTCCATGCGCCGGCCGCCTTCGCACGGCGACGGAACGCGATATGCGATCGCACAATGGCCTCGTTGGCACCTTCCGGCTTGATCTTGAAGCCCATCACAATGCTGGCAATCACCGGAATAATGAACACCAGCACCATGGCAATGACCATATGACGCTGATGATTAATGCACCACACCAACGCCAGGAACGCTTCCGTAGGGAAATGAACGATGCGCTTGGACTGCAGAATCTGCGCAAGATCAGTGAAATGCGAAACGAACAGCAGCGCAATCAACAGCAGCACGGCCGTGGTGAACGACCAACGAATCGCAGTGGAACGCATCGTACGGAAAATCAACGCCGCAACAATCGCAGTGACCACACCCAACGCGAAACCAAGCGCACGAAGGAGCATATCCGAAGTGAAAATCGGATCTCCCGGCTCCACGAAAATCGTAAGTCGCAAAATAACATCAGGCAATGCACGGAAGGTGGTGGCGGCGATTGCAAGAGCGCCAATAAGATTCGCAATATCAAGCAACGCGCGATGATCATGCCAATTCGTAGTGATGCGACGTGCGAACAGCGCAATAACGAACACCGCGATATCGAAAATCACACAACACCACAATGTGGGGTAATTGACGAACGTACGCTGATTGATCACCGCGGACGCACGCAACGCGGCGAACGCAACGGCACCCGCGAATCCAATAATGAAGCCCGCAAGACGCCAGTACGCGCTCAACGGCTTGTCACGCCCCTCACCGACCGTGAGCATCACGTTCAGCGCCATAATCAGCAAAGCCGGTGCCAGCGTTCCCTGCAACACCGTGACGTACTGCGTCAGCATCTCACACCTTTCGTTATATATCCCTGTCAAAGCCTAGTGAATTCGGCACACAAAAGGAACCCCCTTACCAAGATTCCCCCAAAAGCGCGTTATCTCCCAAAAGCGTATCCCCTCAAACGCAAGAGAGCGGTTGCTTGGATGGTTGTTCGCCCGTAGACTCGGCCAAACGGCCTTGAGCGCGTCGAACGACTATCCAGGCAACCGCGAACGCCGTACCCATATTCGCGCTACTTGCATACGTTTCGCGATACGTGAACGGCGTTAACCACGAGTTGAATCTCAACATGAATTCAGGCTTACATCCAAACCATTTCGCTTGGCATGTGCCGGAACTCACGTTTCAGATCACCACTCCTGCGGGGTGTAGTTCCACTCCGGGAAAGTGACCTCGAGCGGCTCGGTCCAGAAGCGGCCCTTAACGCCGGTTTCCGGATCAACATGCAGCATCCAACCCTTCTTCTCCGGGGATTCGATCTTCAGCACGAGCTTGTAGGAGCCAGCCTCGTCGAGCTTGACGTTGGCGCCGTAGTGCGGGCCGTCGGAAGCGTTCATCTGCATGAAGGTACCGGAACCAACGGTCTCGTTGTTCGCGTTGTTGATGATCTCGTAGTTCACGGTCAGATCCGGCACGAAGTCGCCCTTGCCATAGCCGAGCTCGGTGCCCTTCTCGTTGGCGTGAATGTCGGCTTCCAAGTGGAAGGAAGCGTCGGCAGCCTTCAGGCCCATGCCGGACGGTTCCATATCGATCGGCTGGAAGTACACGGCGTTGACGGTCAGAGCGTCAACATCCTGATCGGAGTGCTTCTCATCGACCTGGATCTCTTCGAAGCCGGCATTGGAGCTGTCGTCAGCGCCGGAATCGCTGGAGCTGTCGGTGGTGTTCGAAGTGGAGGTGTCGGACTTGGCGTCGGATGCTGAATCGTTGGAGTTGCCGCATGCGGACAGGGAGAAAGCCATGGAGCCGGTCAGCAGGATGCCCAGCAGGGCGGCGATCTTCTTATTCTTCATTGTGTTCTCTTCCTTTTCTTTGGTTCCTTGAGGAACGTTGGAAACTTATGGAAATCTCTAAATCTTTACTTGTGATTATTGATTGGCGTTTACTTAGCCTGTTCCGCCTGCGCGGCCAACTTCATCCTGTGTTTCTTGATGAAACCGACCACGAACAGCACAACCACCGCGATCGCGGCAATCACCTGTGCCGTAATCGTTTCGACGTACGGATACAAGCCGATCCAATCGTTAGTTGGCACAGTGCTCAAGTAGGTGCCTTCAATAAGATCACCCTCGATGAGCGCATGGATGCCGCCACCCGCGAAAATCACAACCAATGCGGCCATCACAATCGAAGTTACGAGGAAGAACGGGCCGATCGGAATCTTCACCGAAGTGAATCGCAGAATCAGGAAGATGACGAGCAGCACCGCGGCGGCGGCCAGACCGCCAACCCACATGCCGTGCGCATCCTGGCTCATGGAGTAGATGGACTCGTAGAAGATCACCGTTTCGGCGCCCTCACGGAACACGGCGAGGAAGCTCAGCATGGCAAGCGAGGTGATCATGCCCAAGCCCAGTCTCTGACCGGATTCGACCTTGCTTTGCGCGCCGGCCACAGCCGCTTCGGTCTTATTCCTGATGTAGTTGTTCCACGCTTCCACGGAGCTCTTGTTGAGCATCCAGTTACTGGTCCACAGCAGCATGAGAGTGGCGATCAGCGCGCACACGCCTTCGGAAATCTCCTGAATCGGGCCGGAACCGCCGAACAGGAACGTAAAGAGTACGGCGACCAGACCGGAACCGGCCAAACCTGCGACCACGCCAAGGTAGATCCACCTAGTGAAACGCTCGTTGCCGGACTTCACCAGGTAGGCGATCACTGCGGCCACCACCAGCAGCGCTTCGAGGCCCTCACGGATCAGAATGAGGAACGCCTGGCCGGCGGAGCTGGTGACGAGCTTGGTGAAGCCGTTGACATTGCCGGACGCGCCACCGTCAAGGGTGGCCGCGTCTTCCACGAGCCAGCTCTTCAAATCGTCGACATGCTGCTTGATTTCCTTGTCGGAACCGCCGTCGCGCATGGTCTTACGAGTCATCTTGAACTGGTATTCGACCTGCGAAACACGATCGCCGGAAATCACGTTCATCACGTTCTTTTCGAAGCCGAGTTTCTCGTAGTACTGGTAGTAGGCGTTGTTGACCAGCGTGGCACCTTCGTCGCCCTTGCCGGCAGCGGCAGCCTCGTATGCCTGGTCGAGAATGACGGTCATTTCGCTGGCAACCTCACTCCACGTGCGGTCGCCTTTGCCTTTGGATGAATTCTTCTTGGCCGCGTCGAGCTTCTTGCGCTCTTCCGCGGTTTGCGCGGCACGCTGCTTCGCGTATTCCTTAGGATTGGCGAGGTCTGCGTTCGCGTCAAGCGTTTGCGCGGTTGCGTTGATTTCGGCGGTCAGCGCGTCGATTTTGGCTGCGATGGCGTCGCCTTGGTCCTGCTGGTAGGCAAGACCTTCAAGATCGGTGAATTGCTGCAGCAGTTCCTTCTGCTTGTCGGCACTGATGGTGTCGTTGACGACTTTCGAGAAGTTGGATGCGTCGTAACCGATCCAATGCGCGGTCTGGAAATCGGTGCCGGCCTGACCGTAATTGCCGTCATTGTAGTCTTTTTCGGCAGTCGCAAGCTGGTCTTCGATGTTCTTCGCAGCGGCAGTCCAGGAATCAAAATTCGTTTGACCGTCATCGGCGGCAATTGCCGGCTGCGGAACTGCGGTAGTCGCGAAAAGCGTGGTCAACGCGATCATCAATGCCGCAATGAACGCGACAAGGCGACCGGACACACTTGTAGCCCGCTGCGTATCGCAGGATGACATAAGACCGCTTCCTCTCTCAGCCATTCACAATCCGATTCACGAGTGCGCCACCTTTGCCATACGCACAGTGCGCACCGACTTCACAAGATAAAACGAAAAAAATCGAAAGAACAGTCTTGATTTTTTGGCAGTTTTGTTGTAGAAACCTTTAAAATGGCGGAATTCCGCCATTCTTCTTTTCTGTAATCCGCGCGAGTCGTCTCACATAGTGATTTTTTGAGGCGCTTTCGCCGTTCCTCTCCATGCATATTCGTGCGATTGGAAGATTCGGGAATTGGGGGATTTGGGATGGAGCTGGACTTTCTGACCTCACGATTCCGCCCTGGTGACCTCACGATTCCGAAAAAGCAACGAAAAACAAAATCGTGAGGCCAGCGGGCGCATGGACGGAATCAGGATTCGAGCACGTCAAGCACCTTGCGTTCGTTGTAGAACGCGAACACCACACCGCCGATGCCGCACAATACCGCGGCGCAAACAGCCGCAATGCGATAGCCGGCGCCCGACGCCATGCCAATCGTGCTCACGCCGGTAAACAGCAGCATCGCCACCGACTGACCCATCTTCATCGCAAACGTGCGAGCCGCATAGAACATGCCCTGACGATCCTGACCGGTCGTTTTCGAGCTCGCGTCGGCAATATTCGCAACAATCGCCTGCGGAAGAATGCCGAACGCGGCCATCGGAATCGCGCCGACAATCGAGAGAATCAAGCCCTGCGCCATCGGCGGAATCGCAGCGAGCAGACCGGAGCCAAGCGCGCCCGCAAACGCGAACGCACATGTGAAAATCACGAAAGCGACCAGCAGAATCCGCTTCTTGCCAACACGATTCGCCAATACATTCACCGGCATGTAGAACAGCACCGACACTGCGGTCATGAGCACGAAATAGATGGTGGTCGTGGTCTCGGGAAGTTTGAGCAGGCTTGTCACGAAGAACGGCAAACCAGTCTGGAATGTAGTGATCGCAACCCAATAGACCACGTCGGAGCAGACGAACTTGCGGAATTCGCCGTCGCCGAACGTCTGCTTCAACGATTCGATGGTCGATTCGGACGTGGGCTGCGAGTTGACGTAATCGCGTTCCTTGATGGTGAGCGGCGGAACCAGCATGCACACGAATGCGATGGCCGCCATGATGGTGAACGTCAAACGAATGGCGTTCACACGCCCCAAGCCCGGCACGAAACCAGCCCAAATCACCGGTGCCACGTATGCAATGGCGGTGCCGGCCACCCACGTGAACGAAATGGCGGTGGAGATGGTGAGCTGCTGTTTGGAATCGTGACCAAGCTCGGCGATCAGCGCGTTGTAGGGCGTGCAGTAGAACGTGAGCGCAATGTAGTAGCCGATCACCGTGACGAACAGGAACGCGCCGTTGATCCAGCTCGTATCGTTGATTGGACTCCAAAACACCAGCACGGTGACGAGGGCGAGCGGAAGGGCCGCAAATTTGAGGAACGGCATGCGACGACCGGATTTTGATGTGCAACGGTCGGAAAGACTTGCCACGGCCGGATCCACGAATGCGTCGAAGAAGCGGGCGAACGCGGTGATGCCGCCGACTACGGTCACCACGCCGAGTACGGCAAGACCTTGCGGTACGAACACGGTTTGCCCTTGCGAGATGGTTTCGCTGTCAGGCTGGTAGAAGTAGACGAGCCAATTCGAAATAATGCCGGAAAGTAGCGCCCAGCCGAATTGGCCGACGGCGAAAGCCCAGACTTTGGGCATCGGCAGGCTCTTCACCGTTTTTGTTGTGCGCGTGGCTGCACTTGCATTCTCGACGTTCCCCATATCAACCTCCATGTTGACGCCCTGCCGGCAACTGTACCATGCGCCCCATCGCGAAAGTCCCATTTCCCCCAGTAGCTGGAGGAAATGGGCGGGTAGCATCGGAGGCATGGATTCTTTGACGCAACGCATGCCGTTTGTCACGGCGTTTTATAGGGCGCTCGGCACCGGTATGGTGATTTCCGTGGATTCGCCGATCGACGACAAGGTGCGTTCCGCAATGGAATCGCTCATTGAGGATTACGAACACGTGCTGTCTCGATTCCGCAATGATTCGCTGATTGCGGCGATCGGCAAGGCCGAGCATGGCGGAAGTTTCGATTTTCCGGATTGGTGCGCGCCGCTGTTCGATCTGTACGATGCGCTATTTTCCGCCACTTCCGGCGCGATTGATCCGTGCGTCGGCGAGGATTTGATTCGACTTGGATACGATGCGTCGCTGAGTTTCACGGTTACACAAGATGCGCCCGAACATTTGGGCGCATTGCGCGGACGCGCCGTTTGGGGACGCGATGTGACCCGCCACGGAACCACATTGGTAACGCATGAGCCGGTGCAGTTGGATTTCGGCGCCTGCGGCAAAGGCTATCTCGTCGATCTGCTCGGGCGCATGCTGCAGTCGTCACAATTCGTGATTGATGCGGGAGGTGATTTGCTGATTCATGCGGAACAGCCCATTTCCGTCGCACTTGAGGATCCGGAAGATCAGTCCCACGCAATCGGAATCGCACATATTGCGAACGGAGCGTTGTGCGCAAGCGCACCCAGCCGACGCCATTGGAACGTGGCAGTCAACGAGCGCACCCAAATCGCCATTCATCATCTGCTCAATGCCATCGACGGACTGCCCGCGCAACAAACCGAAGCCAGCTGGGCATACATTCCAGCGAACGCAACGCTCAATCTTGCACGCGACTACCCCACCGCCGTTGCGGACGGCCTGGCCACGGCCCTGTTCGTTTCCGACGTAGCACAACTGCAACGCACGTTCGATTTCACATACGCAACATTGGACGAATCCCGCCAAATCGCAGTCAGCCGCAACTTCCCGGCCGATCTCTTCCTGCGATCCGCATAACAGCCGAATACCAGCCGAAATAAACAAAGACCGCACGTCTTTGGGGACGTGCGGCTCCTGTGAATCAGCCAGCCAGAACGGCGAATCAGTCGGTGAGGGCGAACTGGCTGTTGTAGATGTCGGCGTAGAAACCGCCTTTGGCGAGCAGCTCCTCATGCGTACCGCTTTCCACGATGTCGCCATGGTTCATGACCAAAATCATGTCCGCATCGCGGATGGTGGACAGACGGTGCGCGATCACGAACGACGTACGGTCCACGGTCAGCGCGTCCATGGCCTTCTGAATCAGCTCTTCCGTACGCGTATCGACCGAAGAGGTGGCCTCGTCGAGAATCAGAATCGGCGCATCCTCAACCATGGCTCGCGCAATGGTGAGCAACTGCTTCTGACCCTGCGAAAGCGTGGCCTTGTCGTCAAGCACTGTGTCATAGCCATTCGGCAGCGACATGATGTAGTGGTGCAGCCCCACGGCCTTGCATGCGTCCTCGATCTGCTTGTCGGTGACGCCCGGCTTCGAATACGCGATGTTTTCACGCACTGTTCCACGGAACACCCACGTATCCTGCAATACCATGGAGAACTGGTCATGCACGTTCCAGCGTGGCACGGACTTCGTATCCACACCATCAATCGCAATCGAACCGCCCGAAATCTCATAGAAACGCATCAGCAGATTCACCATCGTGGTCTTGCCGGCACCGGTCGGACCAACAATCGCAACCTTCTGACCGGACTTCACCGAAGCGGAGAAATCGTTGATGATCGTCTTGCTCGGATCGTAACCGAACTTCACATGACTGAACTCAACGTCACCGCGCACCGGTTTGCCGGAAGCACCCAACAGCGCCTGCTTGCCGGTCTCATCCTCCATCTCCGGCTCTTCAAGGAAGCTGAACACGCGCTCGGAAGCGGCCGCGCAACGCTGCAGGTTCTGGAATGCCTGCGCGAACTGGGAAAGCGGCTGGGTGAACAGTCGAATGTACATCATGAACGCAACGATCACACCAAACTCGATCTTGCCATCCATCGCAAGCACAGCGCCAACCACGCACACAACCACGTAGCCGAAATTGCCGACGAAATTCATCAACGGCATCATCAGGCCGGAAAGGAACTGGCTCTTCCATCCCGAATCGTACAAATCATCGTTGTACTTTTCGAACGCGCGAATCGAATCAGCCTCGCCGCAATACGCCTTGACCACGGTGTGGCCGGCGTACATCTCTTCGACGTGACCGTTGACATCGCCCAATGCGATCTGCTGACGGGAGAAGTACTTCTGCGAAACCTTCATGATTGCGCCCATGATGAGCAGACCGACCAGGCTGGAAGCGATGGCGCACACCGTCATAATCACATTGTTGTAGAACATCATGATGAGCGCGCCCACGAACAGCGTGACCGACGTGATCAGCGAGCCGACCGACTGGCCGAGCGTCTGGCCGATGGCGTCCACATCGTTGGTGATGCGGCTGAGCACATCGCCGTAGCTGACCTTGTCGAAATACTTGAGCGGCAGCTTGTTGATCTTCACGCTGATGGCTTCGCGCAGCTCCTGTGCGGTGCGCTGCGTGACGTTCGCCATCATCCAGCTTTGCACGTAGCACAGCACCGCGTACCCCACATACAGCGCCACCAGCAGCCATGCGATGTGCGTGACCGCGTCCATGTCGATCGCACCGAGCACCGGCTTGCCATTGACTAGCGCAGGCAGGCCTTTGGCGATCTCGTTGGTCATGTCCTTGAGTTTGTCCGGACCGACGATCTGGCATACCGTGCCGATCGCGCCCAATACGAGCGCCACAATGATGGCGGGAATGTAGTGGCGGCAGAAATGCACCAGTTTCTTCATCACACCACCGAAATCCTGCGGTTTTTCAACGGCTCCGCGGCCGCGTCCCATAGGTCCTCCTGGCATATCAGCGACCCTCGCTTTCGTTCAATTCGCTTTCGACGGACGGCTTGCCGGTTTCAATCGGTTTGCCGGTTTCGCCCGGCAGCTTGCTTTCGCCCGACTTGCCGCCGTTCAATTCGTCTTCGCTCAGCTGAGACTGCGCAATCTGACGGTACACATCGCAGTTTTCCAGCAGTTCGCTATGCGTGCCTTGGCCGACCACCTTGCCGTCGTCGAGCACCACGATGCGGTCGGCGTCCATAATGGTGCCGATGCGCTGCGCGACAATCAGTTTGGTAGAATCTTTCGCTTCCTTGGCGAGCGCGTCGCGTACGGCACGGTCGGTTTTGAAATCAAGTGCGGAAAAGGAATCGTCGAAAATCAGGATTTCCGGATGACGATAGACGGCACGTGCAATCGACAGACGCTGTTTCTGCCCGCCCGACACGTTCGATCCACCCTGCGAAATCGCGGAATCGTACTGCTTTTCCTTGGTTGCGATGAATTCGGTCGCCTGCGCGACTTCACATGCGTTGCGCACGTCGGCGCGCTGTTCCGAAGTGAGTGTGCGATGCTCGTTTTGCGTTGCGATCAGCTCTTTTTCGCGCCTTCTGCCGGCCGCGGTCGAAGTATCGGCCATGTCGACGATGCCGGTATCGGTGGTGTCGAGCGGATTGTCACCATAGCTGACATTGGATGCGATCGTTCCTTTGAACAGGAAGGATTGTTGCGGCACATATCCGATTTTGTCTCGTAATGCCTTGAGCGTGTAGTCGCGCACGTTCACGCCGTCGACGAGCACCTCGCCTTGCGTCGCATCATAGAAACGCGGCACGAGGTTGATGAGCGAGGATTTGCCGGAGCCGGTGGAACCGATGAACGCCACGGTTTCGCCCTTCTTGGCGGTAAAGTTGATGCCTTCGAGCATGGCTTCGCGCGAATCCGGGTAAGTGAAGCACACGTTGCGGAATTCGATTTCGCCCTGCTTGCCTGCTTCGCCGGCGTCGCTGCGGGTGCCGTCGGTGATCAGCGGCTCGGTGTCGAGCACTTCGAGCACGCGCTGTGCGGACACGTCCGCTCGCGGCCACAGCACGAACACCATGCTCATCAGCAGGAAGCTCATGATCACCTGCACGGAGTAGCTGGAGAACACCACCATGTTGGAGAAGGTGGTGAGCTTGTCGGCCGCGTCGGCGGCGTCGATCAGGTAGGCGCCGATCCAGTACACGGCAAGCATAAGACCGTTCATGATGGTGTTCATCAACGGCATCATGAAGGCCATGGCACGGTTGGTGAACAGCTGGGTGTCGGTGAGTTCCTTGTTGGCCTTGGTGAACTTGGCTTCCTGGTAATCCTCGGCATTGTAGGCGCGCACCACGCGCAGGCCGGTGAGGTTCTCGCGCGCCACAAGGTTGATGTTATCGGTCAGTCGCTGCATGGACTTGAACTTCGGCATGACGAGAACCATGAGGATCGTAATGGAGACCAGCAGCACCACTACCGCGATGCCGGTGGCGAGCGTCCATTCGAGACCGTCTCCCGCAATCTTGCAGACGGCCCAAACCGCCATAATCGGCGATTTGACAATCATCATCAATCCCATGGTGATGAACATCTGAATCTGCGTAATATCGTTCGTGGAACGCGTAATCAGCGAGGCTGTGGAGAATCGGCTCATTTCAGCCGGTCCGAACGATTCTACCTTGCGGAATTCCATGGAACGCAGACGCTGGCTGAACGATGCGCCGATGCGTGCCGCGAAATAGCCGGTGATGATGGCGCATGCTGCCGATCCAAGCGAAATAAGCAGCATTTTGCCGCCGGCGATCCAAATATCGTGCATTTCACTGCCAGGGGTTTCCACGAGGGTGGTGATGTCGGACATGTAGTCCGGCAGGGTCAGGTCAAGCCAGATCTGCCCGACGATGCTGACCAGTGCAATGAGCATCTGGCCTATCTCCGCTTTGGAGAGGTATCGCATAATGCGGAACATGCTTGGATTCCTTCTCTTGTGTTGCGTTTGAAGTTTTTGCGATTGATGGATTGGTTGGATCAACTACATGAGTTGATCGAATTGCGATTAATGATTTACATAAGTCCTATTGAATTGTCTTACGATATTTAATTACTTACAGTGTAAGACAATCTCATATTTCTGTGTATTTGCTGAGAGCGATTCTTCTCAGCTCGGTCGCGCGCGGCCAACATATACCATTCGCGACACACTCAAGGCCGTTTGGCCAAGCTTACAGTCGCGAGCGGCGCATGCCGGTCGCACGCTTACGTGGTAGGCAGTCCCTACGCAGGATCTTCAGATTCGGCTTTTGCGAAGGCTTGCTTTACTTCTTCGACGGTGGGGCGGGGCTGGCCAGGGATGCAGATGGTCACGTATGTGGCAAATTCCTCGGTAAGATCCACGAATTCGCGCGTGCGACGCTCCCCCATCTGCGAAAAGACCCAGCAGACGGCGTCGCGCATATCCTCGCGCTGCTGCTTGGCCTTCGCCCGCCCCTGCTCGGTAAGATTCACATGCACAATGCGTCGGTCGTTGGGATCGACCTCACGCTCGATCAGATCCTTTTTTTCCAACGCAGCCAACAGCGTGGAAATCCTGCCCGACGTGACCTTCAACGCGGTAGCCAACTGCGAAGGCGTTTGCGCGCCCTTGAACTCAAGCTCGCGAATAATGAATGGCTCGCCCTTGGAATCACGCGACATCGCCTGCTGCATCTGAGACTTCTTACCCCAGACCACTTTCATCAGCTTGTCAAACGACTCCCGCTCGAAGCCCACGCTTCACCTCGCCTTATTCGATGCCCATCAGTTATGTCTCGATAATATCTTTTACTGTAAACATTTTTCGATCGCAACGTGCAAGTACAGGAAAACGCCCAAAAAAGGAAACGATAATCAGCAAGGAAGCATCGCAAGCTCTTCTTGAGTGAGCTGAAGTTGCGTTGCAGCGAAGGAATCGTTGATTTCCTGCGGATTGCGAGCGCTGGGAATGGTGAACAGACGTTCGTAACGAGTCAATTCCCATGCCAGCACCACACGCTGGTAGGAGCAACCACGTTGCGCGGCAACCGTGCGGAACGGATCGTACGCGCTCTGATCGAACGTATCGAGGAATCCGCCGAGCGGCGACCAACAGACGAATGCGAGCCCCAATTCGGCACAATGTTTCATTGTATGTTCCGGATCGGGATGCGACGGCGAGAACTGGTTTTGCACGGCGACCAAGCCGCTGCCGATAATGCTGCGCGCAAGGTCGATCTGCTCGTTATTCACACGGGAGATGCCCGCATATTTGATCACGCCTTCGTCGAGCAGCTGCTTCAACGCGCCGCATTGGTCTTCGTAAGGCACCGCGGGATCGGGGCCGTGCGAATACAACAGGTCGAGCGTATCGACGCCCAAGTGCAGCGCGGATTCCTTGGCGTCACGAATCATGGTTTCAGGGCGCGAATCCGCCATCCACCCGTATTGACTGCCCGCCGCCTGCAAATGCTGGCGTTCCTCGCCAGGCCGACGACTGCATTCCTCAGAATCCCGCCCCTGAGTGTCCGATTCTGGTGAATCGGACATCTGTACCCCAAATCCGGCACCCTGTTTGTCCGATTCTCCAGAATCGGACACAGGAGCAACAAAAGCGGGGACCTCCATGGTGCGTCGATAGCCAGTTTTCGTGGCGACCAGCACTTCATCTCGGGGGCCATTCCACGAAGCGAGCGCATCACGCACCAACTTTTCGCCGTAGCCAAGGTCTTCCGCAGTGCCGGTGCCGGGCTTGCTCGGCAGATAATATGACCAAGCCGTGTCTAAATAGCGGACACCCGCATCCAAACCGGCATGAATCGTACGAATCGCGGTATCGCGATCCGGGCGCCCCTCAATCGCCAAAGCCATCGTTCCCATACCAAGCCGAGGAATCGTAAATCCTGCCAACTCGCCGTTCATCATCATCTTCCCCTTCCTTGTAAGCACGCAGCCGATTCGCACATGTTCACATCAAGACTAACCCAACGTGAACCGGCGCAAGCTTGTCGGGCGCGTGCGCGAAGATGAAGGCACAACCGAACGGGAGCCGAAAGGCTGAGAGGGAGCTCATAGAGCTTCGACCGAGGACTTGATGCGGGTAATGCCGCCGTAAGGAGACGGGTTGTTCACGCCGCAAGACGTATCTCATCTTCCGTTCGCGATAACCGAATATCGCGTGATTAGGGTCACGGAGGGGCGCACCACCTCATAGGGTACGGTTCCTTCGGCGACCCTTTTTTCGTACCAACCTTGAGTGCCCGATTCTGCAGAAACGGACGCACAAGCGGCTCGAACAAGCGCCTACGTGTCCGATTCACCAGAAACGGACATCCGTGGACTGAAATAGATGCCGTGCGTGTCCGATTCTGCAGAATCGGACATTTAAAGACCAACAATGAACCTCCGGATGTCCGATTCACCAGAAACGGACATCCGGAGTGCAGGAAGCATGTGTCACGACAGACACAGAAGGGAACCGCAATGATCATCAACGGTAAGGAAGAGAACATCGCCACGCCAATCACCGTGGCCGAACTGATCGAAAGCAAGGGCCTGCGCGCCGACCGCGTGGCTGTCGAGCTCAATGGTGAGATCGTGCCTCGCACCCAGCGTGCGCAGACGCAGCTCAAGGGCACCGATACGTTGGAAATCGTCACGTTCGTGCAGGGCGGCTGAACCACTTTCAAAATTTCTTGCGATTACGACCGGCACAATGCACGCGTAACAATCGCAAGAACATACAAAACACAACCAACCCGGCAAAAACAACGCACGAACGGAAAACGAGAATACGAGAACAACCATGACTTTTGAACCATCCGCATCGCAGGCGCAGATCGACGCCCGCCAGCACGCTTTCGACAACCAGCCCGACCCGACCACGCTCGTCAGCCGCGAAGAAATCCGTGCGGCCCTGCTCGACCGTCATACCGCAGCCACGCAAGACAAGCTCGACGCGGCGCACGTGGCCATTTGCGGCTGCGGCGGCCTCGGATCGACGATTGCGGTGGCGTTGACCCGCATTGGCGTCGGCCACCTGCATTTGATTGATTTTGATCGCGTGGATATGACGAATCTGAATCGTCAGCAGTATTTTTTGAAGGATCTTGGGCAGTACAAGACGGAAGCATTGCGCAGTAACTTGCGTCAGATCAATCCTTTTATCGATATCACCATTGATACCGTGAAAGTGACCGACGAGAACGTGCCGACGCTGCTCGACAATGAGGATATTATCTGCGAAGCGTTCGACGTGCCGGAAAACAAGACGATGCTGGTGAATGCCGTGCTTGAGAATCTGCCGAACAAGAAGCTGGTGAGCGCTTCTGGAATGGCGGGATTCCGCAGTTCCAATTTGGTGAATACTCGTCGCGTTTCGAAGAATTTCTACTTCTGCGGCGATGGCGAAACCGCTCCGGTGCCGGGCGCTGGTCTGATGGCACCGCGCGTGGGTGTGGTCGCCTGCCATGAAGCCAATATGATCACTCGCTTGATTCTCGGCGAAGAAGACGCCTGACAGCGAAACGCAAACACAAACGCAATTGCAATTGCAATCGCAAATCGCAAATCGCAACGAATGACACAACACTAATCGCATAGTAAGGATTAACCATGAGCACCGAAAACACGATCACCACCGCGGAAAAGGACTTCGCGGCAGCACCGAACGCCACACTCGACGAGCTGGTCGGCACCACCACGAACACCGCACTGCTGCCGGAACCGGATGCGCACGCGTATGACGAAATCGCCACCGGCGACGCCGATCCGTTGATCCTCGGCGGACACAAGTTCACGAGCCGCTTCATTCTCGGTTCCGGCCGCTACGATCTGAACCTCATCAAGGCGACCATTGAGAACGCGGGCACGCAGATCGTCACCATGGCGTTGCGTCGCTGCCGTACCACCGAAAACAATCTGCTCGATTACATTCCGAAAGGCATCACCATGCTGCCGAACACGTCCGGCGCACGCAATGCCGAGGAAGCGGTGCGTATTGCACGTCTCGCCCGCGAAGTGTGCCAGACGGACTTCGTGAAGGTGGAGATCGAACATGAGGCGAAGTATCTGCTGCCCGACAATGAGGAAACCATCAAAGCCACGAAACAGCTGGCAAAAGAAGGCTTCGTGGTCATGCCGTACATGTTCCCCGATCCGATTGCGGCGAAGCGTCTTGAAGACGCGGGTGCGGCTTGCGTAATGCCGCTGGGCGCGATGATCGGCTCGAATAAGGGTCTGCGTGCACGCGATTTCATTGAAGTGATCATCAAGAACTCCAATGTTCCGGTGATCATCGACGCTGGTATTGGCCGTCCGAGCCAGGCTGCGGAAGCCATGGAAATGGGCGCGGACGCGGTGATGGCATATACCGCCATCGCTTCCGCCGGCAATATTCCGCTGATGGCACGCGCGTTCAAGAAGGCGATCGAAGCTGGTCGCGAGGCGTATTTGTCTGGCTTGGGCAAGGTTACGGAAGATCATGCCGTGCCGTCCAGCCCGACGAACGAGGCCGACTACATCGGCTGATTTGCGCTGGATCCCGTAATGGGGATTCGCGCAAAGACCATGCTGAAAGGGGCGTTTGCCGAACGTGAGTGCATCACGTACGTTCGGCAAACGCCCCTTACTTGTATCCTGCGTTACCTGCAAACGCTACTGCTGCAAGGCTTCCTTAAGATCGCGATTCTGGAATCGTTCGTGTAGCAGGCAATATCCGCCAAACGCAACCAGCCAAATCAGACCGGCAATCGCAGAACCAATCGTGTCCGTCGACAGGAACAACGTGACATACACGAGCACAAAGAACGTGATCGCAATCCAATCAAACACCTGCCAAGCGGGCATGACGAAACCGTCCGGTAGAAAATCGCTGCTCTGACGATACCTGTGGTGGGCGAGCATCGTCAGCACGTAAATGAAAATCACCACAGCGCTGGCGGCCGAAGCGAATAGCACGAACGCGCCGGAAATACCCGGAATCGCGTTGATGATCGGGGAGAACAGAATCATGCAACCCGAAGCGACGATCGCCTTCGCAGGCACCTTGTGGTCGGAAACCTCAGCCAAACGCGCCATCGCAGGCGACTCGGAATCCGAAGCAAGCTGATACAAGTGACGACCGGCCGAATAAATCAGCGAATTCAACGCCGACGCGGCAGCCGTAATCACCACGAAGAACACCAGGGCGGCGGCCCAATCAAGACCCGCATATTTGAACACCATGATGAACGGCGAACCGAACGAGCCATCGGAATTCTCGTGAAAGTTACGCCAAGGCACAATAGCCATGATCGCGATCAGCGCGCCCACGTAGAAGATCAGAATACGCATGATCAGCTCGTTCACCGCCTTCGGCAGCACCTCGCGCGGATTCTGCGTTTCCGACACCGTGACACCCACGAATTCGATGAGCTGGTAGGCGAAAAACACCATTTGGAAGCTCATGAAGAAGTTCATCCAACCGTTCGGCGCGAGCTGGAAGCCGTCGGTGATATTCGTAAGGCTCACCGTGGCACCCGACACCGTGCCGTCCACGCCTTCGATGTGCGTGGCGGGGTAGCTGAAGCCGATGATCAGCATCACGATGGCGGTGACGATCAGACCGACGATCAGCGTGATCTTGATCATGGAGAACCAGAATTCCGCCTCGCCGAACACTTTCACCGCAATCAGATTGATGCCGGTGAGCGCTACGAGGAAGCACAGTTCGATCAACCACTTCCACGAGTTCAGGTCTATGCCGAATGTGCCGAAGAACGTTACGAAATATGTGCTTACGGCGGTGATTTCGGTCATGCCGGTCAGAATGAGCACGATCCAATACGTCCAGCCGGCGAACTTGCCCCACCCGCGGCCGAGATAGCGCGTGATGAAGTTGATGAACGTGTGCTGGCTAGGATCGCTGTACATCATTTCGCCGATGGCACGCATCAGCAGGAACATAATCAGGCCAACGCCGATGTACACGAAAATGATGCTCGGGCCGGTCAGTGCGATCGACTTGCCGGAGCCTAGGAACAGGCCGGTGCCTATGGTGCCGCCGATGGCGATGAACTGGACGTGGCGGTTTTTCAGGCCTCGCTCCATTTCGTTGCTTTGGTCGAGGCTTTCGACGGATTTGATGTGCGCGGCGCTTGAGCCCGCGGAATTGGTGTTCTCGGAAGTCATAATGTTCACTACCCTACCCCGCGAACCGCACATTGCGCCCGCCGAAGCTTTGTTTTTGGGCACGTACGCAGATTTTGCGGCACTGGCGCATCCCGTTTGTGGTCAACCGTGCCCAGCCGACCACCTTATTCCCGTATTTTCGCCTCGCCATACCCCCCTGCCGCCCTATCTCGCCTATATATGGCAGATTCACGAGGTTGACCGCTACTTTCTCGCTTATATATGGCACTTGCTCACGGCAAAACACCACTTAGGGGGTACGTTTTGGGCGTATTTCCGCAGGCTGACTGCCATATATAAGTGAGATACGCCCAACTGTCCGACACAAATCGCGCCTCGCTTGTCCGATTCTGCAGAATCAGACACTTACGCAGCATAACGATGGTCTGGGTCAGGCGGTGGCGGCGATTTGCCCGCGCAGTTCGGCGTTCGCGCGCTCCAGTTCGTCGATACGGCGTGCCTGCTGTTTGATGATGATGCTCGCGGTTCCCACGTCGATGCCGTCGTCGCCTTGCGCTTTGACGGGAATATGTTCCATCGTCCTGTTGGTGATGCTATCGAGGTTGCGCCTCATCACGAACGCATGCTCATACCGGTTGACGAGTTGCGCGATGATCTCGCTGTCGCTCATGTTGCCGCTGCCGGTCACGGATTTGATGGCCGACGTTTTCCAACGATCCACACACCGTTCGATGCGCTTGTATCCGATGAGATCCGGCGGAAGTCCCGCTTCCCGGAAGATTTTGGTTGGCGATTCGCCTGTCAAGTAGCGTATGGTGCACACTTGCTTGAACGAATCGGCGTAGGTGATGCGATTGCGCGTTACGTTGGCGACCGCCGGCAGTCCGCGCAATAGTTGGATTTCCTCGTCGCTGAATGCTCCCCCACCTCGTGCCATGACACCCGCCTTTCCACTGTTTTCATGGATGTGCTTGCGATTGTAGGGTGCCATTGTCGTGAGATGCCCCCACCTGCAACCCCTGCATGATTGCTTTGTTTGACGCATGTTTTGATGCCTGTTTTGCCACTTGCGGATGTTTTTCATGCCGGATTTCGCCGTTTGGTACCGGATTTCACCCGTTTCGATCCCGTATTGCCCCGTGCAAAACCTTCACCCCTAAAAAGTATGGAAAGGCACGAAAAGACATGAAAAGCGGGCATCCACGGATGGTTTCCGCGAATGCCCGCTTATGGCTGCTTATGCGCTTATTGTTTCACGTTTGAGTACGTATCAGCGCACGCGCTGGCGCGACTTGAGTGCGACGGTAACGCCGGCACCTGCCACGAGCAGCGCCACCACGGTGAAGAGGGTCGTGCCCGCAGCACCGGTGAGCGGCAGCTGGGTGACGTTCTTCACGTTCTTGACCTGGTATTTATCGGAAGACTCCTTCGGAGCCAGGCCCCACACATCCGTACCCCTGAACTTGACCTCACCATTCTCAATGATGACATTGAACTTGGCCTTGAGGCTCTGCTGGAAGCCATTCGGAACCGTGGTTTCGTTGACTTCGTAAGTGCCATCTGCAAGACCCTTGAAGGTCACTGTGCCGGTCTTGTCAGAGGTGGCGGTGAACGAACCATCCACACCCGGAACGCGGATCGTGAACGTAGCATCGGCCAGCGGATTGCCTTGAGCGTCGGTCTTGGTAAAGGAGAACCCGCTATTGGTGATGATAGTGCTGTCAGTAGCTTCAGCACCATTGTCGGAGAGCACGACCGCGTTAGTCACGGCCTTGCTGCCGGAGGCTCCCGCTTCAGTAACCTTGGCAGCATAGGTCACAGTAATGAGTGCACCTGCGGTCTGCTTCTGGATGGAACTGATGGTGACGGTGAAGGTGCCATTCTTGTTTTGGGCCACGGTGTAATCCGTACCCTTGTTCAGGCTCTTATCGCCGACCGTCACCTTAAGGGAATCGAAATCCACAGTCTGGCCAGCAGACGGGGTATCCGTGTAGGTGTAGCCGTAATCGCTGTAGTACTGCGTGTTCTGCGGCACCTTGCTCGTAATGGTGTATGTCACTTTCTGGCCAACGGAAGCGGTGATGACGTCCGCTCCATTCACCTTCTTGGTCACGGCAGTGGTCTGGTTCTTAATGGCCACAGTTGCCTCAGTGAGCGGATTCAGCACGCCATCCTTAACGTTACCGGAGCCAACGAGGATTGCGATAGACGGAGTGGCAGCTCCATTGGTGCCAACCGAGTAATCCGCGTCCACAAACAGGTACAGGCCTGCAGGGAGCGTCACAGTAGCAGACAAGCCATCTTTAGCAAGATTCTTGCCCAGATCAACTACAGTCGGATCGCCAAGCACATTGGTCCTGGTCTTCAGCGTTTCCACGAACTTACGGGAAGCACCGTTCTTCCATGCGCCAGTCGCCGTATCCTTGCTCGATCCCGTCGTATCCAGCACGCCTTCGGCGAGCGCCCAAGCCATCAGATCGCCGGTTTCAGAGACAGTCTTGCCAGTAGCAGACTCAAGTGCCGTCTTAAGAGTACCGCGGTCAACACCGTCGGCAGTCTGCACACCGTACGTTGCATTATCATCAGTGCCGTACTGCACATAATCGGCGATCTTGTAGGCGTTCAGACTACGATTGGTCAGCTGCTTGGCGTTCTGAGCAGTGAACGTGAAATTCGCTGTATCGGTAACGATAGTGCCGGCGCCATCGGCCTGTGCGCTGGTTGCGCCCAGGGCCATGCCACCGAGCAACGTCGCAGCGGCGGCGATGCCTGCGAAAAGTTTCCTCATCTTCATGATGAATCCCCTCTCATTGTGTTGTTGATGTTGTGTTTGTTTTTGCTAACGGGATCTGAAGCCCAACATGCTCCGGATCCACAAATTTGTGATGTGCGGCTGGACTGCCCTGTGAAGGTTGGTAGGGCAGTCCAGCCCGAGGAACCATCTCAGACGAGACGTTTCTTGCTGTTCCAGATGCCAGCCGCGCCAACCAGCAGTACTGCGAGTCCGCCGATCGAGCCGCCAACCAGCAGCCATTGACGATCCGTGGTTCCGCCCGTCAACGGCAACGCCGATACCGCCACATACGTATTGGTGAATGCGATCGGATCGCCGATTTTCTGCGATTCGGAAACGTTCTTGCCGTTGTCGTCGAGCAGTTTCGTCACGGATTTCACCGAAGCCGTCCATGCGCCGTTCGTTTCGGTAACGGCGACCACAATCTGGTATTTCGCGCCCGAATAGTACAAGGCTGCGATATTGCCGTTGCCTTCCGTAATGGTGTACGTGTAGTCGGCTTTTCCAGCGTTGTAGGTGATGTCACCGAACGTTGCGGAATGCTGGCTATCCGGGGAATCAGCATCATAGGCGACCGTCACCTTGCACGACTGTTGCGCCTGTTGCGCGCAATCGGCCGGCAGCGGCGCGTTGCCGTCTGCGGTCAGTTCGAAATCGAACGAATCGCCTGCCTTCCAGTCGCGCCCCTCTAGGATTTTCTGCACGGTGATCACATTGGATAGCGTCGCGCTCTTCAACGTGTTGGTCAATGTGGCCGTCATGTTGCCGCCGTTGCCGTCACTCTGCCAGACCATGGCTTTGGTGAGGTCCACGCCGGTCGCGTTGCTCGCAGCATTGCCATACTGGTAGGAGACCGCGTAGCGGCTGTCTTCCGACGTTTCAGCCACGCTGTAGGTGTATCCGGGCTGCAATCTGCCGATCGTGGCCGTCCAATTATTCGACGCGTTCAACGTGATTGGATCGCCTACTTTTTCAGCCTGTGCGACCGCTTCCCCGGTCTTCGTGCGCTGCAATTGGACCGTCACCGCGTCACTCGCATGCTTGCTCGCACCGTCGGACCACACCTTGTTGATGGTGATTTGGCCAAGTCTGACTTGCACGACCGGTTTGGCATAGTCGAGCGTCTGTTGGGTGCATTCCGATTCCTGGTCGTTAACGGACGTGACCACGCAGTAGTTCAGATGCGCTCCAGCATTGGAGAAGTATCCTTGCTTTCCTGCGGATTCATTGCCGGTATTGGCTTCTCCCGTGTCCAGGTATTGCTGCTTGCTTGCGTAATCCGCATATGCGGCGTCGCTTGGTTTTACCTTGAAGGAAACGTCGATAGTTTCGTTTTTGTCGACGATCATGCCGTTCCCATTGTTGAATGTCACGGTAATCGTGCGATTGCCGTTGTCGTCGACGTTGTAGACGGCTGTATATCCGCTTACGGTTGCGCCATTGTTGGTTGCCGTCACATATTGCGTGATATTGGTGCCGTTTGCCACATCGGCGAAATCGACCGGATCAACCCATTGAGACAGGGTGTCGGTGATGGAATACGCTCTGATTTTCGCGGTTGTGGTGATGGTGTTGTAGATCTGTTCGAATGCCTTCGTCAGATTGTCCGCGGACGTTCCGTCGTATTCCTTGCCGGTGACGGCGTTCGCTTCTTTGGCTAGGTCGCTCATCTTATTGGCGTCGGCCGAAACCTTCACCACATACAGGGCTGCGTTCCCGCGTTTGTTGGCTTCCGACAGAGCGGCCGCATAGTTGTAGCCGTAGCTATCGTCATTGCCCTCGCCGTGGATGTTTCCGTCCGAGCCGTCCGGGTCGGTTTTCCACTGGTAGGACTGGTCCAACCACTTATTGTTAGCCTCGCACTCCGCCTGTGTCCCGTATTCAGGATGGCTTTCCCATCCCTGACCGAGCCAACTCCACTTGAAGCATCCGGAATAGGATGTGATTCTGAAGGTCGGATTGCCGTCAGACAGGAAGACGATATGCTTCTGCACACCGGAACGTCCTGACGACAGATCGTTCGCTGTTTTCAGAGCGTCTTCCCAGTTGGTTCCGCCATTTGGCCACGCACTGACGGCCGTGCTGATGTTGCCGGCAGAAGTCGTGAAATTCGAAGTGGTTCGCGCCCTGTCGCTGAACGTCACCACCGCCATCTGTACTTGCTGCTCAGCCGGAAGAGCGGCATTCGCGGCCGTCAGAAGCTTACTCGCCAAGGCCGTGGCAGCGTTTTTCGCATTCGTGTCACGGTTGCTGTTTTCCATACTGCCGGACTTGTCAAGCACCAGCACAATGTCGGCAGGCACCGCGGCCGTAACCGTGGATGACGAACTATCGCCGGACGCAGTCAAATGCAACGCATACTGATCACCGTCTCCACCTTCGATTTTGGCAATGCTTTTACTATTCGCAGGCTGCAAGGTGGAAGTGTCACCGGAAGGATTCTGGTCGTCTTCCGCAATGGCGGAAGACGTGGTGACGTAACCCAAGCCGCCAAGCATGGCAATCGCAGCGAGCGCCGCAACCATGCGTTGAACAAAGCCTTCCCTCGGCTTTGCCTCGTTGTGCACATGTCTCATATGCATCCCCTTAATTCACGTCTCTCATCGAATCGCGCCACTGACTCACCTGGAGCAATCCGACACTGCTTCAACCTTGAAAACTAAAGGAAATTAAACAATCGCGCGCACACCCTACGTGCGGGAAAGTCGGGGTTTGGCAACAGCGCAACAACAAAATCCCTGCAACACATTTCCTACGGCGCAATCACCCGACATCACAAAAGGAAAAACGTGCGAAAAGCGCGATTATTCACGCAAATGTAACCGAATCAGCCGCGCTTCGGCCACCAAGCAGCATGCCTGCGAATATGCCACGGCTTGCGTCGCAACCAAACCAACAACGCGCCCACTACGAGAGTCGCAATACCTGTGATCGCACCGATCGCGCGGGCATCCTTCACCGCGTCGTTTTCGGCGGGAATCTCATCTGGAATGGCGGAACGTGTGGCCGAAACCAGCAGACGGTGCGTGTTGACGCCATATGGCGTGCAGGTCATCAGGGTCACGCGATCCTCACCAGGCACGATTTTCAGCTGCGACGTGTCGTTCGGCTCGATCACCGTGATACGGTTCACCTGATAGCCGAGCGTTCGACCCATCACTTCGATGTAGAAGTAGTCGCCGACACGCATTTCATCGAGCCGCGTGAACATGGCCGCCTCGACCAGTCCGCGATGCCCGGTGAGCACCGCATGCGTGCTCTTGCCGCCGACTGGCAGGCTGCTGCCGTACAGGTGGCCCGCGCCCGAAGCGAGCGCCGATTCGGAGGTGCCATGGTAGATCGGCAGTCTCACGGAAATTTTCGGAATGCGAATCGTACCCATCACGCCACCGCCGGAATCCAACAGACTCCGGTACTCCGCGTCCGCCGAACTGGCGCTTGCGGAACCAGCGTCCGCCGAACTGGCGCTTGCGGAACCAGCGTCCGCGGAACCGGCGTCCGCGCCTGTACCCGCACCACTCTGATTGTCCGATTCACCAGAATCGGACACACTGGCACGCGATCCGCCGCGCACATCAGCGAACGGATCCTTCGCCTCACCCAAAATCGGCTGTCCGGATTCCGCAAGCCGCTTGTTATAGTCCTGGGCCGCGGCGAACGCGTCATCCGCCTGCGGATACGGCCAGCCCGCAACCGTCTGCGCGGATCTTACCGACGTTCCCGACAGATCACGCGCCGACCGATACTGCAACATCGCCGGAAAACCGCCAATACAGATCGCAGCGACAATCAACAGCGCCGCAATCGCACGCATCGCCAGCGTTTTGCCGCGAGCGTGACGTCGTTGACGCATTTCGTCGGCAACGTCAATCGCCTCTTCGAACGACGGAAAGCGACTTTCCAACGAAAGTCGACCACCCATCGGAGCCTCTTCGGATGACGGCCAACGACCGTCATGCCATTCCGCCGTTTCCTCCATCTCACGCAACCGTGCCGTCACCCGACAAGCTTTCGCAGCACACGTTCCAGTTCGTCGATGCGCAGCGCCTGTTTCGCGATCAATTCGTCGCATTGGTTGATGATGAGTTGCGCTTGGGCGAGCTTCGAAAGCGCATCCTGCGATTCCGTTGCCGACGATTGCGCATCATCGCGCATAAGATCATGATGCCGAATGACGCGCAGGTCGTCGCGGTCCACCCGCTTGCTGTTGCGGCGGTCTCGTTCCTCCTGCTTTTTCCAGCGTGCAATGCACCGCTCAATGCGTTTGTATCCGATGAGTTTCGGGTCGAGACCCGCCTCGCGGAAGATGGCGGCCGGCGATTCGCCCGCATTGTATCTGCACATGACTTCGATGCGGAAACTGTCGGCATACCGGATATGCGACGCGCTCACGCTTTCCACTGCGGGAAGGCTGGCCAAATACGCGCGCTCCTTTGCGGTGAATTTTCCATCAACCATTCTTCCCTCCCCCTATATTGCCTAAACAGCTTGGTTCAGAATCGTATCGGAGCTTTCCCATTGGCACCCTCGTTAAAACCCTCGAATAAAGCCCACCCTTCCCCCAATGAAAAGAAGGAGTTCCATCTTCAAAACAAAACAGTTCCGCCATTTTGCACAGATAGTAACGCTCATAGAATTACCCCCCCCCCCATAAAATTTACAAAAACTTAACCTTGCCCCAGAGTGCCCTTTGGCTCATCATGGGGCATCACGTCCTTGAACACCGTCATGCAGACTCACTAGGCTAGAAACATGACGCAAGAGCTCGTTTCATTGACTATCATCATGGCGGTGGCGGCCGTCAGCCCGATTGTGGCGCAGCTGATTCCAGGAAGGTTCATTCCACAAACTGTGCTGCTGCTCGTCACCGGAGCCGCACTCGGTCCGTACGGACTGGGCGTAATCGAGGTGAACGACGCCGTGAAACTCTTGAGCGAGCTCGGCATGGCGTTCCTATTCCTGCTCGCCGGCTATGAAATCGACCCGAAACGACTCGCCGGACATCAAGGCAAAGTCGGCCTTGTCACATGGATCATCACCTTGGGGCTCGCCGGACTCGTCGTGACCCTGCTTCCATTCTTCGCAAAGCAAGGCATCAACGGCATCGCCACGGTAATAGCACTTACCACCACCGCTCTCGGCACACTCATGCCGATTCTCAAGGAACGCAACCTCGAAGGCACCCCCATCGGCGACGCCATCATCTCGTACGGAACGTGGGGCGAACTCGGCCCAATCCTTGCCATGGCCATCCTGCTATCCACCCGAACCGGCTGGCAGACCATGCTCGTGCTCGGCGCGTTCCTTACCATCTGTCTACTGTGCGCAATGCTACCCACGAAAGCACTGAAAACCGGCCATCGCTTGTACCGTTTCCTTACGGAAAACGCGAACACGTCATCGCAAACGCTCATGCGACTGACCACATTCCTGCTCATCTTCCTTGTCACCATTTCTGCACTGTTCGAACTTGACGCGGTGCTCGGCGCGTTCGCCGCAGGCTTCATCCTGCGTTACATCATCCCCGACGGCAGCAAGTCGCTGGAAATGAAACTGGAAGGCGTCGGCTACGGATTCCTTATTCCTGTGTTTTTCGTGGTGTCAGGAGCCGCGATCAACGTGCGCGCCGTGGCAGGCCGGCCCGCGCTGCTCGTCGCGTTCATCGTAATGCTCATGCTGATTCGCGCGGTGCCCGTATATGTTGCGTTATCGCTCGACAAACGCAAGAATCCGCTGTCATCGCATCATCGCGTCACCGTAGCGCTGTATTGCACGACCGCGCTGCCGATCATCGTCGCCGTCACGTCACTGGCGGTGAAGGTCGGCACCATGCAAAGCGACACCGCGTCAACACTGGTCGCAGCCGGCGCGATTACGGTGTTCCTGATGCCGCTGCTTGGCTCGATCACATATCAGGTGGCCGACGTACATCCGGTCACCGCGGTTCGGGAGATTGCACACACACCATCCGATTGGCGGACGATCGTGCACGAACATGCGCAGGTGCGTGCGCTGCTGCACCATCAGGACCGGCTCAAGCGTATGGCGGAAACATTGGACGCACTGGAGGAGATGGGAACGATGGGACATGGCGATGCGGCACATAGCAATGCCGGACATGGCGATGAATATCGAGCCGAACTTGTGAAACGTGCGCGCCGTGAAATCGACCGGCAGTTGAAGGAACTCGGCCTGGACCCGCAGCTCACCACGCAACTGCCACACAACTACCGTTATCCGAAGAACTGAGACGCGAATCCGAGCCTTTCCGGCACTCTAAGTGTCCGATTCTGGTGAATCGGACAACCACAGGGCACTTTCGCCGCATTACTTGTCCGATTCTGGAGAAACGGACAACCATGCATGCGACTATTCGACGGACTTGAGCGAACTGATCGGGTCGATGCGGTCGAGTACAGGGTTGACGAGCAGCTGCACAAGTAGCGCGAACGCCATGGTCGCGACAGCCGCGATCACATAGCTCAACGGCTTACATTCCACTTCGAAATACAGTGCGGGCATGTTCAACGCGGCCGTCAGCAATCCGCCGACGAAACGTCCGAGCGGCAAGCCCAACACCACGCCCATCATGGTGAGCACCATCATTTCGCGATTTACGTAATGATGCACTTCCTTGTCGAAGAAGCCAAGCACCTTAAGTGTGGCCATCTCGCGTTCACGTTCTGATACGTTGGTGTTGGCGAGAGTGAACAGCACCACGAGCGCGAGCCCGCCCGCGAGCGCCACGATCAGCGCGACCACCGCGCCCATCAGGTCGAATTTGAAGCTTTCCGCCATGTGTGCGCAGCTCACGGCTTTCATGACCGCGTCATCGTCTTCCAGCTTTTCCGCGTAGGCGGCCTGGGATTCGCCCGATCCTTTGAGCTTCGCGTACATGGCGTTCCACACCAGTTGCCGGTCGTTTGACGATGCGCCATTCGAGGTACCGGATTTGCCGTTTTGATTGTCCGATTCACCAGAATCGGACATCTGGGACCCGTTTTCACCCGTCTGGTTGTCCGATTCACCAGAATCGGACACCGAAGACGCGGAAGACGCGCTGGATGTAGCAGTGTCGAACAGCTGGTGATAGTAGGTTTCGCTGACGTACACGTCCGATCCGATCACGCTGCGGGTCACCGCGCTGACATGCGCTTCGGCCTGCATATCGTCACCGTTGGTCAGCGTTACCATACCGCCCGCTTTGACGCCCATCGCGCTTGCCGCGGACTGCGATACGATCACGCCGTCATCGCCCAGACTTACCGTATCGGCCGCACCATCCACCCAACTGGAACGCACCGGCTGCAACGTGACCATCTTGCCAAACTCGCTGCGTTCACTGTCGGGCACGGCAACCAGCTGAATGCTTTCGCTCCCCGAATCGCCGGTCAGATCACCCGATTCAACGCGCACGTCCATGCTCGACGTGACGCGACCATCCGAAGCGACTTTTTGCCGCATCGCATCAGCATCGTCATCATTCGCGACCACCATCAAATCGTACTGATACACGTCCTGATACTGTTTCGCGCCCAATGCGGCAACGGTGTCGTTGATCGCAAGTCCGCACACAATCAGCGCGGTGCAGCCGGCCACGCCGCCGACCGTCATGATCAGGCGCGATTTGAAGCGGAAAATGTTGCGTGCCGTGACTTTGCCGAGAAAGCTCATGCGATTCCACAACGGCTTGATACGCTCCAGCAGAATGCGCGATCCTGCACGCGGCGCTTTCGGACGCATGAGACTGGCCGGCTTCTGTCGCATTTCCTGCACGCACGCATACACGGTTGCGGCAAGCACGCCGATTACGAATAGCGCGACTCCGGCCGTTCCATACAGCCAGTCGTATTCCAAGCGTACGTCCGGCATCACATACAAGCCTCGCAATACGACGAGCAGGAACGCCGGAATGCCAAGGAAGCCTGCGATCAGGCCGAGTCCACCGCCGATCAGACAGGCGAACAGCGCGAACAACAGGTATCGTGAGGCGACCGCAAGACGCCCGTAGCCGAGCCCTGTGTATGTGCCGATCAGCCCGCGATCCTCTTCGACCATGCGCGCCATGGCGGTCAGACTCATCATCACCGCCACGAGCAAGAACACGATCGGGAATGCGTTGCCCAGCGATTGGATGGATTCCAGATCAGATTTCAGCGAGCTGAATCCGCCGATTTGCGACCGGTCCTGCACATACCAACGCACTTGCGGAATGCTGTCTTCCAGCTCGTTTTGCTTGGATTGCAGTGTCCGTTCGGTGTCTTTTTTCTGCTGGTCCAATTGCGATTGCGCCTGGTCGAGTTGCGCTTTGGCTTCCGCTAATTGCGGGCTTGAGGCAATTACCGTTTCACGTAGTATTTCACGGGTTGTTTCGTCGAGGGATCCTGCAGTCGCGCCCGCCTGCATATTGACGATTTGGTCGATTTGCTGGTTGAGCTGACTGCGATTGCTGTCGATCTGCTGTTGCGCTGCGGCGAACTGTTTGTCAGCTTGCGCTTTCGCCTCGTCGATTTGTTTGGTTCCAGCGTCGAGTAGTTCCTGATGGCGTGCTTGCTGGCGGTTCTTGCGTACCGTGCCGTCGATGCGGTCAGCGACTTCGCTGACGGTGTCGTCATAGGCGTCACTGAACGAGTCCTTGTCGGAGGCGCCTTTCACGAGAACGGTGACGGCCGTGTACATGCTGCCGGTCACACCGTCGGACGGCGCAAAGAACGTGTAGTCGCTGGTAGCGGAGGAACGGAACGCGTTCGTACCCGAATAGCCGTCTGGATTGGTGAGATCCTGCGGGTCAAGCACCACGCCCACAATGGTCAGTTCGGCAGGGAAGCCCGGTGCCTGATTGTCCGATTCTCCAGAATCGGACATCTGGGACCCGTTTTCGCCCGTTTGGTTGTCCGATTCTGCAGAATCGGACACGGAAGACGTCGCAGAAGAAACAGAAGACGCCGAATCCTGCGGCGTCACCGTAATATGGTCGCCCTTTTTGTAGCCGGAATCCTTGATGAATTTGCGCGTCACCGCAATCTCACCGGACTTCTCCGGCATGCGTCCGCTCTGCAGATACGGCTGGTCAATGCCGTTCGTGCCGATCTCCTGCATGGTCACGGTTTTTTTGCCGTTCAAATCGACGGTCACGGTTTGCGAACGTTCGCCCTGCACTTTCGCAACACCGGAAATCTTACGGAGCGCGGCAATATCGTCATCGGTCAATCCGGCCGTCGACAACACCTGAATGTCGTGCAATCCTTGGGTGTCGAAAAAACGATCCGTCGCAAGAAAAGCGTCTCGGCAACCCGCGTAAATGCCGGTAAGCACGGCGACGCCCAGCAACGAGATCAGTGCGATGGAGATGAATCGCTTCCACGCATGCAACCACATACGCACCATGTCTTTGATGAATGCCATGACGACCTCCAGCCCGTAGCGTTCAAGCAGCACCAACCATCGCTCTCACAACCTTCATTTTATTGAACTATCGAACTATTGAACACTATGAAACCGAATCCACGCGCTACAGCTACAATCGGGGAAGACGCGCCATGCCAAAAACCATAGGCGCGTCACCTACCACTACTGCCGAACGCAACATCGCCAAGATCGCCAAACTTTTGCCGAATTTGCCGAATTTGCCGAATATTGCCGAGGCACCCAAGAAGAGGAAGCATTCATGAGTGACGCAACCGTTGCGAAGAAACCGCGCGAAACCGACGATGTGCCGGTTCCGCCGACGCTGCGCAAGTCTTTGAAGAATCGTCATATTCAATTGATCGCGTTGGGCGGCGCGATCGGCACCGGCCTGTTCTATGGTTCCAGCGAGTCGATTCAGCTGGCGGGCCCGGCCATTCTGCTCGCCTATCTGATCGGCGGTCTGGCGATTTTCCTGATCGTGCGCGCCCTGTCCGAAATGGCGGTCGAGGATCCGAAGGCGGGCGCGTTCAGCTATTACGCCACGCAGTACTGGTCGAAGAGAGCCGGCTTTATTTCCGGCTGGAATTACTGGTTCAACTACGTGCTCGTGGCCATGGTGGAGTTGGCCGTGGTTGGCTCGTTCGTGAATTACTGGTTCCCGAACATTCCGAAGTGGGTGTCGGCGGCGGTGTTCCTGGTGGCCATCGCGGCGCTGAATCTTATGGGCGTGAACAAGTTCGGCGAATTTGAATTCTGGTTCGCCATCATCAAGATCGTGGCCGTGCTTGCCATGATTTTCGGCGGTTTGTATGTGATCATCGCGAATGTGCCGACCGCTTCGGGCATTCGCGCGTCGTTCGCCAACTGGTTTACCGTTGACGGTGGATTCCTGCCGCATGGCCTGATGTCTCGCAATGCGGACGGCACGTGGACCGGCCTGCTGATGGCGCTGGTCGTGGTGATGTTCAGCTTCGGCGGCACCGAGCTCATCGGCATCACCGCGGGCGAAACCGAAAATCCGCGCACCACCATCCCGAAAGCCACGAACGGCATTATCTGGCGTATTCTCGTGTTCTACATCTGCGCGCTCGGCGTGATTATGGCCGTGGTGCCGTGGAGCACGATCGACGGCAATTCCAGCCCGTTCGTGCAGATTTTCGACTCGGTGGGCGTGCATGCGGCCGCCGGCATTCTGAATTTCGTGTGCCTGACCGCCGTGATGAGCGTGTACAACTCCGGCCTGTACGCGAACTCGCGCATGCTGTATTCGTTGGCGAAGCAGGGCAATGCGCCCGCGTATCTGGGCCGCCTGAACAAGCGCGGCGTTCCGGTCGGGGGTGTGATCACGTCGGCCATCATCATTGCGATCGCCGTGGTGGTGGTGTTCGTGTGGCCTGATTTCGCGTTCAATTATTTGATGTCGATCGCCACGATTGCCGCTGCGATTAATTGGATCATGATTATGCTTACGGAAATTAAGTTCCGTCGCGTTGTCGCCGCCGGCGACGGTCCGAATGATTTGAAGGGATTGAAGGGCCAGGAAGCACTTGACAAACTTGCGTTCAAGCTGCCGTTCGCCAAGGTGACGCCGTATGTGGTGATCGCGTTCATGCTGCTGGTCGTGGTGCTGATGTGCTTCTCCGCAAGCTATCGCATCGCAGTGGTCGCCGGCGTGATTTGGCTGGTCGTGCTGTTCGCCGCCTATCAGATCACACAGAAGCGCGCCTGAAGTCGTAAGGCCACAATGCGCCCACGCCTCAAGCGAGGGGCACGGGCGCTTTTTGATTTCAGATTACGATTTCAGATTTCAGATTTTGATTTCCAATCCGCGATTCTCGCGCTGTTCTGGGGACTCGCGCCGTTCGACCTGTGGTACATGTCAAAGCAGTCCGGCAACACCGTCGCGATCCTGTATGGCGTTACCCTTGCGGTGATTGCCGTGATCGGCTCGCTGCTCGCCTTCATCCTGCCCTTGTCAGGGCGCAGCAAATGCGCAATCGCAATTTTTTAATTCATCATCGCATTAACTCATCATCGCATCTTATTCCGCTGCCGGAGCGGGACCGGTCGAAGCGCGGGCACGCAATTCGTACGGCCCTTCCATCAGATGCCCCACACGCTCGCCGCCGATCAGCTTGAGCAGCAATCCGGCGGCCTGCTTACCGGTATCGACCACGTCACGGCCCATGGCGGTCAGATTCGGATAGGCCGCGGTGCACATGAGGGAATCATCCCACGACATGATGGAGATTTCCTCCGGTACTTTGATGCCTTGCGAAGCTGCCACGCCAAGGCCAGCCAACGCCATCACATCATTGTCGTAGATGATCGCCGTCGGATGCTCAGAGAACGCCAGCAGGCGCTTCGTGGCCTCGCGACCGGTTTCCGGCGTGTAGTCAGTGTGCAGGCAACGATAACGCATGCCCAGCTCGGAAGCGACGTCCGCAAAGGCGGAATCGCGAATATACGAGTGCGCAAGCGATTCGGGACCGCCGACGCGGGCGATCTGACGATGCCCGAGATCATACAGGTATCGCACCGCTCGGCGCACGGCATCGGCGTCGGCGCTTGACAGACTCGGCAGATTGCCGACCACGGAGGCATCGGCAATGGCAAGCACCGGCATCTCCGCATGCTCCTCAAGCAAGGCAACGCAAGGGTCTCCAAGCTCGACCTTGACGAGCAGCATGGCGTCGACGTTGCCAGTAGCAATCCAATCATCGATGATCGAAAGCTTCGCGTCCTCACCCACGGCCATGCGTACCAGCAGAGAATAATCGTATTTTTCCAGCTCGGCGCCAAGACCGGAAATAAGTTCCATCATGTAGGATTCGACGGAAAGCAGCTTCGGGTCGTAACCCAACACTAGACCCACGCGCTGCGTCTTCGCCTTGGCCAGCGCCTGTGCCGCGCCATTCGGCTTCCATCCCAGTTCGTGTGCGACCTTCAACACTTTGTCTCGGGTCACATCGGAAACACCAGACTTGCCGTTGAGCGCATACGAAACGGCGCTACTAGAGACTCCCGAAGCCTTGGCAACGTCAAAAATCGTCACCTTGCTTTTTTGAATAGGCATGTCCGTGTCCTTCTTCTTAACTTAAATCGCAACTTAAACGGTTCATCTACATCGTACAGTAAAAGCGCCGACCAACCTCTTGAAAAGTCAGTGTTCACAACACTTTCGTCTCTTAAGGTTGGCGGCGCTTCAACTTATGTTTTTACTCAACCGAACACGTCAACTGAAATTTCAGCAGTCCTCTATCCACTCTTCTACCGCTTCACTAGAAGGCACATTCGCGGAATCTCACCATTCACGCTTCAGATCGTTGACGGAACGCGGCACGTTGGCGGCTGCGAACGCACCCGGATCGGCAAGCGCTGCGACATCGGCGGTGGCGATGTGCAGCACGACGCTTTCGCCCGAAAGCAGCGAGACCATGCCCTCGGCCACCGAAGCCTTCACGTCGACCTTGTCTGCCATGCAGAACAGGTCGCGCACGTAGCTCTTGGCTGTGACGGTCAGTTCCACGCCATCCTCCACGGCAACGGCCGCGATACGCTTCGCGCTGAGGGCGAGTTTCACGTGAAACATTTCTTGTATTCACGCAACGGTTGCGGCACGGATGGTCACCCGCGCATTCCGGAAGACGAGCAGATGGCGGCCGAACTGACCGCATACCTGGAATCATTCGGCCCGGACCTCTGGCAATAGCTTATGCGCTCGCAGTGCAGCGCATTTTATTTGATTCGTTTCTGCGATTTTGGTGGCATAAATCACAGAAACGTTGATTTTTCAACGATTTTTTATTTGACTGGTATTTGATTCGTATTTGACTGACGTGCGATCAGCAGGACTTCAATCACAATATAAAGCGTGCGATTGCAGCACACTATAAGCACAGCAATCGCACGCTATTCATTGTTAACTATCGACAATCATTCAACGCGATTATTCAGCGTAATCAGAGTCGGTGTGATCGGTCAGGTCTAGCTTGAATGGGTGAGCAGGCAGCTTATTGTCATTAAACAACGGTGCCGGACCCCAACTACGCCATGCGTAACGCATCATAACCGGTTGCGGCACTTTCGGTGTGGCCAACGTAATCGTGCCGATACTGCGGCTGTTGATCGGAATACCGAATTCCGTGGCGTTGTAATCAACCACATTGACCTTTGCGTTGACCAGATCGTCAATATCGCAATCCACGAAAATCGCGGCGTAGGCCGGATGGAACACACCATCGGCACCGGCAAGCTCGAAACCGGAACGTTCCGGCAGACGTACCAATGAAGGCAGGCTCTTGGCGAACTCGTCACCAAAACTGTCAGGCGTGGTGCCACTGAAATGCAGGCCATGCGCGTACCGGAAGAACAGGCGCACGCGGCCGCCTTCGTCGCAGCGGAAACCAAGTACCGTCGGCCCATACACCGGAACACGACTCATGCCGTAAATCTGGCGGAGCGCGCATTCGCCGAGACGCTCACCCGGCGTACGCTTATCAACCGGATGAATGTTGTTGTATTCGCCGCAATCCATAGTGCAGATGGCGAACACATTGTCGATGGACTGCGCGGCATCCCACTGAGCCTCGCGCAACACCGGCCACAGCATCGGATCGCCGTCGCCCTCGTCGACCTTCTTGTCAATCCACTGCGGCAATTGCACGATCAAGAACGGCAGGCTTTCGCTCCACAGCGCACGCCATTCACCAATCATCATGCCCAGCAACTCACGGTAGGATCCGCAATATGGCTCGTCTTCCTCGCCCTGATACCACAGGAATCCAGCCAAGGAATAGGGCACAATACGCTCCAGCATGGCATGGAACGGGCCAGCCGGACGCCACTGCGAAGTCGGCGTCATCGGCGGCGGCCACGGGCATTCGCCATACTGTTGGGTCAGCGTATCCCACGTCACATCAGGATCGGCTTCACGAGCTGCAGCAATCGACGCATTCCACGTATCAGAACGCGACTGCCATTCGCTATACTCCAAATCGAACTGTTCCTGCGTTTTACCGGCGACCGCCTGCTCGTAGCGAGCAAGATAATCGCGCCCGGATTCACTGGAATTCAGTGCGTCCTCGCTCATCCAACAGCTAATCGACGTACCCCCGATATAACAGTCGATAATGCCGATTGGAAGGTCGGAATCAAGTTCATCACGCAGTTTTCGCGCGAAATAGTACGCTACGGCACTCATCACGCCACTATTTTCGGGCGATGATTCCTGCCAGCTTGCCGCATGTTCGGCGTTGCGATTGATCACACCGGTTTTCGGCACATTGTAGAAGCGCAGTAACGGATCGGCACAGTTATCGAGGGCTTCCTCGGCGTCTTCACTGTTGCGCAATTCAAGTTCCATATTGCTTTGACCGCCGGCCAGCCATACTTCGCCGATAAGCACGTCATAATATTCGATGAAATCGTTGCCTGCGGTGACGCGCAACGTGTAAGGGCCACCTTCGGGCTGTGCCGGCAGCATGACGCGCCACGGTGAAAAACCGTTCTTGATCTCTTTGGAGGCGTACGCATGCGCCTGTACGATCACGGAACCATCGAAATCGCGGATTTCCGCGGAAACCTCAAGTCCGGCGCAATCGGCATCAAGCGCGCCGAACACGGCGATGGGCTTGTTACGCTGCAACACCATATGCGAGGCGAAAATCGCGGCAACGTGCAGAACTCCTGACGTGCTACGGTCTTCGGTAGGTTCAGCCGACGTTGTCATTTCAGAACCAGGTGCGGGACCAGTCGCAGTGACCATGACATCTCTTCCTATAGAAAAACCGTAAGAAACCGTACATATCTATCCTAGAACAATATGCGACAGAACATACAAAAAGACCGCCACCCGTAAGGGCAGCGGTCTTGTAAAAGACTCAGCGATTAGCCGAATGAGCCACATCAGCCACGGGCGATCTTGCCGGTGAAGGTGGCCATATCAGCGTCGTCATCCTTGCCGTTGTTCCAGGAGAACATGGCGCGCAGCTTCGGACCGACGGTCTCGATGCGGACGTTGCCATACTCTTCCTGCAGAGCCTTGAACTTCGGAGCGCCAGCATCCTGGTCCTCGATGAACTCCTTGGCGAAGGAGCCGTCCTGGATGCGCTGCAGATGGTACTGCATGCGCTCACGTACGTGCTCGTCGATGCAGGTGTTGGTGTAGTCGCCGTACTGGGCGGTGTCGGAGCAGGACCAGCGAGCCTTGTTCAGACCGCCCTCGTTCATGAGGTCGACGAGCATCTTCAACTCGTGGCAGACCTCGAAGTAGGCGATTTCAGGCTGGTAACCGGCATCGGTGAGGACTTCGAATCCCATTTCAACGAGCTTGTTCACGCCGCCCATGAGCACATTCTGCTCGCCGAACAGATCGGTTTCGGTCTCTTCGGTGAAGGTGGTCTTGATGGCGCCTGCGCGCAGAGCGCCCAGAGCCTTGGCGTAAGCCAGGGTGATGTCCCAAGCGTCGCCGCGCGGATCCTGCTCCACGGCCACGACGACCGGAACGCCACGGCCGTTGGCGTACTCACGACGAACGATGTGGCCCGGGCCCTTCGGGGCGACCATGAAGATCGGGTGGTCCTCGGACGGCTTGATGTAGCCGTAGTGGATGTTGAAGCCGTGAGCGAAAGCAACAGCTGCGCCCGGCTTGATGTTCGGCTCGATGTCATTGGCCCAGATGGTGCGCTGGTACTGATCCGGAGCCAGAATCATGATGATATCGGCCTCAGCAGCAGCTTCCGGAACGGACTTGACTTCCAGACCCTGCTCCTTGGCGTGCTCGACGGACTTGGAGGTCGGACGCAGGCCAACGACGACGTCCACACCGGAATCGCGCAGGTTCAACGCATGAGCGTGACCCTGGGAACCGTAACCGATGATGGCAACCTTCTTACCTTCGAGGACCGAGAGATCGCCGTCGTTCTCGTACCAGATTTGTGCAGCCATTGTACTTGGCACTCCTTTTTATGTAGTGGGGTGAACGCCTCCCGGCGCTCGGGTTTCTACCATTCGCAGATGAATTCGCGTGTTTTTGTGCATGGATTTTGTCCTGCAAACTGGGGTCTATCCTACTCCCGTCCCTTCCTAAATAAGCATTGAGTCCACAAAGTGGGCCAACGCCTAGCCGTGCGGCTCCCCCGACAATCAGTACTGCGATCCCGCATACGAAATATCCCAGTCATAAAACAACACGGCAACAAAAAGAAGCCACCGCGGTGAGACGGTGGCTTCCAACACGTTTCGCGCATATTGCGCTACTACGTTATTCAGCGGCCCTTAACATGCAGCCGCTACAGCGAAATCACTGAACCTGGGTACGAGCGATCTTGCCGTTGAAGGACTCGGCCATATCGGCATCGGCGTCCGTCTGGTTGTTCCAAGAGAACATGGCGCGCAGCTTCGGACCAACGGTCTCCAGGTGCGGGTGGCTGTACTCTTCCTGCAGCTCCTTGAACTTCGGAGCGCCAGCGGCCTGATCATCCATGAACTCCTTGGCGAAGGAGCCGTCCTGAATGCGCTTGAGCTGGTACTGCATGCGCTTCTTGGTCTCTTCAGTGATGACGGTGGAGGTGTAATCGCCGTACTGAGCGGTGTCGGAGCAGCTCCAGCGAGCCTTGTTCAGACCACCCTCGTTGGCCAGATCCACCAGCATCTTCAGCTCGTGGAACACCTCGAAGTAAGCGATCTCCGGCTGGTAGCCAGCCTCGGTCAGCACATCGAAGCCCATATCGCACAGGTGGTTGATGCCACCCATGAGCACGTCCTGCTCACCGAACAGATCGGTTTCGGTCTCCTCGGTGAAGGTGGTCTTGATGGCGCCTGCGCGCAGAGCGCCCAGAGCCTTGGCGTAAGCCAGGCACAGCGGCCAGGTCTTGCCATCCGGATCCTGCTCCACAGCCACGACGACCGGGACACCACGGCCGGCGGCGTACTCACGACGAACGATGTGGCCCGGGCCCTTCGGAGCGACCATGAACACCGGATGATCCTCGGACGGCTTGATGTAGCCGTAGTGGATGTTGAAGCCGTGAGCGAAAGCCAGAGCAGCGCCCGGCTTCAGGTTCGGCTCAACGTCCTTCTTGTACACGGCGGCCTGGTACTGGTCAGGCAGCAGGATCATCACAACGTCGGCTTCGGCAACGGCCTCGGCAACAGGCTTGACCTCGAGGCCCTGCTCCTTGGCGTATTCCACGGACTTAGAGGTAGGACGCAGGCCGACGACGACATCCACACCGGAATCGCGCAGGTTCAGCGCGTGGGCGTGACCCTGGGAACCGTAACCGAGGATGGCCACCTTCTTGCCATCGAACACGGACAGATCGGCGTCCTTCTCGTACCAGATAGTTGCTGCCATAATAGGCGCTCCTTTATTTTTCTTTTTATAGCGATTCGGGACTTGCATTCCCGAACAAACTCGCGATATTTAATTCTTGTTTCGGTTGTTCACAGCGGGCGATGGTTCCTAGGAGATTACTCCCCCGGATTGTGTCCGAGGAACCACCCCGCCTCTCCTGCGGAACTGTTTTAGTCCCGCTTTCTTTATGTTGCTTGCTGACGTTCACATAGTGGTTATATTCGCGTCAAACGTTTTTAGTAAGGCTTCCGTCGATGTCATCTTGACACGTCGCTGAATAGCCGGTCAAACGGCACTTGGCGATTGATCACTTGGTGAAATCAACATCCTTAGTCTCCTTGCAGCTCAGCACCGCAACAAGGCAGCACACGGCCATCACGCCGAGGTACAGACCGACGGAGTGCACACCCCAGTGGTGGGACAGCCAAGTGGCGATGGTCGGCACGAATGCCGCGCCGACGATGGCGGCCAGGTTGTAGCCGATGCCGGAGCCGGAATAACGCACGTTGGCGTCGAACAGCTCCGGCAGGAACGCGCCGATCGGACCGAATGCGGTGCCCATCAACGCGAAGCCGATGCATAGGAACAGCAGGTTGGCGGCGAAGTTACGCTGGCCGACGACCGACGGATCAAGCAGGAACGGGAAGAGCAGCGCGAATGCCACGAGGCAGCAGGACGAGATGACGATCACGCGCTTGCGGCCGAATTTATCGGCGTTCACGCAGGAAATGACGATGAACGCGGCGAACACGCAGATGGCAAGCATCAGCATGAGCAGATATTCACGATTGGTGAAACCAAGGTCTCCGCCGCCCTGCTCGACGGTTTTGGTGCCCCAAGCGAGGGACCAGGTTGCCAGCGTGTAGAACAGCGTGTAGGTGACGGCCACCAGGAACGTGGCTTGGATGACTTCCTTCCAACTCTTCTTGAACACTTCGGTCAGCGGAGACTTGACGACCTTCTTCTGTTCCTGGGCCATGCGGAAGATCGGGGTCTCCTCCATCTGCACGCGCACCACAAGACCGACGATCACCAGCACTGCGGACAGCAGGAACGGCACACGCCAACCCCATGCCAGCATCGCATCGTCATCGTTGAACGTTTCCAATAGGAAGTAAGTGCCGTTCGACAGGAAGAAACCGATCGGAGCACCCAGCTCCGGGAAGGAGCCGTACAGCGCGCGCTTGTCTTCCGGAGCGTTCTCGGTGGCCACCAAAGCGGCACCCGACCATTCGCCGCCCAGACCGATGCCCTGCACGAAACGGCACAGGCATAGCGCGGCGACAGCCACAATGCCCCACTGGTTGTAGGTCGGCAGGCAGCCGATCAGGAACGTGGCGACACCCATGGTCAGCAGCGAAACCACCAGTGTGGTCTTGCGACCCATGCGGTCGCCGAAATGGCCGAACACCAAGGATCCGAGCGGACGTGCAATGAACGCGATGGCGAAGGTCAGCAGGCTGGCCAGCAGCGCGACGGTCGGATTGGTGGTGTCTCCGAAGAACACCTTCGGGAAATAGTTCGCAGCGGCGGTGCCGTATGCGTAGAAGTCGTAGAACTCGATGGCGGTGCCGACCATGGAAGCGGCGATCACGGTTTTCACCGAATCGCGCACCATTGCCTGCGCTTTGCCAGCGGCTGCTTCGACTGCACTCATTGGATTACTCCTGTTACGTCTGTCATGCGTCACCGGCTCCCAACATGCGCCGATAACGTCTTTCTTCTATTCTCTTGTGTGCAGTCTTCATTTCGTTGCCTTACGCCTTGTGGGCGGCAACAAAAAGACCCCGCAGCATGCAGGGCCATCAACGTGTGTGTTTTGCGCGCCTCAAACCCTGCCTCCGTTGGCGAGGGATTGAAGCTGCATTGCTCGAATCAGTCCGCCAACGAAAGCGGAATAATAATTCGTGCGGACAGCAGTACGCGTGCAACCATTCCGTTCATCGTGGCGAACCTCCTTTCGCAAAGTCTTGTATTCGGCGGATTATCCGCTCGAACTAAGCCGTAAAGATAAGCGCGTCCACAGACCCTTTCTACTAAAGGTTCACTATGTGGACGCGCAATTTTGAATTTGATATTCGTTTTTCGGATTATCTCAGGTCATCCAAATCATTTCAGCAGCAACGTCAGCACGCCCGCAACAGCCATGCAACCGGCGGCAACAGCGAAAATCAGCAGATACTCGCCAGTCGCCGCAATCGCAATCGCGCAAACGACAGCGCCAATCAACGAACCGAACGTATTCGCCAAACTGAACGCAGCCAACGAACGACCAACGGAACGTATATCCGGCAACGTCGCAAGATTCAACCCTTGGCTCAAGCCGTCATACACCACATACGCGAAACCTGCAAACAGCGCATACAGCGCGACCGCCATAGCACTATCGATCGGCGTCAACGGAAGCACCACAGCAACCACAAATAACAAGCAGGCGGCAATCGCGGGAATACGGGAATCTTTGAAAGCGCGGGCGATGCGGCCAAGCAGCAGCGCAGCCAACAGCGAGCCGACGAACGCGGCAACGGCCATCATCGACATAACCGCAGCCGCTCCGGACAAACCAAACATGGTGACCTGCGAAACATCGCCCAAACCATCCTGCGCAAGATACCACTGGTAAATCGCAATGCCGGAAGTGGCTGCGATGGCAAACATGCGCGCGGCAAACGCAATGAAGAACTTCGGAGCGCCCTTCGGCGGACGATACTGCGAAAAATAATCGCCCTTCTTCACACCCTCACGAGGCAAATAGCTGCTGGAACCCTCAAACGGCAACACCAGCAACGTAGCCACACCAGCCACCACCAGGCACAACGCAAACACCATCATGGCGAAACGCGTGGTGCCATCCCAACCGGAATCGTCGGCAGCCCACGTAATCGAAACGGCCGCGATAATGCCCAACACCTGGCCGAACGCCTGGCCAGCGCCACGCCACGCGTCCGCACGATCACGGAACTTGTCGGGCACGCGCTCACCGAAAGCGGCCGCCAGCGGCATCGATACCATCGCATGTCCGATCAGCGTGAACAGCCAGAACACGATGACCAACGGCATGAAATCGCATGCGGAAAGAATCGCCACCGACGTGGCGGTCAGCACCGTACCGGCGATGATCCACGGGGTGCGGCGGCCCAGCGGGCAGTACGAATGGTCGGATCCGACGGAAATCCACGCGTTCATCAGGAACGTCAACAGCGTGCCGACGACGCTGAGCAGCGCCAGATCGGTGACGCGGTCGGTGCCGGAAAGACGGCTGATGGTCTGTGGAATGAGCACGGAGTTGAGCGCGGCCATCGGCGCGGTGAACAGCAGCGCACCAAGCGCGAAGCCGGCGGTGAGGCGATGCACCTGCGGTTTGGTGGGCGTGGTGCCGTCGGGCGCGGTCATCGGATCGCGCAGGTCAAGGAACGACGATTCGAGGTTCGGCACGGCGGCGTCGAGATGGGCGAACGCGGTCAGCGGGGAGCCGCCTTCCGTGTTGATGAGGGTCTGCTGCACTTCCGGACGCTCGTTGGAAGCCTCGGGCACGCGCGGATTCTGCTGTACGGCCAAGCGCTTCAGGGCCGCTTTGGTCTCTTCGGTCAGCGTTTTTTCGTAATCGGGACGGTCATCGATGCCGGGGCGTACGAACACCTGGCCCGGCAGCGGCTGCGGCTGCATTGGAGTCTGCTGCTCACCTGCATTATGTTGATTGTCTTCAGTCATCTCTTGTTTCTATTCCTGTTTTTCCTGTTTTGTATTGTCGCTTCTCGTTCTTGCTTCTATTTCGTTGCTCGTTTCGAAATGTCACACGATATTCAGCACATATGAAAATCGCCCGGACGCACTGCACCAGTGCATTCGAGCGATTCTTTCGGCGAAATCAACCATATCAATACGTCCTGTCAGACAGCAGAAACATGCGATGGCAATCTCAATATCGATATCGCATAAGAATCGATATCGCATAAGAAAAGCCCGGATGCGATTATCGCTTCGCATCCGGACCGGTTGTGTGAGTCTGTTCAGTTATGATTGCGGATTCCGTACCGTTCGATCAGCCCTTGACTGCGCCGGAGGTGACGCCTTCGACGATGTAGCGCTGCAGGAACAGGTACAGGATAAGGATCGGCAGCATGGCCAGCAGCAGGGCCGCCATGATCAGGCCGATGTCGTTGGAGTATGTGCCGTAGAAGATCTGGGTTGCGATCGGGATGGTGTACAGATCGCGGCGACCCAAGACCAGGGACGGCAGCAGGTAGTCGTTCCAGAACGCCATGGCGTCGATGATGGCCACGGTGGCCACGGTCGGCTTGAGCAGTGGGAACACGATCGTCCAGAAGGTGCGCCACTTGGAGCAGCCGTCAATGCTGGCGGCTTCCTCAAGCTCGTTCGGAATGTTCGTCTTGATCGCGCCGTGGAACATGAACACCGCCAGGGAAACCGAGAAGCCGGTGTGCATGAGGATCAGCGTGATACGGCTGTTCAACACGTCAAGCAGGCCGCCGTAGACGGAGACGAGCGGAACCATAAGCACCTGGAACGGAATGACCATGGAGGCCACCATGAGCGCGAACACCATGCCGCCGAACTTCCACGAGGGGTTGCGTACGATCACGTATGCACACATCGCGGAGAACAGGATGGTCAGTATGGTTGCGCTGATGGTGATGACCGCGGAGTTGCCGAACACGGTGACGAAGTTCATCTTGTCCATTGCCCTGGGGAAGTTCTCCAGGGTGAACCCGTGCTTGCCGACCAGTGCCAGCGGAGCGGTGTTGATGTCCGCCTTGGTCTTGAAGACGTTGATCACGACCAGAATGAACGGTGCGATGAACAGCAGCAGCAGAATCGTCAGAACGACGATCATCAGTGCATGCAGAACCTTGGTGCGAGTGCTGGTTTGACCCTTCATTATGCTGCCACCTCACCCTTCTTGCCGAAGTACACCTGCAGCATGCCGATCACTGCGCAGACGATGAAGAGGACCAACGCCTCCGCCTG
>ERZ772954.63-NODE-63-length-104947-cov-13.673750_pt1 | contig 104947 bp, 99 predicted proteins | sample MGYA00580684_ERZ772954 | MGnify/ENA primary metagenome ERZ772954 (study PRJEB29015, sample SAMEA2737654) | human gut metagenome | biome: human gut; feature: human-associated habitat; material: faeces | place: China | collected 2012 ...
GGAGGAGGCGGACTGGCAACCGGTGTCTCCACACTGGCTAAGATGCTCAACCCGAACATCCGCGTGATCGGTGTGGAACCGGCAGGGGCAGCCTGCATGAAAGCTTCCCTTCAGGCAGGAGAAGTTGTGACACTGCCAAATGTCAATACGATCGCAGACGGCACGGCTGTTAAGACACCTGGTAAAAATGTGTTCCCGTATCTGCAGAAAAACCTCGATGATATCATCACCATTGAGGACGATGATCTGATCGTTGCCTTCCTTGATATGGTTGAAAACCATAAGATGATCGTAGAAAACTCCGGACTTCTGACCGTGGCAGCCCTGAAATATCTGGATGTAAAAGACAAAAAAGTGGTATCGATCTTAAGCGGCGGAAACATGGATGTGATCACCATGTCTTCTGTTGTACAGTTAGGTCTGATCCAGAGAGACCGTATCTTTACCGTATCTGTTCTGCTTCCGGACAAAGCAGGAGAGCTGGTTCGTGTGGCAACCGTTATTGCAAATGAACAGGGAAATGTCATCAAACTGGATCACAATCAGTTTGTAAGCACGAACCGCAATGCAGCCGTAGAGCTGAAGATCACACTGGAAGCATTTGGAACGGATCACAAAGAGCGCATCGTCAATGCCCTCAAAGAGCATGGCTATAATCCGAAAGTGATTCGCCCGAATCTTTAAAAGGAGGGGAGCAATATGAAAATAGCAGTAGCGGGAACGGGATATGTAGGGCTTTCCAATGCCCTGCTGCTCTCCCAGCACAATGATGTGTGGGCAGTCGATATCCTGCAAAGCAAGATTGATCTGATCAATAAAGGGAAGTCACCGATCGTAGACAGAGAAATCGAAGAATTTCTGGCAAGAGAGGATCTGCACCTGACAGCAACGACAGATGCAGAAAAAGCTTATAAGGATGCTGATTTTGTTATCATTGCAACCCCGACGAACTACGATCCGAAGAAAAACTATTTCGACACATCTTCAATCGAAACGGTGATCGAACTGATACAGAAGGTGAATCCGGATACCGTGATGGTGATTAAATCAACGGTTCCGGTCGGCTATACAAAAGGAATCCGTGAAAAATACCATACAGACCATATTCTGTTCTCACCGGAATTTTTAAGAGAAGGACATGCACTGTATGATAATCTGTATCCTTCCCGTATTATTGTCGGATCGCCGGAGAATCAGCGTGACAAGGCACATGCATTTGCCGCACTTCTTCAGGAAGGGGCGATCAAGCAGGAGATCCCGACACTCTTTACCGATCTTACGGAAGCTGAGGCAGTCAAATTGTTTGCAAACACCTACCTTGCCATGCGTGTTGCATTTTTCAATGAACTGGATACTTATGCAGAGGTAAGAGGGCTTGACAGCAGACAGATCATTGAAGGAGTAGGACTGGACCCTCGTATCGGCACGCATTATAATAATCCGTCTTTTGGATATGGCGGATATTGTCTTCCAAAGGACACCAAACAGCTGCTTGCAAACTATCATGATGTCCCAAATAACATAGTGGCAGCGATCGTAGAAGCAAACCGTACCAGAAAAGATTTTATTGCAGAGCGCATTATTGAAAAAAATCCAAAGATTGTAGGCGTATACCGCCTGACGATGAAAACCAATTCAGACAACTTCCGCCAGAGCTCGATCCAGGGGGTTATGAAGCGGATCAAGGCGAAGGGGATCGAAGTGGTTGTATATGAGCCGGCAATGAAAGAAGAAACGTTCTTTAACTCCCGAGTGATCCGTGATCTTAAGGAGTTTAAAGAAGTAAGCGATGTGATCCTTGCCAACCGCTGCAGTGATGAGATTGCGGATGTCATGGACAAAGTCTATACAAGAGATCTGTATTTCAGGGACTAAGGAAAAATGAGGAGAGATAAATAATGAAATTAATCATACAGGTGCCATGTTATAACGAGGCACAGACGCTAGAAATTGCACTGAATCATCTGCCAAAACATATCGACGGGATCGATGAGATCGAGTATCTGATCATCAACGACGGAAGCCGTGACGATACCGTCAAGGTTGCGAAAAACTGGGGCGTGAACTATGTAGTCAATTTCCGGACGAACCGCGGACTGGCAAAGGGGTTCATGGCAGGGCTGGATGCCTGCCTGCGAAACGGTGCGGATATCATTGTCAATACTGATGCCGATGATCAGTACTGCGGAGATGACATCGAAAAACTGGTGCGTCCGATCCTGGAGGAAAAGGCAGATATTGTGATCGGTGAACGCCCGATCGATGATACTGAGCATTTTTCACCGCTCAAGAAAAAGCTTCAGCATTTCGGAAGCTGGACCGTGCGTGTGGCATCCAAATCCGATATTCCTGACGCACCGAGCGGTTTCCGTGCTTATAGCCGTGACGCAGCGATGCGTCTGAATGTAACAAATGAATATACCTACACCCTGGAGACGATCATCCAGGCAGGACGCACCAGAATGGCAATGGAGTCGGTGCCGATCCGTACCAATCCGGAGCTTCGTAAATCCAGACTGTTTTCCAGTATGTTTGGTTATGTGAAGCGTTCCATGGTGACAATCGTCCGTTCCTTTATGATGTACAAACCGCTGCGGTTCTTTCTCGGGATCGGCAGTGTGCTCTTTCTTTGCGGAGCACTGCTTGGTGTACGATTTCTGTTCTATTATGCGACCGGAGCCGGAAACGGACATGTGCAGTCCCTGATCCTTGCAAGTATCCTGATGCTGATGGGCTTCCAGACCGGCGTGATCGGACTGCTGGCAGACATCATTGCAGCAAACCGCAAGATTCTGGAAGATGTACAGTATCATGCACGTAAACTGGATTATGACAGAGAGAAAGAGGAAAAATAAAATGACAATGACGAAACAGGACAGGATTTGTATGATCTCACTGTTTGCGGTAATGCTGGTGCTTATGGGAGTGCCGGCGTTATGTCTGAGTACGAACACCGTTGTGGATGAGCTTGGTACTCTGACCAATACAGCTCTTCTGACCGGAAGAAACTGGGGAACAGGGATTATAAGCAATGGTGGATTTTATTATCGTTATGGAATGGCGTTTGTGTGGCTTCTGCCGTTTCTGATCTTTAAAGATCCAATCATGGTTTACAAAGCCGCATCTTTTGTGAATGCTTTGTTTATGGCAACGACACCGGTGATGGCTTATTATATCAGCAGACGTTACTTAAAGATTGAAAAAGAAAAGGAAGCGGCTCTTCTGGCAGCCGGTTCTACGATCATCAGCAGCGTGATGTTCCAGGGGATCTATCTTCGCGGAGACATGATGCTGATCGTGCTCAACTGGGTTTGTGCACTTCTTATTTTAAATGCAATGTATGCAAAAACCAGAAAAGAGCGGCAGATCTATACGATACTGCTGAGTTTCTGTGCAGTTTATGCCTATGCATGCCACAGCAGAGGAATCGTTATGGTGATCGCGACGGCGATGACGGTATTGCTGATCCCGTTTTTTACAAAGGAAAAAGAGAGAAGACTTCCGTACATCAGCTTTTTTGGCAGCATGGCAGTCTTTCTTGTGATCGACAAGATTCTGGTGCGATATTTTAAACGAACCATATGGGGAAGCAGAGCGGCACATGCGACCGGAATCCCGAAAGAATCTCTGGAACTGCTGACAAAAATAAAAGGTATCAAATCTTATATTCGAATGGCGGTCGGATGGCTGTATAATTCTTTCAGCTCGACTCTTGGACTGGTATGCGTGGGTCTGATCGCCTGCGTGATCATCGTATTTCTGATGTTTCGCCGTTCGAAAAAGGTCACATCGGAAGAAGGTACACTGGCACTGTTTGGATTCTTATCTTATGCAGGAAGCTTTGTTCTCGGAACGGTATTCTTCCTGAAGAGCGTCAAAAAGAACTTTTACAGTTCTTACGGAATCCGCGTGGACCGAATCGTATACGACCGCTATGTCTGCTGTGCATTCGGTGTTCTCTGCATGGTGGCACTTTATGTTCTGGTCTGGAAAAGAGATCTGTTTGGCATTAAGGCAAAACTGCTTTCTGTGGCAGGATGCGGTGTTACCCTGGTACTGTTTGCCAGAATCACTGCCCCATATCTGAACAACCAGAGTTTTGTGCGGAAATATATGGGAATGTTAGTTACCTTTGTTAAGACCAATGCAAAAAGCGTGACATTCAAAGGAGATCATGTATCAAGCGGGGTAATCCTGTTTGGCGTTGTGGCACTGATCCTGTTTTTATTGATCCTGTTTCTGTGTCAGAAAAAGAAAGGATACCAGGCATGTGCCCTGACCTTGCTTGTCTCGGTACTGCTCTTTGGCTACAATGTAACAAACATTACGATTTCCGAAAGCAATACAAGAGAAGCGAGAATTTCTTCCGCCTCAAATCTGATTCTGTCCTTCGGAGATATCTATAAAGAATATTCTTATGTATGGACAGAAAAAACAGCGGCACCGATCAAATCGTATCAGGTGCGTCTGATGGATTATCATCTGATCAGCAAAAATTATCAGGGTTTTGACGAAACAGACAACGTGTTTGTGATTTCAAAACATCTACCGGATGAAAAACAGTTTCAGAACGGTGAGTACTATCTGATCGACAGCGAAGATTACAACAAAAAAGAAGACTTTGTCTATGTCAAAGGAAGCGAACTGAAAGATGCACTGGAGAAGAGAGGTGTTTCTCTGAGTGCTTATACAGGATGACAGACGGGAGGAAAGTATGAAAGAAGTGGTGATCGCCATTACGGCAGCCAGTTACAGCGGAAACAAAGGAGCGGCAGCGATGCTGCAAAGCTCCATCCGTCAGCTTTATGAAAAATATGGAACACGTTTGAAAATCAATCTGATGTCTGTTTATCCGGAAGAAGATAAAGAACAGATCCCGTGGGATTTTATCCGGATCGTTTCCTGTAAACCGGAACAGCTTTTGTTTATCGCGTTTCCGCTGGCAGTTCTCTATAAAGTATTTCATTTTCTGCCTCCGGTAAAGAGTCTGCTTTTGAAGAATAAAATTCTGCGGGCATATTATGAGACGGATGCCGTTCTGGATGAAGCGGGGATCTCTTTTGTGGACAGCCGCGGATTTGTGATGAATACTTATGGTTTTGTGTGTGCGGCCGTGCCGATGCTGATGGGCACACCGGTTCTGAAATATTCTCAGGCAATGGGAACCTTTCACTCTTTCTGGAATCGTTTTCTGGCAAAATGGATTCTTCCGAAGATGCGGCTGATCTGTGCCAGAGGAAAGGGAACCCTTGACAATCTGAAAGGGATCGGCATTGAGAAGAATGTAAAACTCTGTGCGGACGGAGCGTTTACGATGGCAGATGATCCATATTATCTGAAACAGGTTGAAGCAGAAGCACAGAAGGATGCCTTTTTCAATGATAAAGTGGTTGGACTGTCGATCAGCTCGGTTGTTCGGAAAAAATGTGATAAGCTCGGGATTGATTATCCGAAGATCATGACGGATTTTATTGACCGTCTCAACGAGGATGGATGGAACGTACTGATCATCGCAAACGGTGCGAGAATACACAGCGACAAACCGCGAAACAACGATCTTCCGGTCTGCGATGCGGTCTATGAAAGCGTGAAAAACAAAGAGATGGTCAGATGGTACCACAAAGAAATGACGGCAGAAGAAATCCGTGCGTACATCGGGAAATGCCGTTTTCTGGTTGCTTCCAGATTCCATGCCATGATCGGTGCTCTTCAGCAGAAAGTGCCGGTGCTTCTGGTGGGATGGAGCCATAAATATCAGGAAGTGCTGGATTTTTTTGAGCTTGGGCAGTATGCGATCGATTTTTCCGATCTGACGGCAGAGTCCCTGCAAAAGGAATTTGAGAAATTCATTCAGGAAGAAGAGACGATCCGCGGCAAGCTGGATGAACATTATGAAGAAGTCATGGAAAGTTCCAAGAAAAACATTGTTTATGTTTCTGAGATTGTAGATGAAATAGTAGGAGAATGATCGGTTATGGAAGAAAATACACAGGTAAAAAAAGAAGACGCGGAAATCCTGGAAAACGAACAGAAGGGCGGAAAGAAGAAATGGATGAAATATGCCAAGATCGGATTTTTACTGCTGGTTGCTGTTTTTCTGGTTCGCTATTTTTATAAAAATTATGATTCCTATAAAAATCTGGACGTTGAGATCAACTGGCTGGTATTTACGGGAGCGGTGCTGTTTTATTTCCTTTATAAAGTGACACTGGCTTCTTTATGGCACTATATCACAAAGTTAAATCACTGTTCAATCAAGTATTTCAAGGCAATCACAGCATATCTGTATTCCATTCTCGGAAAATACATTCCGGGAAAAGTTTTTATGCTGCTTGCCCGCGTGCCGGCATACGAAGAAGGAGGAGCACCGATCCGGAAAGTGACGGTCTGCTTTTTCCTTGAGAATATCTGTACGCTTCTCGGAGCTGCATTTTTGTTTTTGGTTTCGCTGTTCTTTTTTCCGAACGACCTGCTCAATGATTACAAATGGCTGACGATCGGTCTGGTGATCCTGTTTTTTATCTGCATCAACCCGAAGATCATCAACTTTTTCCTGAAGATCCTTGAGCGGTTTATTAAGAAAAAAGATCTTTCGATTCCGATCACCTATGGGCAGATGATCAAAGTTGTATTGCTGTTTATCTGCAACTGGTTGGTCGTTGGTGTCGGATTCTATATGCTGGTATGCTCCATCTATCCGGTTCCGACATCAGAGTTTCTCTATGTGGCCGGAATTTACGGACTGTCCTGTATCATCGGAATTCTTGCTGTATTTGCACCGTCCGGTCTTGGCGTAAGGGAAGGTATCATGCTGCTTGGACTTGGTCTTGTTATGCCAAAAGAATATGCTGTGATTATTTCTATTATATCCAGACTGTGGCAGACCGTTGCGGAACTCATTTTGATTGCAATTGCTTTTATTGTAAATAAGATTATGGAATTTCGGAAAAAAAAGAAGAAAACAGCTTGATCTGAAATAAAAAAAGAAAAAGCCATCATGTCAAGAAAAAATACTTGACATGATGGCTTCTTTCGTGTATGATAACCAAGGTGATTGCAGTGGAAAAGATTTTAGAGCAGACATTATTGTATGATTTTTATGGTGAACTGCTTACAGAGCATCAACAGAAAATATACGAGGATGTAGTATTCAACGATATTTCCTGCAGCGAAGTTGCAGAGAATCAGGGAATCAGCAGACAGGGTGTGCACGATCTGATCAAACGGTGCGAACATATCCTGGATGATTACGAGACAAAACTGCATCTGGTTGAGAGATTTGTAAGTCTGAAAGAAAAGGTGGAAGCCATAAGGATGGCGGCAGATGATCCGGAAGAAGTAAGGAAGATTTCGGATGAGCTGCTGAAAGAATTATAAAACCGACTGACGGTGGAGGTTACGATGGCATTTGAAAGTTTATCGGATAAACTGCAGAATATATTTAAAAACCTTCGCGGCAAAGGAAGACTGACAGAGGCAGATGTCAAGACAGCACTGAAAGAAGTAAAGCTTGCTCTTCTGGAAGCGGATGTCAGCTTTAAAGTCGTGAAGCAGTTTATAAAGGCGGTTCAGGAGCGTGCAATCGGTCAGGACGTGATGAACGGACTGAATCCGGGACAGATGGTCATCAAGATCGTAAACGAAGAGATGGTCCGCCTGATGGGTTCCGAGACGACAGAGATTGCACTTCGTCCGGGCAAAGAACTGACGATCATTATGATGGCAGGTCTTCAGGGTGCTGGTAAGACGACTACGACAGCAAAGATTGCCGGAAAGTTAAAAGCCAAAGGCAAGAAAGTACTGCTTGCGGCATGCGATGTATATCGTCCGGCGGCGATTGAACAGTTACAGATCAACGGTGAAAAACAGGGAGTGGAAGTATTCTCCATGGGAGATAAAAATACTCCTGTGAACATTGCAAAGGCTGCGGTAGAGCATGCCACAAAGAATGATTTTAATGTGCTGATCATCGATACGGCAGGACGTCTTCATGTGGATGAGGACATGATGGCCGAATTGATTCAGATAAAAGAAAATGTTGCGGTATCACAGACCATATTAGTGGTCGATGCCATGACAGGGCAGGATGCAGTCAATGTTGCAAAGACCTTCGATGAGAAGATCGGAATTGACGGCGTAGTACTCACCAAACTGGATGGTGACACCAGAGGTGGTGCGGCACTCTCAATAAGAGCGGTGACCGGCAAACCGATTCTTTACGCAGGTATGGGAGAAAAGCTTTCTGATTTAGAGCAGTTTTATCCTGACCGTATGGCATCGAGAATCCTTGGAATGGGTGATGTGCTGACACTCATTGAGAAGGCACAGAACGAGCTTGACGAGGAGAAAGCCAAAAAGCTTGAAGAAAAGATGCGCAAGAATGAATTTGACTTTGAGATGTATTTAGAGTCCATGAGTCAGATGAAAAAAATGGGCGGTCTTTCCAGTATCCTTGGCATGATGCCGGGACTTGGCGGCGGTAAGATGCCTGAGATTGACGAGGGAGCGGCTGAGAAGAATATGGCACGCACTGAGGCGATCATTTTCTCGATGACAGTCGAGGAGAGACAGAATCCATCATTGCTCAATCCGAGCAGAAAGCGTAGAATCGCACAGGGGGCGGGCGTGGATATCGCAGAGGTCAACCGTCTTGTAAAACAGTTTGACCAGGCGAAGAAAATGATGAAACAGATGCCCGGCATGATGAAAAAAGGTAAAAAGGGAATGTTTAAAGGACTTCCTTTTTAATAAATGAACAGCAAAAATCTAAGGAGGTGAAAGTAATGGCAGTAAAGATCAGATTAAGAAGAATGGGACAGAAGAAAGCACCTTTCTATCGTATCGTAGTTTCTGATTCCAGATCCCCGAGAGATGGAAAGTTCATCGAAGAGATTGGAACATATGATCCGACTAAAGATCCGAGCGAGTATCATGTAAATGAGGACTTAGCAAAGAAATGGTTAGCAAACGGAGCTCAGCCAACAGATACCGTAGCAAGAATTTTCAAAAATGCTGGTATTGAGAAATAGGATCAGTGAGGTGGACCTATGAAAGAATTAGTAGAAGTAATTGCCAAGGCACTTGTTGATTGCCCGGACGAAGTTGTTGTAACTGAGACCGAGAATGAAAAAGCAATCGTATTAGAGCTGCGCGTTGCACAGTCTGATATGGGTAAGGTAATCGGCAAACAGGGACGTATTGCGAAAGCGATTCGTTCTGTTGTGAAGGCTGCTGCCTCAAAAGAAGAAAAAAAAGTGATTGTGGAGATTATGCAGTAATCTTCGCAGTAAACCGGCGTGATCATGAACATGGTGCAGCCGGTTTTTTTTCTATCAGAGAAGAATAGAGAGGGATAAAAATGAGAGATATTACAAAAAAATGCTCTATATTTTTATTGACATTACTGTTGATTGTACAGATACCGGTATTGACAAGTGCCAGTGAAATAGTGACAGACACAGGAAACTATACAGTATTTACCGAAGATAATGAGTCAGATGAGACAGCAGATATCGTAAAAGAATACTGTAAAGGTGCTTCCACGAAAATGAGTTTTAGGGGAAAACTGACACAGGTATACTGCCCAAAGAAAAGTACAACTTATATATATAGAGTGAAAAATATGCCATCGAACGGAAGAATTACAAAAGTGAGCAGTTCAAATGGAAAAGTGGCAAAGATTTCAATAGGTGACAATAATGTCCGGATCAAACCGTTAAAGGTGGGAAAATCAACGATTAAAGTGACGGTAAAAACAGGAAGGCTCCTGACAACTTTTACATCACAACTGACTGTTTATAAATGGAGTAATCCGGTTGCAAATTATAAAATAGGAAACAAACAAATAAAAAACCAGTTTAAAAATACCAATATTTATAATTATAAGCTTGGAAGCAAAAAAACATTAAAGTTTGATGTAAAGGCAAAAACAGGCTGGAAGATGACATCATTTACTTATTATGACAAGCTTGGAAAAAGTACATCTTATCTATCTTCTTCAAAGAAAATCAAACTGGAAAAGGGTGGTTCCGTGCAGATTAATTTTACAAATCAGAAAACAGGTCTGGTTGAGAATGTTGTAATCTGGATCAAATAACAGAATGAAAAATTTTATGAAAATAAGATTTTTCACACGCAGGAATGGAGATTTTATGGAGAATTTACTTCAGGTAGGTGTCATAACAACGACACACGGTGTGCGTGGGGAGGTCAAGGTATTTCCGACCACAGATGATGCGGCACGCTTTAAAAAATTAAAACAGGTAATCTTAGACACAGGAAAAGAACACCTTGCATTGGAAATTGCCGGGGTAAAGTTCTTCAAAAATATGGTAATACTCAAGTTTAAGGGATATGACAATATCAATGATGTGGAGATGTTCCGCAAAAAAAGTCTCTATGTGACCAGGGAAAATGCCGTAAAGTTAAAGAAAAATGAGTATTTTATAGCAGATCTCATCGGTCTTAAAGTGATCTCGGATGAGGGGGAAGATTTGGGAGAGCTGACTGATGTACTGCAGACAGGGGCGAATGATGTCTATGTGATCAGCAAAGAGGGTGCGGATGATATTTTACTTCCGGCGATCAAAGACTGTGTAAAACAGGTGGACATCGAGGGCGGTACGATGCAGGTACATCTGCTTGACGGCTTAAGAGACTTAAACAGCAGGCGGGAGGAAGCATGAATTTCTACATTATGACATTGTTTCCGGATATGGTCATGCAGGGATTAAATACCAGTATTATCGGCAGGGCAGCGGAAAAGGGACTGCTTACGATCGAGGCGGTAAATATCCGGGACTATACGATCAATAAACACAAAAAGGTGGATGATTATCCATATGGCGGTGGTGCAGGAATGCTGATGCAGGCACAGCCGGTCTATGATGCGTGGAGATCGATCGTCGATAAAATCGGGACAAAACCGCGTACAATTTACCTCACACCGCAGGGACCGACTTTTACACAGCAGGCGGCAAAGTCATTTGCAAAAGAAGAAAATCTGATTTTTTTATGTGGACATTATGAGGGGATTGATGAGCGTGTCTTAGAGGAGATCGTGACCGACTATGTCTCGATTGGTGACTATGTCTTAACCGGAGGAGAACTTCCGGCGATGGTCATGGTGGATGCGATTTCCCGTATGGTGCCGGGGGTGCTGACAAATGATGAATCCGGTTCTACGGAGTCATTTGAGGGAGATTTGTTAGAGTACCCGCAGTACAGCCGTCCGGAGGAGTGGATGGGAAAAAAAGTTCCTCCGGTATTGCTGTCCGGTAACCATAAACTTGTGGATGAATGGCGCAGGGAGCAGTCGATCATCCGCACGAAAGAACGCCGTCCGGATCTGTTTGCGCGTGCAGAGCTGACAGAAAAAGAGCGGAAAAAGTGGCGTTAAAAATAAAAATAAAATTTGTTTACAATCACAAACTTATGTGATATACTATAACAGTTGTGAATAAAAATAGATGGTCCTCTGTTACGAATTCGCGTATTAAGAACATCCAAATTATCAGGAGGTCACAAAATGAACGCAAGTGAAATCATTAAGAACATTGAAACAGCACAGTTAAAAGCAGAAGTACCGGAGTTCCGTGTTGGTGATACTGTAAAAGTTTACGGTAAGATCAAAGAGGGTAACCGTGAGAGAATCCAGGTATTCGAGGGTACTGTACTTAAAAAACAGGGCGGAAGCAACCGTGAGACATTTACTGTAAGAAAAATCTCTAACGGTGTCGGCGTAGAAAAAACATGGCCGTTACATTCTCCGAACGTTGAGAAAGTAGAAGTAGTTCGTCAGGGTAAAGTAAGACGTGCAAAATTATTCTACTTAAGAGATCGCGTTGGTAAGAAAGCAAAAGTAAAAGAGTTAGTAAAATAGTAGATGTAAGCGAAAAGCTGCAGTGTCTCCACTGCAGCTTTTTTTGTGATTAGATGAAAAGCCGTATTCGGGTCAGTACAGAGAATGTGTTGCACAGGCAAAAAGTTCGAAAGTAGAACTTGAGGCGTGGATGAAGCAGAATCTCTTTGATAAGTGATTAATACCCCCAATTGATTATTTTCCAACTCTTTTTATCTGCCGTTTTCACTAAATACCATTGCCAGTTGTCGTATGTATCATTAGAATTGAAACTTCCATCTCCACCTTTTTCGTCTGTATTAAAGGTTGATAATACTACAATAAGTTCTTGATTATTTTCTTTGTGATACTTTTCAATTTCTTCTGCAAATCTGTTTTCAACATCCTTGTCATAGCGAAGTTCTGTAAGTGTGCAACCTTCAAAATCTTTTGCAAATTTTTTCTCTATGACATCAAATGCTTCATTGATTGAATTTTCACCATAGAGTGCAGAGTAACCAACAACACGATTAACATTTGATACATTTCCTCTGTTTCCAGTCAATACAAGGACTGCTGCCAAAATTAAAATTACTAATACTGCACATATTGCAATTATGCTTTTCTTCTTCATACAATCACATTCCTTTGTCAAATTCCAATCCGTCAGATTATTTCTTATTGCACCATATAGCAGGATAGAAGTAAAAAGTTATTATCTGGTATCAGAGCATAAGATAACATTCTTTTAAACGAGTCTCTTGAATGGAGGGGATAGGACTGCTATAATCCTACATAGAAAATGTCTGGTTACACAATAGGTGTGAACAGCAGCAATGTCTGAAATTTTATAATCAGGAGGAGAACCAACGATGAAATACATCCAGCAACTAAGCCGCCAGCTCGCCTTAGACTACTGTTGCACCCCCGCAGACATCCTCGACCAAGGAAACCACTTCACCGAATACCGCAGTCTCGAAGGACGGCGCAGATTCGAAGATCAGGACAACTGTGCCCTGAAAATAACCGCAGTCAACAGAAAACTGATTTTCACCGGAAAAAAGGAGATCATAGAACTCTGCCGCGAAAAATACGAAACCTGCCCCGGCGCATGGTTTATGGATGTCGGAAACTTCCGGGAACTGGATCACATCTTAAAACCATACGGCTGCCAGTTAAAAACAGCACATCCGTTTTTCCTGCCGGAGACAGAGAGTGTTGCAAAAGAAACGGGGTTTGAGATCCGAACATATGACCGTGGGGAGATCCTGCAGTTTGCAGGGGACAACCGGTTTGACGAGGCATTCTGCTTTGACGAAAAATCACCCGATATGCTGGGAGTGGCAGCGATTTCAGACGGAAAGATCATCGGCATGGCGGGGGCAAGCGCAGATAGTCCTCTGTTCTGGCAGATCGGGATCAATGTGGAAAAAGAGGCGGAGTGCAGACATATCGCGTCCACTTTGGTCACAATTTTAAAAGAAGAGATAGAGAAATTGGGAAAAGTGCCGTATTATGGAACCAGTATGTCAAATCTTGCGTCACAGCGGGCAGCGGTGAATGCAGGATTTCGTGTGGCATGGGTGGAACTTCTGGCGGAAGCTAAAATATGAGATAAGCCTGTAAAATCAATGATTTTGGGACCGGAATTATGAAAAAAAATATCAGATTAGGTGAGACAATATTTTTTGATTCCAGGTAAACAAAAAATGCTTGCATGACCTATCACACAATGCTATACTGTATGACAGTTAGATAACGTTAACTTGTATTTTGAATGCAAAGTGAGGAGTAAGGACATGTTTAAAATTAATGACAATTACCAGAAACTTCCGGGAAGCTATTTATTTTCTACCATTGCAAAGAAAGTAAACGCATATTCTGCAGCAAACCCGGAGAAACAGATCATCCGTCTTGGTATCGGTGATGTAACACAGCCGATCGCTCCGGCTATTATTGATGCAATGCACAAAGCAGTCGATGAGATGGGACATGCAGAAACGTTCCATGGCTATGCGCCGGATCTTGGATATGACTTTTTAAGAAATGCCATCGTGGCAAATGATTATAAAGCAAGAGGATGTGATATTTCCGCAGATGAAGTTTTTGTATCTGACGGAGCAAAGAGTGATTCCGGAAACATTCAGGAGATTTTTGCGCAGGATAATAAGATCGCTGTCTGTGATCCTGTTTATCCGGTTTATGTGGATTCCAACGTTATGGCTGGAAGGACCGGCACTTATGATGCAGATACACAGATGTGGAGTGATGTGATCTATATGCCATGTACCAGCGATAACAACTTTGTACCGGAGCTTCCAAAGGAAACACCGGATGTTATTTATCTGTGCCTGCCGAACAATCCGACCGGAACAACGATCACCAAATCACAGTTACAGGAGTGGGTAGATTACGCAAATAAAGTCGGTGCAGTTATTATTTATGATGCGGCTTATGAGGCGTATATCAGCGAGGATGACGTGGCACATTCTATTTATGAGTGTGAGGGAGCAAAGACCTGTGCCATCGAACTTCGAAGTTTTTCAAAGAATGCAGGATTTACCGGAGTACGTCTTGGATTTACGGTTGTTCCAAAAGAATTAAAATGCGGGGATGTCTCCTTAAATGCGATGTGGGCAAGACGCCACGGAACAAAGTTTAACGGTGCACCTTATATTGTACAGCGTGCCGGTGAGGCAGTTTACTCCGATGCCGGAAAAGCACAGTTAAAAGAGCAGGTTGGCTATTATATGAAGAATGCAAAAGCCATCAAGGAAGGTCTGACGAAAGCCGGCTATACTGTATTTGGCGGTGTAAACGCACCATATATCTGGTTAAAAACACCAGATCAGATGACGTCCTGGGATTTCTTCGACTATCTGCTTGAGAATGCCAATGTGGTTGGTACACCGGGATCCGGATTTGGACCGAGCGGTGAGGGATATTTCAGACTGACAGCATTTGGTACTTACGAGAATACACTTGCAGCTATGGAGCGGATCCAGACACTGTAAGATTTAATGGTAAAATAAAAACGGGCAGAACCACCTTTGGTTCTGTCTGTTTTAGCATATTAAAACAAAAGAATGATCCACAATGGTGGACAGGAGACGAAATGGAATACTGTAAATTACAGATTGGCTGCATGATCATTGTCCTTTATGTGGCGTGTATTTATATCAGAGAAAAACAGATTTATCAGATGAAACGGAAAAACGTGTTGTTTGAGACAATTTTGGCTGCAGGGATTGTCGGTATTTTCTTTGATGGAGCAACTGCCTATACTGTCAATCATTTAGCGGAGATACCGGCTTCTGTCAACATATTTTTACATCTGTGTTTTCTTTCTTTTCTGGATATTTTTGTGTTTTTGATGTTTTTATATATGTACGATATTACAAGAGGACTGCCACAGAAAAGAGGGGAACGCATCGGACTTTTCCTGCCTCTTCTGATCAATATTGTGGTTGTGATCGTATTTATGCCCCAGCTTGAGTATCGCAAAGGAACGTTTACCAACTATTCGATGGGAATGTCTGCATATACCTGTTTTGCGATGGTGGCGTTGTATGTACTTGCTGCGAGTGGTATTTTTCTGCACAGCTGGAAGAATCTTGAGAGACATAAGCAGATTGCGATATCTACTTATTTGTTAGTGACAATCGGGGTGACGGCATATCAGATGTTTTTCCCGGAGGCACTGCTGTCGAGTCTGGTTCCGGCGGTTGTGATCGTGGGAATTTATCTGAATCAGGAGACACCGCTCTATGCGAAACTCCAGAAAAACAATGAAGAGATGGTGATGGGGTTTGCAACACTGGTGGAGAACCGTGATGACAATACGGGAGGGCATATCCGCCGTACAACTGCGTATGTGAAATTGCTGGCAGAGGAACTTCGAAGCCGCGGTTTTTATAAGGAGCAGCTGACAAATGATTATGTGGCAAATCTTGTGATGGCGGCACCAATGCATGATATCGGCAAGATCGCGATACCGGATGCAATTTTGCAGAAGCCGGGGAAACTGACGGATGAAGAGTTTGAAATTATGAAGACACATGCCCAAAAAGGCGGAAAGATCATCCGGGAGACATTCGGGCATCTGGGAAATGATGCGTACGAAGAGATGGCATATGAAGTGGCAGCGCATCACCATGAGAAATGGAATGGGCGCGGATATCCGGATGGACTGAAAGAGACAGAAATCCCATTGTGCGCCAGGATCATGGCTGTCGCGGATGTATTTGATGCAGTATCGGCAAAACGTTGTTACAGGGATGCAATGCCGCTGGATCAGTGTTTTCATATTATAGAAGAAGGACGTGGCAGGGATTATGATCCGGTTTTAGTGGATGTCTTTATTGAAATTGAGGATAAGATCAGAAAAGTTTATGAGGAAAGTAAGGCAGAATAAGAGGGGGTTTTTGCAGAAAGATGGATCGGTCGATTTTTAGGATCAAAAGGACAAAGACTCTGCATCAGGATTGGAAACACAAAAAGTCTGCCGAGTTAGAGAAGCAGAGGCGGGATTTTTTAGAAGAAAAGAGAAAATTAGAAGAGGATCGTCGAAACTTCGAGCGGGAAAAAAGAGAATTTTTCACACACTGTCAGCTTGAAAAAGACAGTATGAAGCGGGAAAAACAGTTGTTTGAGACAAAGTGGAAGATTTTAGAGGAAGAACTTTCCCAGCTTGCGGATGAAAAAAAACAGATGAAAAAAAAGCGTGACTTTTATAGATATGTCAGAGAACAGGAAGTGCGTGATATGCTGACGGTGGGGACGGAAAATGTGGTACGCGGGGAATTGTTTTTCATCGGTGTGGAAAGTAAGAGTGCCTTAAAGAAAAGGTATAAACAGCTGCTAAAAATCTATCATCCGGACAATCTCTGTGGGGATACGGAGACACTTCAGGAGATCAACCGTGAGTATGACAGGCTGTTGAAGCAGTATGAGCTGAAGCAGGAACAGAGTGATACATAAATGTTTGCGTGGGGCAGTTACTGTTCACTCCTTACCAGTCGCTCCGGTAATGTGGGGCATTCTGTTGTTTCTGACAGTGGAAAACAGGAATTGCATCGTGGAAAATAATATGTTAGTATAACGAAGTAAAGTGATACAAAACGAAAGTAAAAGCAGAAAACAGGAGCTGTATTTACAGACCTGATATGCGTATTGAGGGCGCAGGAAAGGAGTTTTATGTATATTACATGTTTGGATGTAGAGGGAGTATTGGTACCGGAGATCTGGATCGCATTTGCAGAGGCAAGCGGAATTCCGGAATTAAAGAAAACGACCCGTGATGAGCCGGATTATGATAAACTGATGAAATGGAGACTTGGAGTTTTAAAAGAACACGGACTCGGTTTAAAAGAGATTCAGGACGTTATCAGAACGATCGATCCGCTGCCGGGTGCGAAAGAGTTTTTAGACGAACTCCGCTCTTTCACACAGGTGATCTTAATCAGTGATACCTTTACCCAGTTTGCATCTCCTTTGATGGAGAAATTAGGCTGGCCGACGTTATTCTGTAATTCTTTGGAAGTTGCAGAAAATGGTGAGATCACAGGCTTTAAGATGCGTGTGGAACAGTCAAAATTAACAACAGTAAAAGCACTGCAGTCGATCGGATTTGACACGATCGCAAGTGGAGATTCCTATAACGATCTTGGAATGATCCAGGCGAGTAAGGCAGGATTTTTATTCCGTTCCACCGATAAGATCAAGGCGGATTATTCGGATATTCCGGCATATGAGACCTATGAGGAACTGCTCAGTGCGATAAGGAAAGCAATGGTGGATTAGAGAAGCGATAAAAAACAGCATTGGAGAGGAGAATTTGTATGAAAAGAACAATTCATGTGAAACCGGCTGCACCGCAGTATTCCGTGATTACAAACATCACATTTGCACAGACAGATGCATGGTTCGGACACACCACGCAGGATCTTCGTATGGATTTGATTTATCCGGAAGATACGGCACACGATTATCCCTGTATTGTCTGGATCTGTGGCGGTGCATGGCTGAGCATTGACAAGTCTGCACATCTGGCATATCTGAGCGAACTTGCGAGAGCAGGTTTTGTGGTGGCATCCGTACAGTACCGGACCAGCAATGAAGCAAAATTTCCGGCACAGCTCTGTGATGTAAAAGCGGCGATCCGCTATCTGCGTGCGCACGCCGCAAGGTATCACATCGACGAAGCACATATTGGGGTGATGGGAGAATCAGCGGGGGGATATTTAACCTGTATGGCGGCATTATGCGATGATCCGGCATATGAGGTGGGAGAATATCTTTCTTATTCCAGCAAAGTGCAGGCAGCGTGCCCATGGTATCCTCCGACAGACTTCAGAGGTTTTCTATACGAAAACGAGGAACAGTGTGCAGCATCCCCAGAGTCATTGCTGATGGGAAAAAATGCGATGCGCAATCCCAGGGAGGCGCTTGCATGCTGCCCGGTCAGCTTTGTGACCAAAGATGCTCCGCCATTTTTTATTATCCATGGAAAATGTGATAAGACGGTACCATTTACACAGGGAGTGGAACTGCATGATGAACTTGAAAAAGAGGGCAGTGATGTCACACTTTTAGAGATCGAGGACGCAGACCATGCGGATATCCGTTTCTTCCAGGAAGAGATCTGGCAGGAAATCATAACTTTTTTTAAAACAAAATTATAAAAAGAAAACAGCAGCAGATTCTTCAAAGATGGAAAAATGGAGAATTTTACTGTCTGAAAAAATGGGCATATAGCAGAAAATTGTTTGCTATATGCCATTTTCAACCCATTTGCGTCTATAAATTACCGCCTCGATATTATTCACAAGGTCTGGCGAAATTTATTAAGCTGGATAAACAAGATGTGCATCATCAATGTCATACAGTGTGTTCTCTAAATAACGGCTGGCAAGATAATTTGCCATGCCAAGGTTCATATCTAAGTAGTTACCGCAGTCCTTTGGAGAGGCACCAGGTACTTCGTCATGAAAATCGCGGATAAATTCAAACATTTCTATGATGAGCCCTACGATATCTTTGGATGTGTAATTGCCTGCGAGCAGCAGATAAAATCCGGTGCGGCATCCCATCGGTCCGAAATAGATCGTTTTATCCTTATAAAGAGGATGATTTCTTAAAAATGTGGCACCAAGATGCTCGATCGTGTGTACTTCTGCGGTATTCATAACCGGTTCATCGTTTGGGGAAGTCATGCGCAGATCGAATGTAGTGATGACTTCGGAGCCGACGGTATCTTTTCTTGATACATAGACACCAGGTTCTAATTTAATATGATCAATCGTAAAACTTGCTATTTTTTCCATAAGATTCCTCCATGTTTGCGTTTAAAATATTGTTACAGTAATGACCTGACCGGAAATGTGCAGCAGTAAAAGTAATTTTTATCCTCTTTCTATTGCTTTTTTTGCGGCGGACAATGTATTATGAAACTACCATAAAACAGATATTATAGTTCGTCAAGAAAAATTAAACAGGAAAAAGGGAGAAAATAAATACGATGGGCAATTATGATTTTACAAAACAGCCATCTCTTCTGATCCAGGGAGCCATGGATACAGAGACGGCATATTTCATAGAACATTTAGAGGAATATGAGTGCGTCACGATTGGAAACTGGAAGTTTCACACGGGATTTCTCGGTGCAAAAAGAGAGCCTGTCATCATTTCAAAGACATTTCAGGGAATGGTCAATGCTGCGGCAGCGACAAGCCTTGCACTGGCATACTTTAAGCCATGGGCAGTGATCAATCAGGGAATCGGCGGAGGCCACGATAAAAAATTTCACAGAGGGGACATCGTGCTTGGAGAAAAGGTCGTTCCGATGGGAGCAATCGCATATGCATTTTCTGAGGAGGGAGCGGGAATTGATGGAAAAAGTTTTTCACTGCTTCCGGTGGAAATTTTTTACCGCGAAACGGGAAAGACAAAAAAAGTGACAGAGTATCCGTGTGACGGAAAACTGCTGAAAGCGGCGGAGCAGGTAAAAACGAAATATCATACCGGCCGTGGGGTGATCGGTTCCGGGGATGAGTGGAACAACCAGCTTGACCGGATCGCACTTTTAAGAGAGCGGTATCATACAGCCGTGGAAGATATGGAGTCGGCGGCGGCAGCCCAGCTTTGCCTTTCTTATGGAGTACCGTTTCTTGGCGTGCGGATCCTGTCAAATTCTATCGTAAATGGAGAAAAGTTTGATGAAGCGGTCGGAATTGACGGACAGAAATTCATGTTATCACTGATAGACCAGATGAGAGAATATATGTAGGAATACGGTAAATATACGGCAATACTTTCTTTTGACAAAAAAGTGTGCTATACTACCTATTCAGAAAAATGAATATTTATACACGAAAATGAGGAGAAAAAGACCATGAAGAAAACAGGTAAACGTTTACTTGCGGCCATGCTTTTATTCTGTACCATACTGATCGGTGCAGCAGGCTATGAAGTGATGGCAGCAGATGAGGCACAGAGCACGGAAAGTACATCTGAAACCGTGAATTCTGCAGATGATCTGCCGGGAAAAAGAATCGGTGTCCAGCTTGGTACTACAGGAGATATTTATGTCAGTGATTACGAGAGCGATGGCTCCGGCACCGTGGTGGAGCGTTACAACAAGGGTGCGGATGCGATCCAGGCATTAAAACAGGGAAAGATTGACTGCGTTGTCATTGATGAGCAGCCTGCGATTAAGTTCGTAGAGCAGAACACAGGAATCCGTATCTTAGATGAAGAATTTACCCTTGAGGACTATGCGTTTGTTGTTGCAAAAAGTAATACAGAGCTTTTAGATAAGGTCAACAGTGCTCTGGAAAAATTAGAAGCAGATGGTACGATCGCAGATATTCAGAAAAATTATATCGGCACTGAGGATGAGATTGGAAAGTTTCCGTATGAATCTAAAGATGTCAGCCATGAAAATGGAACTCTGACGGTTGGAACAAATGCAGAGTTTCCACCATATGAGAGCTATGAAGATGGACAGATCGTGGGAATCGATATGGATATCATGCGTGCTGTCAGTGATGAACTTGGTATGGAATTAAAGATCGAGGATATGGCGTTTGACTCGATTATTCCGGCAATCTCAACAGGCAAAGTTGATATCGGAGCTGCCGGCTTTACCGTGACAGAAGAGCGGAAAAAGAATGTTAATTTTACGGATACTTATACGACATCAAAACAGGTTATCATTGTAAAAGATGATACGGTAACTTCTGAAAAAGCGGGACTTAGTGAGAAATTTTATGACAACTTTGTAAAAGACAGCCGCTATGTGTATTTGTTAAAAGGTCTTGGAAATACGCTTTTGATTACAGTGCTTGCATTGTTAGTCGGGGTTGTATTTGGATTTCTGATCGCAATCGTCCGTACCAATCATGACAGAAACGGTGGGCTGACGATCTTAAATGCACTCTGTAAGCTTTATCTGACCATTGTGCGCGGAACACCTGTCATGATCCAGCTTTTGATTATTTATTATGTTATTTTCCAGAGTATTGACACCGGAAAAATTGTTGTGGCAGTCATTGCATTCGGTTTAAACTCTGCAGCATACGTTGCTGAGATCGTACGTTCCGGAATCATGGCAGTGGATATCGGACAGTTTGAAGCCGGACGAAGCCTGGGTCTTAATTACAAGCAGACCATGATGTCGATCATCCTGCCGCAGGCGGTAAAAAATATCCTGCCGGCACTCTGCAATGAGTTTATCAGTCTTTTAAAAGAGACGTCCATCAGTGGCTACATCGGCCTTATGGATCTGACCAAAGGTGGAGATATCATACGAAGTGTAACTTATGAGGCATTTATGCCGCTGATCGCAGTTGCCCTGATTTACCTTATCATGGTAATGGGACTGAGCAAAGTGGTAAATCTGTTAGAAAGGAAGTTAAGAAGCAATGAGCGATAATACAGTCATTCTTGAGGTAAATGATCTGCATAAATCCTATGGAGATCACGAAGTATTAAAAGGTATCTCCACAACCATCAAAAAAGGAGACGTTCTGGCACTGATCGGTCCATCCGGCTGCGGAAAATCAACTTTCCTGCGTTCTCTAAATCTGCTTGAGGTTCCGACAAGTGGTCATGTATTGTTCGAGGGCACAGACATGACAGACGCATCCGTGGATATCAATCATGTCCGTGAAAAAATCGGAATGGTATTTCAGCAGTTTAATCTGTTCCCGAATATGACTATCCGTGAAAATATTATGCTGGCTCCGGTCAAACTCGGAAAAATGACCAAAGAGGAAGCTGCGAAAAAGGCGGAAGACCTCTTAGCACGCATCGGACTCGCTGACAAAGCAGATGCCTACCCGGCGCAGCTTTCCGGTGGACAGAAACAGCGTATTGCCATCGTGCGTTCCCTTGCCATGAACCCGGACATCATTTTATTCGATGAACCGACATCTGCACTCGATCCGGAGATGGTCGGCGAGGTACTTAACGTTATGAAAGAACTTGCGGCAGACGGCATGACCATGGTAGTCGTCACACATGAGATGGGATTTGCCCGCGAGGTTGCAAACCGTGTCATGTTCATCAATGATGGTGTTATCCAGGAGGAGAACACTCCACAGGAGATCTTTTCAAATCCGAAGAGTCCGCGACTGCAGGAATTTTTATCCAAAGTATTGTAATCCAATAGACCGGCTGGGGTATCCCTGCCGGTTGTTTTACTTTTACAGGGCATTAGCGGAGCGTGCATTCTATGATTTGAGCAATATCGTCGGTAGATCTTGCAGCCTGAGCCTGTCTGATCACATCTTCTTTCTCCGTGTCTGTCATTCCGGAAAAACATTTCATCGCATTTTCGTTTCGTCCTAACAGCATTCCAAATCCCGGTGGGATATCGTCTTTTTCGAAGTGCATTGCGTGTTTCCTCCTTTTTTTGGGGTTATGAGTCAAAAGGTGTATGGGGGTAGTGAGTGGTAAATTGCGCAAAGCTGATTCTGGTTTTGTTTCCGTTGTACGAAAATAAGAAAAACCATTCTCAGCTTTGCGCGATTTACCACCCCCGGACCGCTACTGCCACAAACTACTGATCCTCTTTTTCCTAACACCCCACAGTATCCCCACCCCCAAAAGAAAAAATACGTTTATTTTGCCAAATCCCCGATTTTGTGTTATCATACCAGATAGCTATGTGTAAACGGAAATATACTTTATGGCATACAACCTGACAGCAGATATCAGGCTTGTGTCTGAATAGTAACCATGGAGAAGCAGCACAGAAATGGAGAATTTGTATGAAGTGGAATAAATATACAATAGAAACGACAACTGCAGCGGAAGATTACATGAGTGCCATGCTGGCAGATTTAGGGATCGAGGGAGTGGAGATTGAAGACAATATTCCGCTTTCCAAGGAAGACCAGGCGGATATGTTCATCGACTTTCTGCCGGAACTTCCACCGGATGACGGTGTGAGTCACGTCAGCTTTTATTTGGAGGATAATGGAGAGGACTACACGGAATTATTAAAACAGGTCAAAATCGCACTTGAAGATCTCCGCAAGATCGTGGATGTCGGAAGCGGCGTCATCACCTCTGACCAGACGGAAGACCTTGACTGGATCAACAACTGGAAAAAGTTTTTCAGCTCATTTTACATTGAGGATATTTTGATCAAACCAACCTGGGAAGAATTAAAAGAGGAAGATAAGGACAAATTCTTAATTGAGATCGATCCTGGTGTTTCTTTTGGAACCGGAAAACATGAAACAACGCAGCTGTGTATCCGCCAGCTTTTAAAATATATCCGTGGTAATGCGGAATATACACCGGAGAATAAAACACCGAAAGTATTAGATGTCGGCTGCGGAAGTGGAATTCTTTCCATCGTGGCATTAAAACTTGGTGCATCCGAGGTGGTTGGAACTGACCTTGACCCGGATTGCATGACTTCGACACATGAGAATTTTGAGGTTAACCATTTAGACAGAAGACTTGGAACATTTTATGTCGGCAACCTGATCGACGACGTAGAACTGCAGGAGAAAGTCGGTACAGAGGAGTATGATATTGTTGTTGCAAATATTCTTGCAGATGTCATTATTCCAATGGCTCCGGTCATTCCGGCGCGCCTGAAAAAAGGCGGTTACTTTATCACTTCAGGTATCATTGATTTCAAGGAAGATCAGGTGAAAGAAGCGATTGAAAAAGCAGGTCTTACCGTGGTTGAGATCAATCATCAGGGTGAGTGGGTCAATATCACCGCACAGAAGAGATAAGCAGCGTAATCAGCAGCAACGAACAGAAAGGCATTAGAAAAATGTATCAGTTTTTTGTGGAGAGCGGACAGATCGGGAAAGATTCTGTGATGATCGAGGGCAGTGATGTCAATCATATCAAAAATGTACTGCGCATGAAGCCGGGAGAAAAGATCCGCATCAGCGGACCGGCAGGGGAAAATTATTTCTGTGAAATTGCAGAAATCGAGGATTCCTTTGTGCGCGCGTCGATTTTAGAAAAAGACGAGACCGGAACCGAACTGCCGAACCGGATCTATCTGTTTCAGGGACTGCCGAAAAATGACAAGATGGAACTGATCATCCAAAAGGCGGTCGAACTTGGTGTGTATGAGATCATCCCGGTTGCAATGAAAAACTGTGTGGTGAAACTGGATGCAAAAAAGGCGGCGGCAAAGACAGCACGCTGGCAGGGCATTGCGGAGAGTGCAGCAAAACAGTCAAAGCGCAGTCTGATCCCAAAAGTTTCAGAACCTGTGAGCTATAAAGAAGCTGTGGCATATGCAATGAAACTTGACCAAAAGCTGGTTCCCTATGAAAATGAGCGCGGCATGGCGGCAACGAGAGAGGCGGTAGAGGCGGTCAGACCGGGAGAGTCCATCGGTATTTTTATCGGACCGGAGGGCGGTTTTGCACCGGAAGAAATCGAAGCGGTAAAAGGTGAGATGAAACTGATCTCACTTGGCAGCCGTATCCTTCGCACCGAGACGGCAGGATTTACGACACTTGCGATCCTGATGTATCATATCGAAACGTCGTGCCCGGAAAAATCAAATTAGCCTGACTGTGATTTAGCGGCCGAATGAATTTGTTTCAAAATTGATGGGCGCGGACATACACAGAATGAAAACAGTGCGAAGAGATAGCGCAGAAATGAAGATTAAAATGCAACATATATAAAGTTTTGTGCACACAGAGAAAAATGTGCAGAACAGGAGTAACAAAATGCAGGCATATCTGGATAATTCAGCAACGACACGCTGCAGTGAACGTGCGAAAGATCTGATGGTAAAAGTGTTGATGGAGGATTATGGAAATCCTTCGTCACTTCATACAATGGGAGTTGTGGCGGAACGTTATATCAAAGAGGCAAAAGAGCGGATTGCAAAAACACTAAAAGCGGATGAAAAAGAAATCCTTTTTACCTCAGGTGGTACAGAATCAAATAATATGGCACTGATTGGAACGGCGCTTGCAAATAAACGCGCGGGAAACCATATTATCACAACATCGATCGAGCATGCATCGGTGCTTTCACCGCTGGCATATTTAGAAGAACAGGGTTTTCGTGTGACTTATCTTACGGTAGACGAAAACGGACAGATCTCACTGGATGAACTGCGCGATGCAGTCTGTGAGGACACGATCCTTGTATCCATGATGATGGTCAATAATGAGATCGGTGCGGTAGAACCGATTGCAGAGGCTGCAAAAATCGTAAAAGAAAAGAATCCGAATACGATCATCCATGTGGATGCGATTCAGGCATATGGAAAATACCGTATCTGTCCGAAAAAACTTGGGATTGATCTGCTCTCGGTCAGCGGTCACAAAATTCATGCGCCAAAGGGAACCGGATTTTTATATATCAAAGACAAAACAAAGATTAAACCGATTATTTACGGCGGCGGACAGCAGAAAGGCATGCGCTCCGGCACAGAGAATGTTCCTGGAGCAGCGGCACTTGGAGAGGCTGCCATGGAGATCTACGAGAATTTTGATGAAAAGATTGCACATATGTATGCGTTGAAAAAGCACTTTATTGAGGAAGTGACAAAGATCGAGGGTGTGACGATTAACGGAAAGACCGGTGAGGATTCTGCACCGCAGATTGTAAGCGTCACGATCCAGGGCGTGCGGAGCGAAGTCATGCTGCATTCACTTGAGGAAAAAGAAATTTATGTCTCCGCGGGAAGTGCCTGCTCATCAAATAAACCGGCACCGAGTAAAACCCTGCAGGGAATCGGACTGAAAAAAGCGGATTTAGAGGGAACGATCCGTTTCAGCTTCTGTGTCAATACAACGGAAGCGGAAATTGATTATGCGATCGAACAGTTAAAAGAAATCATTCCGTTCCGCAGGAAATTTACCAGACATTGATCGTAAAGATAGAAAGGGAAAAAATATGTACAAAGCATTTTTGATAAAATATGCAGAAATTGCAATCAAAGGAAAAAACCGTTATCTGTTTGAGGATGCATTAGTCAGCCAGATGAATCATGCGTTAAAGAAAGTAGACGGAACTTTCCGCATCCGCAAGGAGCAGGGAAGAATCTATATCGAGATGGATGGCGAATATGATTACGACGAGGCGGTAGAAGCATTAAAATGTGTATTTGGTATCGTCGGAATCTGTCCGGTTGTTATTTTAGAGGACGAGGGATTTGACAAATTAGCAGAAGAAGTGATCCATCATATTGATGAGGCTTATCCGGACAAGCATTTTACCTTCAAGGTAAATGCGAGAAGAGCGCGCAAAAATTATCCGCTTGAGTCCATGGAGATCAATGCACAGCTTGGAGAGCGCATTTTAAATGCATTCCCTGAGACACGAGTGGATGTGCACAAACCGGAAGTTGTGATCAACGTGGAGATTCGTAATCAGATTAATGTATATTCAACGGTTATTCCGGGACCGGGCGGTATGCCGGTCGGCACAAACGGAAAGGCAATGTTACTGCTTTCCGGTGGAATTGACAGCCCGGTTGCAGGTTATATGATCGCAAAACGTGGCGTGACGATCGATGCGACTTATTTCCATGCACCGCCTTATACCTCAGAGCGTGCAAAACAGAAGGTTGTGGATCTTGCAAAGATCGTTGCAAAATATTCCGGACCGATCAACTTGCATGTTGTCAACTTTACGGATATCCAGCTTTATATCTACGAGCAGTGTCCGCATGAGGAGTTAACGATCATTATGCGCCGTTATATGATGAAGTTAGCAGAGCATTTTGCAAAAGAAAATAAATGTCTGGGTCTGATCACAGGAGAAAGTATCGGTCAGGTGGCAAGCCAGACTATGCAGTCGCTTGCAGCGACAAATGAGGTCTGCACGATGCCGGTATACCGTCCGTTAATTGGTTTTGACAAGCAGGAGATTGTTGAGATCTCTGAGAAGATCGATGCATATGAGACATCGATCCTTCCGTTTGAGGACTGCTGTACCATTTTCGTTGCAAAACATCCGGTCACAAAACCGAGCCTGAATGTGATTCATAATGATGAGAAGAAACTTTCTGAGAAGATCGATGAATTGATGCAGAAAGCGATTGATACGGTCGAAGTGATCCATATCGAAGCGTAGAAAACGGGTTCCAGGGCGAAAGATGTGTCAGAAATGCAGGCAGTTTATTTTTTGATACATCTTTTGATCAGGGCACCACAATAAAAGGACAACAAAAAACCACAGGCATATAACCTGTGGTTTATGTTCCATCTATGTGACACCGTAAATGGTATGACATCTGATCTGTGATTAGATTAAGTATGGTTTTAATGTTTCCATAATCTCATCAACATTAGCTTCAGCATGGATTGCTAAATCGATCGGTTTGGATAAGTCTAAACTGAAGATACCCATGATGGATTTTGCGTCGATAACGTATCTACCGGAGATTAAATCGAAATCATACTCATACTGTGTGATCGCATTGACAAATGATTTCACTTTGTCGATAGAATTTAAAGAAATCTGTACTGTTTTCATGATGAAAAACCTCCTTAAAATTAGCTGTTAAAGTTATTTTTATAGTAATGGTTTTTCGTGGAAAAGTCAACAAGTAAATAGATATTATGGAGGTAAAAAATGAAAAAAGCAGCACTGCACAATCTGGGGTGCAAAGTAAATGCATATGAGACGGAAGCTATGCAGCAGATCCTTGAAAATGCAGGATATGAGATCGTTCCTTTTACAGAAATTGCAGATGTATATGTCATCAACACCTGTTCCGTAACCAATATGGCAGACCGCAAATCAAGACAGATGTTCCACCGCGCAAAAAAGATGAATCCGGATGCCATTGTAGTGGGAGCCGGCTGTTATGTGCAGACAAAAGAGGCGCAGGTGTTAGTGGATGAAAGCATTGATATTGTGATCGGGAATAACCAGAAACATGAACTGGTAACGCTCTTGAATGAGTACGAAAAAGAACACACAAAACAGGCACAGATCGTTGATATCAATCACGAAAAACAGGAATATGAGGAATTGCATTTAAAGAAAACGGCAGAGCATACGCGTGCATTTATCAAGGTGCAGGATGGCTGCAACCAGTTCTGCAGCTATTGTATCATTCCGTTTGCAAGAGGACGCGTCAGAAGCCGCAAAATGGAAGATGTATTAAACGAGATAAAGGGGCTTGCAAAAAGCGGATATAAAGAAGTGGTGTTAACCGGAATCCATTTAAGTTCTTATGGAGTTGATACCGGAGAAACTTTACTTTCCCTGATCGAACATGTACATGAGATCGAAGGAATCGAGCGTATCCGTCTTGGAAGTTTAGAACCGCGTATCGTGACGGAAGATTTCGCAAAACGTTTATCGGAGCTTACAAAAATATGTCCACATTTCCATCTGTCTTTACAGAGTGGCTGTGACAGTGTCTTAAAGCGGATGAACCGCAGATATGATACGGCAGAATATGAGGCGGGCTGTGATCTGCTGCGCAAATATTTTACGCATCCTGCGATCACGACCGATGTGATCGTTGGTTTTCCGGGAGAGACGGAAGAAGAGTTTAAAATTACAGAAGAATATCTGAAAAAAATACATTTTTATGAGATGCACATTTTTAAATATTCGGTGCGTGAAGGCACAAAGGCAGCGGTGATGCCGGATCAGGTGCCGGAGCAGAAAAAGACAGAGAGAAGTAATATTCTTCTGTCACTGGAAAAGAAAATGTCTGAAGAATTCCGGAATTATTATGTCGGAAAAGAAAAGACGGCACTGTTAGAGGAAGAACTTGTGGTAGACGGAAAAACGTATTTTACCGGATACACAAAAGAGTATGTCAAAGTGGCATTTGAGACAGAAGAAAATATGACCAATCAGTTTGTGACAGGAAAGATAAAAGGAAAATTAAAAGACGATATTTATCTTTTGGTTGAATTTTAGGACAAACTATATTAAAATAAAAATCAGCAATGCTTTTTATAGCAGGTATAAGGGCGTGAAAAATATGCAGAATATCAATAATACACAATATTTCAGAGTGGAGAAAGAGCCGGAGTTAAAGGTTGGTGACGTGCTTACGATCGTATATCGTGCACTGAGCGAGAAAGGCTATAATCCTGTGAATCAGATTGTTGGATATATTATGTCTGGAGATCCCACATATATTACCAGTCATAATAATGCAAGAAGCCTGATCATGAAAGTGGAACGTGACGAACTGGTCGAAGAAGTTTTAAAGGCTTACATCAAAAATAATCATTGGGAATAGGAAGTTTATGCGGATTTTAGGTTTGGATTTTGGCTCTAAGACTGTCGGAGTGGCAGTCAGCGATGAGCTTTTATTAACTGCGCAGGGACTGGAGATCATAAGACGCCAGTCCCCTAATAAACTGCGCCAGACTTTGGCGAGGATCGAAGCGATTATCGCAGAATATCAGGTGGAGTGTATTGTTCTGGGTTATCCGAAAAATATGAATAACACAGAGGGAGAGCGTTGCGAAAAGACAAAAGAGTTTCAGGAGATGTTAGAGAGACGGACAGGGTTAGAAGTTATTTTGTGGGATGAGAGACTGACGACCGTTTCCGCAGATAAACACATGATGGAGTCCGGTATCCGCAGGGAAGACCGCAAGAAGTATGTCGATGAGATTGCGGCAGTCTTTATTTTGCAGGGATATCTGGATTATCGGAGTATGCACGTAGAAAAGTAAACAGGTTCTGACAAAAACCGCAGGTTTTCGAATGCGGTTTTTGTGTTATGCATGGAGGATGCACATGGAAAAAGTAACATTTGTGGACCCACAGACAAAAGAGAGTATTGATTTTTTTGTTGTGGAGGAGACACAGGTAAACGGTACGCGTTATTTTTTTGTCACGGAAGAGGAAGATGGCGACTGTGATGCGTACATTTTGAAGGAGGTCGCCACAGAGGACGATGACGTTGTGTGCGAGATGGTAGACGACGACACGGAACTTGCGGCAGTAGGTAAAATATTTTCAGAATTGATAGAGGATGCGGACATTGAATATGAAAGAGAATAAGGAGGCAGGAATCAGCCAGAATGATTCAAAAAAAGCAGAGAGACCGGAACGAAAAAAGAGAACCAGTGTAAAAGAGAACAAAAAAGAAAAAACTTCAAAACTTAAGATCATTCCGCTTGGCGGCTTAGAGCAGATCGGAATGAATATTACTGCTTTTGAGTACGAAGACAGCATCATTGTAGTGGACTGTGGTCTGTCTTTCCCGGAAGATGACATGTATGGAATCGATCTTGTCATCCCGGATGTGACTTATCTGAAAGATAATATTGATAAAGTCAAGGGATTTTTCATTACACACGGACATGAGGATCATATCGGAGCGATTCCGTATGTCTTAAGGGACATCAATGTTCCGATTTATGCAACAAAGCTTACCATCGGTATCATTGAACATAAGTTAAAAGAACATAATATGCTGACAAAAGTGAAACGCAAGGTGGTAAAATACGGACAGCATATCAATTTAGGCTGTTTCCGCGTGGAGTTCATCCGTACGAACCACAGTATTCAGGATGCAGCAGCGCTTGCCATTTATTCACCGGCAGGTATCGTTGTGCACACAGGTGACTTCAAGGTGGATTACACACCGGTATTTGGAGATGCCATCGATTTACAGCGTTTTGGTGAGATCGGTAAAAAAGGTGTACTTGCACTGTTATGTGACAGTACCAACGCAGAGCGCAAGGGATTTACCATGTCAGAAAAGACAGTCGGCAAGACCTTTGATGAGATCTTTGCAGATCACAAGAATACGAGGATCATCATTGCAACATTTGCGTCTAACGTAGACCGTGTGCAGCAGATCATTAATACAGCTTATAAATACGGCAGGAAAGTTGTCGTGGAAGGACGCAGTATGGTGAATATCATCGGCATTGCGTCGGAGCTTGGCTACATTAATATTCCGGACAATACGCTGATCGATATTGAAGAACTGAAAAATTATCCGGATGAGAAAACGGTTATGATCACGACCGGAAGCCAGGGAGAGTCCATGGCGGCATTGTCCCGTATGGCATGTGGCATGCATAAAAAAGTTACGATCAAACCGAACGATACGATCGTGCTCAGTTCCAACCCGATCCCGGGAAATGAAAAGGCAGTTTCCGGTATTATCAATGAGCTTTCCATGAAGGGTGCAAACGTTATTTTCCAGGACGTACATGTATCCGGTCATGCCTGTCAGGAAGAGATCAAACTGATCTACTCCCTGGTAAAACCGAAGTATGCCGTTCCGGTGCATGGAGAGTACCGTCATCTTTTGGCACAGGCGAGAGTGGCAGAAGAACTTGGCATCAACAAGGACAATATCTTTATCCTGACCTCTGGTGATGTGCTTGAATTAGATGACGAAAAAGCAGAAGTGACAGGAAGAGTCCATGTAGGTGATATCATGGTCGACGGACTCGGTGTCGGTGATGTCGGCAACATCGTACTCCGCGACAGACAGCATCTTGCGGAAGATGGAATCATCATTGTCGTTCTGACATTAGAGAGCGGTTCCGGACAGGTGCTTGCGGGTCCGGATATCGTATCCCGTGGATTTGTCTATGTCAGAGGTGCAGAGAGTCTGATGGAGGATGCAAAGCATCTGCTTGAAGATAAGATGCAGTATTGTATGGATAAAGGAATCACCGACTGGGGCAAGATCAAAAATGAGATCAAGGATTCTTTAGGTGATTTCGTGTGGAAAGAGACAAAGCGCAGACCGATGATCATGCCGATCATTATGGAAGTGTAGGAAGGACAGATGTATCATGAGCAGAATGGATGAAGCCATGCAGGAACTGGTGGATGCAATCAAATTCAGCGAGGAATATATCAGATATCAGGATATCAAAAACAGAGTGCACAATCAGCCGCAGTTAGAGCAGCAGATCCACGCATTTCGCCACAAAAATTATCTGTTACAGAACAGTGATGGAAATGTGGATCTTTATGATGCGACGGATAAGATGGAACAGGAATACCGTGAGTTTCGGAAAAATCCACTTGTCGCAGAATATCTTGCAGCAGAAAATGCTTTTTGCCGTGTGGTGCAGAAGGTCAACTGGACGCTGATCGAAGAACTGGATTTTGAAGTTGGATTTGAGGAATAGTCTGGAGGATTTCATATGAAGCTGAATAAACTGGTATTAAAATTTGTCAGCATCAGTTTTTCGATTCTGGTCATGTTACTTGTTGTGATCGGTTTGATAAAGCTGGGCAGTTTTTGCTATGATTTCGGCTATCGGGTGTTTACCGAAGGACCGGTGGAAGAAAAACCTGGAACCGATGTGACCGTAGATGTGACGGGAGATCTGTCGGAATATCAGATTGGTAAGCTGTTAAAGAAAGAGGGGCTGATCCGCGATGCGAATCTGTTTTATGTACAGCTTCGTATGTCAGCGTATCATGGAAAGTTAAAAACAGGAACTTATACGTTAAATACATCCATGACAGCGAAAGATATGATGGTGGTTATGGCGGCAGAATCTGAGGAGAGTACGGAAAGCACAGAGAGCACAGAACAAAGAACAGATCTGGATTCATCGGACGGAACATCTTCGGATGATACCGGGGCGGATAATGCCGGAGAAGAAAACCAGAATACAGATGAGAATGAACAGGCAGGAGCAGTCGAGTGATAGTAGATGAACGTCTGGTCACCTATATCAATTCACTTGATACAGGAAACACCAGTATTTTAGATCAGATAGAACAGGAAGCACTAGATAGTTATGTGCCGATCATAAGGAAAGAGATGCAGCAGTTTTTAAAGCTGCTTCTTGCAATGAAACGTCCGATGCGGATCCTTGAAGTGGGGACCGCAGTCGGATTTTCTGCCATTTTGATGGCGGAATATGATCCGGTGCCGTGTGAGATCACAACGATCGAGAATTATGAAAAGAGAATCCCGATCGCAAAAGAAAATTTTATCCGTGCAGGGAAAGAAAAACAGATCACGCTGTTAGAAGGAGATGCAGCGCAGATCCTTCCGACACTGACGGAATCTTATGATTTCATTTTTATGGATGCCGCAAAGGGACAGTATATTCATTTTATGCCGGATATTTTAAGACTGCTTGGCTCCGAAGGAACATTGGTTTCTGACAATGTGCTGCAGGATGGAGATATCATAGAATCCCGTTTTGCGGTGACGAGGAGAAACCGCACGATCCATAAGAGAATGAGGGAGTATCTATATGAACTGACACATGACGAGCGTCTTGTCACGGCGGTTTTGCCGATCGGTGACGGAGTGACCGTCAGCACATGGAAAAAATAGAAAGGGTGTATCTGAAAAAGATGCGAAAGGATAGATAAGTTATGAGAAGACCGGAGCTTTTGATACCGGCAAGCAGCCTTGAGGTATTAAAAATTGCAGTGATCTATGGTGCAGATGCCGTGTACATTGGTGGCGAGGCATTTGGACTTCGTGCAAAAGCAAAAAATTTTTCCATGGAAGAAATGAGAGAGGGAATTCGTTTTGCACACGAGCATGAGGTGAAAGTATATGTGACGGCAAATATCCTTGCCCACAATGACGATTTAGAGGGTGTAAGGGAATATTTCAAAGAGCTGGATTCCTTTGCAAAAGAAGAAAAACCGGATGCACTTATCATCGCAGATCCTGGTGTGTTTATGATTGCAAAGGAAGTCTGCCCGGATATTGAGCGCCATATCAGTACACAGGCGAATAATACCAACTACGAAACATACCGTTTCTGGTATGGACTCGGTGCAAAGCGTGTGGTATCGGCCCGTGAACTTTCTTTAAATGAAATTAAAGAACTTCGTGCAAATATACCGGATGACCTTGAGATAGAGACGTTTATTCACGGTGCAATGTGCATTTCTTATTCCGGAAGATGCCTGTTATCTAACTATTTTACCGGACGTGATGCGAATCAGGGAGCATGTACACATCCGTGCCGCTGGAAATATTCCATCGTGGAGGAAACGAGACCAAACGAGTATATGCCAGTTTATGAGAATGAGCGTGGAACTTATATTTTTAACTCCAAAGATCTTTGTATGATCGAACACATACCGGAATTAATGGAATCGGGTATTGACAGTTTTAAAATAGAGGGTAGAATGAAAACAGCACTATATGTTGCGACTGTGGCAAGAACTTACCGCAAAGCAATTGACGATTATAAAGAGTCGCCAGAACTTTACAAAAAGAATCTGCCATGGTATTTAGATCAGATATCCAACTGTACCTACCGCCAGTTTACAACCGGATTTTTCTTTGGGAAACCTTCGGATGAAGCACAGATTTACGACAATAACACCTACCTGAAAGAGTACACGTATTTGGGAATTGTCGGAGAGCAGAATGAAGAAGGACTTTACCGGATCGAACAGCGCAATAAGTTTTCGGTTGGTGAAGAGATTGAGATTATGAAGCCGGATGGAGAAAATCTGACGGTGACTGTGAAACGGATTGTGGATGAGGATGGAGCAGATATGGAATCAGCACCGCATCCAAAACAGGTTTTATATATTGATCTGGGGCATCCGCTTGAGAAGTATGATATTTTACGAAGAAAAGAGTAGGGAGGAAAATACTCTGCCCCGAAAAATAAGGAGGATAAAAGTATGAAAAAGGAAAAATATGTGGCTTATGTAGGTACATATACTCATGAAAACAGTGTCGGAATCCATATTTATGATGTGGATGTGGCAAATGGCAGTATGAAAGAACGTAAAGTAGTACCAATCAATAACCCGTCAGATCTTGTTGTTTCAAAGGATAGAAAGTTCCTTTATTCGATTGCTGATGAAGGTGTGGAAGCATTTAAGGTTCTTCCGGATGGAGATCTTGAGGCTGTGAATAAACAGTGGATTGGCGGCATGAGAGGATGCTATGTGGAAGTGGATGATGAGAATCGTTATCTTTTCGTTGGTGGACATCATGACGGACGTGTGACGATGATGCATCTTGAAAAAGATGGAAGCATCGGAGCTATCGCAGATGGTATTTTCCATATAGGTATGGCGCGCGGAAGCGACAGACGTACCAACACACCACATGTTGACTGTGTAAAACTGACACCGGATCAGAAGTTTTTGTGTGCAGTTGATAACGGATTAGATCAGGTTAAGATCTATCGTGTGGATTATACTTATGGTAAATTAAAACTGGTGGATATCATTCGTGGACCGCTTGAGTCTGCGCCGAGAATGATCCGTTTTTCCAGAGATGGAAAATATGCTTATATCCTGTATGAACTGACACATGAGATCGAGGTGTATAAGTATAGCGTTGAGAATGACCAGCCACAGTTTGATAAGATCCAGACGATCACAACACAGGGCAGGAAAGAGGAAGACATCTGTGCTGCATCCGGTATGGAGATCAGCAAGAGCGGAAAGTATCTGTTTGCTTCCAATGCCGGAGTAAATACGGTCGTAGCATATGAGATCGATCCGGATACAGGTATGCTGACACAGGAATTCCGCACAAAGGTAGACAGTGATTATCCGAAGATGTTAGCTATTTACCCGGATGAGAAACATTATCTGACCGTGAATAATACATCCAATGACATCGTATCTTACACGATCAATTATGAGAAAGGTTTTTCTCTGCAGAACGGTGCACCAGTCAAGGTTGACAAACCGAACTGTATTTATATTTTAAAATTAGAAGAATAAGAGAGATTCCGTGCATCTTATGTCACGGTAAAATACCCGCAGTATGCCAGAGATGATATGCTGTGGGTGTTTTTTATTTGTGCAATTTACCAATCAAAAAACCGGAAGCCACCTTTCGACATCCGAATCCTTGAAGGAAATAAAAATATTTCATAAATAAGAATGAGATTGCCCAAAGCGGATATAGATAATAATAGTGGATGAAAAAAGATACAGAAAAGGAAAAATGGTGGGCGATGAACAGGGAAGAACGATTGAGGCGGCAAAAGGATTTTCTGACCGGATTTGCATTCTGGGTGGTGTGGCTTGTGATTTTGTGGGTAGTGCTTAAGGCGGCAGGTTCTGTGCTGTTTCCGTTTCTTGCGGCGTTTGCGGTGGCGGTACTGCTGTCGGGAGCGGTACAGTTTATTGCGGAGCGGATGCATATTCAAAGAGGGATCGTGGCGGTCGCGGTCGTTCTTTTCTTTTATATTATTTTAGCGGTATTCCTTTATTTTGCGGGCAGTTATCTGGTGCGTCTGATTTACGATACGGCAAGGGAATTATCCGTATTTTTTTCAGATACGATCGTCCCGGTCATGCAGCGCTTTTACCAGTGGTTAGACCGCTTTGTTTCTGTATTTTATCCGACAGAACTGACAGGAAAAACATCCGGTTTACATGGAGTTGGGGAAGAGTCCGCACAGACACTGAAAAATGCAGGAAAACTGATGTCGGGGATCTCGGATGGTGTCATCGACGGGGTGTCCGGGATGGCGGCAGGAATCCCGGGATTTTTTATGAAACTTCTGATTGCGGTGATCGCGACCGTATTTATGGAACTGGAATTTCCGGAGATCAAAGCATTTTTAAAGCGGCAGATCCCGGCAGAATACCAGCGGGCATTCCGGGATGGAAAAAATTATGTGACAGGGACGATGGGAAAATGTATCCTCTCGTACTGCCTGATCTTTGGTATTACATTTGCGGAACTTACGGCAGGCTTGTTTCTGCTTGGCATCAAAAATGCATTTGCCATCGCGTTTATCATTGCGGTACTTGATATCCTTCCGGTTCTTGGGACGGGAACGGTTTTGATCCCGTGGGCGGTGCTTGCTTTTGCATCGGGAAGAATTTCTGCCGGGGTCGGCGTGTTTGGACTTTACCTTGTGATCACGGTTGTGCGGAATCTGATCGAGCCGAAACTGGTGGGAAAACAGATGGGGTTATCACCGGTGATTATGCTGCCGTGTATGCTGATTGGCTTAAAATTTTTTGGAATTATCGGCCTGTTTGTAGTACCGCTTCTGGTTTCATTTCTGAAACAGTTGAATGACAGAGGAATTATAAAAATCTTTCGTTAAGGCATTTGAAAACATAAATGGCAGAAAATAGAAAATTCCATAAGTTCCTGGAATGATAAAAATAACCTCCGCTTATAAATGAAAAAATTTTTCGCTAAAAATTGGATTTTGGGTGAAATACGGCGAAAATTGCATTGACGGAAAAATTTCTCTATGCTAAATTTACTCATGTATTTCTATCAAGTAGTGATACAGGAGGATGAAAAAATGAAGAAAGCATTAAGCGTATTATTGACAATGGGACTTACCGTTTCCATGCTGGCAGGATGTGGTTCAAATGGAGCTGCAGACAATGCATCAGCAGGCAATGCAGCAGATAACAGTGCTGCAGACAATACTGTAGCTGCGACAGAGAGCAGTGCAGCAGCCGGCGAAGCAAAATCAGCATCGGATATCAAGGTAGGTGTGATCTACATTGGTGATGAGAACGAGGGATATACAGCAGCACATATGGCTGGTATTGATCAGATGATGAGCAATCTCGGATTATCTGAGGATCAGGTCGTAGAGAAAACTCTGATCCCGGAAGATGAATCTGCTTATGATGCAGCAGTTGATTTAGCAGATCAGGGATGTAACATTATTTTCGGTACAAGCTTTGGACATGAGAGCTACCTGCTTCAGGCAGCAGCAGAGTACCCGGAGGTTCAGTTCTGCCATGCAACCGGATATCAGGCAGCATCTTCCGGACTTTCCAATATGCACAACTATTTTGATTCTATCTACGAAGCACGTTATGTTTCCGGCGTTGTTGCGGGTATGAAATTAAACGGGATGATCGCAGACGGAACCATCACAGAGGATACAGCTAAGATCGGTTATGTTGGTGCATTCCCGTATGCAGAGGTTATTTCCGGATTTACTTCTTTCTATTTAGGAGCAAAAAGCCAGTGTCCTTCCGCAACTATGGAAGTACAGTATACAAACAGCTGGGCAGATATGTCCGGTGAGGCAGAAGTAGCAGCAAAACTGATCGATGACGGATGTGTTCTGATCAGCCAGCATGCAGATACCACTGGTGCGCCAAGTACCTGTGAGGATAAGAAAGTTCCATGTGTCGGTTACAACGTTGATATGACAACTGTTGCTCCGGATGCAGCACTTACTTCCCCGACAAATAACTGGGGTGTTTACTATACACATGCCGTACAGTGTGTATTAGACGGAACAGCAATCGAGACAGACTGGTGCCAGGGATTTGCAGAAGGTGCAGTTGACATTACACCGATCAACGAGGCAGTGGCTGCAGAGGGAACAGATGCAAAAGTAACAGAGGTTGAAAATGCAATCAAAGACGGATCACTTCATGTATTCGATACATCCGCATTTACTGTAAACGGTTCTTCCTTAGAAGACCTGATTGCAGAAGGTGGCGATTATGCAAAATATGCAGATTATGTATCAGACGGATATTATCATGAGTCTGAGCTGGCATCTGCTCCATCTTTCGATATCATCATCGATGGTATCACTTCTGTGACCAACTAAGAGCATCTGCGGTGCAGAATGATTGATTAAGATTTTTAGCAGAACATGATTCTGCCATAATGCAAAAGAGCATATCTGAATGAATGCTTTTTGTATCATAAATAAGCGGAACTGTGAAAGGACAGACCTTTTATCGCAGTTCCGCAGTTTACGTTAAAGGAGGACTATTTGTGGAACCGGTAAATGCGATTGAACTTTTGGGAGTCACCAAACGTTTTGGAGAGGTTGTCGCAAATGACAATGTAAATCTGACAGTGAGAAAGGGAGAGATCCTTTCTATATTAGGAGAGAATGGTAGTGGAAAGACTACGCTGATGAACATGCTCTCCGGTATTTATTTCCCGGATGAGGGAGAAATCCGTGTGAATGGGAAAACCGTGACGATCCGGTCCCCGAAAGATTCCTTCGAACTCGGAATTGGAATGATTCATCAGCATTTCAAGCTGATCAATATCCTGACAGCCGCCGAGAATATTATTTTAGGTCTGCCGGGAAAAGAACGCCTGAATTTAAAACAGGTGGAAAAAGAAGTCAAAGAACTGACAGACCGCTATGGTTTTGATTTAAATCCATCCCAGAAAATTTATGATATGTCCGTTTCCCAGAAACAGACAGTTGAGATCGTAAAGGTTTTATACCGTGGCGCGGATATTCTGATCTTAGATGAGCCGACTGCCGTTTTAACACCGCAGGAGACTGAAAAATTATTTGCGGTATTGCGCAACATGCGTGCCGCAGGAAAATCCATCATCATCATCACACACAAGTTAAACGAAGTATTAGAGCTTTCTGATCGTGTGGCTGTGCTTCGAAAAGGAAAATACATAGATACCGTGGAGACAAAAGGCGCGACAGTGGAGTCTTTGACCGAGATGATGGTCGGTGAAAAAGTAACACTTGATATCAACCGTACCGAGCCGGAAAATGCAAAAAAACGAATCGAGATGCGCGGCGTTACCTGCCGGAACAAGGAAGGTTTAAAAGTATTAAAAGAGACTTCCTTTACCGCATACAGCGGCGAAATTCTCGGTATTGCGGGAATTTCCGGAAGCGGGCAGAAAGAACTCTTAGAGTCTGTGGCTGGTTTGCAGCCGATCGAGAGTGGTGAGATCCTTTATGAGTCACCAGAGGGAAAAGTCGAAAAGATCTCCGATATGAAGGCGGAGGATATCAAAAAACTTGGTATCGCCTTATCCTTTGTCCCGGAGGACCGTCTCGGAATGGGATTAGTCGGTTCCATGGATCTGACGGATAATATGATGATCCGCAGTTACAAGGAAGGAAAACATTTCTTTGCAGACCGTAAGGCACCAAAGCAGCTTGCGCAGGAAATCGTGGACAAGCTTGAAGTCGTGACGCCGGGAGTTGAGACTCCGGTCAGCCGCCTTTCCGGTGGAAATGTACAGAAGATCCTTGTTGGACGTGAGATCGCAAGCAATCCAAACGTGCTGATGGTGGCATATCCGGTGCGTGGGCTTGATATCAACTCTTCCTATACGATCTATAATCTGCTAAACGGCCAGAAGAAAAAGGGAGTTGCAGTCATCTGTGTCGGCGAGGATTTAGATGTGCTTTTAGAGCTGTGTGACAGGATCCTTGTGTTAAATAGCGGAAGAGTTTCCGGTATTGTGGACGCTAGAAGTACCACAAAAGAAAAACTTGGACTTTTGATGACAGGTTCGGGAGAGGAGAAACAGGCAAATGAGTAAAGAAGTAAAAGAACCGGCAGTTCGTATGATAAAACGCGATACGATCAGCACAGCAAAAGCATGGGGAATCCGGCTTGCAGCCGTTGCATTATCACTGATCGTTGCGGGACTTGTGATCGTTGCAATCACAAAACAGAATCCGATTCAGGTATATCTTGGTATTATAGACGGTGCGGTAGGAAGCAGCCGTCGTGTGTGGGTAACGATCCGTGAGACGCTGGTGCTCTTATGTATTGCGATCGGTCTGACACCGGCATTTAAAATGAAATTCTGGAACATCGGGGCCGAGGGGCAGATCTTAATGGGAGGCATGGCAACCGCAGCATTGATGATTTATGCAGGGGATGCAATGCCAAACTGGCTGCTTTTGATACTGATCTTTGTTGCCAGTGCAGCGGCAGGTCTGATCTGGGGACTGATCCCGGCAGTGTTTAAGGCATATTTCAATACGAATGAGACACTGTTTACGCTGATGCTCAACTATGTGGCAATGCAGCTTGTCACATTTGCCATCGTATTCTGGGAGAATCCGTCCGGTTCTAACACGGTCGGCATCATCAATGCAGCTGGACAGAAAGGATGGTTCCCATCCATTTTTGGAAATATGTATGGACTGAACGTGATCGTTGTTCTGATCATCACACTCGGCATGTATGTATACATGAAATACAGCAAACAGGGATATGAGATCGCAGTTGTCGGCGAGAGCCAGAATACTGCGCGCTATGCCGGTATCAATGTAAAAAAAGTAATCATCCGCACGATGATGCTCTCCGGTGCGATCTGCGGAATCGCAGGCTGCCTGATCGTCAGCGGTGCGAGCCATACGATCTCCACAAGTACAGCCGGTGGACGTGGATTTACCGCCATCATTGTTGCGTGGATGTCAAAATTTAATCCGTTTGCAATGATCTTAGTATCTGCATTTCTGGTATTTATGCAGCAGGGATCGATTCAGATCGCTTCCCAGTTTGGTTTAAATGAGAATGCGTCGGATATCATTACCGGTATTTTACTGTTTTTCTTAATCGGCTGTGAGTTTTTCATCAATTATAAGCTGGAATGGAAAAAGAACCATAAGGAGGGAAAATAAATGAATCTGCTTATGACATTCATACAAAAAGCGATCGGACAGGGGGTTGCAATTTTATTTGGTGCAACCGGAGAAATCGTGACAGAGAAATCCGGCAATTTAAATCTTGGAATCCCGGGTATCATGTATATGGGCGGTATTTCCGGTCTGATGGGGGCATTCTTTTATGAAAATGGCAAAGAAAACCCGAATGGATTTGTTGGACTGTTGATTGCATTTCTGGCAACACTGATCGTGTCTGCATTAGGTGGGCTGATCTACAGTTTCCTGACGATCACACTGCGTGCAAATCAGAATGTTGTTGGTCTGGCTTTAACAACGTTTGGAGTAGGTTTTGGTAACTTCTTCGGCGGTTCTATTTCAAAACTTGCCGGAGGTGTCGGACAGATTTCCGTACAGACTACGGCGGCAGCGTTTCGTGCAAAAATACCGGGACTTTCTGCAATCCCTGTGATCGGAGATTTATTATTTTCCTATGGTTTTCTGACCTATTTATCCGTGATCCTTGCCATATGTATGACTTATTTCCTGAAAAAGACCAGACGCGGCTTAAACTTACGCGCAGTCGGGGAGAGCCCGGCGACTGCAGATGCTGCAGGTATCAATGTATCAAAATACAAATACATTGCAACTGTGACAGGAGCAGCAATCGCAGGTCTTGGAGGACTTTATTTTGTCATGGAATATCTCGGAGGAACCTGGTCTAACAACGGATTTGGTGACCGTGGATGGCTGGCAATCGCACTGGTTATTTTAGCACTCTGGAATCCGGATCATGCAATCTGGGGATCATTCCTGTTTGGCGGACTTTATATTTTATATATCTATCTGCCGGGACTGACCCGTGCAACACAGGAACTCTGCAAGATGCTTCCTTATGTGGTGACGATCATTGTACTTGTGATCACAAGTAAACGAAATAAACAGGAAAACCAGCCACCGGCAAGCCTTGGAGAAGCATACTTCAGGGAAGACCGATAATGGTTTAAAGAAAAGAAATTACTTTGCGGACAGCAGCACTCATCTGGGTGCTGCTGTTTGTGACTAAACAGATTTCACGTTCCGGTATGGGTTCGACGAGACGGATCGCGTAGGCGCTGCCGCGTGCGATCGCCTCTGCAGCGAGCTCCTCCGGGTAAAAACCGATACCGAGATTGTGTGTGATCATAGGAAGGATCTGGTCGGTGGTGGCAGCCTCCATATCAGGTGCGAACATCAGACCATGACTTAAGAAATAACGGTGATACAATTCTCTTGATCCGGTGCCGTCGGCAAGCCCTATGAATGGTATCCCGGAAAGATCGTTTAAGCTTCGGATCTGCGAAGCCAATTCTTTATATTTTGTTCCCCCAATCAGAATTTCGCGGTAGGAGGCAAGGTGCGTTTTGTGCAGTGGCTTTTGGATGGCGAGCGGTGAGGTGACGGCTGCAAAATCGACAACTTTGCTCTCTAATGCTAAAATTGCCTGTGGTGTGGAGTGATTGAAAATACGGATGCGTACATGAGGATATTGTTCATGAAAACGTTCTAACACCGGAAGCAGCCGCAGGCGTAACGCATTTTCGCTGGCTCCGATGGAAACCAGTCCATTTTCGAGATCCCTATTCTGACGGATCTCATCTTCCCCAAGCGACAGCTGCTCATAGGCAATCGCAACATGTTCATATAATCTTTTTCCTTCGGGAGTCAGCGTTATCCCCTTGTTAGAGCGCAAAAACAGTGTACAGTTTAATTCCGATTCCAGATTATTCATGCACCTTGTGATATTTGGCTGGTTATTGTGCAGTGCCTCTGCAGCTCTGGTAAAACTTTTATACTGTGCAACATAGTAGAAAATACGGTAATAGTCGTAAGTGATCATGCGGTGTTTTATCTCCTTTTATTTATTATATAAAAATCATATGATGGATATATCAATAATACTTTTTACATCTGATAACAGGGATACTATAATACAGACGATGTAAGAAATCAATGAGAAAAAACGGGAATAAGAGGTGAGAACATTGGCTTTGAATCAAAATGAGCCAAGGAGTACGAAAGTGCAGATGTCGGAGGCGTTTATCACGAGTGTGTTTCTGGCACTGTCCGGTGGGTTCCAGGATGCATACACTTATTTTACGAGAGATGGCGTGTTTTCGAATGCACAGACCGGAAACGTGGTACTCATGAGTCAGCATTTTATGATGGGAGAGTGGAGTGAGGGATTGCGTTATCTGTTCCCATTGCTCGCATTTGCAGTCGGTGTGTTTGTGGCAGAGAGGATACAGGGAAGTTTTAAGTATGCGAGAAAGCTGCACTGGAGACAGTCAGTATTACTCTGTGAGATGGCAATCCTGGTGTTTGTGGGATTTCTTCCGGAGAATCTTAATATGGCAGCAACCGTGTTAGTTTCTTTTTCCTGTGCCATGCAGGTGCAGACATTCCGGAAAGTCGGCGGATATTCCTACGCGAGCACAATGTGCATCGGAAATCTGCGGAGTGGGACGGCAGCGTTTTCACTGTATCTCAGGGAAAAAAGACCGGAACAGATCAGACAGGCACTTTACTATTTTGGAATCATTTTATTCTTTGCGGTTGGTGCGGGAATCGGAGGAAATCTGTCTGTGAGGTACGGGTTTCATGTGATCTGGATATCCGGTGGACTTCTGTTGATCAGTTTTCTGCTGATGTTCTTAGAAAAGATTAGATAATGGAGGGAAAAAGGATGGAGACAATATTTCCAAGAGAAGAAAAAGCAGATCTGTTGTTTGATAAAATCTTGAAAGATCCGGAAGCCTGTGAGCGTCTGATGCAGACTTTTTATGGAGAAATTGATTCGGATCTTGAACTGGTGGGAGGATATCTTCCACCGGAACAGTTTGCTAAGGCATTGTTTGATGCCTATAAAAACCGGGATCTGACAGCATTTTTGATGGCAGTCTGTAAAAACAGCATGTTTGACTTACTGCGCAACTCATTTTTGGCACCGTTCCGCTTTAATGCGGACGGACAGGTCAATCCGTATCTGCTCACGGACGAGGATGGAAATCTGATCCAGACAAAGGAGATCCATGTGAGTGAAAAAGATTATAACCGGTTTAAAAAGGTATTCCGGAAAGAGAAAGGTGTAGAGATGTATCTTGCATACGGATACCGCAAGCGTCACAGCTATGATGCGGATACGATGGATGTGATGGAATATAAGATGGGTGAGCACATCGGTCTTTTGCTTGTCTATGAACTGCCGGATACGGTAAAACAGCAGAGGACGGAAGCACAGGCTTATGCAGCAGTGTGGGATATCATGATGAAACTGCAAAAGGACCTGCCGCGTTCCTTTGTTTATTACGGACAGGATTCTTTGGAAGATGAAGGTCAGAGGTTTGATGAACTGGGCGTATTTTTACCGATCCACCGTTTTTCGGAACGGTTGGAAAAGAGTATTGATACAGTAGATAAGATTGTACATGCACAAGCATAAAAGGAGTGTGAATATTTATGTTAACAGCAGTAACTGGTATTAACTGGGGCGATGAAGGAAAAGGACGTGTCGTAGATTTATTAAGTGATCACGCCGATTATGTGGTTCGTTATCAGGGAGGAAACAATGCAGGACATACCGTAGTGACAGATAAAGGTAAATTTGTTTTGAATCTGCTGCCGTCCGGTATTCTGCATCCGGAGGTTGTCTGTGTACTTGGAAACGGAATGGTCATTGATCCGGATCACTTAAGACATGAGATTGAGATGATGCGTTACATGAATGTAAAAATCAGTCCGGAAAATTTAAAGATATCGGAAAAAGCAACCGTCTGCATGCCATTCCATGTCAGACAGGACGTTTTAGAGGAGGAGAGACTCTCTAAGACCGGGGAGGCATTTGGCTCCACAAAAAGAGGAATCGCCTATGCCTATGGCGATAAATATATGAAGAAAACGCTTCGGATGGGAGACCTTTTATATCTGGATTCGGAAGTGATCAAAAAACGGATCGCAATGATCGTGGAGAGTAAAAATCTGATCCTTGAAAAGGTATATGGTCAGAAACCGCTCTCAGTGGAAGAGGTCATGGACTGGTGCAAGGGACAGGCAGAATTTTTAAAGCCGTATATTACCGATACGGGGGTGCTGTTGGAAAAGGCAGCCACAGAAGGCAAAGATATCCTCTTTGAGGCACAGCTTGGCGCATTGCGTGATATTGATTACGGAATTTATCCCTACACATCAAGCTCTAGTACGATCGCAGCCTATGCAACGATCGGTGCGGGTATTCCAAAAAGAAAACCGGAGCGTGTCGTAGGTGTCATGAAGGCATATTCCACATGCGTCGGCGAGGGTCCGTTTGCTGCAGAGAAGGCTGCCGGTGAGGAATGGAATGATAAATTGAGAAAAGCGGGTAATGAATTTGGGGCTGCAACCGGACGTCCAAGAAGAGTCGGGCCGTTTGATGCAGTTGCAAGCAGATATGGACTGCAGTGTCAGAATGCAGGAGATATTGCCCTGACCAAACTGGATGTATTGAGCAGCTTTGAAAAGATCCCCGTTATCACGGGATACCGTGTGAACGGAAAGCCCATCACGGATTTCCCGACGAATGTATTGCTTGATGCTGCAAAACCGGAGGTTGAGATGTTAGATGGTTGGAACTGCGACATCTCATCCTGCAGAAACTGGAATGATCTTCCGGAAAATGCAAAGAAGTATATCGAGAGGATCGAGGAACTGATCGGACATTCCATTTACCTTGTTTCCACAGGAGCAAAGAGAGATGAATATTTATTGAAAGAATAAAATATCAGGTACAGTACCGGAACATCTTATCGGTCAGTATTCTTGCAAAGATCAGTCCGAGAGGCAGGCATACGATGATAAGGATCGCAGAGGCAAACCAGGAGGCCGATGCATCCAAAGACATGATGCCGAGATTATAGATCGCGCGGTACAGGTATAATCCGGGAACCATGATAACGATAGATGGAACGGTGATCGCAATCCTTGGATAACCGACATGTTTTTTTAAAAGGGATGCGAGCAGTCCAGCGGTCAGTGCACCTAAAAATGCAGCGGCCGCGGAAGGTGTTCCGAGAAGATCCACAAGTTCTAACCGGAATGTATTTGCAATGGCGCCGATCACGGCTGCAGCAGCTGCAAGCTGTCTGGGACTGTTAAACATGATTGAAAATCCGAATACGCCGCAGAAACTTGCAAGCAGACGGAAGATGATCTTTTCTGTCAGAGTAAGGTTTAAAGGAAGAAAATCTACAGGCTGCAAATGAAGTAAAAGGGCTACCATCCAGGCAAACATAGTGGCGACGGCAATAATGATCAGTGCGTAGGCGAGACGCTCAAGACCGGAGCGCATATCAAGTTTTGCGAGGTCGATTCCGCTGGTGATAAATGGAAAACCGGGAATGATAAAGAGCATGGCACAGATATAACCTGCTTCATGCTGAATAGGGATTCCCCACAGCAGCTCTGCAATTTTTAACAGTCCGGCATAAACCAGACAGGCACTTGAGACGGATGCTGCAATGCAGAGAAACAGTGTAAAATGATGTTTTGTCAGTTTGCACCGCAGATAATTTCCAATGCCGGCACCAAAGAAGGCACAGAGCATTTCAATAGGTCCGCCGCCGAGTAAAAATGTAAATGCGCTGCATGCAAGCGCTGATGCACATCCAAGTGCAAATGGGGAGTAAAGCCCATGGATCTGTTCAATCTGGTCTAAATAAGTATGGATCTGTTCGCCGGACATTGTGCAGCATTCATGGTTAAAATCATTGACGAAGCGTTCCAGCCGGTTTAATTTTGAAGTATTGACACCGGTATTTGTCAGGCAGAGAGACTGCGAGTAACAGTCGGTTCCGTCAAAGCAGGTATATTCGATCGACATCAGTCCAATGTCAGCGGTACAGGTAACACCGAGCAGAGTGGCAAGACTGTTCATGGAACTGCGCACACGCCATGCTCCGGTACCGCAGGAGAGCATCATAAGACCGGTACGACCGATCACTGAAGCTTTTTCAGTCAGTCCTGTCTGGGTGATCGGGAGTGATTTATCCGATCCCGTAAACTGGTGCCAGGGAATATCCATATGGTTTTTTGGTATCTGGTTCTGCATCATTTGTAAACACTTCTTTCTGAATAATGTCATGTAATTTGCTGTTATAAAGTGTATCTGTTCTTCCTGAAAAGTCAAGTATGTATCTGTATAAATTAATCCCAAAATGAGCCGATAACCATAATAGAAACAAAAATTGCCGGATAAATGGAATTAGAAGGCGAAAACAAATTTTTCAGGGAGGATAAAAACATGAGTGAGATCAGCAGCAACAGTGCATTAAATTCTTATGCAGCGGACTATTCTTACCGCACAGAACACAACAAAAAAACAGACAGAAATAAAAAGGCCGACGTTACAAAAGAGGCAGACAAGACCGCAAAGAAAAGCAAGGTGAGCGGCAGAACCATAGGTGATCCGGTCCTGAGCGATAAGGCCCAAAAGTATTATGAAAAATTAAAAGCAAAATATTCTAATATGGATTTTATTCTTGTCTCTCCGGAGAAAAAAGAGGAAGCGGAGAGCAAGAAAGGCATGTACCAGAGTTCCAAGGAACTTCTTGTTTTAATCGATTCCGACAAGATCGAAAAGATGGCGGAAGATGAGGAGTATCGTGCAAAATATGAGGGGATTTTAAACAATGCAGCTTCCCGGCTAAATCAGATGAAAGATAGTCTTGGCTCGAAAGCCGATTCGGTAAGCTCTTTTGGAATGACCTTTGATGACCACGGAAATGCATCATTTTTTGCGGTTGTGGACAAATCTCTTGCATCCCAGAGAGAGCGTATCGCGGACAAAAAAGAAGCTGCGGCAAAAGAGAAAAAGAAAGCGCAGAGGGAAGCACAGGAAAAACGTGCGGAGGAGAAAAAGGCGGACCGGACAGATAAGAAGGGAAAGACAGATGGTACCGGTAAGGCGAAAGATACAGAAAAGACATCGGATGCGGATAAAGTGACCGTTTCCGCTTCCTCCTGGGAAGAACTGCTGAAAAAAATAGATAACGTGATTTATGAAAGCAGGGCAGATTCCGTGATGACAAAAGAAGAAAAAGCAGTCGGACAGTCTTTTGATTATTCCATATAAAAATACTGGGAAAAAAGGACAGTTGAACCACAGGTCATTCTATGGCAGAATAAAAGAAAATACAGAAGAAAATATGCATAGGTGACATTGTGAGATATACAGTATTGATTGCAGATGATTCAAAACTTCAGAGAGTGATTGTAAAAGAAAATTTAAAAGATATCTATGATGTGGCAGAGGCATCGGGCGGACAGGAATGTCTCGATCTGGTAGAACACAGTGCTGGGAAGATCGATGCAGTACTTTTGGATATTGTGATGCCTGGGATGGATGGATTCGAGGTGCTGCGGAGAAGGCAGGAGTCCGGGGTGTTTCAAAAGATTCCGGTGATCGTACTCACTATGAGTGACAGGAAAGAGGATCAGGAACTTGCAGAACAGTTAGGCGCAGATGGATTTCTGCTAAAACCGGTCGATGCAAAGCAGGCGCGTCTTCAGATCAGCCGTGTTTTAAGGGAAGACTGACAGAGATTACCCATATGTAAAAGAATAAATTGAATCACGGAAACAAAACGTGTATAATAGACTCAGAAATATGTTTGACAGGGGAAAAAATATGGCACAGAAAATTATTTTAACGGGCGACCGCCCGACAGGCAAATTACATGTGGGACATTATGTAGGCTCTTTAAAGCGGAGAGTTGAACTTCAGAATTCCGGTGAATATGACAAGATCTTTATTATGATCGCAGATGCACAGGCACTTACCGACAATGCAGACAACCCTGCAAAAGTGCGCAGTAATATCATGGAAGTGGCACTCGATTATCTTTCCGTAGGAATCGATCCGGCGAAGTCTGATATCTTTATCCAGTCTTATGTAACAGAATTGACGGAGCTGACATTTTATTATATGAACCTCGTTACGGTATCAAGATTACAGCGCAATCCTACCGTGAAATCAGAGATTCAGATGCGTAACTTTGAGACAAGCATCCCAGTTGGATTTTTCTGTTATCCGATCAGTCAGGCGGCAGATATCACTGCATTCCATGCAACGACAGTTCCGGTCGGTGAAGACCAGATGCCGATGCTTGAGCAGACAAAGGAGATCGTGCACAAGTTTAATGCCGTATACGGCGAGACACTGACCGATCCGCAGATCTTGCTGCCGGAAAATAAGGCGTGCTTGAGACTTCCGGGTACCGACGGAAAGGCGAAGATGAGTAAATCACTCGGCAACTGCATCTATCTCTCCGAGCCGGAAGCAGATGTCAGGAAAAAGATCATGTCCATGTATACCGATCCAAATCATATCCGTATCGAAGATCCGGGTAATCTTGAGGGCAACACGGTATTTACCTATCTGGATGCGTTCTGTAATGACGGACATTTCGCAGAATATCTTCCGGAGTATTCCTGCTTACAGGAGTTAAAAGACCACTATACACGCGGTGGTCTCGGTGATGTCAAGGTGAAGAAATTCTTAAACAATGTTATGCAGGAAGAACTTTCTCCGATCCGTGCACGCAGAAAAGAATACGAAAACCGTATCGGTGATGTGTATGACATTTTAAAGAAAGGCAGCGAGACAGCAAAACATGAGGCTGAGAAGACGCTCGCCGAAGTAAAACATGCGATGAAGATCGACTATTTTGATACACCGGAGTTTTTAGAAGAACAGGTGGAAAAATTTAAGTAAAAAATATGAAAAAGCTGCCCTGCAGGTGGAAACACAGCGGGGCGTTTTTTATTCTCCATGTATATGGTTTACGAAGTGCAGTATTTTGTGATAAAGTATATAGGTACATCTTTGTGAAAGGAAAACGGACGTGGTAAGACGAAGAAAAAGTGGTTTAAACTTTGGAAGACGGAAGAAGAAAATCAATTTTGCAGTGGTAAAAGAAGTTTTGTCGTGGACAGTAGAAATAGCACTCACGTTACTCATTGCGTTTACGTTTGTTTATTTTATCGGACTTAGAACCAGTGTGGTAGGACAATCGATGTCTAAGACATTAAATGGCGGAGATCAGATTTTAGTAAACCGTTTTGTTTATAAAGTGACAGATCCGAAAACGAATGATATTGTCGTATTTTTGCCAAATGGAAATGAAAAATCCCATTATTATGTAAAGCGTGTCATAGGTGTTCCGGGAGATACCGTACAGATCAAAAATGGAACGGTATATGTCAACGGAAAAGCGTTTGATGAGGAGACGGATGTGGCATCCATTGAGGATGCGGGACTGGCAGCGGAGGAGATCACACTTGGAGCAGATGAATATTTTGTTTTAGGAGATAACCGCAATAACAGTGAGGACAGCCGTTATGCAAATATCGGAAATATCAAAAAAGATTATATTATAGGAAAAGCCTGGTTTCGGATTGCACCGTTTTCGGAAATTGGATTTCTGTAAAAAGATACAGATGTTAAAAAATATTGATAGAAATGGAGAAAAATATGCAATTTCAATGGTACCCTGGACATATGACGAAAGCAAAACGTCAGATGCAGGAAGATATAAAACTGATCGATTTAGTGATTGAACTGGTGGATGCAAGAATACCACTTGCAAGCCGTAACCCGGATATTGATGAACTTGGGAAAAATAAGGCAAGATTGATCCTGATGAATAAATCGGATCTGTCGGATGCGGGAAGAAACCGTGAGTGGTCGAATTTTTTCCGTGAAAAAGGTTATTATGTTGTATGTCTGGATGCAAGGAGCAAGGCAGGAATGAAAGATGTCACAAATGTTGTGATGGAGGCCTGTAAGGAGAAAATTGAGCGTGACCGGAAAAGAGGAATCAAAAATCGTCCGGTGCGTGCAATGGTTGTAGGTATTCCGAATGTCGGCAAATCAACATTTATCAATTCCTATGCTGGAAAGGCATGTGCGAAGACTGGAAATAAACCGGGTGTGACTAAAGGAAAACAGTGGATCCGGCTCAATAAGAATGTGGAACTGTTAGATACACCTGGAATCCTCTGGCCAAAATTTGAAGATCAGAGAGTTGGTCTTTATTTAGCTCTGATCGGTGCAATCAAGGATGAGATCTTAAACATTGATGAATTATCATTAGAGTTGATCAAAATACTGTTAAGCGATTATCCGACCGTACTAAAGGAACGTTACGGTGTGGAGGAGAACGCAGAGCCGCCGGTGATCTTAGGACAGATCGCAGAAAACAGAAAGTGTATCTCAAAGGGCGGAGAGTTAGATTACAGCAAGGCGGCAGCACTTCTGATCGACGAATTCCGGAGTGGAAAACTGGGACAGATCACACTGGAACGTCCGAAGATACAGGATGGCAGTGCAGAATGAGACAGACAGAGATCCGGGCAGTGTTTGAAATCATTCTGTATTTTGCACTTGTGGCGTGTATCACTTTTTTGATCATTCATTTTGTAGGGCAGCGTACGGTTGTAAACGGTGTTTCCATGCAGCCGACACTTTCTGATGGAGATAATCTGATCGTGGATAAACTGTCCTATCGTTTTCATGATCCGGACAGGTTTGATATCATTGTGTTTCCTCAGGAAGATGGCAGATATTTTATCAAGCGGATCATCGGACTGCCCGGAGAAAATGTGCGGATCGATGAGGACGGATTCATTTATATCAATGGCGAAAAGCTGCAGGAATCATATGGAAAAGAAGTGATGCGGGATCCGGGACTGGCAAAAGACGGGATACAGCTTGGAGCAGATGAATATTTTGTGCTGGGTGATAACCGGAACGACAGCATGGACAGCCGTATGGCGGAAGTGGGACCGATTGCGGGAGAAAGGATCATAGGACGTGCGTGGCTTCGCATCTATCCGTTTGATCAGATCGGTTTTTTAAAACACGGCTCATGACAATAGATTTGCCTGCGGAAGGTGTAGTCTATTGTAAAAAAATACAGACAGCAGAAATGGAAGTGTCAGAGATGGAAGAACGAAAAATAGGACAGATCAAAGAGGAATTAAAGGCGGCAACGGAAGCAATGCTGCCTTCTTTTATTATGGCATATGAGTCAGATGAGAGAAGTGGTGTCATAAAACTTGTAGAGCAGGCAAAAAAAAGACTGCAGAAATTAGAGGAAGAACGAAAAAGAATCTGGAAACTGCAGGAATACGAACGAAAATATGGTCAGTACACCTATATCTGTGGGATTGATGAAGTGGGAAGAGGACCGCTTGCCGGTCCTGTTGTTGCCGGGGCAGTGATCCTGCCGAAAGACTGTGATATTCTTTATATCAATGATTCTAAGAAACTTACGGCAGCAAAGCGGGAGGAACTCTATGATGAAATCATGGAGAAGGCGGTTGCAGCAGGGATCGGAATGGTATCTCCGCAGCGGATCGATGAGATCAATATTCTGCAGGCAACTTATGAAGCGATGCGCGAGGCTATAAGCAAATTAGAACCGGCACCCGATATATTATTAAATGATGCGGTGACGATACCGGAAGTTACCATTCCACAGGTACCGATCATCAAAGGAGATGCAAAAAGTATTTCGATTGGTGCAGCGAGCATTATCGCAAAGGTGACAAGGGACAGGCTGATGGTAGAATATGATCAGATCCTGCCGGAATACGGGTTTGCGTCAAATAAAGGGTATGGTTCGGCAGAGCATATTGCGGCATTGAAGAAATATGGTCCTTCCCCGATCCACCGCAGAAGTTTTATCCATAATTTTATAGAGGAATAAAGTGTCAGACTTTTTGGAATGAGGGTTTGTTATGCAGATCAGAGATATGTTGGGGCAGTACAGCCAGAATGTCAAAAATGGAACAGAGGAGCTTATGAGTGCGCAGGGAACGCAGAAACTTGTGTCGTCCATGCAGGAATTAGAACCGGGAAGCACGTTTGAGGGAACGGTTAACAGTGTCAAAAACGGTAAGGTTGTTTTAGCACTTGGAAACGGGCAGACGATCACGGCGAGGCTGGATGGAAAAGTGTCCATTCAGCCGGGTGAATCCATGTTTTTTCAGGTTCGTTCGAATGACGGGACGACGATCGCACTCCGTCCCTATGTCCAGGCGGGCAATATCAATAATCCGATTTTGTTAAATGCGCTGACTGCGGCTGGAGTTCCGGCAACAGAGCGGAATATCACAATGGTGGATTCCATGATGAAAGAGCAGATGTCGATCAGCAGACAGAGCATCCTTGACATGGGCAGAGTCGTTGGAAGCAATCCGAATGTCAATGTAAATACAGCCGTCCTTATGACAAAGATCGGATTGCCGGTCAGTGCGGAAATGGCATCACAGTTTGAAAATTATATGGTGGATCAGCATGCGATCGTGGATGAGATGGATCTTGCAATGAACCAGCTTGGACGTCTTTTAGGAGATGCAGATTTAGGAGAAGAACAGTCCTTTGAATTATATGGAAAGGTTTTAGACATTTTAAACGGAGAGGGAGAAACGCCGGCACAGACGACGGACGGATTGCAGCAGAACGATACAGGAACGATGGTAAATGCCGGTGAGAATATAGAGACGGAAGCGGCAGTGCAGCAGAGCAAAGATGGTGCTGCTGCAGAAGGTGTGCAGAAACAGGTACAGCAGCAGAATACGAAAGACCTGATTTCAATGGGAGCAGCCGGGCAGGAACAGAGTGCCGGTGTGGCAGAAAACACAGAAAATATTGTGGGGGAGCAGACAGCGGGAAATGCAGCGCAGAGTATGCAGACAGGCATAGATGCAGCGGACGTTTTGAAAAATACACAGGCGGATACGGCAGCAGATTTCAAAAATGTGCAGGGACAGACGGACACCTTAGAGCAGATCTTAGACCAGAACGGTCTGGATCATTTAAAACGTTTATTGCAGAATATACCGACGCTCACCGGAAATACAGATCTTTTTGAAGTGCAGGAAGAGGAAGATGTATTTGTGGACACAATGTCGGGGGACGATGCAGGTAAGAAAGCATTTGAACTTGCACAGGCAGAACCGGAAGTGACATTAAAGCAGTCCATGACGGCGGAAGATTTCCTGAATACGCTTCGTGATGCGTTAAAACAGAATCAGGAGTATGGATTTGCCGGAATGACAAGGCTGTTTGGAAGTAGGGAATTTGCTGCAATCTTAAAGAACCGTGCCGAAAAACAGTGGCTGCTTGAACCGGAACAGCTGAAAGAAGCATCAAAAGTAAGCGACCTTTATGAGCGGCTGGATCACCAGATGAAACAGATGGAAAATGTGATGAAAGCTGCCGGAGTCACACAGAATTCCTTTGTACAGACGGCAGCAGATATCCGCAGTAATATAGAATTTATGAATCAGATTAACCAGGTCTACACATATGTACAGCTTCCGCTCAAATTGTCAGGGCAGAATGCATCGGGAGATCTGTATGTATACACAAACAAAAAGAATCTGAATGATCCGGAAGCGGAACTGACTGCATTTTTACATTTGGATCTTGAAAACTTAGGTTCCACGGATGTTTCCATACGCATGAAAGATAAAAATGTAAAGACGAATTTTTACATTGCGGATGACGCGTCCTATGACCTGATCGAAAAACATCTTCCGGTGTTGGAAAAACGGCTGGCACAGAAGGGGTACCGATGCAGCATTACGATGTCAAAAGAAGAAAAAAAGGTTGAATTTGTGGAAGATTTCCTGCAGCGGGACATGCCACAGGCAGGAACGCTTCACAGATATTCGTTTGATGTGCGTGCATAGACAGCGCAGGAGGCAGATATGTGGTTTGATGGAAAAAACAAAGAACAGGAGAAAAAACAAAAAACTGCAGTAGCGGTGGCATATGAGCCGGGGGATGCGGCACCAAAGATTTTAGCAGCGGGAAAAGGCGAGGTCGCAGAGCGTATCATTGAAAAGGCAAAAGAAAATGATGTACCGTTTTATCAGGATAATAAGTTAGCCGAAACACTCTCAAAACTGCAGATCGGGGATACGATACCGCCGGAGCTCTATGATGTTGTGGCAGAGATTCTGGTGTTTGTGGATGATATGGATAAGATGAAAGCTAAATTAAGCAGGGCAGGGTTACTTTGATCAGATCTTGTTTTTGATGCACTGGAAATGTAAAATAAAATAGTATAAAAACGGGGGAGAAAGTACGGAGAAAGTAAACAGGCGTGCAGTGGGGACTGCATATGAAAAGATGGCAGGTGAATATTTAAAAACACAAGGATATGAGATCCTGCAATATAATTTCCGCTGCCGTATGGGCGAGATCGACATCATTGCAAAAGATCACGGATATCTTGTGTTTATAGAGGTAAAATACCGCAGAGACAAAAGCTGCGGACATCCGGCGGAGGCAGTGACACCAAGAAAGCAGCGTACGATCAGCAAAGTTGCATCGTATTATCTGCTGACCCATGGATGCGGGATGGATACGCCGTGCCGTTTTGATGTTGCGGCGGTGTCCGGTGACGAGGTGGAACTCATAAAGAATGCGTTTGAGTATCAGGGGTATCTTTAGAAAAAAAACAGGAAGGGCAACAGTGTGAATCTAAAAAAGAAAAATAATGACATTGTGTTAGAAGAAGTATGGTGTGAAAATGGAGCGGGCAGCACATTACCGCTCCTTAAATATCCACTGCTTGAGCAGACGGGCATCGTAGAACATTGTTTTACCACACGGATTGGTGGTGTGAGTAAAGGGATTTATGAATCCCTGAATTTAAGTTTTACGCGCGGGGATGAGGATGCAGCCGTAAGAGAAAATTTCAGGCGGCTCGCCGGCGCAATGAAAACAGATGTTTCAAAGTTTGTGTTTACCGATCAGACACACACGACAAATGTGCGCAGGGTGACGGCGGAGGATGCCGGAAAAGGGATTGTAAAAGAGAGGGATTATACGGATATTGACGGACTGATCACAAACGAACCGGGACTTGTACTCTCGACGTTTTATGCAGACTGCGTACCGTTATACTTTGTGGATCCGGTGCACCGTGCGATTGGCATGAGCCATTCCGGCTGGAAGGGAACGGTCGGAAAAATGGGAGCGGCCACGATCACAGCGATGAAACGTGAATTTGGCACGGAGGCGAAAGATTTAGTCTGTGCCATCGGTCCGTCCATCTGCCAGGACTGCTATGAGGTCAGTGAGGATGTCGCAGATGCTTTTAAAGAGGCGTTCCCGGGGCATGCAGATGAGATCTTGCTCGATAAGAAAAATGGCAAGTACCAGCTTGATCTCTGGAGGGCGAACGAGATCGTCCTGACAGAAGCAGGAGTTTTAAAAGAAAAGATCGCAGTCACGAACATCTGCACCTGCTGTAACCCGGATCTTCTGTTTTCCCACCGTGCAAGCCATGGAAAACGCGGAAATCTTGGCGCGTTTATTTATCTGAGAAACGCATAAATACAATGAACGCAAACAGTCATTGGAATATAAAATAAAAAAGAGGAAAATAAAAAATGGAAAAGAAAAATTATATTGATTATATCGTGGAAGAGACAAAAAAGATCCTTGCGATCGACAGTCCGTCCGGCTACACCAAAGAGGTGGCAGAGTATGTCTTAGGCGAATACCGTGCATTGGGATATGAGCCAAAACTTACCGTAAAGGGCGGCGTCCTTGTCGCATTGGGCGGCAAAAATAAAGAGGATGCCGTGATGTTAGAGGCACATATTGACACCTTAGGTGCGATCGTAACGGAGATCAAGTCAAACGGAAGATTAAAGGTATCTCCGATCGGTGGTATGAATGCCAATAATGCAGAGGCGGAAAACTGCCGTGTGGCAACCAGATTTTCCGGTACATTTGAGGGAACCTGCCAGCTTTCAAACGCTTCCGTCCATGTGAACGGGGATTACAGTGATACCAAGCGAAGCTGGGATGAGATGGAGATCGTGCTTGACGAAAAAGCAGATTCCAGGGAAGAAACAGAAAAACTTGGCATTATGGCAGGGGATTTTGTATGCTTTGATCCGCGCACCACAGTGACAAAGACCGGTTATATCAAGAGCCGTTTCTTAGATGATAAATTAAGTGTCGGCATTTTACTTGGATATGCAAAATATTTAAAAGAAGAAAATATCACAACGGAGCGTATGGTATACCAGCATATCACAGTTTACGAGGAAGTCGGACACGGCGGTGCGGCATCTATCCCGGAGGGAGTGACAGAGGTGATCTCCGTGGATATGGGATGCGTGGGAGACGGACTTTCCTGCAAAGAAACACAGGTTTCCATCTGCGCAAAAGACAGCAGGGGACCTTACAATTATGATGTAGTCACAGGTCTGATCAAAGCTGCAAAAGACAACGATCTTGATTTTGCTGTGGACGTTTATCCATACTACGGTTCAGATGCGGATGTGGCACTGACGGCAGGTTATGATGTGCGCCACGGTCTGATTGGCGCAGGAGTGTATGCCTCCCACGGATACGAGAGAAGCCATAAGGACGGCGTGAAAAATACATTTGAGTTACTGCGCGCTTACTTGGGTTAAAGAATCGGGCGTACATTTTTACAGGAACTTTGAGCAGGCTTCATAAAATCTTCATAATATCATAGGATTATCTTTATTGTATCAGCAGATACCCCGTGTTATAGTGACCGTATGATAGAAAATAGTACGGTTAGTACAGACAGGGGGTATCTGATTGATACAGTTAAATTATCGTGATTCCAAACCGATCTACGAACAGATCAAGGATGGACTCAGAAAACTTGTAATATCAAATTCTCTTTCTGCGGATGAAAAACTGCCATCGGTCCGGGAACTTGCGGCGAAGCTTGCAATCAACCCGAACACGATCCAGAAAGCATACCGGGATTTGGAAAGTGAAGGCTATATTTATACGGTCACTGGAAAAGGAACTTTTGTTGCAGAACGAAAAGAAGTTTATGACGCGAGGGCGAAAGAGTTACTGACAGAATTTGATGAGATCGTGGAAGAATTATTCTTTTTGTCTGTAAAGGAAAAGGAATTGGTCGAACGTATGGATAATCTGGCAGAAGGGAAGGTGGATCAATGATACAGGTAAATCATCTGGAAAAGTCTTTTGAGGGATTTCATGCATTGAAAGGCGTGGACATGCATGTGGAAAAAGGTGCGATCTATGGACTGGTCGGACCGAACGGAGCAGGAAAATCGACACTGATCCGCCATATTACAGGGGTGTATAAACCGGATGCAGGAGAAGTCCTCATTGCGGGGGAACCGGTGTATGAGAATAAAAAAGTAAAAGCGAAATTTTCTTATATCCCGGATGAAATATTTTATTTTATGCAGGCAGACACGATGGAAATGAAGCGTTTTTATCAGGGGATTTATCCCACATTTGATGAAAAACTTTTTTACCGTCTTCAGGAGTTCTTTCCGAATATTGACGTAAAAAGAAGTATTCGCCGTCTGTCAAAAGGTATGCAGAAACAGGTTGCTTTCTGGCTTGCAATTTGTGCAAAGCCGGAACTGATGATCTTAGATGAGCCGGTAGACGGTCTTGATCCGGTTATGCGCAGACAGATCTGGAGCATCATCATGTCGGAAGTTGCGGAAAATCAGATGACAGTTCTGGTATCCTCCCATAATTTAAGAGAGTTGGAGGATGTCTGTGATCATGTCGGCATTATGCATCAGGGAACGATCATGATCGAGCGGTCTTTAAGCGATCTGCAGGGCAGCGTATCAAAAATCCAGGTTGCATGCCAGAATGGTGTGCCGAAGCTGCCGGAAGAATTTGAAGTCCTTCATATGTCTAATACGGGACGTGTATACACGCTGATCGTAAAAGGAGATCCGGAAGATGCCAAAAAAGCTTTAGCGTCAGCAGATCCGGCAATCGTGGATGTCCTTCCACTGACATTGGAAGAAATATTTATCTATGAAATGGGAGGTGCTGATTATGAAGTCAAAGACATCCTCTTTTAATACAACGATATTTAAAAAGAATCTTACACATCACTGGCCGATCTGGATCGTATACCTGTGCTATCTGATCGTGGTAGTGCCGCTCAGTATCTGGCTTTATGCAAATAATGAGAGTAATTATATCGGAAACGTTCCGCTTACACAGAAACAATATTATGTGATCGGATCAGCGTTAGCAGGTGCAGGATCAGTGGTGCCGGTATTTATAGCAGCAGCGGCGGCGGCACTGGCAGTATTTTCTTACTTATATAATCCGCGGAATGCCAATATGATACACTCACTGCCGTTAGACAGGCGGGAACTTTATATCACCAATTATGTTTCCGGTTTTGTTTTTCTGTTTGTCCCGGAACTGATTGCATTTATTGCCGGTGTACTGGTCTGCCTGGCAAACCAGATTACCTGTATCCAGTATCTGTTTTACTGGTTTTTATACATGGCAGGCGTATCTTTTTTCGCATATGCGCTCGCTGTATTCGTGGCTATGCTGACGGGAAATATTTTTGCCATGCCGTTTTATTATCTGGCAGTCAATTATCTATGGATCGGCTGTATGAAGATGGTGCAGAATATATCAAGCCTGATCTGTTACGGTGTATCAGATACATGGACTTCGAGTCAGACCAGTAGATTGTCACCGCTTGATTATCTGATCCGTAATCTGGTTATGGGAGTAAAATACGATAAGGACTATGTGCAGGCAGTTGGAGTTACGATCAGTGGCGGAAAAACAGTTGCAGTTTATGCTGTGGCAGCAGTTGTGATCACGGTTTTTGCGTACTTTTTATATAAAAATCGTAAAATCGAAACAACCGGAGACGTAGTCAGTATTACAGCTTTAAGACCGGTATTCCGCTGGATATCCGGTATCTGTGGCGGCGGACTGATCGCACTTGCCGTATCTGCGCTGGTACTTGAATATATCAAAGTGAATGAATTTATCAGCCTTATGATTTTTATGGTCATTTTTGGAAGCATCTGTTTTTTTGCGGCAGAAATGGTTTTGCAGAAGAATTTCCGTGTACTGTGCAAAAAAAGAATTGCAGAGTGGGCTGGTTTTGTGGCGGTTGTGCTGATATTACTGACCTGTTTCCGCGTGGATGTCTTTGGCATTGAGCGCAAGATCCCGGATGCATCTGAGATTGAAGCTGCATTTGTGAATATGGATTATCCGGTCTGTGTTTCAAAAGAGCAGATCCCGGAAGTACTGGAATTACAGAAACAGTGTATTGACAGCAAAGATGAATATTTATCTGTCTATAAAAAGGGAAAAAATTATTATTATACATCGTTCCGGTATTACATGAAGGATGGCTCTGTGTTTGAGCGGAGATATCCGGTTTCCGTTACGGAGGAGGCATTAAAAGACAAAAATTCAGTTGCATTTAAACTGACTGCCCTGGAGACAGATCCGGATAACATGATGAAACAGGTTCTTGGAAACGGATATAAAGAGAATGATTATTATTCCGGATATTTAACCGTCTATAAGGAAGATGGTGAATCGGATGTATATACGTTTTCCAGACAGGAAAGCGCTGTTCTGCGGGACGCTGTTGAACAGGATGTGAGAGAGGGCAATTTTGATTATTACCAGCTTCCGGCGGTTTATAAGGATGGACAGGACGAGATGTATACCAATTCATTTTCGATTTCTTATTATGGAAAAGGAAATGATTACCAGACCTGGGATTACTATTATAATTATTATGATTACCGGAATGCGCGAAATGATAATGTTGCGCCTGGCGATGCATCCGGAAACAGTTATATCCAGTTTGGACCGAAGTGTGAAAATACGGTAAAGGCATTGGAAAAGATGGGTGTGCTCAGTGACACCTGGCATCTGTATAATTATGATGAGCTTGATGAGATCCAGAAAAAGACAGGTGTGACAGAATAAATCAAAAATTCGTGAAATGTTCTGTAAAAGCCCGCAATGGAAAATATCTTTACAAGAACCACAGGATATTGTAAAATCAAAATAATGTTCAGAGCGTAGTATCAGCCGCTCATGAAGTGAATGAGATTTGAGAATAAAAGGAGTACAGGAAATTATGAGTAAACCCGTAGTGGCGATTGTTGGTCGTCCGAATGTTGGAAAATCGACGTTGTTTAATGTGCTTGCAGGCGAGCGGATTTCCATCGTAAAGGATACGCCGGGCGTGACCAGAGACAGGATCTATGCGGATGTGACCTGGCTGGATTATCATTTTACCATGATCGATACCGGTGGTATTGAACCAGACAGTAAAGATATTATTTTATCCCAGATGCGTGAGCAGGCGGAGATTGCGATCGCAACTGCGGATGTGATCATTTTTTTGACAGACGTGAGACAGGGACTGCAGGATTCGGATTCTAAGGTGGCAGATATGCTGCGCCGTTCCGGAAAGCCGGTTGTTTTAGTTGTCAACAAAGTGGACAGTTTTGAAAAATTTATGCCGGATGTGTATGAGTTTTATAATCTGGGTATCGGGGATCCGTATCCGATTTCTGCATCCTCCATGTTAGGACTTGGAGATATGCTTGACGAGGTGGTAAAGAATTTCCCGGAATACAACAAAGATGAGGCGGAAGATGAGAGACCGAAGGTTGCGATCATCGGAAAACCAAATGTTGGAAAGTCATCCCTGATCAATAAACTTGCACAGGAGGACCGCGTGATCGTGTCCGATATTGCAGGTACGACCCGTGATGCAATCGATACGGATATCCGGTACAACGGAAAGGAATATGTGTTTATCGATACAGCAGGACTGCGCCGTAAGAATAAGATCAAGGAAGAAATCGAGCGTTATAGTATCATCCGTGCCGTGACGGCAGTGGAGCGCGCCGATGTGTGTATCATTGTGATCGATGCGACCGAGGGTGTGACCGAACAGGATGCAAAAATCGCAGGAATCGCTCATGAGCGTGGAAAGGGTATCATTATCGCAGTCAATAAATGGGATGCCATTGAAAAAGATGATAAGACAATCTACCGCCATACGGAGAAAATCCGTCAGATTTTAAGCTTTATGCCATATGCAGAAATTTTATTTATCTCTGCAAAATCAGGACAGCGTTTAAACAAACTGTTTGACATGATCGACCTTGTCATTGAGAATAACAGCATGCGTGTTGCAACCGGTGTCTTAAATGAGATCGTTGCGGAGGCAGTAGCAATGCAGCAGCCGCCTTCAGACAAAGGAAAACGTCTGAAAATCTACTATACCACACAGGTTGCGGTAAAGCCGCCAACGTTTGTTATTTTTGTCAACGACAAAGAATTGATGCATTTTTCTTATACCCGTTATCTGGAAAACCGTATCCGTGATACATTTGGATTCCGTGGAACGGCGTTAAAATTTATCATTCGTGAGAGGAAGGAAGAACAGTAATGCTTGGGGCAAGAGTCATAGCAGTGGCAGTGGGGTATTGTTTTGGGTTATTCCAGACAGGATATATTTATGGAGAAAAGCACGGCGTGGATATCAGAACACAGGGCAGCGGCAATGCGGGAACGACAAATACGCTGCGCGTGTTAGGCTGGAAGGCTGGATTAATCACTTTTCTGGGTGATCTGTTTAAAGCGATTTTTGCAGTGCTTCTGATCCGTTTCATTTTTATCGGAAAATATCCGGATGCGGTCAAGATCTTAGAACTTTACGCAGGGTTCGGAGCAGTTTTGGGACACAACTTCCCATTTTATCTGAAATTTAAGGGTGGAAAAGGGATTGCATGTACGTCCGGTATGATCCTTGCAGTGTGTCCGCTTGCAGCGCCAATCTGCCTGATACTGTTTATTGGATCAATCGCGATTACAAGATATGTATCGTTAGGTTCTATCCTTGTTGTGACAAGTTATCTGATCCAGGTACTGATATTTGGCCACATGGGATATCTTCATGTGGATACGGCATATCTGCCGGAATTTTACATTGTCAGTGCATGTTTTACAGCGATGGCATTATGGAGACACAAAGCCAATATTAAGCGTCTGCTTACTGGAACAGAAAACAAATTTGGAATGAAAAAGAATCAGGAGGAATGACAGAATGGCAAAGACAGCCGTTATTGGTGCAGGAAGCTGGGGTACGGCACTTTCTCTGGTATTACATACAAATGGAAACGATGTGACAGTCTGGTCGATCGTGGAGCAGGAAGTACAGATGCTCCGTGAAAAACACGAGCATGTGGATAAACTTCCGGGAGTGAAATTACCGGAAGATATTACATTTACCACAGATTTAAAAGAGGCGATCGAGGGAAAAGATTATCTGATCCTTGCGGTGCCGTCTGTTTTTACGAGAAGCACGGCAAAATCTATGGCACCTTTTGTAAAAAAGGGACAGGTAATCGTCTGTGTGGCAAAAGGTATTGAGGAAAATACCCTGATGACACTTTCTGATATCGTAGAGCAGGAAATTCCTGCTGCTGATGTGGCAGTGATGTGCGGACCGAGCCATGCAGAGGAAGTTGGAATCGGACTCCCGACCACAGTCGTTGCGGGTGCAAGAAAGAAGTCTGTGGCTGAGGGTGTGCAGGATATTTTCATGAATGAAGTATTCCGTGTATACACAAGTCCTGACGTCCTTGGAATGGAACTTGGCGGATCTTTAAAAAATGTGATCGCACTTGCAGCAGGTATGGCGGACGGACTTGGATACGGAGATAATACCAAGGCAGCGTTGATCACACGCGGTATATCTGAAATCAGCAGACTTGCAATTAAGATGGGGGCAAATGCAGAAACATTGAGCGGTCTGACCGGTATTGGTGATCTGATCGTAACCTGCGAGAGCAAACATTCCAGAAACCGCAAAGCCGGCATGCTGATGGGACAGGGATATACGATGAAGCAGGCGATGGATGAGGTAAAGATGGTCGTTGAGGGTGTTTACTCTGCAAAAGCAGCAATCGCGCTTGCAAGAAAGTATGAAGTGGCTATGCCGATCATCGAGGAGATCAATCACGTTCTGTTTGATGATAAACCGGCAAAAGACGCAGTGCGCGAGCTGATGCTGCGTGACCGCAGAGAAGAACACAGCAGCTTAGAGTGGGAAGAATAGGCAGGAGTAAAAATGGAACAGCAGACGATCAGAATTAAATATCATTCAAATGAAATAGAAAAACTTACCTATATTGACGGAAAGAGTGACTGGATCGATCTTCGCTCAGCAGAACACGTTGTATTAAAAAAAGGCGAATTTAAATTGATTAAACTTGGCGTGTCCATGCAGCTTCCGGCAGGATATGAGGCAGTTATTGTACCGAGAAGTTCTACCTACAAGAATTTTGGAATCATTCAGACAAACCACATGGGTGTTGTAGATGAAAGCTACTGCGGAGATGATGATGTGTGGATGATGCCGGCACTTGCAATGCGTGACACGGAGATCAATGTCAATGACCGCATCTGCCAGTTCCGCATCCAGAAACATCAGCCGGTCATCCGTTTTGAGGAGACAGATACACTTGGCAATGAAAACCGCGGCGGTATCGGAAGCACCGGAAGAGCGTAAATTATGATATATATATTTTGTGCCTTATACCATGAGGCAGAACCACTGATTCGTGAATATGGATTGAAGAAAAAGACAGATGAAACTTGTTTTCCTGTCTTTTTTTCTGAGGAAGAAAATATTCTTCTTACGGTAACGGGATGCGGAATGAACGCAGCGACGGCGGCCGTGGCGAGAATCTGTACGAAAAGAACTCCACAGCCGGCGGATTTTCTGGTCAATATCGGTACTTGCGCAAAAGTTTCTTACTCAAAAGGATCCGGTCAAACTTGTAGAAATGTATCGGAAAAAGAAACCGCAGCCGGAGATGGTCTACATTCTTCTGACAAGAGAAAAACAGTACAGGAACAGTCAGTAAAGGCAGGAGAAGTGTATCTGTGCAAAAAGATCATGGAGCATGTGACAGGGCGTACATTTTATCCGGATATTTTATACAGACATCCTTTTGAGGAAGCTGAAATTGTGACAGGTGCAATGCTTTATCATACAGAAAACAAAACAGAGTTAATCCCAAAATACGAAACGGCCATAAAAAATAGTGTGGCAGACGGTTTTCTTTATGATATGGAGGCCTCTTCCATATATCAGGCAGGAGCATATTTTTTCGGCCCGCATCAGATGTCTTTTTTAAAAGTTGTGACAGACGAGGGAAATGTGCAGGAATTGTCTGCAGAAATGCTGAAACAGGGCATTGCGGGCGCAGTTCCCGGAATCCGGAGTTACCTGGATGAACTGAGGAAGATCGACGGGATAAAAAAGCTGCAGAACAAAAAAGCGATGGGGGAAGTATCGGAGCTTGCACAGAAGTTAAATGAGGATATGCACTGTTCGGCTGTGATGCAGGCCGCAGTAATGCAGCATCTGAAATATGCAGTACTTGCCGGAATTGATTATCAGGGAATCATAGAAGAAATGTATCAGGCGGGGGAGCTGCCCTGTAAAGATAAAAGAGAGGGGAAACGCTGCTTTGAAGAGTTTGGACGAAAATTATTATAATCCGTTTTTTTCTCATATTTATGTGGAAGAAGAAATAGCAGAACATCCGCGGGTAAAGCAAATCTTAGCGTGTTTTATGAAAGCAGAGATTGTGTATATCAGACATTACAAAGATGTATTCTGCAGACGCAGACAGGACTATGAAGAACAACATCATGCGCAGAACCTGATCCTGGCAAAAAAGACAGGCAGTCTGATCTATCAGGGGGCACCGGTGTGCCAGAATTTTGGAAATACTTATTTTTATTATACATCCTGTATGATGAACTGCATCTATGACTGTGAATACTGCTATTTAAAAGGAATGTATCCCTCCGCGAATATCGTAATTTTTGTAAATATCGAAGATATTTTTGAAGAACTTCACCGGATGCTTTCAGAACATCCGGTTTATCTGTGTGTGTCCTATGATACAGATCTGCTTGCATTTGAGACAATGACCGGTTATGTCAGGGAGTGGGAGCATTTTGTTCTGGAAGAAAATAAAAGATCTACATATCCGCTTAAGATCGAAATCCGTACAAAGTCGGCGAATGTGAAGCTCTTTGACGATCTGATACCCGATAAAAATATAATCTATGCGTTTACACTTTCGCCGCAGCAGATCACAAAACAGTATGAGCATAATACGCCATCACTTTTGCAGCGTGTCCGCTGTGTGGCAGATGCGGTAAAAAAAGGATTCCCGGTGCGACTGTGTTTTGATCCGATGATTTACTGCCCGGACTGGGAAAAAGAGTACCATGAAATGTTAGAACTTGTCACAAAAGAAGTTCCAATGGATCAGATCTTTGATGTCAGTGTCGGCTCTTTCCGTGTATCGCAGGATTATCTGAAAAAAATGCGGAAAAACGAGCCGTATTCTGCAGTAGTGCAGTTCCCATTTCAGAATGACGGCGGGGTTTATCATTATGGAAAAGAGCTGACAGAACAGATGGAGAGATTTCTGATCAGACAGCTTTTAGAGTATGTGCCGGAAGAGAAGATCTTCCGGTGGGAGTCGTGAGAGGAAAACAGCTATGACACAGAAATATACAGCCATCGTAACGGGTGCCTCGTCTGGTATCGGACGCGCTATCAGTGAAAAATTAGGTGTGCTCGGATATGAAGTATTTGGGATCGGGCGCAGATTTGATACGGAAGAGGATAGAGACATTGCCGGAGTACTTCAGTGTGAAAATGATTTGAAAAATGCCATATTTCATCCAATCATCTGTGACCTCACCGATACGGATAAACTGTGCGCTATCGTGAAACAGGTCACATCGGAGCACACGGTAAAAGTCCTTGTCAATAATGCCGGTGCAGCTTACTATGGTCTGCACGAGGAACTGAATCCCAAAAAGATACAGGAAATGGTCCGTGTGAACTTAGAAGCACCGTTGATCTTAACCCAGCAATTATTACGGACGCTGAAAAAAAACGGCGGTTACATTATCAATATTTCATCTGTTACGGCAAAACAGCCGAGTCCGCACGGCTGTGCTTATGCGGCAACCAAAGCAGGACTTGCATCGTTTTCGTCAAGCCTGTTTGATGAGGCAAGAAAATACGGCGTCAAAGTGACGGCGGTTTACCCGGATATGACGGAGACAAATCTGTACCGGAACGCGGACTTTACGGTGGGAGAAGAAAAAGAATCTTATCTTACCCCGGAAGAAGTAGCAGAAGCAGTGGAATATGTGCTGACGCAGCGTGAAGGTATTGTAATCCCGGAACTGGTATTAAGACCGCAGTTTCACCGGATCCGTAAAAAGAAATGATTTCAGCGGAACATAAAATAAACCTTTTATAAAAAAAGAGGAACGTCTGTATCCGTCAATCTGTACAGTTTTTGATGGAAAAGCCGTCAGTTTGACGAAAAGATGGAAAAGATGCACAGAGCACTGTGACATCCTACAAGAAAAAACAAAATTCTTTGTGTAGGAGGCATATGGTGCTTTTTGCATCTTTTTTGTATAGTATAGTTATCAAATAACGAAACACAAATATCAGGAGGTATTTAGACCAATGGCAAGTTTATCATTAAAAAACATTTGCAAAGTTTATCCAAACGGTTTTGAGGCTGTTAAGGATTTCAACCTTGAAGTAGAAGATCAGGAGTTCATCATTTTCGTAGGACCATCCGGATGTGGTAAATCTACTACACTTCGTATGATCGCCGGACTTGAGGAGATTTCCTCTGGTGAGTTCTATATCGACGGAAAGCTCATGAACGATGTTGAGCCAAAAGACAGAGATATCGCAATGGTATTCCAGAACTACGCTCTGTATCCTCATATGACCGTTTTCGATAACATGGCATTCGGATTAAAATTAAGAAAAGTTCCTAAGGATGAAATCAAGAGAAAAGTTGAAGAAGCAGCTAAGATTCTTGACCTTGAGAAATTATTAGACCGTAAACCAAAGGCTTTATCCGGTGGACAGAGACAGCGTGTTGCTATGGGACGTGCCATCGTTCGTAATCCTAAGGTATTCCTTATGGATGAGCCGTTATCCAACCTGGATGCAAAACTTCGTGTACAGATGCGTTCTGAGATCGCTTCTTTACATAACAGATTAAAAGCAACTATCATCTATGTAACACATGATCAGACCGAGGCTATGACACTTGGTACCAGAATCGTTGTATTAAAAGATGGTGTTATCATGCAGGTTGATTCTCCGCAGAAATTATACAATGAGCCGAACAACTTATTCGTTGCAGGATTCATTGGTTCTCCGCAGATGAACTTCATCGATACAAAATGTAAAGTTGAGGGAGACAAAGTTTCTCTTACATTCGATAACACAACAATCGTATTACCACCAGCAAAAGCAAAGAAACTTGCAGATGCAGGATGCAACGGAAAGACAGTTGTTATGGGTATCAGACCAGAGGATATTGGAGATTCCGAGATTGAGATCGAAGCACACCAAGATTGCGCATTCGAGGCTGATGTAACAGGATACGAGTTATTAGGTTCTGAGGTATTATTATACTTCAAAGTAGCAGGCACAAGCATGACTGCAAAAGTTGATTCCAGAACAACAGCACGTATGGGAGATCACATCAAACTTGCTATTGATCCTGAGAAGATTCATGTTTTCGACAAAGAAACAGAATTGACAATTACCAACTAATTCGGTAAAATTAAACAGAACATCATTTAAAATAAAACTGGGTACAGTGATGTACCCAGTTTTTGTTCGTCAGTAAGGATGAAATTATAGATCGGATGATGGGTGGAACTAGACGAAGGGGAGATATCGGAAAGGAAATAGATTATGATTTCAAACCATAAAATACAGACAGCACTTGATGAGATAAAGGATATATCGAGAATTGATCTTGCACTTTACACGGAAAAAGGAAAGCCGGTTGCAGCAACATTTGAGCCGGAGGGAGATTTAGAAGGTGCAATCACATCTTTTGCAGATTCCATGGCTGAGAGCCAGATGCTCTCAGGATATCATTTTTTTAAGGTGATCGCTGATGGAGAGATAGAATATATTCTGCTGACCAAATCACAGGCAGAGGATGCTTATATGGTGGGACGCCTTGCAGTCTGCCAGATCAGAAACCTTGCGGCTGCCTACATGGAGCAGTTCGACCGCAACAATTTCATGCAGAATATTCTGCTTGGAAATATGTTGGTCGTAGATATGTACAATAAGGCGCAGAAACTTCATATCGAGCAGGCGGAGCGTGTGGTTTATGTGATCGATTTAGAAGATAAGAAAGATTCCACCGCAGTGGAGCTTGTGAAAAATCTCTTTGCAACCAAGATGCGTGATTATGTGACAGAAGTGGACGAGCAGAGCATCGTCCTGATCAAGGATGTTCGCGACGTGAAGAATGAAGATGAATTACAGAAATTGGCCGATATGATTGTGGACAATATGCATACCGAGGCAATGGTGCGCGTGAGGGTCGGCTACGGCAATCAGGTGAATAATCTGCCGGATATTGCAAAATCCTATCAGGAGGCAAAGATGGCGCTTGAGGTTGGAAAGATTTTCTATGCAGAAAAAGAGACGATCGCATATCGTTATCTTGGTATCGGGCGTCTGATCTACCAGCTTCCGATGAGTCTCTGTGAGATGTTTATTCATGAGGTGTTTGGGGATGAGATCCCGGATATTTTTAATGAAGAGACAACGACGACGATTCAGAAGTTTTTTGAAAACAATCTGAACATTTCAGAGACAGCCAGACAGCTTTATGTGCACAGAAATACTTTAGTGTACCGTCTGGAGCGATTAGAGAAAATCATTGGACTTGATATCCGTAAATTTGACGATGCGATGACGTTTAAACTTGCACTGATGGTTATTTCTCATATGCGGTATGCGAGACGTCAGGATACGGATCAGAGATAGCAATTCAGTATAAAAGTAATAGATTTAGCAGGAAAGGGAAAAAAGAAATGGCAAAGACAGGCGGCTATGACGAGAGCAGTATTTCCGTTCTCGAAGGGCTTGAGGCGGTAAGAAAAAGACCGGGAATGTATATCGGAAGTGTTTCGCGCAAAGGATTGAATCACCTGATCTACGAGATTGTGGACAATGCAGTGGATGAACATCTTGCGGGAGCCTGCGATACGATCCGTGTAACATTAGAAGCGGATGGTTCCTGTACCGTTGAGGATAACGGACGAGGCGTTCCGGTCGGCATGCATGCAAAGGGAGTTTCAGCTGCGCGTATTGTTTATACGACGCTGCATGCAGGAGGAAAGTTTGATGATTCCGCTTATAAGACCAGTGGAGGACTGCATGGAGTAGGTTCGTCTGTTGTAAATGCATTGTCGACACATATGGATGTCTGGATCAGCAGGGATGGTTACATTCATCACGATGGTTATGAGCGTGGTATTCCGGTGGTGGAACTGGAAAACGGGCTTCTTCCGACCATTGGAAAAACGAAAAAAACCGGTACGAAGGTCAATTTTCTTCCGGATCCTGAGATTTTTGAAAAGACCAGATTCAAAGAGGACGAAGTAAAAAGCCGTATGCATGAGACAGCATACTTGAACCCGGCACTGACGATTATTTATGAGGATAAACGTGGACCGGAAGTGGAACATATTGTATATCATGAGGAAGAGGGGATCATTGGTTTTGTCAAGGATCTGAACAAAAAGAACGAGGTGCTTCACGATGTGGTGTATTTTAAGGGCGAGCAGGACGGAATCACGGTTGAGGCAGCATTCCAGTATACCAATGAGTTCCATGAGAATATTTTAGGATTCTGCAACAATATTTTTAATGCGGAGGGTGGTACGCATATCACGGGATTTAAGACGGTGTTTACCACAGTCATCAATTCCTATGCGAGAGAACTTGGCATTTTAAAGGAAAAGGATTCTAATTTTACGGGAGCGGATGTCCGTAATGGTATGACGGCGATCGTTTCCATCAAACACCCGGATCCACGTTTTGAGGGACAGACCAAGACGAAACTGGACAATCAGGATGCAGCGCGTGTCACGGCAAAAGTGACCGGGGATGAGATACAGCTTTATTTTGACAAAAATTTAGAGGTATTAAAGACCGTGATCTCCTGCGCGGAGAAAGCGGCAAAGATCCGCAAGACCGAGGAGCGTGCAAAGACGAATCTTCTGACAAAACAGAAATTCTCTTTTGATTCCAACGGAAAGCTTGCCAACTGTGAGAGCAGGGACGCGTCGATCTGTGAGATATTTATCGTCGAGGGAGATTCCGCGGGAGGTTCTGCAAAGACGGCGCGTGACCGTAATTTTCAGGCAATCCTGCCGATCCGTGGTAAGATTTTAAATGTTGAGAAAGCAAGTATTGACAAGGTGCTTGCAAATGCAGAGATCAAGACGATGATCAATGCATTTGGATGTGGTTTTTCCGAAGGATACGGCAATGATTTTGACATCACGAAACTGCGCTATGACAAAATCATCATCATGGCAGATGCCGACGTCGATGGAGCACATATTTCCACACTGCTTCTGACACTGTTTTATCGTTTCATGCCGGAATTGATCTATGAGGGACATGTCTATGTGGCGATGCCGCCGTTATACAAAGCCATCCCGTCTAAGGGCGAGGAAGAGTACCTTTACGACGATGCAGCATTGGAGCGTTACCGCAAAAACCATAAGAGTAATTTTACCCTGCAGCGATATAAAGGTCTCGGTGAGATGGATGCGGAACAGCTCTGGGAGACGACATTGAATCCGGAAACGAGGATCTTAAAACGTATTGAGATCGAAGATGGACGTATGGCGTCCGATATCACGGAACTTTTGATGGGAAATGATGTGCCGCCGCGCAAGATGTTTATTTATGAACATGCAAAAGACGCAGCACTTGATATCTGATAGAGATGTGGGTGTTACTGGAACGACTGGCAGGGAGCAGACAGTAACATGTGGGCGGGAAGTGAGCAGTGCCAGCTGACTTGTGATGCCCTGAAAAACGGACAGAAATGGAGTATGATATGAATCAGGAAGAACAGATTATCCGCACCGAGTATTCGGAACTGATGCAGAAATCTTATATTGATTATGCCATGAGCGTTATCATCGCGCGTGCACTTCCGGACGTGAGGGACGGTTTAAAACCGGTGCAGCGAAGAACGCTTTATGATATGTATGAACTTGGCATCCGCTATGACAAGCCGTACCGTAAGTGTGCGCGTATTGTCGGTGATACGATGGGTAAATATCATCCGCACGGTGACAGTTCCATCTATGATGCGCTCGTCGTGATGGCGCAGGATTTCAAAAAAGGACTGCCGCTTGTGGATGGACACGGTAATTTTGGTTCCATCGAGGGAGATGGCGCCGCAGCAATGCGTTATACTGAGGCGCGTTTACAGAAGATTACACAGGAAGCCTATTTGGCGGACTTAGATAAAGATGTCGTAAACTTTGTCCCGAACTTTGATGAGACGGAAAAAGAGCCGGAGGTGCTCCCTGTCAAAGTTCCAAATCTGCTTTTAAACGGTGCAGAGGGAATCGCCGTCGGTATGACGACCAGTATCCCGCCGCACAATTTTGGCGAGGTCATTGACGGTGTGATCGCATATATGAAAGACCCGGACATCAATACCGAGCAGATGATGCAGTATATTCCGGGACCTGATTTTCCGACTGGTGGTATCGTTGCAAATAAGGATGAACTGTTAGCCGTTTATTCAACCGGTATGGGAAAAATCAAGATCCGCGGTAAAGTTGAAGTTGAAAAGGGAAAAGGCGGAAAAGACCGTCTTGTGATCACAGAGATCCCGTACACCATGATCGGTGCCAATATCGGAAAATTCTTAAACGATATCTACAGCCTTGTTGAGACAAAGAAAACTTCCGATATCGTTGATATCACAAACCAGTCCTCAAAAGAGGGAATACGCATCGTTCTGGAGCTGAAAAAGGGTGCAGATGTCGAAAATTTAAAAAATCTTCTCTACAAGAAAACAAAACTGGAAGATACCTTTGGCGTTAACATGTTAGCGGTAGCGGACGGAAAACCGGAAACTATGGGAATCGTGCCGATCATCCGCCATCATGTGAATTTCCAGTATGAGCTTGCAACACGCAAATATCAGACACTTCTTGCAAAAGAGCGCGACAAAAAGGAAATTCAGGAAGGTCTGATCAAGGCAACGGATGTCATTGACCTGATCATTGAGATCCTGCGCGGAAGTAAAAATGTGAAGGATGCGAGAGCCTGCTTAACCGACGGTATCACAGATAACATCAATTTTAAATCCGAACAGTCAAAACGAGACGCTGCAAAACTTCGTTTTACGGAGAGACAGACTACGGCGATTCTTGAGATGCGTCTGCAGAAATTAATCGGACTCGAACTCGAAGCACTCTTAAAAGATCATGATGAGACCCTGAAAAATATCGCAAAATATGAGGATATTTTGGGAAGCCGCGCGGCTATGGCGAAAGTCATCATCAAAGAATTGGAGAGTTTTAAGAAAGAGTACGCAAAACCGAGGAAAACGGTGATCGATAATTTAGAGGAAGCGGTCGTTGAGGAGAAGAAGATCGAGGAGATGGATGTTGTATTCTTAATGGATCGTTTTGGATACGCAAAAACCGTGGATGTCGCAACGTATGAGAGAAATAAGGAGGCGGCAAACACAGAAAACCGCTATATCCTGACCTGCAAAAATACGGACAAGATCTGCATTTTTACCAATAAGGGACAGATGCATCTGTTAAAGGTGTTAGATCTTCCTTACGGTAAATTCCGAGACAAGGGAACGCCGATCGATAACCTGAGTAATTATAACAGCAGCGAGGAAAATTTTGTCTACATCACGAACCTTGCGGCAATCAGCCATTCCCAGGTGTTGTTTGGAACAAAATCTGCTATGCTTAAAGTCGTGGATGGAAGTGAGTTTGACGTTGCAAAACGAACCACGGCTGCGACAAAATTAAATGAGGGCGATGAGCTGATCTTTGTACAGGCACTTGCACTTGAGGAGACGCTCGTGATGCAGTCCGAAAAAGACTTTTTCCTACGGATCGACATTTCCAGTATCCCGGAAAAGAAAAAGGGAGCAGTCGGTGTGCGCGGCATGAAATTAGGTGCCGGGGACGCGCTTGCGGCGATCTATCTTCTGAATGCGGAAGATGTAGTAAATATTGAAGTAAAAGGCAAAGAAGTGGCATTAAACCGTCTGCGCACCGCGGGACGTGATACGAAGGGAACCAAACGATGAAACAGACAAAGGGCTTCCAGATCTGGCAGATTATTTATCCGGTCGGACTTTACTATGTGGTATCAAGTCTCTGTTATTTTGCATTGGAGATACTTCTCGGCAGTGCAGATGAGACTTACATGCTGCGCCAGCTTGTGGGTGATGCAGTTACGATTCCGGTCATATTAAAATTTTATATGGCAGATCAAAACATCCGGGATACTGTTTACGGAAAAAAGAAGTTTCGCTTTAGCAGTGAGCAGGCAATCAATATTGCCGTGACTGTTGTGTCCGTAGCGGCACTTGGAATTGCAGTCAACAATATCATTGCGATGACATCATTAATTCAGGCATCAGAAGGGTTCCAGACTGCAAATCAGGCATTTTTTGCAGGCGCAGCAGTCTATGAGTTCCTTGGATCCTGTTTTCTGATCCCAATCGCGGAAGAATTATTATTCAGGGGCGTGGTTTATCAGAGACTAAAATTGATGTTGGGTGTCGCCCCTGCAATTATTTGTTCCGCATTGATCTTTGGACTGGTGCATGCGAACCTGGTGCAGTTTCTGTATGCGGCGGTTTTGGGATGTCTGCTTGCATTTTTGTATGAAAAAACAGGATTTTTCTATGTGCCGGTACTGGGACACATCGCAGCAAACACTGTGTCGGTCGTGCGTGAGGAAACGGGATGGCTGTCCTTTGGCTATACGATGGATGCGAAAGGAATTGGATTTACGGCAGTGATGCTTGTGGTGGCTGGCGCTGTGATATGGGGGTTCTGGAAGTGGAAGAAGAATGTGGAATTTGACGAGAGAGCCTGAAACTGCATGAACTATAGTTTATGAAACAAAAAGAATGATAGACAGCATATGTAAGCAGAGAGCCGGAAATGCGTATAAATTGCGGATTTTCCGGCTTTTATCAATACGGAAAAATGAATTTTTTATGAGCGATAAGGAGTGGGTAAAAAGATATCTTTGCAGTGCACTAAGACGAAAATAGAGATGGGGTAAATGTATGATAAGAAAAATGGAAGAAAAGGATATATCTGATGTTTTGCAGATATGGCTTGAGACAAACATTAAGGCACATAGTTTTATAGACAGGGAATATTGGACCGGCAATTATGAAATGGTGAAACAGATTCTGCCGGAAGCAGAAGTATATGTATATGAAGAGGAAAAAAATGGTCAGATAGATGGTTTTATCGGAATAAATGATTGCTATATCGAGGGATTGTTTGTGAAAGAATCTGTACAATCGATGGGAATTGGAAAATGTCTGCTGGATTATGTAAAAAGCAGAAAAACCGAATTGTGTTTATGTGTATACGAAAAGAATGTGCATGCAATTTACTTTTATCAGAGGGAGAATTTCTTGATTCAGGCGGAAGAAACAGATGAAGATACAAACGAAAAAGAGTATGTTATGAGGTGGGGAAAATGAAAAATAAATTAGTCATGGCGATGATTACTGTTGTACTTGCAAGTGAGTGTTTTGCTGGATGCAGTAAAAAAACAATAGAAAATTCTGCTGCTTCAAACGCGTCAGTATTGGAAGAAAATGAGAAAGAAACAGAAAACGCGAAGAAAACAAAAAATGCAGAAGAGATGCCGGAAAAACTGAAAACAGGAAATACGGAAGAAATGTTAGAAAACATATCAGAAGACACAGAAAAAGAATCAGGTACAGAAATCTCTGAAACTACAGAAAATACTTCTGATGCACAGACACAAAAATATGTCGTGGAAAATCAGGGATATGTCTATTCCACCTACGGCGATATCGGTCAGTTAGGGGAAGAGGGTAACTACTATAACTCAGATTATCCGGGGAAGGATGCATATGAAGTGCCTATATTTGAAACAACGGCAGATATCACACATGATGGGATTGCGGATCTCGTTTCTGTAGTTGGATATGGCAGTGAGCCGGATGAAGCGGTAGACGATGTTATAAGCAACAGTTCGTATGGATGTTATGTGAAAGTATATCGTGGAACAAAAGACGGAGAATATGAGAGTCATCCGCGGTTTATCAGCCGAAACTTTCACCTGTCACATGCAGGCAATGGAACAATATGTCTTTCAAAAAAAGATGGTCTGGACTATCTGCTTATAAGCATGACCTACGAAATGCAGGGAACTGCCCAATATGACTTTGCAGCCTTTTATGTGGATGATGAAAAGGGAATCGTGATAGAAGACACCTATGGCGTTGAATTTGCAGTTGACAAGGATGAACACCAGGACTGGAACGAATGTATACACAGGGAAGATGTCGTCCCGCTTTTAAAGGAAAAAATGACGCCATACCTGGATGATTCCACGCTTCTTCTGTCACTTGACATCGATAATGGTGCTTTGTATAGTTGTGAGGAGAAAACACTGGAGGGAAATGATTTCTTTGACCAGATATGGGAAAGAAACTATTAGTCCATGACAATGGAATTGAAACACATTGTAACAGATGAGCGAAAGAAATCAGGGAAAGAACAATGAATATGACAATGGTGAACTACACACTGTTTGTGCTTGTGGAGATGATCATGCATCTGATCCGGCATTTCCGGTATCAGAAGGCAGAGGGAGAAACTTTGATGCACGCACAGAAAATGGACATCAGTCTGACACTGCTTATGGATCTGTTGCAGTTGCCGTTAAGTCTTATTTTCACAAGGTTTCTGAATCTGTTTTCGGCAGTGATTCTGGTATTTGGGGAGGCATACCCAAATCAACTTGCCGGAAGCTATGCAGGCGATCGCAGACACGGTACATAAGAGTGTGGGATTTACCAAAAACTGTTTTGACCTCTTCAACATCTGTATCACGATCACAGTCGGACTGGTCTGTCAGGGACATCTGATCGGAATCGGACTTGGAACGGTGGTGGCAGTGATCGGAGTCGGACGTGTAATCGCAATTTTTAACCATGGGTTTAAGAAAAAAATGGATGAGCTGGCAGGCATGGAAGCATAGATCTGCAGGTAAAAGAGCGGAAAGACACAGATACAATTTAAACACAATTTAATAGAAATAATAAAAATACGAAGATGCAGAAAAATTAATGAATTTTTTTTGCATCTTTTTTCTATTGAATTGTTTGTATATATATTATTTTGAGAGAAAATAAATAAAAAAGACAGATAATATACATACACTTCATACAATTATCATATTATCAGATAATATAAAGAAAAAACTGGTAGACAAACGAATATGAAAGTTGTATATTAATACATAACAAATCCGACAAAAGACAACTGTTTTTCAGGCAAAGACAGATGAGTGGATGGAGAAAGGAAGTTGAAGATGAAAGAGCAGAAATTAGACCGTTTTTCTGTAGCGGGCAGCTGTAAGACAGAAACCGGAATGTATGATCCGAGATTTGAACATGATAACTGCGGTATCGGTGCTGTTGTCAATATCAAAGGTATCAAGACACATGCAACGGTAGAGAATGCATTAAAGATCGTAGAAAACTTGAAACACAGAGCAGGTAAAGATGCAGAGGGCAAGACAGGTGACGGTGTTGGTATTCTGCTTCAGGTATCACACAAGTTTTTCTCCAAAGTGACAAAACCACTTGGAATCGAGCTTGGAGAGGAGAGAGACTACGGTGTCGGCATGTTTTTCTTCCCGCAGGATGAATTAAAACGCAACCAGGCGAAGAAAATGTTTGAGGTCATCGTGAACAAGGAAGGAATGGAGTTCTTAGGATGGAGAGAAGTTCCAACCGATCCGACCAAACTCGGACAGAAAGCAGTTGACTGTATGCCGTATATTATGCAGGGCTTTGTCAAACGTCCGGCAGAAGTGGCAAAGGGACTTGATTTTGACCGCAAACTGTATGTGGCAAGACGTGTTTTTGAACAGTCCAACGATGATACTTATGTGGTTTCTTTATCCAGCAGAACCATCGTATACAAAGGTATGTTCTTAGTAGAGCAGCTTCGCTTATTCTTTGCTGACTTACAGGATAAAGATTACGAATCAGCGATCGCAACCGTGCACTCCCGTTTCTCCACGAACACGAATCCAAGCTGGGAGAGAGCGCATCCGAACCGTTTTATCGTACATAACGGTGAGATCAACACCATCAAGGGTAATGCGGACAAGATGCTTGCCCGCGAGGAGACGATGGAGTCTGAGCACTTAAAAGGAGAACTGCAGAAGGTACTTCCGGTTATCAATTCCGAGGGTTCCGACTCCGCAATGCTTGATAATACCTTGGAATTTCTGGTTATGAGCGGCATGGAACTTCCACTTGCAGTTATGATCATGATCCCGGAGCCATGGGCAAACAACCGCATCATGTCACAGAAGAAAAAAGATTTCTATCAGTATTATGCGACGATGATGGAGCCGTGGGACGGACCTGCATCTATTCTGTTCTCCGACGGTGATATGATGGGAGCGGTACTTGACCGCAACGGACTGCGTCCATCCCGTTACTACATTACCGATGATGATTATCTGATCCTCTCATCCGAGGTTGGTGTACTTGATATCGATCCGACAAAGATTCTCGTAAAAGAGCGTCTGCGTCCTGGTAAAATGCTTTTAGTTGATACCGTTGCAGGCCGCGTGATCGACGATGATGAGTTGAAAGAAACTTATGCAAACAAACAGCCATACGGTGAATGGCTTGACCGCAACCTCTTAAAACTGGAAGATCTAAAAATCCCGAACGAGCGTGTGCCGGAATACACCAAGGAAGAGCGCCAGAGAATGCAGAAAGCTTTCGGTTATACATTCGAGTCCCTGCGTGAAGCAATCCTTCCGATGGCAAAGAACGGCGGCGAGGGCACATCTGCCATGGGTATTGATACACCGCTTGCTGCACTTGCAAGTGACCATCAGCCATTATTCAACTATTTCAAACAGCTGTTTGCACAGGTAACAAACCCGCCGATCGACTCGATCCGTGAGAAAGTTGTAACATCCACGACAGTCTATATCGGTGAAGACGGTAACCTCTTAGAGGAGAAGGCAGAGAACTGCCAGGTACTAAAAGTAAATAACCCGATTCTGACAAACACAGACCTGATGAAGATCAAAGCCATGAAGGTGCCGGGATTTAAAGTAGAAGTGATCCCGATCATTTACTATAAAAACACAAGCCTTGAAAAGGCAATCGACCGTCTGTTTGTGGAAGCCGACCGTGCATACAGAGATGGCGCAAACATCCTGATCCTTTCCGACCGTGGAATCGATGAGAACCATGTTCCGATTCCTTCACTGCTTGCTGTTTCAGCCTTACAGCAGCATCTGGTAAGAACGAAAAAGAGAACATCGGTTGCGATGATCTTAGAGTCCGGCGAACCGAGAGAGGTACATCATTTTGCAACACTGCTCGGCTATGGTGCGTGCGCGATCAACCCATATCTGGTACAGGATACGGTAAAACAGCTTGTGGACGAGCATATGCTTGACAAAGATTACTATGCAGCCGTACAGGATTACAACAATGCAATCTTAAACGGTATCGTAAAGATCGCATCCAAGATGGGTATTTCCACGATCCAGTCTTACGAGGGTTCTAAGATCTTCGAGGCGATCGGTATTGATAAAAATGTCATTGACAAATATTTTACCAACACGGTCAGCCGTATTGGTGGTATCACATTAAAGGATATTGAAAATGATGTCAATGAGCTTCATTCTGCAGCCTACGATCCGCTTGGACTTGAATCCGATCTGACTTTAGAGAGCCGCGGACGCCATAAGATGAGAAGCGGAGCAGACCCGCATCTTTACAATCCTGCAACGATCCATCTGTTACAGGAGGCAACCAGACGAGGTGACTATGAGCTGTTCAAACAGTACACGGATCTGGTTAATAAGGAAGAAAGAGAGATCACACTGCGTGGACTGATGGATTTCAATTACCCGAAAAAAGGTGTACCGCTTGAGGAAGTAGAGAGTGTTGACTCCATTGTACAGAGATTTAAAACAGGTGCGATGTCCTATGGTTCCATTTCACAGGAGGCACATGAGACGCTCGCAATCGCAATGAATCGCCTGCATGGAAAATCCAACTCCGGTGAAGGTGGTGAGGATGCAGAGCGTATCGCAAGTAAAAACAGCAGTGTCAACCGCTGTTCTGCGATCAAACAGGTTGCATCCGGACGTTTCGGTGTCACCAGCCAGTATTTAGTCAGTGCACAGGAGATCCAGATCAAGATGGCACAGGGGGCAAAACCTGGTGAAGGCGGACATCTTCCGGGCAAAAAAGTTTATCCGTGGATCGCAAAGACCAGACTTTCCACTCCGGGCGTGGCTCTGATCTCTCCACCGCCACATCACGATATTTATTCCATCGAGGATCTTGAGCAGCTGATCTTCGACTTAAAGAACTCAAACCGCGATGCGAGAATTACCGTAAAACTGGTATCTGAGGCAGGTGTTGGTACAGTCGCAGCCGGTGTTGCAAAAGCAGGTGCACAGGTTGTATTGATCTCCGGTTATGACGGCGGTACCGGTGCAGCTCCGGCAAGTTCCATCCACAATGCAGGACTTCCATGGGAACTTGGACTTTCCGAGACACACCAGACTCTGATCATGAATGGACTTAGAAACAAAGTCCGCATTGAAACAGATGGGAAACTGATGAGCGGACGTGACGTTGCAATCGCAGCACTGCTCGGCGCAGAAGAATATGGTTTTGCGACCGCACCGCTTGTAACTTTAGGCTGTGTCATGATGCGTGTATGTAACTTGGATACCTGTCCGGCAGGTATTGCAACACAGAACCCGGAACTCCGCAAACGTTTTGCAGGAAAACCGGAGTATGTTGAGAACTTCATGCGTTTTATCGCGGCAGAGCTGAGAGAGTACATGGCAAAACTTGGCTGTAAGACGATCGATGAGATGGTCGGCAGAAGCGATCTGTTAAAGGTTCGTGATGATTTAAGCGGCAGGGAGAAAGAGATCGATCTTTCCAAAATCTTAAACAACCCGTTTGCAGACCAGAAAAAGAAAGTCATCTTTGATCCGAAACAGGTTTATGATTTCGAGTTGGAAAAATCAAAAGATATCACGGTGCTCTTAAAACAGTTAGGACCGGCACTTGAAAAACAGCAGCGCAGAAGCATTGACGTGGAAGTGACCAACACCGATCGTTCCTTCGGTACGATCTTCGGTTCCGAGATCACCAAGAAATACGGCGGCGAGGGACTCCCGGAAGATACCTTTATCGTAAAATGCAGCGGCGCAGGCGGACAGAGTTTCGGCGCATTTATCCCGAAAGGACTGACCTTAGAGTTAGTCGGAGATTCCAATGACTACTTTGGAAAAGGACTTTCCGGTGGAAAACTGGTTGTCTATGCTCCGGCAGGCGTGAAATACAAAAAAGATGAGAACATCATCATCGGTAACGTTGCCCTCTATGGTGCAACCAGCGGAAAAGCATTTATCAGCGGTGTCGCAGGCGAGCGTTTCTGTGTCCGCAACTCCGGTGCATCCGCAGTTGTTGAGGGAGTCGGCGACCATGGATGTGAATACATGACCGGCGGTCGTGTCGTAGTCCTCGGTAAGACTGGAAAGAACTTTGCAGCAGGTATGAGCGGCGGTATCGCATATGTGCTCGACGAGGACAACGATCTGTATACAAGAATGAACAAAGAAATGGTATTTTCCGAAGAAATATCCAATAAATATGATGTTATGGAATTAAAGGATATGATCAAAGAGCATGTGGCATTGACCAATTCCGAGAAAGGAAAAGCAATCCTTGACAATTTCAGCGAATATCTGCCGAAATTCAAAAAGGTCATTCCATACGATTATAACCGGATGCTGATGGCGATCGTTCAGATGGAGGAGAAAGGTTTATCCTCGGAACAGGCGCAGATCGAAGCATTTTATGCAAACACGAGAGGTTAAATAAGCAAGATGTTCCTGCGGCAAGTGCCGCAGGGCATCACGATGGAGGATATGAGCAATGGGAAAACCAACTGGATTTATAGATTACGAGAGAGAAGATGCGAAAGCGATCGAGCCGAAGGAGCGCATCAAAAATTTTAAGGAATTTCATATTCCACTTTCCATGGAAAAACAGCAGGTTCAGGGCGCAAGATGCATGAACTGCGGTGTGCCGTTCTGCCAGTCCGGTATGACCATCATGGGAATGACAAGCGGATGTCCGCTGCACAATCTGGTACCGGAGTGGAATGATCTTGTCTATACCGGAAACTGGGAACAGGCATATAACCGTTTAAAGAAAACCAACAACTTCCCGGAATTTACATCGCGCGTGTGCCCGGCACTCTGTGAGGCGGCCTGCACCTGCGGTCACTGGGAAGATCCGGTCACCTGTAAGGCAAACGAGCACGGCATTATTGAAAATGCTTATGAAAAGGGATATGCAGCAGCAAAACCGCCGAGAGTGCGTACCGGAAAGAAAGTTGCAATCATCGGTTCCGGTCCTGCAGGACTTGCCGCAGCAGACCAGTTAAATAAGCGTGGGCATCAGGTGACGGTGTTTGAACGTGACGACCGTGTCGGCGGACTTTTGATGTATGGTATCCCGAACATGAAACTGGAAAAATGGGTGATCGACCGTAAAGTGGATATCATGAAAGAAGAAGGTGTGGAATTTATCACAGGAGTCAACGTGGGCAAAGACGTAAAAGCTGCCAAGCTGTTAAAGGATTATGACCGCGTGATCTTAGCCTGCGGTGCAAAAAATCCGCGTGATATCAAAGCACCGGGACGTGATGCAAAAGGAATTTATTTTGCAGTGGATTTCTTAAAGGCAACCACAAAGAGCCTTTTAGATTCTGACCTGAAAGATAACAATTATATTTCTGCAAAAGGTAAAAAAGTGGTCATCATCGGCGGCGGTGATACCGGAAACGACTGTGTCGGAACATCCATCCGCCATGGCTGTGCGAGCGTGACTCAGCTTGAAATGATGCCGAAAGCACCAGATACGAGGGCAGAGAACAATCCATGGCCGGAGTGGCCGAAAGTCTGCAAGACAGACTACGGTCAGGAGGAAGCAATTGCTGTATTCGGGCATGATCCGCGTATTTACCAGACAACAGTCAAAGAATTTTTAAAAGATAAAAACGGTAACTTAAACGGCATTATCACCGTAAAATTAGAGAGCAAAAAGGATGAAAAGACCGGACGCATGGTAATGTCAGAAGTGCCGGGTTCCGAGACGAAACTGGATGCAGATCTGGTTCTAATCGCAGCAGGATTCCTTGGAACAGAGAAATATGTCGCTGATGCATTTGGTGTTGAGTTAAATGCAAGAACGAACATTTCAACCGCAGAGGGCGCATATGCAACAAGTGTGAAAAATGTATTTGCAGCAGGTGATGTGCACAGAGGACAGTCTCTTGTCGTGTGGGCAATCCGTGAGGGACGTGAGGTCGCACATGCGGTGGATGAGAGCCTGATGGGATATTCTTACCTGTCGGTACAGTAAGGAAATAAAAATCGCTGATAAAAATCAAATAGAAAAAGACCGGAGTGTGGCTGATGAAAAAAATTGCATCCGCCATATGCTGGTCTTTTTGTGTTGTGTTATATTAGACAATAGGGAAAGTGTGTATATTGCTTATTCGGTTTTATTTTTGTATAATATTGAAATAAATTATACTGGGAAATCAAATAAAACAGAGGAGAAGAGCAGTATGGCAGAAGAGGAATTTCAGAAACAAAGTTCCGTGAAAACTGAAACTGAAAAAGAACAGAGTGCCGTGGAAAAGAAAAAAGCAAAAGAACAGAGTGCCACAGAAAAGGAAAATGTAAATGTAGAGAATGTTATGGAACAGGAACAGGTAGAAGATCCGGTTATCATAGAGAGCGAAGATGTGAAGATGGAAACAGAACCGGATTACATGCAGATGGAAGTCAAAAATCCGCGCATCGGGAAAGTTTTAAAGCTTGAAGAGGAAGCAAAGCGGCAGAATGAATTAGAGCAGCTTCGCAGCAAGCGGATCAGACAGCAGCAGGAATATATCAATCAGATGATCGACTCCGTGGAAGCAAATCTGAAGAATACAAAAGAAGAACAGAAGCTAAATGAGAAGTTTGAGCGCCATATCAGAACGGAAGTTTACCGGATGCATGGTATTAGTGAGGATAAACTTCAGGGCATGGAGGAGCGGCGCAATGCATGGTATCAGGGGGCTGCGTTTGCGCTGTTTTTTTTGTCGCTGATCTTAGTGGCAGTGTGCGGTGTTCTGCATGGATTTGGTTCGGAACTTTGTATTTTTATGGCATTTTATACGGCAATCGAGGGCACACTTCTTTCAAATGGCAGGAAACAGGCAGCGTTTTTTGAGGTGCTGATCAAGGTTTTATATCTGTTACTTTACCCTGTGATGCTGACGGTGTTTGTATGTTACGAACTGAAATTTAAGGAATATGATATGTTAGTTCCGATCTTTGTGATCGCTGGCGTGGTTGTTCTGATGCTCGGTGCGGTATCTTATTTTGCTTACGACCCATACCGTGTGGATAAGCGCAACCGCAAAAAAGCAAACAGTTACATAAAAGAGATGGAAAAGGCAGCGTTAAAGGAAGTACGTCTGAAAGAAAAAGCACTTGAAAAATTACAGCGGAAAAACGCGAAGAAGGCACAGAGAGAAAAAGTGCGCAAAGAAAAGGAAGAAGAAAGACGTACGAAACGGGAAGCACGCAAAGCGGAGCGGGAAGCAGCACGGCAGAAATCAGAACAGGAACAGCCGGCAGAAAAAATCATTGGATGGTGGGAAAAAATCCGTCATAAGAATGAGAAGAAAACTGAAAGTGAAGTGAAAGAGCAGATGACAGAAAACATTGCGAAAGACAAAAATGAGAGCGCAGAATAAAAGTCTGTTATGGTCAAAGACCAATAACATATAGAAATGCAGGAAGAAAGGACAAAATGAAACATGGAAGATTTTAAATTCAGCACACTGGAATATAAAAGACCAGATTTTGAAAAAACAGGTGCATTTGCAGAGGAGATCACGGAAAAAATCAAAAATGCAGCATCCTATGGAGAATTAAAAGGATATATGGAGCAGATGGAAGAGATGTCGAAAAATTTTTCGACGGACTGTACGATCGCATCCATCCGCCATACATTAGACACTACAGATGAGTTCTATGAAAAAGAAGATGCATATATCAACGATATGGTGCCGACCGTTATGCCGAAGCTTCTGGCTATGAATGATGCCCTGATGGAATCAAAGTTCCGCGGCGATATCGAAAACGAATATGGAAAACAGTATTTTGCACAGATGGATCTGCAGAAAAAGACATTCTGTGAGGAAAACATCCCACTGATGCAGCAGGAGTCAAGACTGTGCAAGGAATATGAAAAAATGATGGCAACCGCAGCAATCCCGTTTGACGGAAAAACGTTAAACCTGTACGGGGTACAGAAGTATTTTGAACATGAGGATCGTGAAGTACGAAAGGCTGCTGTAAAGGCTTACTCTGATTTTTATCATGGCAATGAAAAACGCCTCGAGGAAATCTGGGATGAACTGATCAAAATCCGTACACAGATGGGAAAAAATCTTGGTTATGAGAACTTTATCCCGGTTGGATATATGCAGCAGGGACGTACCGATTACGGCATGGAGGAAGTAGCTGCTTTCCGTGAGCAGGTGCGTACCGTGTTAGTACCTCTGTGTGAAAAATTATATGAGGCACAGAGAAAACGTCTCGGCGTGGATACATTGATGTTTTATGATGAAAAACGTGTATTCCCGGATGGCAATGCAGTTCCGGCAGGGGATGATGATTTCATGGTGGATCAGGCGAGAAAAATGTATCATGAATTAAGCCCTGAGACAGGAGAATTCATTGACTTTATGATCGACCATGAGCTGATGGACTTAAAAAACAAACCGGGCAAGGCATCCACCGGATATATGACATCCCTTGACCGCTACAAAGCACCGTTTGTATTTTCCTGTTTCAATCAGACGATCTTTGATATGCAGGTACTGTCACACGAGTTAGGTCATGCGTTTGCAGGATATATGGCAATGCGCAGCCAGCCGATCGCTGCATATTACAGTGAGTCAACGGATATTGCAGAGATCCATTCCATGGCGATGGAACAGTTTGCTTATCCGTATGCAGAAAAATTCTTTGGAGAGCAGGCAGATAAATACCGTTTTGCACATTTGCAGGATGCACTGACGTTCGTACCGTTTGGTGTTGCAGTCGATGAATTCCAGCATATCTGCTACAGCAATCCGGATATGACACCGAAGGAGCGCACACTTGCATGGAAGAAATTAGAGGAAACCTACATGCCGTGGAGAAAATATGAGGCGGATGATTTCTTTGACCGCGGCGGCTACTGGTATCACAAGCTGCATATTTATCTCTACCCGTTCTATTACATCAACTATACACTGACGACGATGGGAGCGATGGAGTTTAAGACTAAGGACAGAAAAAATCATGAGGATGCATGGAAAGATTACTTAAATCTCTGTAAATGCGGTGGAAGCATGAGCTATTTAGAGACACTGCGCTATGCACATCTGATGAATCCGTTTGAACAGGGCACAGTGGAAAAAGCGATTGAACTTGCGAAAAATGATTTGTTAAACAGCAAATATATGTAAGAAAAAAGCAAAGAAACGGCGGTTATTTCCGTTTCTTTGCTTTCTTTTTTGCAACACTGTATCCGAAGGTGCCAAGCTTTTTGCCAAGCAGGAAATAGGCACCGTGGGAGTAAGTGACAAGTCCGGTGTCATTGAGATGAAAGGTATTTTTTTCATCAAAAAATTTATCGTCTACGGTAACATTCACCACATCAGCAAGAAACATGGTGTGACTGCCGAGCGGTTTGATCTCCCGCACTTTACATTCAATGTTGACCGGGCTTTCCGCAATACCCGGTGCAGAAATCTCCTTCGAGGGGAGCGGTGTCAGATGCATTTCTTTGAATTTGTCAATATCTTTTCCGGAGCGGACACCGCAGAAATCGGTCGCACGGACTAACTGCTCTGTTGTCAGATTTACAACAAATTCGCCGGATTCTTCGATCATGTGGTAAGAGTAGCGTTCCGGGCGGACAGAGATCGATAACATCGGTGGATTGGTACACACGGTACCTGCCCACGCTACGGTGATGATATTCGGTTTCCCGGCAAGGGCTGGATTGGTGCAGAGCGCATCCTCCTTTCCGGCAGGATACTGGCAGCTTACCATGACGGCAGGCAGCGGGTAGAGCATGTTGCCGGGTTTGAAATATTGTTTTGCCATAAAGCCTCCATTTATTTCAGCAGAAGATCCATGAGATATGCATAGACGTCTTCATTTTGTTTTTTCCAGTTATCACAGATCGCCTGCGCCTGTTCCCGGGTTTTTACGGTAAGTGTCAGGTCGATCAGGTTGGTTTCATGTACACGGAACTGACAGCGCGCTGCATAATCCTGATTTGGTGTTTTGTAATAATCAGCAAGGATGGAGTTAACGCTGCGCAGTTCTAATTTATTTTTTTCTAAGAATGCAGTGGTGTCGCGTTCGATTGCAGGCGTGATCTTATCTTTGAAAAAACCAAGCGTCTCCTTACCGGCAGCAGTAATGGTATACTGTGTATTGCTGTGTGTGGATTCTGCGTGGATGAGACTTGCGTCCTCAAGATCGCTTAATACCTGCTGGACGCGGAAATAATCCGTGTAATCCTGCTCTAAAAAGAAATTAGATATCTGTGTGTTGGTCAATGGAAAATCCACTTTATCGAGCATGTTTAAAATTGTCAGTTTATAGATTGTGATTGGTTCTGCCATAATATAGATGCCCTCTTTCTTTTATAATCAGATATTCTTTCCCTGCCAGAGGTCACGCTCACGCAGGCATTTCTGGATCGTATTTAAAACTCTTTTTTTGTCGGTGCTCCATAAGGGTGCAAGTAAAAGATTCCTCGGCCCGTCCCCTGTGAGCCGGTGGATGACGATCTCCGGCGGCAGCAGTGCGATGCAGTCTGCAATCAGGTCACAGTATTCCTCCAGTGTAAAAAGTGGAAACGGATCTGCCATATAGGCAGTCCCAAGATCGGTTCCTTTCAATATATGAAGGAGCTGGAGTTTTATTCCGGTGACCGGAAGGCTGCCAACATAACGGACGGAGGAGAGCATATCTTCTTTTGTCTCACCCGGAAGTCCAAGGATCAGATGAGTAATGACCGGAATGTTTCTTTTATGCAAATCTGTTACCGCCTGCTCAAACTGGGAGAGGGTAAAACCGCTTCGGATCGCGTGAAGTGTTTTGTCATGGATAGTCTGAAGTCCAAGTTCAATCCAGACCGGTTTTCTGCGGTTTAACTCATCGAGGAGATCTAAGACATCCGGTGGAAGACAGTCACAGCGGGTTGCGATGGACAATGCTGCCACATCCGGTTCTTCAATGGCTTCCGTAAAGATCCGTCTTAAATATTCTACCGGTGCATAGGTATTGGTATATGCCTGAAAATAAGCGATGAACTTTTTACAGCCTGTTTTTGCCTGAATCCGTTTTTTGGCGGAAAGAATCTGCGCATGAACAGACAAGTCAGGCGCGGCGGCAAAATCCCCCGAACCGCCTGCACTGCAGAAAATGCAGCCACGGTTCCCCAGAGTACCGTCGCGGTTTGGACAGGTCATACCGCCGTTTAAGGAAAGGCGGTAGACCTTTTCCCCGAAAGTCTGTTTTAATTCATAATCTAAAGAATGATACCGTTTGTCGCCCCAGATCATCATTTGATATGGGATTTGACAGCTTCGCTTACAACTTCTGCGACACGCGGGTCAAAAGCCTCCGGCATGATAAATTCGTCACATAACTGATCCTCGGAAACAAGACCTGCGATCGCTTCTGCGGCGGCAAGTTTCATTTCTTCCGTGATCTGTGTGGCACGTCCCTCTAAGGCGCCTTTGAAGATACCAGGGAATGCGACAACGTTGTTGACCTGATTCGGGAAGTCACTTCTTCCGGTTCCGACCACGCGTGCACCGGCTGCTTTTGCAACGTCCGGCATGATCTCCGGTACCGGGTTTGCCATTGCAAACAGGATGGAATCGTGATTCATGGAAGATACCATCTCCGGTGTTACAATGTTTGGTGCGGAAACACCAACAAAAATATCAGCACCTTTTAATGCATCGGCAAGTGTTCCATGCTCATTTGCAAGGTTTGTTACTTCGGTCATTTTCTGCTGCATCCAGTTTAAGTTTGGATAATCTTTTCCGATGATGCCCTCACGGTCACACATGATCACATTTTTAAAACCGTATGTTAAAAGTAATTTTGTGATGGCAACGCCAGCAGATCCAGCACCGTTTACAACGACGCGGCAGTCCTCTTTTTTCTTGCCGGTCACCTTTAATGCATTGATGATACCTGCAAGTACTACGATGGCAGTACCGTGCTGGTCGTCATGAAATACCGGAATGTCGAGCATTTCTTTTAAACGTTCCTCAATCTCAAAGCAGCGTGGTGCGGAGATATCCTCCAAGTTGATACCGCCGAATGCCGGTGCAATGTTCTTAACGGTAGCGATGATCTCTTCGGTATCCTGTGTGTCAAGACAGATCGGAACAGCGTTGACATTGCCGAATTCCTTGAATAATACGCATTTGCCCTCCATAACCGGCATAGCTGCGTATGCACCGATATTGCCGAGGCCTAACACGGCACTTCCGTCGGAAACAACGGCAACGGTGTTGGCTTTCATGGTATATGTATAAGCTGCCTCAGGATCTTTGGCAATGACCTTGCAAGGCTCTGCAACGCCCGGTGTGTACGCAATCGCGAGATCTTCGCGGCTCTTTACTTTAGATTTGGCAACGGTCTCTAATTTACCGTTCCACTGTTTATGCATCTCTAATGCTTTATTTTCCATAGTAATCCTCATTTCTGAGCAACTTGTTGCGAAGAGGCGACGAGAATCTCAAATTCTCGTAGGCATGCTTTTTTATGCCTTGTCATAGAAGCTATTTGTTTTTGCTCAGAAACAAATAGCCGTGCGAAAAATAAGCTATCGAGCTTATTTTTCACACTAGAGTCTCTCCTGTTATCCTTGTTTTCATTTATGATAACATTAACAATTTCACAAATCAAGAAAAGTTGATGGAGAATTCGTGGGAATGTTTGTTGAAAACGTTTGTAATAAGGAATATACTGGATGTAGTATAAGGCATTGAAAGGTGGAATTTAAATGCAATTACCATATTCTGAAGAATTGAATGTTAGATATCTGAGACGCCTGTTTGATAAGACCAATAATATCGAAGATATCCGTTATCGTGTGTATAGACAGGAATTTGATTTTACAGAGTTTATTGAAGAATTGGAATTGGTTATATTGACAGTATACCAGTCGTTAAAGAACTGCGGGTTTGGCAGTATCAGGAGAGAAAGAGAGAAAATTACGAGAGCGTATGAGTGGTGATACATCAATGAGGAAAAAAAGAGAAACATACCGTAAGAAAAGCGAAAACGCGATATATACAGATATACGAGAAAAACTTAAAACGGCAATTGCATTAGAACATATGGGAAAAAAATCTGAAGCAGATGATGTTGTGAATGGAATAAAAGAAAAGATAGAAAGTCTGATAAAGGAGGAAGAAAATATAAAAAATGTCGAACAAATCAGGCAGTTCGATAGAAGTGTTTTCCCGAAATTTGGAGAGCTGCTTGCGGAAAATGGAAGGGTTCGTTTATGCGCGATACGGGAAGAAGAGAAAAATGAGTATTTAGCTGTTTCTTATGAGTACAGCCATACAAAAAATGCATTTAGAGATGAAAAATTTATAGAAGAATTATGGAATGATTTTATCAGTGAGGAAACATTTGTCTGTAGTATATTTGATCAGGCTACAGGAAAATATGTAGGATATTGTTCTATCAAAGATTTGAGCAAATCAGACTGGGAACTGGCAGTAGAACTAAAACCGGAATGGTGTCATAAAGGATATGGAGCAGAGGCAGTGTTTCTGTTTTTAAAGAGTTTGGCGGCTCTTACAGGAAACAGATTTTTCAGGGTAAGAGTGGAGATTGATAATTATGCCTCACAGTCACTTATGAAAAAGCTAGGAGCTTATCCAAACGGAGTCAGCGAGTTTTTAATCAGGGGAAAGGATCTGGAAAAATTCAGAAAAGAAAATATTAATATGATAGATGATAAAATTCGGGGAGTTGCAGATGAGTTTGGCATGGATCCGATGGATATTCTAGGGTGTGTGCTGGAATATCGTTTGGATATGGGGAGTCTTAAGGATAGGATCATCGAATTATCTTTTTGACAATGTTACATTGATGAAGGAAAAAGAATAGAGCAAGGAATGTTGTTTTTTGTCGCAGATAGTTATCTCTGTTATTGTATATAACTGGAATGAATTTAAAAGTATTATGGGATAAAAAATATACCAAAAATATCCCTTTTATACTTGTAAACCAAAAAAATTTTTGGTAAAATGGGATGAAAAAGGTACAATATTATACCCAGAAGGAGAAGTATAACGATGGCTAAACAGGTTCATGTCAGATTGGATGATGCAGTTTATGAAGCATTATCAGAGTATAATTTAGAGACTAATTCAACAGTACAGGATTCCATTGCATCTGCAATTATGATGTTTTTAAAACAGCAAAATAAAGAAAGGAAAATTGGAAATGCAGATTTTAAATTTATTGATTTGTTTGCCGGAATTGGTGGAATGAGAATCGCTTATGAACAGGCTGGAGGACATTGTGTTTATTCTAATGAATGGAATAAATACAGCCAACAGACTTATTTTGCTAATTTTGGGGAATTGCCTGAAGGGGATATTACGAAAGTAAATGAAAAAAATATTCCAGATCATGATGTTCTGGTGGCAGGATTTCCATGTCAGCCATTTTCTATTGCAGGTGTTTCAAAAAAACAGAGTATGGGAAGGGCAACGGGGTTTGAGGATAAAACACAGGGAACCCTTTTTTTTGATGTATGCAGAATATTGAAAGCTAAAAGACCGAAGGCATTTATGCTGGAAAATGTAAAAAATCTTTGCAGTCATGACAGGGGAAGGACATTTAAAGTTATTACAGAATCACTGGATGAACTGAATTATACTGTTTTCTATAAGGTTTTGGATGGGCAGAGTTTTGTTCCACAGCACAGAGAACGTATTATTATTGTTGGTTTTGATCGTAAGAGATACGGGGATATTATTGATTTTTCATTTGATATTACACCTGCCGATCCAAAACCATTAATGAAAGATATTCTGGATCAGGAGGTTGATGATAAATATACTCTTTCAGATAAATTATGGATTTACCTTCAGAATTACGCAGCAAAACATAAAGCGGCAGGAAATGGATTTGGTTATGGGATAGCTGATCCAAATGGAATTTCAAGAACTCTCAGTGCCAGATATTACAAAGATGGCTCAGAAATTTTGATTGCTCAAGATGGAAAGAATCCACGAAGACTGACTCCTCGTGAATGTGCTAGATTACAGGGATTTCCGGAAAATTTCAAAATACCGGTATCAGATACACAGGCATATAAACAATTTGGAAATTCTGTAGTTGTACCGCTTATGGCAAATATAGCAAAACTTGTCCGGATGAAAATACAGGAACTGGATATGAAAGCGATTATTGAAAAAGGGGGTTCAGGGAATGTTAATACAAAATGCTCCAAAAGAGAAAAAGATAGGAAAAATATCAAACAGAAAAAACTGGAGGTGGTGTAATGGAAAATCTGGTAGTGAAAGCTGTAGATTCTGTGCTTGCAGGAAAATTTGCATATTGTAAATTTTTATCGGCGAATGACAGTGGGGAGACTGGGGGGCACCAGTCGGGAATACTGATTTCAAAAACAGCCAAAGGCATGCTTTATACTGAAGAGGAGCTGAAAAAGAATCATATTCTGAAAAAAAATGGAAAAATAAAGTGGCAGAATGATTTTTGTACAAACTGCACTTTTACATGGTATGCAAGTAAAAATGAATTGAGAATAACAGGTTTTGGACGGGGATTTGATTTACTGAGGCCGGATTATACAGGTGCATTATTTGTAATGATCAAAGAATCAGAAGATGATTATCAGGGATTTCTGTTTAATACAGATGAAGATATACAGGAGTTTCTGGATTCGTTTGGGTTGACACCTGCAGAAACAAATCGCCCTATAGAATTAAATAGGGTAAATCCTGAATTAAGAGAAAAGCAGGCAATAGAGATGTTTATTTCTGGATTGAATGGAGAGTTTCCAACATCATTTGAAATGTCAGCGGCAGCACGGATGATTTATTATCAGATGTTTGCAGGAAAGAAAAAGACTGCAAGTGATCCGGATATGGCACTGCTTCAATGGACAGAAGAAGAATACCGTCTTTTCCGTGCAATAGAACATTCAAAATATGGGACAACAGTAGCACATGGATTTGCTTCGGTGGAAGATTTTATTGTGCTTGCAAATCAGGTTCTGAACCGTAGAAAGAGTCGTGCGGGAAAGAGTCTGGAGCATCATCTGGCAGCTATTTTTGATGAACATAAAATTCAATATACAGCGCAGGCAGTTACTGAAGGAAATAAAAAACCGGATTTTCTATTTCCTTCAGAAAATGCATATCATGATATGGCTTTTTCAGTGGAAAATCTCTGTACGTTGGCAGCAAAGACAACATGTAAAGATCGATGGCGCCAGATTCTGAATGAGGCAGATCGTCTGCGTGATGAAAATAAATATTTATGTACAATGCAGCAGGGAATTTCCAGTGCACAGATGGATGAGATGCAGGCGGAAAAGGTTATTTTAGTAGTACCAAAACCTTATATTAAGTCATACCCGAAAGATCGACAAAACAGAATTTGGACACTTGGACAGTTTGTTGATTATGTAAAGAAAATGGAAGGACTGATATAATGGCAGATATCAAATCACAGGAAGCACGAAGTAAAAATATGTCAAAAATTCGGAGCAAAGATACGGCACCGGAAGAATATATAAGAAAAAAACTGTTTGCCAGAGGATATCGATATTATAAGAATGTCAAAACGGTTTCCGGACGTCCGGATGTGTGGCTGCCTAAATATAGTACAGCATTGTTTGTTAATGGTTGTTTCTGGCATAGACATAAAGGATGCAAATATGCTTATATGCCTAAAAGCAGAGTGGAATTCTGGACAGAAAAATTTTGCAGAAATATTGAACGGGATAAAAAAGTTCGTAAACAGTTGTCCGAACAGAAAATAAGAATTCTGATCATTTGGGAGTGCACTATAAAGAAAATGACAAAGTCGGAAGAATATGAGAAAAAAATACTGGATGAAATAGAAGAATTTTTACATTCTGAGTATATGTATATGGAAAAAGAAATATAGAAGATATTATGAGATAAACATTTACAGCATATTATGAGACTTTTTCTTAGTGTGTTGTAAAAAGTGTTGAAGTACAGCATACGGAAGAGACTGATAATATAAAGGTTTGTTTATGTTAATTGAGGGATAAAAAACAGGATGGGGTTGAGAGTTGGACTTTTGCGCAGACGGGTGAAATACCAGAATATTCCATTTATTTGACATGTGTAAAAAAGACATGAAAAATAGACAAATGAGGAGAGGATAAAGTATGTTACTATTTTCGACAATTCTTGATATAGAAAAAACTTTAACGAAAGATTCTTTTATAAAATTGGTTTTGGAATGGAATCAAGGAAGTCCTCATGAGAGTAATGTTATTAAAGGTATCAAGTGGAATGGTGAACATAATATCAGGTATGGCAATGAAAAATTGTGGATAGATATTGAGGAATATCGAAATAAAAATATTATTGCTGTTAGATTTGAAAAAATTGAAGAAGATGGTGCTGTCTGGGATACGGATTATGTTATGAATTTTCAGGATATGAAAATGTCAATTCGATTAGATCGTAGTTATCTTGAAGAGGCTTTAACAATTGATCCTAAATTTTCAACGCCACATTTTATTACTTTGTTAATTGAACGAGGATTTGTAAAGAAAGACGGATTGTTGGAAGTCTTGAAGAAACCAATATTTATAGATAACAGTAATATTCAAATCCTCGCAGATATTATTAATGGTGAAACAATATATAGATTACCGATTGTGTATATTTCAAAGACATATTATGATGAGAATCCGGTTAATGTCAGTCTTTTGGCAAGTAAATTAAAGGGCGCAGCACATGTCCTTGTTCAAGACAGTAATTGTACCAATAACAGGCTGAAAACATTATGTAATGAAAATAATGAGTACTATGGTGCTATAGGTATATATTTCCCGAGACAGGCAATGGGGCATAGACGTTATTTATATAGGCGTGTAACAGGCATTGATAATCGTTTATTAGAAAAAGTTGTCCAAGTTGTTATTCAATATAGTAATTCGCAAATGATTGAAACATTATATACATGGCAAGGCGTTAATAATGCATTATTGAGAGACAGACTTTTTTGTCAAAAAGAAGAAAGAGCACAGGTTGAAGAAGAAAGAAGAACGGCATTGTATGAGTTATTGCAACTTAAGGGAAATCTCGATAAGACTCAGAAAAAAATGCAGCAGAAGGCAATAGAAGAAGCAAAAGCTGAGGCTGATAAAATCCTTGATAGCTTTGAAGAAGATATGTTGAAACTTCAGGAGCAGGTAGAGCAACTGTCTCGTGCGAATGATGCTTTGACAAGTGAAAACTATGGACTACGTTCAAAAATTAATTATGATGATAGAGTACCAGTGGTTTTCTTTGGCGATGAGGAAGAATTTTACTCTGGAGAAATAAAAGAAATGATTCTGGATGCTCTGGAGGAGTCATTGAAAGCAGCAACTCCAAAAACGAGAAGATATGATGTACTTAATGATATTCTGGAGAATAATGCATATGAGAAGATTCATGAGGAAAGGGAGACAATAATAAAAAATCTGTTTAAAAATTATAAGACTTTATCCGGAATAATGAGACAGGAACTTAAGGATATTGGTTTTGAAATAACTGATGATGGAAAACATTATCGTTTAACATATTATGGCGATGACAGGTATAAAACAACTATTGCAAAGACGGGAAGCGATTGGAGAGAAGGAAAAAATATAGCAGCTACCATTTTGAAAAATATGATGTAGGAGCATTGGAAATGCAATGTTAAAAGGAGATGCGAATGAAGAAAGTATTTGAAATAACACTAGAAGTTAATAGTGCACAAGAATTTATTGAAATAGCACAAGATTTTTCTGGAAGTATATGTTTTGAAATATTATCTTGAAGAGAAAATGGAAATAAAATTTGTGCCTGGAACAGAAGACTCTATTTTATGAATATTAAAAGTGAAGTTGTTTAAATTTACAGATATTGAGAATATGAAACTTTGAAACAATTATCTGGGTGAGCCAATGATCTTTGCTACGCAAAGAGGCTATGGCGATTTAAAAGGCGGCTGGGAATTTCCGGGTGGTAAAATTGAAGAAGGGGAAACTCCAAAAGAAGCCTTAAAAAGAGAGATTATGGAAGAACTCGATACAGAAATTAAAGTGGGAAAACTCATAGATACGATCGAATATGATTATCCTACGTTTCATCTGTCCATGGATTGCTTCTGGTGTGAAATTGTAAAAGGTGAGCTTGTACTGAAGGAACATGAGGCGGCAAGGTGGCTGACGCGGGAGCAATTAGGCGAGGTGGAGTGGCTGCCGGCGGATGTAACGCTGATTGAGAAGGTTGGAGATGAGATGATACAGCATTCTTAAAGGGGATGGTATTATCTAAGTCAAGAGGAGAAATGGTAAAAAGGGTAAGGAGACTGTCGTATGAATCTGCCGTATAGTGACAATTTAAATATTGGCTATCTGAGCCGGCTGTTTGACCGTAACAGAGTATCTAACTGTTATAAATATTTTTGGATGCTTGCAATTTTAAATAAAATTTCTGTGGAAAAAACATCATTTACTTATAATGAATTGTTAGATGAAATGATCGTCCACGCATGGTATATGGTGACAGAATTTAATCTTAAGCTTGGTCCCTGCAATACGACAGACAACCTGGAAGAAGTAGTAAGATATATTTCCACGGAATATAAGCTGGCCTCTACCGTGGAGGAAGGAAAACTCCATGAATTTTTAAGAACAACAGAAAATGTGAGGATCGATAAATATAAAGAAAAACTCATCGTAAATGTTCCGTATTGCCTGCAGAGTCCGTTTTACCCGGCAATTAAATCTCCGGGCAAAAGCAAAATTGCGGAAATTAACAGGCAGAAGCACCTGCTTTATTATTTTATGGATTTTCAAAAGCTGGATACAAGGGTGGAAGTAAATGATGAATGGGCAGAGTATCTGATCCGAAATAAAGAGATTCTAAAAGACTGGGTCAATTATAATCTGATCGGATATTTGCAGGATCGGAATCCTAGCGTGCCGGGTATTGCAGATAAATTGGCAAAACCGAAGAAACGAAATTTAACGAAAGTGACGGACTACTGGAACTTACTCATAGAGTTAGATCCATCGATCAGAGATATTTACGGAAAGATAAATTTGTCAAAAGAAAAAATATCTATTGATCATTTTGTCCCATGGCAGTTTGTAGCACATGATGAACTTTGGAATCTCAGTCCGACGACGAAAACGATTAACAGCAGTAAGGGGAACAAACTTCCTAGGTGGGAAGAGTATTATGAACCATTGGCGCTGTTAGAATACAAAGCTTATCGTATCTGTGACGATAACCCGGTTGCAAAAGCAAAGTTTGAGGAATGTGCAAAATATCATATCAATAATATGGATGTCCGAAACAGTCTTTATGCAGAAGGGTTAGACGATGGGCAGTTTCCGGAGAGGCTGGGCAATATATTAAAACCAGTGTATGAGTCGGCGAAGCTGTGTGGATTTCAGGAGTGGTAAAGGGCGGGAAAATCAGATATCTGAGCCGATCAATAGAAATGGAGGATAACACAATGAACGAAACATTAAAAGTATTGGAAACAAGAAGAAGCTGCAGAAACTTTGACAAGGAAAGAATGGTATCAGAAGAAGATATCCAGGCTGTCGTAAAGGCTGGTACCTATGCGGCAACCGGTATGGGAAGACAGAGCCCGATCATTATTGCCGTGACGAACAAAGAATTAAGAGACCGGTTATCTGCAGAAAATGCAAAGATTATGGGGACTGCGATGGATCCATTTTATGGAGCGCCTGTAATTCTGATTGTTCTTGCAGACAAAGACATACCAACCTATCAGTATGACGGTTCCCTTGTCATGGGAAATCTTATGAATGCGGCGGAAAGCCTAGGTCTTGGCAGCATTTGGATTCACAGGGCAAAAGAAGAGTTCGAGTCGGACTTTGGAAAAAAGATTCTTGCAGATCTTGGCATTGAAGGCAATTATGAAGGAATTGGACATTGCGCAATCGGATATGCAGCCGCACCTGCCAATGCGCCGGCACCGAGAAAAGAAAACTATGTTTATTATGTAAAATAGCCGCCGGTAATACCAATAGAGCTGGAGAACATCATGACTTTAACCGCAAAAGATTATTACTATCATCAATTAAATAAAGAACAGAAAAAAGTTTATTACGCCGTGAAGGAGGGACTTCTCAAAATGGAGGAGTCGTTTCAGGTGCTTAAACTAAGCAGCCGTGAGCTGGCGGATATATATTTTATGGTTCGTATGGATTGCCCGGAAATATTTTATTCTGTCAAATTTACATACAGATATTATCCTGATTCTACAATGGTTGAACTCATACCGGAGTATCTTTTTACAAGGGATAAGATAAAAGAACATCGCCTGGCAATGAAGTCCCGCGTCAAAAAGCTTGCGCTTTTGGCTGAGAAACTGAGTGAAAAAGAGAAAGAACTTTTCATACATGATTTTATCGTCAAAAATGTGAAGTACGACAAGCTTAAAAAGGAATACTCCCACGAAATCATAGGTGCTCTTGGCAATGGCGTTGCAGTATGTGAAGGCATGGCAAAAGCTGTGAAAATACTTTGCGATGAACTTGGTATCTGGTGTATTGTTGCTCTTTCAGATGCAAACCCCGATAAGGGAATTAAATATCGTCATGCATGGAATGTGATTCGTATCGACGGAAAATATTATCATCTTGATGTGACATTTGATAACACATTATCACGGGATGATGCTGTCCGTTATGATTATGTAAATTTGGCGGATAAACAGATTTTTAGGGACCATGAGCCGGTGATATGGAAAGTGCCGGAGTGCACAGACAGTGATCATTTTTATTATCGCGAGAAAAAATTATCGTGGACAACTGTTGATGAGGTGCGTAACCGTACAAAGCAGGCCGTTAAGAAGAACCGGATTTTACTTTTCCATTGGCGTGGAGGCTATCTGACCAAAGAAGTCTTAAAAGAATTGCTTGTGGTATTTGATGAGGAGGCCGGTGTAAAAGGCAAACAGGCGTATGTATCAGTCAACTGGCCACAGGCAGTGATCCGTGTGCGGTTTGAAGACGGGGCTGGCGAGGAACAGGTTGAGATGGAAGAGGCGAATGAGGGGGAAAGGTAGTTTGGAGGTGCGATATGCCTAAATCGTCAAATCAGAAATTGAAACTTATATATCTTATGAAAATCCTTTTGGAGAGAACAGATGAAACGCACAGTATTACTATGTCAGAGATTATTGATGCACTTGCAGCATACGATATAAGTGCTGAACGTAAGAGCTTATACAATGACATTGAAAATCTCGGAGTATATGGTTTGGATGTTATCGGAACGCAGGAGGATAGGACTTATTCATATCATATAAGAAACAGGCAATTTGAATTGGCAGAATTAAAATTACTGGTTGACTCTGTACAGTCTGCAAAATTTATCACGGCTAAGAAATCAAATGAACTTATAAAAAAGATAGAGGGACTTGCAAGCAAATACGAAGCATCTCAGTTACATAGGCAGGTGTTTGTGGCTGGTCGTGTAAAGACAATGAATGAAAGCATTTATTACAATGTTGACCGGATACATACAGCAATAGCAGAGAATTCAAGGATAACATTCCAGTACTTCCAGTGGAACGTTGATAAAAAAATGGAGCTTCGGCACGGTGGATCACTTTATGAGGTCAGTCCCTGGTCTTTATCATGGGATGATGAGAATTATTATCTCATAGCATATGATAGTTCTGAGGGGATAATTAAACATTTTCGTGTAGATAAAATGATTTATATTAAATCAAATGGGAAAGGAAGAGAAGGACGACAGGTTTTTAAATCATTTGATATGGCTGCATATGCCAGAAAAATGTTTGGAATGTATGGAGGAAAAGAGGAATGGGTGCGTATTGAGTGTGATAACTCTTTTGCAGGTGTAATGATAGATCGTTTTGGTAAAGATGTATCTATGATCAGGCTGGATGATAAACGCTTTGTTGTCAATGTGGAAGTCGCAGTCAGCAGACAGTTTTTAGCATGGATTATTAGTCTTGGTGAAGGCGTAACACTTGTTGGACCGGATAATGTTGTCGAAATGATGAACATTGAAATTGACAGATTGATAAAACAATATAAAAAGTGAGAACAAAAATTCGATATGCAAGGTGTGTTTATGGGACACCCAGGTCTTTATAATAGGAATCAGATAAGAGATAAACTCTTACTGGTTCTTATTTTTTTGAAATAAACGAAGTGTGTAAAAGTGATGGAACATTAGAATAGGAGGTGCCTATGGGAACAGATTGAAGAACAGGAAGAAAATATTAAGGATGAATTTGTTTCGCCAATAAAGGAACTCACATACGATGAGGTAACAGAGCCGATTGAAAAGAATGTTGCATCGTATGAATTGTCAGAAATGGACTGGGCAGAATATCTTACACATTTTACATATCTTGTAGAAGGTCTGAAGGACTATAGAGACGAGTTGTCAAAAAAACATTCAGATATAGATCAGAAGATTTGCGATATTCTTCATTATATTGAATTATGTGAAACCGATGATAATGAGGCTGCGGATCTGGTTGAACTGTTAAGGGTATGCAGGGAAAATAGAAGAGACATCAAAGATGAACTGCAAAGAATTGAATACTTTCAAAACAACCTCGGAACTAATGCGAATGCTGCTAAGGCAAAACAGGCATTAAAATGTATCAAAGGTTTGGAAACAAGAAAATACAAACCTAGAAAGTATGAAGAGTTGTTTGAAAACTGTGTACTTAAAGACAGACGATTGCAAAGAGAAGATATATATGAAACGGTTTATAATAGCCAAAATACAAAGCAAAGATATAGCATTGAACCGACATTTAACGATAAAGGTGGTGAAGAAACAATGGTACAAGAAAGAAACTATACTCCATTTGATGGAAAAGAGAATGACTGGGTTTCATTTGCAAAACAACAGGCGGAGTTTTATAGAAATGCAGGACAGTACATAACAAATCTTCAGATAGATATTAAAGAGATAGAGGCAGAGATTGAGGATATAATGGGTGTTTCAGAGCATAGTGAAGTGACCAAAATGCAACCTGTAGAGAATGAGCAGGAAGAGAAAATGCATGTGGTAGAATACAGTTGAAGGAGGCGATGATTATGGCAAGAACAGCAAATGTGTTTGCTCGAGTTGAGCCTGAACTTAAAGAACAGGCTGAAAGTGTATTCAGGTCAGGACAGTTTTATTTTGATGCCTGCTGCAACTCGTCCAAGACCGCATTCCTGAAAAATGCTGAGAAGAAGGGCTGCAAAATCCTGAATGGTCTTGGTATGTCCAGTTCCAGAGGGCTGCTCAGATCGAATTATGGACCGGACAGAAGGCTCCACTGGATGTGATGCGAAAAGAATTAAAGGAGATTATCCGGGAAGAAAATGAGAAGGCGCAGACGGAATGATTCTGTAATTCCGTCACTTCATGGGAGATAAATGTTATAGTGAATTTATAGTGAATAGAGAAACGCGATAGCGTAGTAAGCAATAATTTCAGATGATCCAGGTTTGATCAGAGAGGAGAAGAATATGAATAACTATTGTATGATCCAGAACTCCAAAACGTTTGCATTTTCCGCAGAGAATCCAACCGGTGTACGCGCAGGTGGTTCCCAGGGCGGTGACTGCACCAAGCTTCGTCCGACCGTGACGATTCCTGCAGGGGAAACCGTAACTCTGGTAGATGCTGCAGGACCGGGTGTGATCCAGCATATGTGGTTCACCGGATATGTTGGGCACCATTTTATCATCCGTATGTATTGGGATGATCAGGAATATCCGTCTGTGGAAGCTCCGCTCTCTGCATTCTTCGGATGTGCCTATGATGAAAATTTCGTGGACAGGGATGGCAAATATCCGGTGTTGAATTCTGCCATGATGCTGGTAGCTCCTGGTCGCGGCTATAACAGCTATTTTGAGATGCCGTTCCATAAGAGAGCTCGGATCACGATGGAAAACCGTGGTGACAAGGATGAAGAGCTCTTTTATATTATCACCGGAGCTTATCAGGAGATTCCGGCGGAGGCTGGTTATTTCCATGCCACCTATCGCCAAGAGCACCCGGTTCAGAAGGGTCGTACCTACACAATCGTTGACGGAATCGAAGGCAGGGGACAATTTGTCGGTGTGACTCTGGCAACTGGTATGAATGGCAACAATAGCTGTTGGGTAGAAGGCGAAGCCCGCATGTATCTGGACGATGATCCGTATCCGTCTATCCACTATACCGGAACTGAAGACTACTTCGGCGGTTCCTATGGATTTGGAAATGACATCATCATCAAGAGCTATCAGACCTTCAGCGGCTTATATACCGGCATGTATGCAATCTATGGAGACAACCGGGAATTCTATAACGGACAGCAGAGATTCCTGCTGTATCATTTCCATATTGCAGACCCGATCCGTTTTGAGAATAAGTTTCGTATGACACTCGACAACATGGGCTGGACCGGACCGCGTTACGATGATTACACCAGTGTTGCTTATTGGTATCAGACCCTGCCGTCCGCACCGCTGATGCCACTGCCGACAGATGCAGAGATGTGTATGAGATAATAGAACCAGATTGGAGATGTCAGATAGATTGGTTTTAACCTTGCGACACGTCGCATCGGTTATATCGGACTGACATCAGAGATTTGTCGGAAAAGATAGAGGTATTATGTTGCTGGAAGAGAAGTTTTTGGAATTTCATCGTTATGCCAGCAGCCACAATCTGCCGCTGGAAGCTATCAGTGTCGGAGATGAGAACAAGGTACTCTGTGAGATGCACTACGCAGCAAATGCACCGAGAAATATTTATTCACATACCAAGAGTTTTACGGTAACAGCAGTTGGACTCGCAATGGAAGAGGGAAAACTAAGCCTGGAAGATCATGTGGCGGAAGTGTTTAAAGATAAACTTCCTTCAAATCCGGATCCAAATCTGGAGAAGATTCAGTTGAAACATCTGCTCTGCATGTCCAGTGGCTTTGGTAAGGCACTTCTGATGAATGCGGACAGACGTCCGGGCGTCGGCGCACCGGATTATGAGAAATATATGATGGCACAGCCGGTTCCTGTGGAGCCAGGCAGTGCATTCTGCTATTCCTCTGCCGACAGTATTCTGGCTGCTCATATGGTAGAACGGGCCGTTGGCAAGCGGATGGGAGAGTATCTGTATGAGAAGGTATTCCAGCCCCTTGATATGGGATGGCCGCTCTGGGAGCATGATCCACAGGGACATCCGAATGGCGGCGGAGGTATGTATCTGACTTGTACCGAGATGATGAAACTGGGACAGCTCTATCTGGCTGAGGGTAACTGGAAGGGCGAGCAGATTGTCAGCAGGGACTGGGTGCAGGAAGTGTCCACCCCGAAATTTACCTTCGAGCCATCTGCAGATCTCTGGCATGTAGGATATGGCTATCAGTTCTGGATCAGTCCATATCCAGGATCCTATCGTGCTGATGGCGCATTCGGACAGATTACAACGATTCTCCCAGAGAAGGGATTGGTTGTTTCCATTCAATGTCCGGAGCGAGGTAATTTCGATCAGGTGAAACGTGCGCTGCATGAACATTTTCTGATGGAATTGTAAGAATAGACTTGCAACAATATGCTATAATTTGCCCAGAATCTGCACTTTTGTCTGAAATGCCTGAAAATCAAGGGGGTGCTGGACTTGGAAAGGGGTTTGTATCCCTATTTTGAAAATTTTGTTAACCGGACTGCCCTCGAAAATATGAATATGATTTGTGGTGAAAGAAGTTCCTGCAGGAACTTCTTTTCGTTATGGGCTTTAGCCTGTTGAGTGCATCGGAGTTTCTCCCAACGGAGAAATGGAGAT
>ERZ772954.72-NODE-72-length-101611-cov-11.002521_pt1 | contig 101611 bp, 92 predicted proteins | sample MGYA00580684_ERZ772954 | MGnify/ENA primary metagenome ERZ772954 (study PRJEB29015, sample SAMEA2737654) | human gut metagenome | biome: human gut; feature: human-associated habitat; material: faeces | place: China | collected 2012 ...
CCAGTAAAGAGTGCAAAGCACCACCAATGGTGGCAAGGCTCTTGACAGGGCTTTTCCTTTACTGTTTGTGGCAGACAAGAGGAAGAAAGGGACAAAATCTGATTTGTAGTAAATTATATAAAAACGATATGAGATGTATTTGTATCATTTTCTTGTTGACACCATTTATATTAAGTGATATATTTGTCTTATAAAGATACAAAAACATCACATTGAAAAGAGGGATGATTATGACAAAAAAACAAATGAAACAAGTTATCTTTATGGGAGTAGGGTGTGTAATATTACTGATTGCAGGGATAATTTACTCTTTATTATTTAACGACGCACGCTGGGTTAAAAACATGGATATGTCTAATTATGTATTTTCCATAAAGGATATACCAATGTTGATAGTCGGTGCTTTGATAGCTATTTATGTCTTATATGTAACAGTTATCTTCTTTAAAAACGCCTTTTCTAAAAATTTTAAAGACAAAAACTATTCAAGAACAGTATCTTCATATTGGGGACTGTGTGGAATATTTGGATTTCTAGGTTTTAGCGGTTTTTGGACTTATTTTGAATATGGGAAAATATATCCTTTTGTATTCTTTATATTTTTTGGCTTTTTCGGCTTTTTCTTTGAAGGAAAACTTTCTCACACTTTAGAAGATGAACTTTTTTTAGAAAATAAAAGAAAAGCAGAAATAAACGCCTATAAAGTAGGATTTAAACTTCTCTTTATAGTCATTTGGCTTATGGCAATAGGAATGTTTTCTCGTAATGTGGAATGGTGTGCAATTTTTATGCTCATTTCTGTTTCACTTATCTATGCTTTAGTCATTTTTCTTAGCAACTATTTATTATACCGCTACGAAAAAGGAGAATAAGTCATGGTAGAAGATTTCATGTGCAACTTAAAGGTATATCGTGTAGCACAAGGTTTAACACAAGAACAACTGGCAGAAAAAGTCGGGGTTCGTAGAGAAACAATTATGAGGTTGGAAAAAGCACAATACAATCCATCTCTAAAACTGGCGATTGATATTTCACGGGTTCTCAATGCACCGATAGAAGATATTTTCATTTTTAAATAAGATAGTGGTAGTAAATTCGGTTCTATGTGATATTGGGAACAATAGAATATTAAGTTTTACATCAATATAAGAGTAATGCAACTATAATGTTAATTTGTATTGCTTGGAGGAACAATACCTGATGAAGATGATAATGATGTCATCGCAGAACAACTTGCAAAAATCAGTGAACAGATGGCAATTAAGAATAGGCGTAGCAAAAAAATTTGGAAAATTGCTGGGGTTATATTCCTAGTAATTGTGCTATTGAATATCCTCTTGATAATATTTAATATGTCAGTATCTAAAAACGTTTCAACAGATAGTAGCACCACTTTCATAGAAATAGGTGAAGATGATGTGATTGATGTAGAATAATTTCCAACATACAATCCCAGTTTGACAACTTTATATCCATACACACAAAGCAGTTAGTCTTAGGATTGACTGCTTTTTAACAAAAGACACCACTCAGGTGTAAAGGGTGTCTTTTTAGTGCTATTTTATTGTCATATCAAGGCTCATTCAATTGTGGTAAATTCGTGGTAAATTAAATAATTTTCTATACTTCAAAGTGATTGAAAGTATAGTGTTTATGCGGATAATCGCAAATTAGATATAAAATTTAGACTAAATCTTATTGATATATTGACAAATAATGTAAAATAATCTATTATATAGATGACCGATATATAGGAAGCCGATATATAATTTATTCTAAGAAGGGGGTGGACCAGATGGCTATTGAAAGAGCATTGGTTTCAGGAAGTATGGCAATGCTTGTAATGAAACTTTTGTCTGAAAAGGATATGTATGGATATGAGATGATCGACACACTGAGGCAAAAATCTCAGAATGTATTTGAGCTGAAGGCAGGAACTCTTTATCCATTGCTGCACAGCCTGGAAGAGAAAGGACTCCTGACAGTATATGAACAGGATGTAGCTGGAAAGACCAGAAAGTATTATAGCCTTACCAGACAGGGAAGAGGATTCCTTGAAAAGAAAATAGAGGAATGGAAAGAGTATTCTGCAGCAGTGACCAATGTGCTTATATTGGAGGTGTGAGTTATGGACGAATATCTGAAATTATTGCTGGAACAAATTCGCTGCACAAAAGCCAGACCATACATAAAACAGGAACTGCAGGATCATATGGAGGATCAGATTGCGGAAAACATGAAGGCAGGCATGGATCATGAACAGGCAGAGAAGGAAGCTGTCAGAGACATGGGGGATCCTGTGGAAACAGGAATCTCCCTTGACAGTATCCACAGACCTCAGGCTGCATGGAAACTTTTGGGAATAATTATATTTATCAGCATTGCAGGTGTTCTGATACATGCAGGGATTTCCGGAAAAGCCAGTGAGAATGCGGTAGCCGGTTCTGACAGATATGTGTTTCATGTTATGATCGGGCTGGCTGTCATGATGATTTTGTATCTGCTGGACTATACCGTACTGGCAAAATTTTCAAAAATAATTGCAGCTGTTTTATTGGCCGTCTGTTTGCTGGTTATATTGGAAGGAGGCCAGGTAAACGGAGCGAGGATTTTTATATCACTGCCGGGAGGCAGAAGAGGCATGGATGTACAAAAACTGATGCTGTTTTATGTCCCTATATATGGGGCGATTTTATATAAATATCATGGGTGGGGATATAAGGGACTGATAAGAGCAATCTTATGGCTGATTGCTCCAGTAATATTAGTTTACAGCCTGCCGGCACTCAGGACAGCTTGTGTGATGCTGGTAACTATGCTGACTATGTTGACGATCGCAATCAAAAAGGACTGGTTTACAGTCAGAAAGAAAAGAACTATCTGTGGAATATGGGCTGTGTTTTTGACCGCGCCCATAGCAGCTTTTCTGAGTATGTACCTGAGAAACAGGCTGGCGGAATATCAAATTGCGCGCATACAGGCGATGTTTTCCAGCGGCAGCGAAACAGACTATCTCACAAAAATGTTGCATTCACTTTGGAGACAAAATAAGCTGATCGGGAAAAGCAAATCAGATGTAACGGGAATCCTGCCAGCATTTAATGCGGATTACATTCTGACCTATCTGTCATCTGTATATGGAATAATTGCAGCTATACTTTTGTGCTGTGTTCTTGCGGTTCTGATTTTTGCAGTCTTCAACACTGCATTACGACAGAAAAATCAGCTGGGCATGATGATGGGATGCGGGTGCGGAATTGTATTTCTCATCAGTTTTTTGATAAATGTCCTTGAGAATCTTGGCGTATTTCCGCAATCAATAACATTTCTTCCGTTTTTTTCAGCCGGAGGAAGCTGTATCATAATTTCTTATGGACTCATGGGGATCGTGCTGAGTACTTACAGGTATAAGAATATTTATCCGCGACATCCTGAAACAGGCTTTATGTCCATTAATTCTAAGGTAAAAAAAGTATCATAATATTATGTTAAATAAAACCAATCAAAAACGCTGAGAATTGCTCCCAGCGTTTTTGATTGGTTTTATTTTGGACAGCTTTCTGCATTCGGCACCAGCTGTTTGCGGAACTGTGAAGGGGAAATGCCACACTGTTTTCGGAAAAAGCGGCTGAAATATAATGGATTCTCGTACCCGACCAGGTTGGCTATTTCTGTGATATTATAATTGGTCGTTTCCAGAAGCATTTTTGCATTGGTAAGCCTCAGAGACTGCACGTATTGAGCAGGTGTAGTATTGGCATACTGACGGAAGTTCTGGATGAACCAGCTGATACTCATATTGTGGGAAACAGCATAGTCCTCAATACTTATAGGTTTATTATAATGCATCCGAAAGTACTGTGCAGCCTGTTCCATATCGTTCATGTTCTGAAGGTTCTTCTTACGTGGCTTTTGCAGTGCTATTCTATGGAGGCTGATCAGGAGAATCGTGAAATAATTTATCAGCATCTCCTCGTAATCAATTCGCTGCAGATTCAGTTCCTCGATCATAGACATAAATAGATTTTTGTACTCAATGGAGATACCGGTATAAATAATGCGGGTATCGTCGGCAATCCCATATCTTCTCAGAAAGTTCTTTACATTATTTCCAGTAAAGTGAACCCAGTAAACTTCGGTCTGATCCGCTCCATAATAATAGCGTTGTTCCTCACGTGGACGGTAGAGTACCATATTGCCGGCTTCTACAACAGTAGGTTTTCCATCAAAATAAAAATGTGCCCGTCCGGATGCGATGTAAAGAAGCTGATAATCAAGCCGGCCTTTCGGGCGGTGGGTAGGAAGCTTTTCTACGGTGTATAGATGATAAGTACCGCAGCTTCCAATAAACAGGGGATGTTTTTTATCCATAAAATCAACCCTGGATTTGTGATAGTATGCTGATAATGTATACAAGTAATGTCTTCCTTGTCATATTGCACAAAATACAACAATATGAATTGTGCAATTTTACGATTCTACAAAATATTGTTAAAAAATAGTTGGCTATTATGTAAAAGTATAACATTTTGTGCATGTTTTGGCGAATGTTGTTTATGTATTTTTTTATAATAAAAAAGTATAATGATAGTACGACAAAAGCAAAATATCTGGGATTTGCTTTTTATTATCAATTTCAGGAAAAGAAATATAGGATGAAAGTTCCGAAAAAGTCATTGGATAAAGTAATGAAGAAAGTCAGGAAACTTACGAGCCGCAAGTGGAGCGTGAGTAATTCATACAAAGCGAAAAAGATAGCAGAGGTAGTAAGAGGATGGATTAATTACTTTAAAATTGGCTCAATTCTTACAGTAACCCGAAAACTTGATACAGTAATCAGGTATAGATTCAGGATGTGCATATGGAAACATTGGAAAAATCCAAAAACCAGATATAAAAATTTGGTAAAACTGGGTATTAGTAAAAAGAATGCAAGGTGTGCGGCGGGATTTCATGGATATGCCCGAGTGTGCCGTACAAAAACTGTTTGTTATGCGATGTCAAATGCACGTTTGAAGAAATTTGGTTTACTCTCAGCAGAGGAATATCTTTGTAAAGCGAGATGTCAAGTTAACTGAACCGCCGGATGCGGAACCGCATGTCCGGTGGTGTGAGAGGTCGGCGGCAAAAGCCGTCTCCTACTCGATCGAAATACCAACCATTGATTACGATGTCATCATCTACGATATAGGTCCACACGGTTGACGAAACATAGGTGATATTCGGCACAAGCTCAATGTTCGCCACATTGGTGGTATCAATGCGATACACCTGATAGGCCCAACCGAACCACGAGGTCCCACAGGCCCAGGACATCCGGTATCGCCTTTCATGCCACGAGGTCTGGCAGGTCCCTGTTCTCCTCTTGAACCCTGCTCTCCACGAGGTCCTTCTGGTCCCATAGGTCCGGGAGGACCCTGGATCGTTACGTAAGTGCCACAGGATCCGCTGCAGTTATTACAACAATTTCTGGATTTATTATTTGGACAGTTCATAACAAAATTCCCTGCATAAAATTTGTAGTTGCTTATATATTATGCAGAAGTGCCGCATATGAGAAAAATACAGCGAAATAAATGAAACAGTCTGAGAAGACCAGTAAAATCACAGTTTGGAGACAAATGGAATATGGATATAGAGAGAAGCTTTTGCCATAAGGAGACGCGGCTATGGAAATCAAAAGCATTGATGTATCAAGTTATCAGGGGAAGCCCGACTGGGCGAAAGTAAAGAAGGCGGGCATAAATTTTGCAATTCTTCGAATCCATCAGAAAAACGGACCAGATACAAGTTTTGAACATAATTATAAGGGATGCAGGGCGAATAAGATTGCTGTGGGTGGATACAAATACAGTTATGCTCTGACAGAAGCGCAGGCATTAAAAGAAGCAGAAGAAACACTCGCAGTCCTTGACGGGCGCGAACTGGATCTTCCGGTATTCTATGATCTGGAATGGGAGAAACAGAGAAAACTTGGAAAAGAGGCAGTCGAGAAGATTGCGGTGGTTTTTCTGGATCATATCAAAAAAGCAGGATACAGGGTCGGAATTTATTGTAATGTAGACTGGTATCAGAATGTTCTGAGTACAAAATTGAAATCCTATGACTTGTGGCTTGCCAGATACCCGGCAAATGATGATGGAACTGTGCAGACACGCCTTAAGCCGGAGCAGGGAATCGGCTGGCAGTATTCCAGCAAGGGAAAAGTTGCCGGGATCAGCGGAAACGTGGATATGGATCTGTTTTACAAAGATTATAAAGAAAAAGCAGAAGAGAAGAAAAAAACTACAGGAAATAAGTTGGAGAAACACATAAAACTTGGAAATTATTATGCCAACTATGGCGGTAAGAAACCGTATCTGGAAAAAAAGAGCAATGCATATCTGGATGATTTTACCAGAAATGCCGGTAGCAAAAACTATACGAAATTTGCCCGTGATGTCAATAACTGGGGACAGCCTGGATGCCAGGGGCAGCCGTGGTGTGCAGTTTATCAGTTCTGGAAACTGGTCAAAATATTTGGCCTGGCGAGGGCACTGCAGATCATGGGCGGTGGTTTTTATAACTGTCGGAGTGTGACGCGGCATGCGAAACAAAAAGGAACCTGGCATAGTACGCCGAAGAAGGGTGCGCTGGTCGTGTTCCGAAATGGGGCACATATTGGATCCGTTACGAAATATGATGACATTTATATTTATACAAACGAGGGAAATACATCCAGTACACCAGGCGTTGTAGCCAATGGCGGGTCATGCCGCAATAAAAAATACAAACGTACAGATCCGGCGATTGACGGGTATGTATGGATTGATTATAGCACTGCCTCCGACCAGAGATCCACAGAAACAGCAATCCATCTTGACAAGACTCCAAAGTGGGTGGGAATGGTGAATACAGCAGAACTCAATGTGCGCTCCTGGGCAGGTACAGAGTATCCAAGGATCAAGAAGTATCCGCTTCTTGCACAGCACAATCTTGTTGACGTGTGCAATACGATCAAAGCCGACGACGGCACAGCCTGGTATTATGTTCGGATCGTGAACAAATATTATGGTTTCGTGGCGGCCCGTTACATTACAAAAGTGTAAAAAATGAAAGCCCTGAGATAATACTGATAGTAGGCAGAGCAGCTTTTTTCCTGTACAATGGGAAATAACACAGGAAGAAAGAGGGCAATAAGGATTATGAATATGTGGCTTATTTTGATGATCGTCCTGGCAGTTTTGTCTTTTGCAGGGATTTTGTATCTTGCGAACAGGATTGGGAAATTTGCATTTATCAGAAAAATAACAAAAGGCAAAAAAGGATTCAGCACACTGACAGGACTTCTGATTGCTGTAGTTTATACCGCAGTTATCTGGATGGCATGGGGTTCTATGAATGCTATTGTGTGTATTCTGCATCTGATCGTATTCTGGATGGTCAGCGAAGCGATTTTTGCCCTGATCACAAAGATACGCAAAAAGACATTTGCAAAATATTATGCCGGGATCGTGGCGATCGTTTTTACTGTATGTTATCTTGCAGCAGGCTGGTATCAGGCACATCATGTGTGGGAGAAGAAGTATGAGATACAGACAGATAAAGAAGTCAGGAATCTTAAGGTGGCAGTTTTTTCCGATTCACATACAGGAACGACATTTCATGGAGAAGGTTTTGCGGAACATATGAAGACCATTGAAGCACAGAATCCGGATGTTGTACTGATCGTTGGCGATTTTGTGGATGATGATACGACGAAGGAAGACAGGACAAGTCTGAGGATTATGCAGGAGGCCGTGAGACGATGGAAGAACTGACAGCTGATCTGGATCCGGACAAGTTTTCTATCGTTCTGGATCATCAGCCACAGGATTATGAGGCACAGGCAAAGGCGGGCGTTGATCTGGTGCTTTCCGGGCATACCCACGGCGTACAGACTGGTGAGGAAGCAGCTGGATATTATTACTTCTGCGATTCCGGGCGGCATAAAGATCAGCAATGATGATGAGAGTTATTCTTTCAAGTATGTTTCGGAGCAGTATGCAGCGATGCTTGGCTATACTGTGGAGGAATTTATGGAGGCATCGAATGGCTCTGTTGTCGGGATCGCACATCCGGATGATCTGGAAAGCGGCATTGCTGAGGCTCTGGAACAGTACAAAAAAGCAGATCATTATGAGATCACGTATCGAATGAGATGTAAGGATGGTTCCTGGAAATATATTGAAGATCATGACCACAAAGTTTTCGCGCCGGATGGTAAGATCGAGCACCGTAACCTGATTCTTGACAAGAATGAACTGGTGCAGAAGACGATCGAGCTGGAAAGTGAGAAGAAGGCAAATGCGGCCAAAACAGCCTTTCTTTCGAGAATGTCCCATGACATCCGCACACCACTGAATGGGATCATCGGGCTTCTTGAGATCGACCGCAGACAAAATAACTTCGACAGAACATGAACAGAAACGTCCTGAAAAGCAGGTGAACCTTGCAGGGGTCAAGGTGCTTCTGGCAGAGGATAACGAGCTGAACAGAGAAATCGCGAAAGTTCTTCTGGAGGATGAAAAGATGATCGTGACGGAAGTATGCAATGACTGCCAATGCTTTCACCGAGGACCGTCAGCAGACCAGGGAAGCAGGAATGAATGAACATATCGCCAAGCCCCTCGATGCAAAGCTGCTGATGAGGAAGATCATGGAGTATTGTAAGCGCAGGGATGCATAAAGTAGATAGAAGAGATATAACAGGAAAGGAAGCGATACTGTGAAAATTACAGTTATACATGGTCAGAACCATAAGGGGAATACGTATATGATTGCGCATGAACTTGCGGAAAAGATCGGCGGGGAGGTGACGGAATTTTTCCTGCCGCGTGATTTTGATGAACCATGTCTCGGATGCTGGACGTGTTTTAACAAGGACCTGACACATTGCCCGCATTATAAGAAGCTCAAGCCTCTTATGGATGCGATGGATGAGGCGGATGTAGTAATTCTGGCAAGCCCGGTATATGTGTATCATGCGACCGGGCAGATGATGTCCTTTCTGGATCATTTTGGTACGAGATGGATGGTGCACCGGCCGGATGCACGTGCCTTCCAGAAGCAGGGCGTGGCGATTGCGACAGCTGCCGGCGGTGGCATGGCGAGCACGACGAAGGATCTTTACCACAGTATGTTTTTCTGGGGCTATCCGCGGATCTACCGCATGGGATTTGCTGTCAGGGCAGCGAAGCCATCCGAGATCCCGGAAGATATCCAGAAGAAGATCCACCAGGAGACCGACCGGATGGCAGCAAAGATCCGAAAAAATCATGCCCCATTCAAACCAACACTCAAGACCCGCATGTGGTTTTCGATGATACGCTGGATGCACAAAGCATTCTGGAAGTTCGAGCCGGATTATGGCTACTGGGAAGAACATGGATGGCACGGTAAGAACAGGCCGTGGAAGGTGAAACGGAAGAAAAGAGGATAAATAAAAAATCCCTCTAACAGAAATTTAAGGAAGCTATTAGATAGCTGAAAATTTTCTGTTAGAGGGATTTTTTAATTTACATCATATGTTACGCTTAAATTAAAAAAACAAACATTTACATGTTTCAATACATATGAATATGTTACTCTTGATAAAAATTATTTTATTATAAATTGATAAATATTGCAAACAATTTTTGAAGCAATAAAAACCATTTAGCTTGTATAAATTGGAAAAATGGATTATCATATAAACAAACATATACATTGATAGATAATAGGGGGAGGATAATGAAAACAAAATTAAAAGTCTGCGAAATTCGAGTACGGGTGTATTTGCTAAAGGACATTCCTTTTAAAGAATTGCAGAATGTGCTGGCGAATTTTATAGATTCTGCGTTATGTCAGAATGAGAAGTTGATTTCTTTTCATGAAGAAAATAGATATAAATTCTATAGTATTGGGACTTTGTGGCCTGTAGAAAGAGGAATGACATATAAAAAAGATCAGATATATGCATTGACAGTCAGAACAACGGATGCTGAACTTGCGCGATATTTTTCAGATGTGTTGCGAAACCACTATACAAAGATAATAAAAGGTTTAACAGTAGAAAATCGTATTATTCCGAGAAAAAGAATAGGAGAATTGTTTGCGTTAAGCCCGGTTATTATAAAGTCAGATGAGGGGTACTGGAGAAGTCATATGAGTCTTGATGAATATGAAAAGAGACTATTTGCTAATACAGTAAAAAAATATAACTCTTTTACAGGAGAACAAATAGAGGAAGATTTTCCATTGTATACGAACATTACATTTTTAAATAAACATCCGATCGTTTGCGGATATAAAAATATTAGTTTATTGGGAGATAAATTAAGATTGCAAATAGCAGATGATGAAAAAAGCCAGGAACTTGCATATTTCATATTAGGGACCGGGCTTGGTGAAGCTAATAGCCGTGGGGCAGGATTTTGTAATTTTCGATGGATTTAAAGAAGATTAAAGGGGTGATTACGTGCTAAAAGACTGTCTTGAAGTATTTGAAAGACAAATGGAAAAGGTGAGAATAAAAGGCAGAGGAGAAGATTCTTTAATATTAGATTCTTATATTCCGGCAGATGGGTGCTACATTCTGGTAAATTCAAAAGGTGAAATAATCTGCCAGGTGGATTTAAAATTTAATAAAAAAACCAAACAAATGGAAGGAATTTCCGAACGACACTATGATAAATTATGCTTTTTTGATTATCATAGCCGTCTTGTGAGCATGGATAAGCCGGTAGATTCCAAAAAAGTTATCCATTCAAATAATTATCTTTCTTTTTGGGTGAAGCAGGAGAATCTAAGTAATGGTAAATTAAACGAGGAAGCAATCGACCGTTACTTTGATGTGCTGAGTAATCCAGAAAAAAAATATTCAAAATCCAAAGATAGACAAATGTATGAATATATAGCTGATCAACTTGTTGAAATTAATGAAGAAAAACTGGAACGTTGCCGAAACTGGATAAAAAAATATATTTTTAATCTTGAAGAACTGGGAATTTCTTTATCCGGAAAAAATTATTTAAAAATATTTTTCGAAGAAGACAGAGAATGTTATCTTCAGGAAGAACAGAGATATCTGATTACAAAAATTTTTAATAAAAATGATTATAACCAGGAAATTGATAAAAAAATCTGGGGATTGCCAAACGACAATTTGGGGATGAATCAGAAAAAACCATATATGGCACATAAGACAAGGAAAGTAGAATTACCTTATATGGTTACAGCACAAGAGGCAGTTTTGCAGAAAAAATTTTTTGATTATTTATATAATCAGGCAGCAGCTGGAAAAGTAAATATTTATATTGATCCAGAAAAAGGAGAAATCAGAGCTTTTTCCAAAGAAGAAAGAATGCAAAAGGATTTCACAGGTTATTATCTGTATATACAAAAAGGAACAGAAGCGCAGATCATGCATCAGGATGTTATTGTGGATTATCGCTATCATTTGCGAAAACGCTTTCACTATATAAATGTATTTTACAGAGAAACAGAAGATGAAATTTATAAAGATTATGGAACAATGGAGCAAGTGGAGAATTTGCTTAACGAAATTTTATTTTCGAAATGGCTGGTTTCTAATTATTTTACTCCGGTGGATGAATTACAGATTTCTGGTGAGATAGCACGGAATTTAATATGTTCAAGAGACGGGATTTTTGCATGGCTCTATAAAAATGAAACACAGAATATATGTACGGTTTTATCTAAAGTGAGTATGAACTTGATAAAGGACTCTATAAGAAATGGTTACATTTCCAAAGCAGTGAAACAATTTAATTTAAAATGTTCACTGGAAGAATATTTTTCGGGAGGAGAGAAAATGAGTACAGATTATGAAGCAATCCAAAAAAAGTTGAGGAGAAAAATTCTAAGCAAAGAAACAGAAGTGATTGTGAGTGATGAAGAATATTATTATGCAGTTGGCCAGCTTGTGAATTATTTCATTTCACTCAGTAAAACAAAGGATAAAAAGCATTCTCTGGCAAATCCTTTTTTTAATATCAAAAATGATCAGGTATTGAAAGAGAAGCTGCGACAGTATTTTATGAAATATAATTATCAGCTAGATTGTGCGGAAACTCGATTTAATAATCTTTATGCAATGATATGCAATTATACAAATGCGGAAAAGATAGATCAAAATTCTATGATCGCGGGCTATATTAATAACAATATTTTACAGAAAAAAGACCAGGAGGAACGTGTAAATGAATAAAAGAGTATACGGAGTATTAGGGATTGTTTCTATTATGGCAAACTGGAACGCGGATTTTTCTGGTTATCCTAAGACGACTTCAGATGGACATGTATTTGGAAGTGACAAGGCACTGAAGTACCCAATGAAAAAAATGTGGGACAATGAGAGAAAAAAAGTTCTGTATATTAAGTCAATGAAGTTCAGTGAAAAAGATTCCTCTCTTGTGCCAAGAGCGCTGGCCGAGCGTTATGAGTATATTTTTGGCGAAAAAGTAGAAAAAGATTCAAAGAAAACGTTGGAAAATTTGTTTTCGGCAGTAGATGTAAAAAATTTTGGCGCGACCTTTGCAGAAGCAAAGAACAATATTTCTATTATGGGTGCAGTTCAATTTGGACAGGGATTTAATAAATATTCAGATACACAAGCAGAAGAACAGAATATATTATCTCCATTCAGAGACGATAAAAAAGATAAAGAGGCAAAAAATTCAACATTAGGAACCAAAATTACGAGTAATGAAGCACACTACTTCTATCCGTTTGTAATTAATCCGCTGGCATATAAAGAATTTCAGGAATTGGGAGTTACAAATGGATATACAGAGGAAGATTATCAGAATTTCAAAAGAACGGCATTGGTATCAGCTACGGCATTTGCTACAAATGCAAAAGAAGGATGCGAAAATGAATTTGCGCTTTTTGTTGAAACAGAATCTGACTTATATCTTCCGAATCTGACAGAATACATTTCTTTTGAGAAGGGAGAAAAAAATAAAATTAATCTGGAACAATGTGCAGAGTTTTTGCAGGAACTCGAGCAAAGGATCGAGAGTATTGAAATTTATTATAATCCTTATACAACGGAACTTGAGGGAGAAATTAAGGGGGCAAAGAAATTTAATATTATTACACAAAAAGAGGTGTGATGTATGCGTGCTTTGAAATTTACTCTCAGTGGAAGGAATGCCTTTTTTAAAAAGCCCGAAGTAAATACATATGGATATTTTACCTATGGTCAGATCCATAAGGTGGCGTTATTGGGGATTCTTGGAGCGATTGTGGGATATAAAGGTTATGGTCATGCTGGGATATATCCGGAGTTTTATGAGAGATTAAAAGACCTGAAAGTTTCTATTGTACCTCGGAATCCACAGGGATATATATCAAAAAAGGTGCAAATGTTTAATAATACGGTAGGATATGCGTCACAGGAACAGGGAGGCAATCTGATCGTAAGAGAGCAGTGGCTGGAAAATCCGATATGGGATATTTATATTTTTATGGACTGCGAAGAAGCAGATAAGATTGCTGAAATGATTCTGGAAAGAAAGTGTGTGTATATCCCTTATCTGGGGAAAAATGATCATTTGGCAGATATTTATAATGCAGAAATTGTAGAGTTGGAAAATGCACAATGTGAAAGCACAGTATTATCGTGTCTTTATCTTAAAAAAGATGGGAAATTTGAAATTGCTGATGAGGACGATGAAGATGACTATGATGACGATGAGGAAACTCCAGAATTTAAATATGAAGAGAAACTTCCGGTTGGAATAGACAGTCATATGAATTTATATGAATATGAAAATTTCTGTTATACAAATATAAAAGTCAGAATCGAAGAAAAGAAGATTTTTAAAACTGAAAATCGTATGCTTATATTTTATTAGACAGAATCCCGCAGGAATTGCGGGATTTTGTTGCAAGGGGGGGGATATTTATGAGTAGTGATTTTATTGATTTAAGAGAAGTGCAAAAGGAAACTGCACATTGCTATGCGCATAGAAAAGAAATAGCAGAACAGAAAGAAACATTAATAGAGCATACCATGTTATGTCAGAAATATTATAAGAAAATAATACAGGATAAACAGATACAAACTATTTTCAAAAAGTTTGAAGAACTATATTTTACGGATATGAGTCAAGAAGGAATCTGCTTTTTTGAAAAGATGAGAGATAATGTTATTTCTTTTCATGATATTGGAAAGATCAATCCGAGATTCCAGGAAAAGAACATGAAGAATTGCATGTTAAAGGGCAAGGCGAGACCACATAATAATGTAGGAAGTAAACACTCGATTTTGTCTGCTGTACTGTATCTGAATTATTTTCTTAATGAAGTTTCTAAGATAGAAAATCTGAAAGAACGAAAAATTTTAAGAGATTTTATTTATATTCATTCATTCCTGATTGCCAGACATCATGGAGTCCTTAACGATTTTCAAATATATTTGGATAGTTTTACAGAAACTGAAGGAAGCGCATTGGGATGGTATGCACAGCAATGGTTAAAAAAATGGATGGAAGAAGATGAAGGACAGAAAATAAAGAAAGTATATTTGAAAAAAGAGCAGAAGGGGCGTATGTTTGAACGACTTGCAGAGGACGACAGTTCTCAGCAGGTGTATTTATTTGGATATACGAGGTTATTATTTTCGCTTTTGGTAGCGGCTGATTATTATTCAACATCAGAATATATGAACAATGTGCAATTAAAAAAGTCTGGGCAGTTGAATGATATATCCAATATTATAGAAGCATATGAAAAAACAAAAATACAATTAAGTATTCGCAGCTATGAGAAAACAAAATATCCACAGAAAAAAGAAGTATTGATGAAAAGAAAAAAATCGGAGGTGATTAATGATTTAAGAACGGAAATGTTTTTAGATGCGGAAAAGACATTAAAAGAGCATATGAATGACCATCTTTTTTATTTGGAGGAGCCGACAGGAGCTGGAAAAAGTAATACTGCATTGAATTTGAGCTTTCAGATTGTAAAGTCAGGGAGGGACATTAATAAAATTTTTTATATTTATCCGTTTAATACTCTTGTGGATCAGAATATTGAAAGCATGAAAAAAATCTTTGGAGACAGAGAGGATATTATGGATCAGATTGCAGTGGTCAATTCACTGGTTCCTATGAAAGAAGAAAAGGATGAATATGAGGAAGGTGCCAAGAAACGATATCAAAAAATTCTTTTGGACAGGCAATTTCTGAACTATCCAATTATTTTATCTACGCATGTAACATTATTTAAAACTTTGTTTGGCAATGAGAAAGAGGATGTTTTTGCATTTTATCAGTTATGTAATTCCGTGATCGTATTGGATGAAATACAAAGCTATAAAAATGCACTGTGGAGTGAGATTATAACTTTCTTAAAGAGTTATGCGAAACTGCTTAATATTAAAATCATTATTATGTCAGCGACTCTTCCAAATCTGGAAATGCTGACAGATCATAAAGAAGATGCGGTCATTTTGATTTCTCAGAAAGATAGATATTTTAAACATCCTGTTTTTGCAGAACGGGTTATTCCGGATTATAGTTTGTTAAAAGTGAAGATGACGTTAGAACTTTTGTGTAAGCATGTGCAGAAACAAGCATTACAAGAAAAGAAAATATTAATAGAATTTATCAGCAAAAAAAGTGCAGAAAACTTTTACAGGATGATAGTTGATACAGTGGATTGTGAAGTTTTGTTTATGAGTGGAGATAGCAGTATCTGGGAGAGGCAGAAGATAATTGAAAAACTTTCACATTTAAAATCGGTAATTCTTGTAGCAACACAGGTAATAGAAGCGGGCGTTGATATTGATATGGACATTGGATATAAAGACTGTTCAAAGCTAGACAGTGAAGAACAGTTTATGGGTAGGATCAACCGTTCCTGCAAAAGCGAGGGAATTGTATATTTCTTTAATTTGGATTCTGTCAGAACTGTTTATAGAGATGGAGATATTCGGATTGATGAAGATTTTACTGTTTTGCGGCCAGATATGCAGGAGATTTTAAAAACAAAAAGTTTTGAGGATTATTACGAAGAAATTCTGGAGATTGAAAAGCGCAAGAAGAATGGCGAAAATGAAAACAATCTGGAAAATTTTTTTAGAGAAGAAGTAGGAAAACTTAATTACCCGGAAGTTTCAAAAAAGATGCGTTTGATAGATGATCAAAGGGAAATGATGAATGTATTTCTTTCAAGAAACCTGATATTGCCAAATGGGGAAGAAGTGTGTGGAGACGAGATCTGGCAAGAATATGAATCATTATTACACGATCAGGAGATGGATTACAGCGAGCAGCGTGTCAGACTTCATGAGACGAAATGTAAGATGAATATGTTTGTTTATCAGATTGAAAAAGGAAGTACATTTCCTTGGGATGAGTATGAGCAGATTGGAGATATGTATTTTATAAAGAATGGAGATGATTATTTTGAAAATGGAATTTTGAACAGAGAAAAACTGGGAAGTGGAGGGGAAATGTTTTTTTAACAGTAAAAGAGTGGTTGAGCCACGAAGGAGGGATTAAATGCTGATAAATGGAACTCTGATGAACTATTATTTCCATTGCAAAAGACAATGCTATTTGCATGGGAATCGTTTAAACCTGGAAGATAACAGTGAACAGGTGAAAATTGGAAAAGCAATTCATGAAGAAAAGGCAGCGGAAAGTAAAAATACAGAACTGGCAATAGACAATATACGATTGGATAAGTTGACTAGAGATTATCTGACAGAAATAAAGAAATCTGATGCGGATGTAGAAGCTGCACGTTGGCAGCTCTTATATTATCTGAAGGTATTAAAGACAAAAGGAATTATAAGAAAGGGACGTCTTGAATTTGTAGAGAAAAATAAAACGGATAAAAAAACTGTTTACGTAGAACTTACGGAAGATAATGAAAAACAGCTGGAAGTCTATATAAAAGAAATAGAAAATCTCATACAACAAGATAACGTTCCAGAATGTCTCAATAAGCCTAAGTGTAAAAAGTGTGCATATTATGAATATTGTTATGTATAAGGAATAAATATCAGGAATGTGAGGGTGAAAATATGGGAAGTACAAGATATATTATGTCAATGGGTGAACTTACAAGAAAAGATAATTCCTTATGTTTTCGGAAGGATGGCAGAAATGTGTACATACCAATTGAAAATACAAGAGAAATTTATTGTTTAAATGAAGTGAGTATTAATACTAAGTTGCTGGATTTTTTATCGCAGAATCATGTGATGGTACATTTCTTTAATTATTACGGCGGCTACAGTGGAACTTTTTATCCGAGAGATCAGTATTTGAGTGGAAGATTGGTAGTAAAACAGGCAGAAAAATACAGTGTGGATCGTATGGATATAGCCCGTAAAATTGTTCGTGGAATAGGCATAAACATTTATGAAGTTCTTTACCATTACTATAAGCATGATAAAAAAGAAGTGAAAGAAACTCTGGATTGGATTCGTATAGTATTTTTTAAACAGGTTATGAGTGCAGAAAATGTAAAAGAACTGATGGCTTACGAAGGTGAAGTCTGGATACGTTTTTATCATGATTTTCAGTATTTTTTGCCAGAAGATTTTGTTATGAATAAACGAGTAAAACGTCCGCCGGATAATCCAATGAATGCTCTGGTATCGTTTGGAAATACTCTACTGTATACCAAGACAATAGCAGCAATTTATCAAACACATTTAGATCAGAGAATCAGTTTTTTACATGAACCATCAGAGGGAAGATTTTCACTGAGTTTGGATTTGAGTGAGGTATTTAAACCAGTTATTGTTTTCAGGACAATTTTTGATCTTGTAAATAATAGAAAATTGCAGGTAGAAAAACATTTTGAGAAAAAAGTGAATTACTGTATGCTGAATGAAGAAGGTAGAAAAATATTTATAGAAGCATTTGAGAAACGGCTGGAAAGTGTATTTCTTCATCCGAAATTGAAAAGAAAAGTTTCTTATCGGACTGCATTGAAATTAGATTGTTATAAGTTGATTAAAAATATATTAGAAAGAAAAGAATTTGTTCCATTTTCGCTTAAGGAAGGGATGTAGTGGACTATAAAAATGGAGAATGCCTATGAAAAAACAGTTAAATTATAATTATGCTTTTTTATTTTATGATGTTGGTGAAAAACGAGTGCAAAAAGTATTTAAAGTTTGTAAGAAATATTTGTCTCATTTTCAGAAATCAGTTTTCAGAGGAGATATGACACCTTCTAAATTTATCCAGTTAAGAAACGAACTGAATGGGGTAATTGATAAGGAAGAAGATTTTGTCTGTATTATAAAATTAATGAATGATAATGTGTTTGGCGAAGAAGTGATTGGAAATAAGAAGAAAGATAGTGGTGAGAATCTGATCTTGTAACAAAGAGATTTCCCTGTTGTTCTAAAAGAATGGCAGGGGAATCTGAGGGAAAAACATGAAAATTACCAGGCGGATTTTTGTGTAAAAGCCGGAAAGTGTTGAAAATACTGGAAGTATGCACGAATTAATCCCAAAATAAAGAATTGTCTAAGCGCCTGGTAAAAATCTTGCAATGCATTGTATTTTGCGGTATTATAAAAATGTTAGGTGTGAGAAATGCTGTAAAGTAGAGGGATAAAGAGTAACATGAGATGTATTGAAACTCTTGGCGAGAGCCTGTGCGATCTTGTCCTCGTCGATAAAGAGTAACATGAGATGTATTGAAACTATCTTTAGTGATAGCACCTGTTCCACGGAACTGAGGATAAAGAGTAACATGAGATGTATTGAAACGTAATAGTATTTCTAAAATCTTCGTTTGTGTTCCACGATAAAGAGTAACATGAGATGTATTGAAACGTGTCTGCTTCCGAATTATTGAAATGCTTTTATCTTGATAAAGAGTAACATGAGATGTATTGAAACAAATAACGGTCTGCCAGATCTTTCCTGCTCTTTGACGATAAAGAGTAACATGAGATGTATTGAAACTCTGCTGCCGTCACATGCCCGTGGCCTGCATATCGATAAAGAGTAACATGAGATGTATTGAAACATGTCCCAGAGCCTCCAATAGTGATAGTGTGAGTAGATAAAGAGTAACATGAGATGTATTGAAACATCTTAACGATATAACCAATTTCCTTTTCTTTGTCGATAAAGAGTAACATGAGATGTATTGAAACTTGACTTCCGAGATGCAGGGCTTCCAGCACGTAGATAAAGAGTAACATGAGATGTATTGAAACTAGCCCTTTTCATAGCCTTTTTCATATCCACTTTCGATAAAGAGTAACATGAGATGTATTGAAACAATAAGACCGTAGTCTGATCTTTGAATGCCTCCCGGATAAAGAGTAACATGAGATGTATTGAAACTTACCGGAATTGTCAATCGTGTCTTTCGTTCCTTCGATAAAGAGTAACATGAGATGTATTGAAACCCATGGACGGTTGTCGCAAGGACGTATCCACATTGATAAAGAGTAACATGAGATGTATTGAAACATTTTAAATATTTTATTTGGAAGGAGAGCGGCATAAGATAAAGAGTAACATGAGATGTATTGAAACCGTTCCTCCCCAGAGCAATCTGGCAGGCTGTACCGATAAAGAGTAACATGAGATGTATTGAAACATGTTGGGCGGCGATTATGACAGTTCCGAATTCGAGATAAAGAGTAACATGAGATGTATTGAAACTCGAAATCTAATCTGCGATTTCCATTGAGAGAAAGAGATAAAGAGTAACATGAGATGTATTGAAACTAATTTCCGTCAAGGACCTTAGCCATGTTGGTATCGATAAAGAGTAACATGAGATGTATTGAAACATATTCCGATACGAAGATTATTACTCCTACAAGATAAAGAGTAACATGAGATGTATTGAAACATCCTGACAAATCCGGTGTACATCGGGAAAATAGATAAAGAGTAACATGAGATGTATTGAAACATCGGAAGATATTTGTTTTCTTCTAACACAGAATCAAGATAAAGAGTAACATGAGATGTATTGAAACGGAAATCCTCGCTCTGTGGGAGCATCTTGAAATCCCGATAAAGAGTAACATGAGATGTATTGAAACTAATTTCCGTCTTTTAATTTCTTTCTTGGCATACACGATAAAGAGTAACATGAGATGTATTGAAACTTACTTTCGATCAAGTTAATCAGATGTTCAACTAGATAAAGAGTAACATGAGATGTATTGAAACAGCCAATATCTTGTTTGTCACCATTCGGTTATCCGATAAAGAGTAACATGAGATGTATTGAAACTCCGTTGAGCATACCGACTTGCAAAGTCGCTAATAGGATAAAGAGTAACATGAGATGTATTGAAACTGCTGGAAGTGCCAATGACATACACCGGCCGCTGGATAAAGAGTAACATGAGATGTATTGAAACACAAAGACCGCAACAAAAGCAGTCAAAACGCCGTCGATAAAGAGTAACATGAGATGTATTGAAACCTTTACAAACCATTGAAAATCGCGTCAACCTTTACGATAAAGAGTAACATGAGATGTATTGAAACCGAATGTGATACGGAGAACGGCACACCAACACAATGATAAAGAGTAACATGAGATGTATTGAAACGTTACCGGGCTGGTAAGATCCCATCCCGATGTTGGATAAAGAGTAACATGAGATGTATTGAAACATGGTATAGAATCTGTCTCCATTTACAGCTGTCAGATAAAGAGTAATATGAGATGTATTGAAACGAGGCTACGGCCAAGGCAGTGCAGAGAATCCCCGAGATAAAGAGTAACATGAGATGTATTGAAACGCACTTGTCAGACACGCATTGATCGCCTGGTGTCCTGATAAAGAGTAACATGAGATGTATTGAAACGGATATGCTATCCCTTTTTCATCCAGATCATGTCTGATAAAGAGTAACATGAGATGTATTGAAACCATTGGTTGATATACAACGCCTGAGCCGCATTTGCGATAAAGAGTAACATGAGATGTATTGAAACCTTCAAATTCTGAAAAAACACCTTTTGTCATGGTGATAAAGAGTAACATGAGATGTATTGAAACGAATCTGGAGGAAGTGCAACAACAACCTCTTCCAGATAAAGAGTAACATGAGATGTATTGAAACACGGTAAAGCCATCTTCATAGGCTTTCTGTTCTATGGATAAAGAGTAACATGAGACGTATTGAAACCCAACAAATGCTGCTCCTTCCAATGTCTTATGGCGATAAAGAGTAACATGAGATGTATTGAAACGCCAGACGAGCCAACATTATTTGGAGAGGAGTAAAGATAAAGAGTAACATGAGATGTATTGAAACTCCGGTACGGTGAAACCTCCGTCCTCGTCGTTCCCGATAAAGAGTAACATGAGATGTATTGAAACCTCTGTATCTGGAAATGCAGGTGGTCTCGCTGGAAGGATAAAGAGTAACATGAGATGTATTGAAACTTGGCCGGATAGCGGGCGATCCAGAAATCGTATTTTGATAAAGAGTAACATGAGATGTATTGAAACACCCGTTTGGCTTCAATCTTCTTAGCAGTCCAGATAGATAAAGAGTAACATGAGATGTATTGAAACAATATTTGTCTGTTCTTTCTATCATTTTGTAAGAGGATAAAGAGTAACATGAGATGTATTGAAACATTACAGGATTAACAAGGCTTTTGAATGTATCTTCCGATAAAGAGTAACATGAGATGTATTGAAACTTGTGTTCTGGAGAGCACAAGTGTTGGTAGCAAGGTGATAAAGAGTAACATGAGATGTATTGAAACGTATGGGAAGATTGAAATTCAGCCCCCTGTTTTGGATAAAGAGTAACATGAGATGTATTGAAACTGATACCGGGAATCCGTCAGTACTTCCGGCGGATCGATAAAGAGTAACATGAGATGTATTGAAACATATACTGCATATCAACACTACACCAACACCACACGATAAAGAGTAACATGAGATGTATTGAAACCTGATTTTTATATATCTACTAAAACCTTGTATATTAGATAAAGAGTAACATGAGATGTATTGAAACATATCTTGTTTCTACCTTAAAAGAGAGGTGTGCGGATAAAGAGTAACATGAGATGTATTGAAACACGTCAATAATTGTGTAGCATCCACTTGCTAGTTTGATAAAGAGTAACATGAGATGTATTGAAACGAAGTGATGATGAAAATGCAATTGAGGCATTGGAAGATAAAGAGTAACATGAGATGTATTGAAACTCCTACATTCACCATGTTTTCAAGCACCACATAGATGATAAAGAGTAACATGAGATGTATTGAAATCTTGCGACTTGCAACGTAACGTTGGCGCATTACAGATAAAGAGTAACATGTGATGTATGAAGGAAATATGGTTATTTGGGCATGTTGTATCTAGGGAGAATGGACAACAGGCCGTGGAAGGTGAAACGGAAGAAAAGAGGATAAAGAAATTATGGAACATACAATAGACCCTGTATACGACGAACACTCACGGATATTGATACTTGGGAGTTTTCCGTCAGTGAAGTCCAGGGAGCAGAAGTTTTTTTACGGACATAAGCAGAACCGGTTCTGGAAAGTGCTTGCAGGGATTCTGGGATGTGAGGTGCCGCAGACGATAGAAGAAAAGAAAACAATGCTCCTTGAGCATCATATTGCCGTGTGGGATGTGATCCAGAGCTGTGAGATCGAGGGCTCTTCCGATGCGAGCATCCGCGATGTGGTCCCAAATGATCTGTCCGAAATACTGGACACTGCTGACATCCAGGCAATCTATACGAATGGCGGCAAGGCGTACGAGCTGTACTGTAAATATATTTACCCGGTAAATGGCATCGAGGCACATAAGCTTCCGTCAACCAGCCCTGCCAATGCAGGCTATTCCCTGGACCGGCTCAAAGAAGCCTGGTCACAGATTAGTGAGTTTAAATAAAAAAGCAAACAAAATCCCCATCCAATGTCAGCCTGATACTGACTGGATGGGGATTTCTGACTTAATTTTCTTTTTTGGTTCGTATATGTTTTTCCAATACAGGAATCAGGACATTCATATCAACAGGTTTGGCGACATGGTCGTTCATTCCGACAAAGAGCGCTTTCTGACGGTCTTCGGCAAAAGCATTGGCAGTCATGGCAATGATCGGAATGCTGGAACGGAATGGATCCTCTAATTGTCGGATCTTGCGGGTGGCGTCATATCCGTTCATGACGGGCATCTGAATATCCATGAGGATCAGATCATAAAAATCAGGTGCTGCTTTCTCAAGTTTTTCCACACAGGCAACGCCGTTGCTGACACGGTCGACAAGCAGACCTTCTTCACTGAGAAGTTCGATGGCGATCTCAGCATTCAGATCATTATCCTCAGCAAGAAGGATCCTTTTTCCTGCAAGAGTTTTCTGTGGGTGGTCGGATGAGGATTTCCTTGGCTCAGCCTCTTCTTTGCGTGCAGTGCGGCATGGAATACAGATCGTAAAAGTGGAGCCTTTTCCCGGACTGCTCTGGATCTCGATCATTCCATGCATCAGGTCTACCAGATTTTTTACGATACCCATGCCAAGACCGGTGCCTTCGATACCGCTTATGGTAGAAGAATGTTCACGTGAAAAGGATTCAAAAATATGTGCCTGGAATTCCTCGGACATACCGATACCATTGTCAGCAATAGAGATTTCCATGTAACACCAGTCGGCATCTTCATGCGGCTTCTGAGTAAGACAGCAGTCGATTTTTCCATTCTGCCCGGTGTATTTGATGGCATTGCTGATAACATTGAGTACAATCTCGGACAGATGGGAACTGTCAATATAGACATAAGGATTTGCAACCTGCTTATGTACGGTAATAGTCTGGTGCTTTTCCTGAACTGCCGTATTGAACATGACGATGCAGGAGTCAAAACTTTCTTCAATGTTGCAGATGCTTTCTTCGAGAACGATCTGGTTGTTTTCAATCCGGGCAATCTCCAGGATGTTGTCAATGATGGAGAGCATTTTTTGTCCGCAGGTGCGGATGTCGGAAAGATACTCGCTTAATTTGTCTGGTTCATGCAGATGATTCCGGGAAAGCTCTGCGTAGCCGATGATCGCATTCATAGGAGTCCGGATGTCGTGTGACATATTAAAGAGGAATGCGGACTTTGCCTTGTTTGCAGCTTCGGCGGCAGCGGCAGATTTCCTGAGGAGCATCTGCTGTTCCCTGTCCTTCGCCCTCTGGTTCTGCAGAATGTGATAAACACAGACAAGCAGAAGCAGTGCAACGATGGCTGCGGCGATTGCGATCTGGAGAGAATTCCGGCTGCTTTTGCTCAGAAAAGTATAGGCAGATTCCATGTCCATTTCGATGCAGAGTGCGCCGATGATCTCGTTGGAGCCATCGGTTGCCTTGACGGGATAGCATGCTGTGAAGATATGTCCCCATGTGGTGTCAATGATCTCCTGCGAATAAATGGTTTTGCCTGACAGTGCAGAATTAATGTAGGGAATCATTTCATCCTCTATGTAGGTTCCCGGATAAGCAAAATCAGAGGTATCAAGATCGAGGCCATCGACCAGATAGATCAGTTTTCCCTCAGAGTTGCGTTTGGCAGTGTAGAGATATCGGGTGGAATTCAGGCTTCGGATCTGGTTCAAAGTAGTTTGAAGTGTCTGATACCGCTCAGAGGACATATTATCAACCGTGTTGATGTCCGTAAAGTCGTCCCTGGTAAAAGTGTTGGAAACAAGTTTGTGGATGGCATCGGAACAAGTGATATTCTGGTCAACGTTTGCCTCCAGAGTGCTGGTACTGTAGCTTTTTTGCAGTAGAAAAGTATAAACTGCGATAAGAAATACAGCCAGCAGAAATAAAAAGATATAATTGGACAGATGATGGATCTGCTTTGGACCAGAAGATGTGGGAGCAGAATCCTTGTCTGCATGTCTGGGCTTGCTCATGAAAATACCTCATTTCAGTTTTACAAAAGGGGAAGATGATACGAAATTCCACAGATGTTTTATTTTTATTATAACAGGACAGAAACAATCCTGTAAACAGGAAAACACAAAATTGACTTCAACATAGTAAAGTAGTATATTAATAGAAATTAAAATGTGTAGCAGGAGGAATTTTTATTATGGAACATATTGCAAGAGAAGACGCACTGGCATTACTTAAGAAATACAACAAGGATCCATTTCACATTCAGCATGCCTATACTGTGGAAGCAGTCATGAAATGGTATGCAAAAGAACTCGGCTATGGTGAGGATGCAGAATACTGGGGAATCGTGGGACTTCTCCATGATATTGATTTTGAACAGTATCCGGAAGAACATTGCTTAAGAGCACCGGAACTTCCGAAGCTTCTGACCATGACTCTTGAGGCGATGGCGACCTGCGAAGATGAGATCCAGGCAGAGATGCGAAGCGAAGAGTAAAACTGACAAAAAACAGACAGAAATATTTTCAAAAATAATCAAAAAAACGGGTTTACGAATACCAAAAAGCAGTATATAATATGCATTCGATTAAAGAAAAAATAAGGAGTGTAGAGATGAAATCAGCACAGAATGATATGACTGTCGGAAATCCGATGAAGATTATTTTTGGCTTTACCCTGCCGATTTTTATCGGTAATGTATTTCAGCAGTTTTACAATATGGCAGATGCTGTGATCGTTGGTAAGTTTGTCGGAAACAAGGCTCTGGCGGCGGTCGGTAGCACGGGAACGATCATGTTTCTGATCTATGGTTTTGTCGTGGGAATGACGGCTGGTTTTACTGTCCTCACGGCGCAGAAATTCGGAGCCGGTGATATGAAGGGCATGCGAAAGACAGTAGCGGGAGCAGGGATTCTTTCTTTTGTAGTCGGAGCACTTCTGACGATACTGTTTATGGTATTTATGAAACCGCTTCTGATCCTTATGAATACGCCATCGGATATTTTTGCGGACGCATATTCGTACATAATGATCGTCAGCGGCGGAATCCTGGCACAGATGCTTTATAATCTTCTGTCCAGTATCCTCAGGGCGCTTGGAAACAGTAAGCTTCCGCTTGTATTTCTTATTATAAGCGCACTTTTGAACATTGTCCTGGATCTTGTGTTTATCGTAGGATTCGGGATGGGCGCGAAGGGAGCCGCAGTTGCGACGGTTATTGCACAGGGCGTTTCCGGAATCCTCTGCCTGTTTTATATCATTGCGAAGATTCCGATTCTTCATTTGAAGCGTGAAGATCTGGATGTTGGAAGTACGATCTACAAAAACCAGCTTCGGATCGGAGTTCCGATGGCACTGCAGTATTCGATCACAGCGATCGGTACCATGATGGTGCAGTCTTCCTTAAATATCCTCGGATCAACACTGGTTGCAGCGTACACGGCAGCAGGCAAGATCGAGCAGGTGGTAACACAGGCATATGTGGCAATGGGAACGACGATGGCAACTTATGCAGCCCAGAATATGGGCGCCGGTTCTGTGAAGCGTATCCGTGAAGGATTCAAGGCATGTACGGTTATTGGTGTTGTATATTCCTTCGTGGCAGCAGGATTTATCATGACTGTCGGCAAATATATGACCTATCTTTTTGTATCAGAAGATGTTGATATTATTATGAATTCCGTAGATATTTATCTGAAATGTATCGGGATTTTCTTTATTCCGCTGGCAGTGGTAAATATTTACCGAAATGGTATTCAGGGACTTGGCTATGGACTCCTTCCGATGATGGCGGGTGTCGCAGAGCTGATCGGACGAGGCGTTGTAGCAGTGATCGCCGGGGCAAAGAGAAGCTATCCGGGTGTCTGTCTGGCAGGTCCGGCAGCCTGGGTGCTTGCGGGCGGCCTTCTGATCGTGATGTATTATTTTATCATGAATGTAAATATGAGAAAGATCTTTGGCACAAATGGCAAAGACCACAAATAAAAAAATCAGGACAGTTTTCAGTCGGAACTGTCCTGATTTTTTTTGTTCTTTTTGGGGATGCGGTGCAGATAAAACTGAGAATTGTTGATTCTCTGAAGGCGGTAGTGGTCTTTCATGGAGCGGTTCATTTCTTTTTCGAGGAGAGCAAGATCTTTGGCAGAGCATTCGTCTATATGATAAAGAAATTTTTCTCCGTAGTCGGCTTCCTCAGAGGACAGAAACTGCACTTTGGAGCGAAGCCCCTGAGAGAGAAGTCTGGTGTAGGCTTTGCCGGTATTCTGGTTTGATAAAGCCCTCTGATGGTCAGTGGAATCCTGGCCGTCGCTGTCAGAGCTTTTTTGCCGCTGCAAAAAAATGGCATGTCCGGAGAGAAGGACTGCCGGGAGCAAAAATACCGGAAGAACCTCAGAAGGAAGGATCTTTGCTGCCCCGGAAAACAGAAGCAGGAAAAACAGGATCAGATACAAAGCTCCGGAAAGCAGGTTCAGTGACAAAAAACGCCATCCGAAGATACCCAAAAGGGAGGCAGTGACCGCCAGAAAAACATCCAGATAGTTCAGAAGAGACGGTTTTGGATACTGAAAAATCTGCATGGAAGCACCCGCAGCAATTCCTGCCAGAAGAAAAAGAAACAGAAAAGCATGGATCAGTTTGCGGAATTTTCCTGTTTCTCTGCCAGGTGAACAATGCTCCCATAATTCTACTTCCAGTTTATCGGCGAGTTCTCTTGCAGCTTTTGTGAAGGTATGGTTTGTCATGACCACAGCACGGTCACAGTCATAGAAGCGAGCCCCGCTGTATGCTTCCTGTACCGCCTTGTTTCCGACTGGAGCAGAATAATATTTACACTGTATGCCGTATTTCACCCCTGATTTGTATGCGATCACATCAATCCCCTGGTCGCCGCTTGGTGGTGTAACGCTAACTTTGCGATAGCCCTTGGTTTTGAGAAATGCCGCGCAGCGGTGTTCAAATTCAAATCCATCCTGATAGTTCATAAAAAACTTCCTCTTTGTCAGTCTGTATAGTATGAAGCTATTTTAGTAAAAAGAGTCTGATTTGTCCAATGATTTTTAATAAAAACATAAGTAGTAATAAAAACCATATAAACTAGAAAAAGATTCAGCAATACATTGACATCACAATTACGAAAGAGTATACTATCAAATAGTTTGATAATCAAAATAAATGATAGATGGGAGAAATCAGGATGAATACAGATAAAAGCACACTCAAAGAACTTCGCATTGGAGAAAAGACGGCGCAGCTTCCGATCATCCAGGGCGGTATGGGAGTCGGGATCAGCCGGAGCAGTCTTGCCGGAGCAGTTGCGCGTGAGGGTGGCGTTGGGGTGATCTCGACGGCACAGATTGGATATGATGAAGAGGAATTTGAGCAAGATCAGGCGAAATGTAACCGTATTGCGATAGAGAAGCATGTAAAAAAAGCAAAAGAAATCGCGGGCGGCAGAGGGCTTGTTGCGGTCAATATCATGGTGGCATTGAAGCATTATGAGGAACATGTCCGGGAATCGGTGAAAGCAGGTGCAGATGTGATCATCAGCGGAGCGGGACTTCCGATGGATCTTCCGAAACTGGTGAGTGAAGAATCAGGAACGAAGATCGCACCAATCGTTTCTTCCAGGCGTGCGGCGAATCTGATCCTCAAAATGTGGGCACACAGATACGACAGGACAGCAGATTTTATTGTGATCGAAGGACCGAAAGCAGGGGGACATCTTGGATTTTCCAGGGAGCAGCTGGCAGATATAAATGCGTTGAATTTTGATGAAGAAATCTGCAGGATCATCGAATGCAAAAAGGAATACGAAGAGAAATTTGACAGAAAGATCCCGGTGATCGTTGCGGGAGGGGTTTTTGACCGGGCAGATATTGATCATGTGATGGGACTTGGCGCAGATGGTGTGCAGATCGCAAGTAGATTTGTGGCGACAGAGGAGTGTGATGCTTCTGACGCGTACAAGAGAGCCTACATTGAGGCGGAGGAATCTGATATCCAGATCGTACAGAGCCCGGTGGGAATGCCGGGACGTGCGCTTCGAAATGAATTTATCCAGCATCTGGAGGCAGGAAGAGAGCCGATCCGTAAATGCTACAATTGTCTGGAAAAATGTGACCCGCGCAAAGTCCCGTACTGCATTACAAAAGCACTGATCGAGGCAGTGAAAGGAAACCTTGATAAGGGACTAATCTTCTGTGGAGCGAATGTCGGAAAAATCCATGAGATGACGACCGTTCATGAACTGATGCAGGAACTGGCATATTAAAAAAAGAAGTTAAACAGTGTAAAAAACAGGCAGCATTTGATCTTGTACAATAACCAGTCATAAAAGACGGGGGACAAGATCAGTGCTGCCTGTTGATTTATCGTTCCATCATGCTGATGGACTCAATTCCGACACTTCCGCCGCGAACAACTTCGATGTATTTGAATTCTTCTTTGATCAGTTTGACAACGGCATCGTTTTTGGTTGCAGTCTGGACAAACTCAAGAAGAAGGCTGTCCTTGCCATAATCGATGACTCTTGCCTTGAAGGTCTCTGCGATCTGGAAAAGTTCCACCTTGTCTGCTGCAGAGCATTTCTTGACTTTGATGTAAAGAATCTCTTTCATGCGGACGAAGATATCTGTAAAGTCAATGACTTTGATGACTTCGACCATGCGGTTTAACTGCTTTTTGATCTGTTCAAATGTTTCGTCGTCGCTGACAGTTGCGATCGTCATTCTGGAGATTGTAGGATCCTCAGTGGTTCCAACGGTAAGACTGTCCAGGTTATAGGACTTTCCGGAAAAAAGCCCGGAGATCTTGGAGAGTACACCTACCTGGTTTTCTACATAGAGAGAGATCCATCTTGTTTTCATTCCTTTATCCATATCCTGATACCTCCTAACAATCCATGATCATATCTGCAAGTGTTCCGCCTGGTTTGATCATAGGATAGACCATTTCTTCCGGATCGATCAGAAACTCGATGATCGTAGGTCTTTTCTTATTTTTCTTTGCTTCTTCAAAAGCAGCGGCGATTTCTTCACGCTTGGAAACACGAATGCCTTTGGCACCGTAACTTTCGGCGAGTTTGACGAAGTCCGGTGTGTATTCCGGATATTCTTCACCGTCAGTACGGCGAGAGAGGGCACCGGCTCTTAAGTTGGTCATTGCGTAACGTTTGCCGTAGAATAATTTCTGCCACTGGCGTACCATTCCAAGGTAAGTGTTGTTGAAGATACAGCAGATGATCGGTAATTCTTCCAGAACTGCAGTTGCGAGTTCCTGAATGTTCATCTGTACACCGCCGTCACCGGAGATGGAGATGACAGGAGTATCCGGATTTCCGATCTGTGCACCGATCGCGCCAGGAAGGCCATAGCCCATGGTGCCGAGACCGCCGGACATGATGAGCTGACGTTTCTCAGTGATATCGACAAACTGAGAAGTAAGCATCTGGTGCTGTCCAACGTCGGTGACGATGATCGCGTCATCAAACTGTTCGTTGATCGCTGCAAAAATATCAAGAGGTCCCATAAGCGGGCGGTTTTTCATGGTAAGTGGATGTTCGTTCTTCCATCCTTCGATTTCGGAAAGCCATTTTTTGGTACCGCAGTCGGTAACGTATTCAGCCATTTTTGTGATCGCTTCTTTGGCATCGGCAACGATCGGAACATCTACGTGGATGTTTCTGGAAATAGATGCAGTATCAATATCAATGTGAACGATCTGTGCGTTCGGTGCAAACTCGTGGAGCTTGCCGGTGATACGGTCGTTGAAACGGGTTCCGATGGAGAACAGGAGATCACAGTTGCTGACTGCCATGTTTGCAGCATAGGAACCATGCATTCCAAGGTTTCCGATGAATAACGGGTGCTTTGTGGAGATCGCGCCACGTCCCATGACAGTTGTAACGACTGGAACCTGTGTTTTCTCAACTACAGTGGTAAAAATCTCGTTTGCATGAGCGATATTTACACCGCCGCCTGCGAGGAACAGAGGCTTCTTGGCTTTCTGAAGCATCTTGAGGGCTTTTTTGAGCTGGCCCATGTGAACGCTGGTGTTTGGTTTGTAGCCGCGGATATTTACACTCTTAGGATATTCTGCGCTTCCAAGTTCTGCCATGACGTCCTTAGGAAGGTCGATAAGAACAGGTCCCGGACGGCCGGTTCTTGCGATATAAAAAGCTTCTTTGATGATGCGGCCGAGATCCTCACGGTTGCGGACGGTCACGCCGTATTTGGTGATGCTGCGGGTGATCCCTACGATGTCAACTTCCTGGAAAGCGTCGTTTCCGATCAGATGTCTGGCAACCTGGCCGGTAAAACATACGAGAGGAACGCTGTCATAGTTGGCAGTTGCAAGTCCGGTGACAAGGTTGGTAGCACCAGGACCGCTGGTTACAAGACATACGCCGACTTTGCCGGTAGTTCTTGCATAGGCATCTGCTTCATGGACAAGTGCCTGTTCATGGCGCGGAAGGATAATGTCGATCCCGTTCTGTCTGTATAATTCGTCACTGATATCGATGGTGCATGCACCAGGATATCCGAATAAAGTTTCAACACCTTCTTCTTTTAAGGCTTTTACTAAAAGCTTGTTTCCTGAAATCTGTTTCAAATAAAACCCCTCCTTTGATAAAAAAGATTCTGATACCATAAAAAAAGTCCCAAGCATATAATATATGCTCAGGACGGATAAATCCGTGGTACCACCTGATTTCAGAGAATACTCTCCCTCTGTCAGTACATGATCATACTGCTTTCCTGTAACGTGGAAACTACGTTGAAGCCTACTGTATGATCCAGATAAGATCATGGTTCAGTTCACTGCTCGGGGACTACTTCCATAATTCTGTCACGAAGGTTCACACCAGCCACCTTCTCTCTGGGCATACTGAAATCATGTACTGCTTCCCGTCACTGCATTTAAAGATATTTGAAAATTTATGATAATTATACGGGAAGCAACAGAATTTGTCAACGAATAACTTGGATTTTGGGTTCTTTTTTGGTAGAATAGGGGGAGTTAAAAAGAAAGAAGAAATTTTATGCAGGAAGAATTACAGACAATGCTGAAGGACTGCCATCTCTGTCCGAGAAACTGCGGCGTGGATCGCCTGGCGGGCCAGAAGGGATTCTGCGGCGTGGATGCAGGGATCATGGTAGCACGGGCCGCCCTTCATATGTGGGAAGAACCGTGTATTTCAGGAAAAGAAGGCTCCGGGACGGTGTTTTTTTCCGGCTGTTCCCTGGGATGTGCGTTCTGCCAGAACCGGACGATTTCCAAAGGGCAGAGCGGTAAGGTGATCACAGTGGAGTACCTTGCAGAACTTTTTCAGGATCTGCAGGCACAGAAGGCAAACAATATCAATCTGGTGACGGCGGGACATTTTCTGCCGCAGGTGCGGGAAGCACTGATCCTTGCGAAAGAGCAGGTGCTTACGATCCCGGTGGTGTACAACAGCAGTGGATATGAAAAAGCCGAGATGCTGCGGTATCTGGAGGGGCTGGTCGATATTTATCTTCCGGATCTTAAATATCTGGAGGCTGACCTTGCGGGGAAATATTCACATGCAAAGGATTATCCGGAAGTTGCTATGAAAGCACTGGAAGAAATGGTTCGTCAGGTCGGAATGCCGGAGTTTGACGAGCGGGGAATGATGAAAAAAGGTGTGATCGTGCGTCATCTGCTTTTGCCGGGACATGTACGGAATTCCAAAAAGGTACTGGAATATTTATATGGGACTTATGGTGACCAGATCTATATCAGCCTGATGAGCCAGTACACGCCGATGCCGGCGATGAAAGACGATCCGCAGTTATCCAGAAAAGTTACGGACAGAGAGTATGACCGTCTGCTCGACCATGCGATCTCTCTTGGAGTGACGAATTGTTTTATCCAGGAGGGTGAGACGGCAAAAGAAAGTTTTATACCGGAATTCAACGGAGAAGGAGTATAAATGACATCAGAAAAGAAATTCAAAAACAATAAGAAAAATTACAAGGCAAAGCCTGCCGGAAAACAGAAACAGTGGACAGGTAAGAAAGAATCTGTAAAATACACAGAAAAGAAAAAAACGGATTTTAAGAAAAATACTGCTCCAAAGGGAGAACAGAAGAAAGCTGCACCAAAGAAAACAGAAGCAAAGAAGCCGGCCACGAAATCACTCTGTCCAGTGCATGGCAAATGCGGTGGATGTCAGCTACTTGACATGCCGTATGAGCAGCAGTTAAAGAGAAAACAGACAGAGGTTGCGAAACTTCTGAAGCCATACTGTCAGGTGGAGAAGATTATAGGAATGGATGATCCGTTCCATTACAGAAACAAAGTTCATGCCGTTTTCGGTCATAAGAAAGACGGTACCGTGATCTCAGGAATCTATCAGGAGGGAACGCATTTTATTGTGCCGGTTGATGAATGTCTGATCGAGGATCAGAGAGCAGATGCGATCATCCGTGATATCCGCGGGCTGCTGAAATCTTTCAAGATCAAAACTTATAATGAAGACACGGGATACGGTCTGTTTCGTCATGTGCTGATCCGTACCGGCTATCACAGCGGACAGATCATGGTAGTTCTGGTACTCGGTTCTCCGATCCTGCCGTCCAAGAACAACTTCGTCAAGGCACTCCGCAAGCTTCATCCGGAGATCACAACGATCGTTCTAAACGTAAACGGACAGAAGACAAGCATGGTCCTTGGCGAGAAAGAAACTGTTCTTTATGGAAAGGGATATATCGAAGATGAACTCTGCGGAAAGACTTTCCGTATTTCCTCCAAGTCCTTCTATCAGGTCAACCCGGTCCAGACAGAGAAACTGTACGGCAAGGCAATCGAACTGGCAGGACTTACCGGTAAAGAACGTGTGATCGATGCATACTGCGGAATCGGAACCATCGGTCTGATCGCCAGCGACAAGGCAAAAGAAGTCATCAGTGTGGAGCTGAACTTCGATGCCGTGCGTGACGCGATCGCAAATGCAAAACGCAATGGAATCAAAAATGTCCGTTTCTACAACAACGACGCCGGTGTTTTCATGCGCCAGATGGCAGATGCCGGAGAAAGTGCAGATGTTGTCTTCATGGACCCGCCGAGAAGCGGAAGCGACGAGAAGTTCCTCTCTTCCGTGATCACCCTGCACCCAAAGAAGATCGTCTACGTCTCCTGCGACCCGACAACCCTCGCACGAGACCTCAAATACCTCACCAAACACGGCTACAAAGCCCGCCGCGCCATCCCAGTAGACATGTTCCCAGCGACCGAGCATTGCGAGAATTGTGCGTTGCTTGAGAGAAAATAAAAAGTTTTAACGCCAAGTTTCACTAGAATATTGAATATAACTGTGCAGGATTAAAAAGTGGCATAGAAAGCATTGAAAATCTACTATTTTTTAGGATTTTCAATGCTTTTTCTATGTAGCAATGGTTGAAAAGAGTAAATTTTAAGTTCCGCTAAGTTTTTTAGACTTTTTTGTAGCAAATTATCCTGATTGAAAAAGAGTTAATCGCTGAGGTCTTTATAGAGAGAAATAGCTTTATGAGCTTAACAAGGATAATGAGAAAGTGTTACCACTGGTGACACAATTGAGTTTGGTTGTGAAAGCAATATTAGTATCATGATTTTGACCGCCCATAGATTGGACTAAATATGCCAAAGGATAGTTTGATGGATGGCTTAAAAAATTTATGGATGACTGTATCATTACAAAAGTTATTTATACAGAAGATCTATAGGTAAGGTAGCTCTTACAGTAACCAAAAAGAAGCGATTGAATAATCTCCGCTGAAATTGGATTTTAGGAGAAATATTCATTTATTTAGACGACTAGCTTAACAGAAAAAGACCCGGAAAATCCGGGTCAGGGTTTTTAGTCTTCTAATAAAATTTTAAGTTTGTCAAGCTTTTCCTTAGAGATAAAAGCTCTTGCTGTATAATATTTAGTGTAATCATTATGACTTTTTACGTCGCCAACACCACAATAAGAGTATGCCTCTGACTGGGCAATGTTAAATACTCCTACTTCTTCTAAGTACTTTACGGCAACGTCAATTTCATTATTTGTATAATTTTCAAATCCGGTTATTGAATCATCAGGAAGGTTGCCGAGATGGTTAGCTGCATAGTTGACTACATTCATTACAAGTTCCTTGTTCATTTTAATGTCCTTTCTTTAAGACTTGGTTAATGTCTGCTTCTCCCGTATTTTTACGGTTTCATCTTCTGTAGTCAAGTTTATGTTACAATAAATTTTATGTTTTGGCAAGATTTAAAAATTTTGTCTGTCTATAAGTTCCTGTTGTTGTTGAGGTAATAGTGGTACTAACCAGAAAACAACCCCTTCTATTCTATGTACAAATTCGTCAGAAAGGATTGCTTCGCAAGCCATTTTTAGAGCACGCTCATTAACTTTTTCTTGAGGATGAGCTAATAAATTTCTGTAGCATTTGATTTGCTTCCAGGTATCATAATAACCGATGAGGCGCTTTACTTTCGGGTGCACATAATTTCCGAAATAATTAATAGCATTTGGATCATAATTTTCAAATAAGCCTTTAAAGAGATTGATTTCTTTAGTGTTATACTCAGTTTGTAGCCAGTTTTTTAAATCATTATCTGTTTTTATATAGTCAGGAATTTTGAAGTAATCCGATACTTGTAAAGTATCCATAGAGAAAAGTTGAAGCTGATTTTTTATTTTAGTGCAATCTGAGGATATAGATAAAAATATAACTTTATTTATATTATTTTCAGAAAAATGCGCTAGTAAAATATGCTTAAATTTACCTTCAATATAAGCGGATGTAGCGGAAAGAATTATATGAGCTAATCCATGCTTTTCCAACTGATTCAGAGAATCGTATTTAGAGAATATATCACGAATTTGATACAAATCACATAAAAGAATTCTCAGAAATTCAATTGTTGGCGCACCCCATAGAGAATAATTTGTAGTAAGAGGATCCTTTTGAAAGCCAAACCAAGCTTTCTTTTTCTTTTCTTCGATGGACATTGTAGACCAGTAATTTTCAGATTCCTCTAAGGTTTGAAATACCGGATACCTCATAGACACCTCCGTTATATTTATTTAGATACTATTTTCTGGTACATTTTCATGAGTTCTGCTACGCATGCGGATTCAGATCTGAAAGCTGGTGAGCTTTTGGTAAATCCGTAAGCTTCAAGGACAGCTATGTTATTGTAATTATGAGCAATTCTCAAATCGGCAGGCATAATGTTATCATCATACAAATCGGATAAACAGCTATCTGGATAAGTAGCACGGGCATTTAAAATTCCCTGAGCAGTCTCTTCTATTTTCCTTTTTTGCTCTGGAGTAGGAGTAGGCCACGGAAAGTTGTTGTAGACGATATCTTTTGAATACCTGAAGTCACTTTTCAGTCTACCGCATACAGCTCTCATCCAGCACATGTGAACATTTGAATTTAAAACTCCAAAATGATACAGAGAAGCTTCTGGAATTGTCTGAACTTGATTTGTAGGTATTACATTTCCGTCAAGATAATCCATAGGAATATATCGACGTCTTTCGGACGAAACCATAGGTAGTGCTATATATTTATCAGGATTATTTGTATCTCTGAAAGTGGCAGGTGTATCAGCTAATTTTTGCGTTCCTTTATCTTTCATGTTTAAGCGATTTTGACGGCATTGCTCTACTCGCTTATATATTTGCGGATATTTCTTTATTTCAGCTGGTGATGCTCCCACAAGCCAAAGTACATATCGTTCTTCGCCGTGAAGTAATTCACGGCCTCCAATTAGTCTTTTTACGTACTGCATACAATTTTTAAATTTTGGAAGATCTTCTTTTTCAATTTTTAAAGCATCACCATCAAGTGGTACATTTCCATTTTTCATTTTTGGAACGTCACATATAGGACTGGAATGATTTTCAAGAAAAATATTCGGACCATCCATAAGGTAACCATTGATATTATCTACAAGGAAGTAATTTATTCCGTCATATAGCTTTTTCTGTTCTTTTACGAGAGAATCTTTTACACTAAAACCGACAATAACGCAATGTACGTGAGCTTTAAGGGAGGCTTCACTATCCCAGCGAAAAGTTTTATGTGCAAAATCAATACATATATTGTAATTCTGCATTAATTCTTTCCATAAGGCTGTAACTTGTTCCCCTTGAGTGATTGAATTAGTTGAAACTAGTGCGCATTTAATATGTGTGTTCTGGATATAGTCAGCAGCCTTTTTATACCAGCATGCAACATAATCTATGTCTTTGTATGTAAAAAATTTAGCCACATCTTTTGTTTGCTCAGGTGATCTATAGCGTCGTCCAACAAAAGGTGGATTTCCTAAAATATACGAGAGCCTTGTTTTATCTATAATGTTATTCCAATCTATTCTCAGAGAGTTTGCCTCGACTATATAAGCATTTGTTTTTAATGGAAGAAAATTTAAATTCATATGTACGATACCTTCAGTTTCTTCCATCATCTGCGATTCTGCGATCCATAAGGCTGCTTTTGCAACGGTAACGGCAAAATCATTAATCTCGATTCCGTAAAACTGACTAATAGAAACTTGGATAGGAGAATAGTTAGAAAAACCTAAGGATACCTGATTACCCTGAAGCTCTTTTAAAATCTGATTTTCAAGTTTCCTTAAGCAAATATAGCTTTCAGTAAGAAAGTTTCCGGATCCAGCAGCGGGATCAAGAAATACAAGTGATGATAATTTTTTCTGAAAAGTTTGAAGCTTTTGCTTTTTCAGTCGATCCGTTGCGAGTGATAAAATACTGTCAAGTTCAGCTTTTAATTCGTCCAGAAATAAAGGATCTATAACTTTATGTATATTTTCTATGCTGGTGTAATGCATTCCACCTTTTCGTCGAGTATCAGGATTTAAGGTACTTTCAAACACAGCGCCAAAAATAGTAGGAGATATCTTTGACCAATCAAAATTTTCAGAAGCATTTATTAATAAAAGATTTCTAATTTCGTCTGTAAAGGGTGGAATTTCAATATCTTCGTTTTCGAAAAGACCACCGTTTACATATGGAAATTCTGCAAGTATCGGGTTATCATCTTTTAAGTAAGGGTCTCGATCTTCTGGTTTCTGATCAAGAATTTTAAATAATTCTATAACAGCCTTCCGGGTCTCTCTTGCACTAAAATTCATCAAATAATCGTGAAACTGTCCATGTCTTTTAAAAACTCCAGCGTCTTCAGCGTAAAGGCAGAAAACAAATCTAACACATAAGACATTAAGGCTTTTCATCGAGTGTGCGTTTTCAGGATTTTTGTATTGTTTTGCAAGGGCGTTGTATAAGAGTCCTACAATATCGCCTGCGGCTATAGAAAGATCCATTTCTTTTTTTAAGACTATATTTTCCTTGTAGGCTAAAATCTGAAGTAAATAGTATTCTTTTTCAAGATTTTCTAGTTTTACAACAATAGGATCTCCGCCAGGCTTTTCCATATTGTAAATATGGAATTCTTTAAAATTGCAAGTAATTACCCAGCGTGGATGTTTTGATACAGGTAATTCGATAATATACCTTTTTGCCTGTTGGTATGGTGTAAGGACAGATCCGTCAGACTGCTTATTAGCCTTCCACAGATTAACGTCGCGTCCCTTTTGCTCTATTAAAATTTTTGCTTCTGGAATGTAGGCGTCTATAAAGTTTGTATGTTCCAGTTTGACCTTTTCTTCAAATTCAATATGTTGCTCAGGTTTTTCCATTCCGAAAACGTCGCGTAATAAAGAAAGCCAGAATTTCTGACTTTCACCTTTTTCGTATCCTTTATCTTTCCAATATACGGCGAATTCCTTTGCTGCTTTTCTTTGGATATTTTTCACATAAAAACCCCCTTTTATACTACTATATCATAGATCATCGGAAAAAGTCGAATAAAATTGATTACCTTATAATATCCCTAAAATTCTATTAATTAAAATTTCAAACATAATGTAATGACAAAATGTTGACATAAAACGAACTTTTGAGTATATTATACTTATAAGGAGGTGCTTTATATGGCAACAACAAATTTAAATATTCGAACAGATAAAGCAATCAAAGATCAGGCAGAAGCAATTTTTAATGAACTCGGGCTGAATATGACAACAGCTATAAATATGTTCTTGAGAACAACTATCCGTGAGAATGGCATTCCGTTTGACTTAAAATTGGATACACCGAATGAAATAACGGCTTCTGCTATTGAAGAAGGAAGAAGGCTTATGGCTAATTCTTCTGCTCCGCGCTATTCCAGTATGGATGAGCTTAAGGCGGCATTGGAAGTATGAAGTATGAGGTACAGTTTACCAATCAGTTTAAGAAAGATGTAAAGCTTGCAAAAAAGCAAAATAAAAATCTTGATAAACTGTTTGAAGTCATTGATATTCTTGCAAATGGCGGCACATTGGATGCCAGATATAGAGATCACGATCTCACAGGTAATTATAAAGGTACGCGTGAGTGCCATATTGAGCCAGACTGGCTTCTTATTTATGAAATTCGGAACAATATATTGGTTCTGATGCTTTATCGACTCGGCACACACTCAGAACTGTTCAAAAAATAAATTATGAAACAAAAACATCCATATAGAAATGGAAATTGATGGAATATAAACAGTACAGGAGATTCTGAGATTGAATGCCGGATGGAATCGGAAATTTAGCATTGCTTTGAGTGCAAGGATTACGAATGCTCGGCTGGCAGTCATATTTTCTATGTTAAAGGATATATTAACGAATATCCTGCTGGAGTGTACAATTTTGAAAAAATTAATGTGATGGAGGATTAATGCATGAGCAATAATAGGATTCCTGAAAATCATGAATCTAGTAATCTTTATTATTTGGAGCAGAAAAAACGTGAAGCAGTTCAAATTAATTTCGACAATAAAAAGTATTTTCAAAACCTTCATATTGTTGAATTACAGCCATACACACCAGATAAGTATTATGATACGCAAAAAGATTGGAGTGAAATGGAAGCGTTTAAAGAGCAAAAGAAAAAGTATACCAACCAGAATGCAGGGATTTCGTTTACTTTAAGAGTAAAATCATTTTTCAATAATGTGGCAAAAACTGAATTGGAAATAAAGAAAAAACAGGCTGATGTTATGTACGAAGCAGATAAAAAAATCGCATTAGAGTACTACAATAAAAGAGCCGCGCGGTTTTATGAGAAACGCAAACAGCAGCATGATGATATAAATAAACTTCATGAAATGATGCAGTACGGTAATGTAGAGCAGGTTATTGCATATTTTACATTTGTTCTTCAGCAGGATAATTACTCTACAGATGTTGATAATCAGTTTCATGTTGATATAGCTGACATGCGGTATGAACCAAAAAGTAAAAAGCTTTGTTTTGCATATCGGATCCCAAATAAGGAAGAAATTTTGACTTTTTCCTCTTTTTTATATGATCCAGAATCCGATTCTATTCAGCCAAAACCAATTGATGCAAAACATCAGTTGATTCAGAGAAAGCATATTATGCATCGTGTTTTGCTAAGGTCATTGATAATGGTGTACGAATCTGATAAATATAGTCTTGTAGATGATGTTGAAATCATTGGCTTTTTTAAATATTATGATCCGTCATATGGAACAAATAGACGTAAAGATGTCATAAACTTTCATATGAGTAGAGACGAGTATGTGCAAACGGATTTTGAAAAAGTGAATGTGGAGGCATTATTTTCTGCCAGATTAAAAATAAAAGAGTCTGCTGGGATTTATGTGAAAAAGGAAGAAGAGATTTTTGATATATACACAGTTAAAGGGAAAGTTAATTCTAACGCTAAGATTAGAAAACGACAAAAATGACTATTGGAAGAAAGTTTGTTAATGAGTTGTTTTCCAAAATTGACATAGCTTGTCGGGATGATAGGATGCGAACTTGTTATATGCAGGCATATAGGGCATATGTTAATTTCAAGGGGATTTCTAATGCAGATATTCGTAAAATATTTGCATTAGGAGAAAAAGAAAAGTCAAAAGCTTCAAGAATTATTGCAAATGCAATAGAATATGGTTATATTAAAGTAATGAATCCGGATACTGCACCAAGATATAAAAAGTATATTCCATATTGGGCATAATTTAAGTTTCGCTAAGTTTCACTCATGCAGGTGGATGAGAAAAATTTAATAAAAAAATATGGAAAAAGCACTGAAAACTGTTGGATTATTGGTTTTGTAGTGCTTTTTCTTTTGCTAAAGAGGAAAAATGAAGAGAATTTAAGTTTCGCTAAGGTTCACTAATTTTTCAAGACAAAAGGTCATTCGTTGATAAGGCTACATTCGTACTGAGAAAAGCGAAGCAAGCTTATGTATTGAGAAAGTGTCAACACTGTTGACACAATTGAGTTTGAGCATGAAAGAAATCAGCAGAAAAGCCACAGGAAGTAAAAATAGATTTATCGAACAGGCATAAGTAAATCATATTGGACAATAAGGCTATCAAATCTGGTCGAAATTTGGTATACTGTATGAAAATAAAACAGGCAGAAACAGAGCTGCCTGAGGATGAAACAGCTATAAAGGCAGGAAAGAAAATCCAACGTCTGATAAAACAGAAGGGGCACAAACTATGATCACACTAAACGATTACCTATATTCAGGAGATACGCTCCTGCGGATCCTTCATAATTATTCGGGGGATCTCCGTAAGGATGCGAGGAAGAATAAAAATGAGATCGATCTGGCGCATTGTAATTTTTTGCTGCAGATCACGGAGCTTCTGGAGCACAATGATTTCCTTACTGCGCAGTCACAGAAGATCCGGGAATTTTATAAGTATATGGCGAGGGAATATCCGTTTTTGGCGTTTACGTTCAAGGGCAGGATCAAGTCTCTGATCCGTGCGGAGGAGAAGTTCAACGGTTATATTGTAGAATATATTTATGATTATCATATGGAACATGGAACTTATCCGTCGGTTTCCGAGATCAAAAACCGTCTGACCTGTTTTCGAGATCTGATCGCTTACCGTATTGTGATCTCTATGCCGAGGTGTCATCTGAAGAGTGAACAGGACAGGGAAAAAGTAGAAGAGAAGTATCTCTATGAAATTGCAAATGCACTTCCGGCCTTTCTGGAAGAACGTGGATTTACGGTAGAATCAGCGCGAGGGATCATGGAAAGTCCGTCAGAACTTCTGAACGATGAGGTCCGTCCATATTATCGCGATTATGTTGCGGGAAAAACACCGCAGGATTATCGTTCGCTACATATTACGTTGTATGATAACAGCTCCAGATGCTTTATGGAAGTTCAGCTCCGAACGAAGTCTATGGACGATGTGGCTGAGATCGGGCCGGCGAACCATCTTGGTTATGAGAAGGGACAGGATGAGGCGAGAGCCAGGAGAGATGCAATCCCGGAGGGAGAGTGCATTTATTTTGATGAGGCGTATGAAAGAGGAATGCGCCTTCAGAAACTGGAACTTTCGAAGCTTGATGTCAATATGTTTGCAGCAGTGAACAACAGCCTGATCAATGACGGATGCGGTCTGTACAGAGGAAGACTGATTCTTCCGTACGAGCACCTGTCACGGTTCCAGAACGATCTGATCGATTAAAAAAAACAGCAGACGTGCTGCTGATAACTCTCGAATTGCAATACAATAAGAAAAGCCCGTTTCCGGCAGGATCAAATATGATTGCCGGAGCGGGCTTTATTGCATGGTATAATCGGAGAAACACTGACAGAGCGTCTGCCGATTTGAGCATTATGATAATCAGGATTCTTTATTTTCGTCAGATTCCTCTGCATCCTCAACGGTTGGTTCCGGAAGATAAACGTGAACCCGTTCGATACGGTTCTTGTCAAGCTTGTCGACAACCAGTCTGACATTGTCAGCGGTGACAACTTCATCGCCATCCTCCGGGAGCCGGTCGAGATGTTCGATGATCAGACCGCCGAGAGAATCATAATCCTCGGAAGTAAATTCCGTGTGAAGATGATCGTTGACATCGTCAAGGCTCATGGAGCCCTCAACAATATATTCCTGATCGGAAATTTTCTTGATGAGTTCGTCTTCGTTCTCGTCGTATTCGTCGTGGATCTCACCGACGATCTCCTCAAGGATATCCTCGAGGGTGATAAGACCGGTCATCTCGCCGTATTCGTCAAGAACGATAGCGATATTAAAAGTAGATTCCCTCATTTCCACGAGAAGATCAGAGATATCCTTGTATTCATAGGTAAAATGCGGCTTACGGAGAAAGTTCCTGATATCAAAAGGATCATCCTGATTATAAAGAAGAAGGTCCTTCATATTGATGATACCAACGATATTGTCCTGTGTGTCCTCATAGACTGGAAGACGGGTAAATCTGTCTGTACGGAAAATATCGATCAGTTCTTCGTAAGTATTGTTTACGTTGGCAAAAGTTACATTGACACGGGGAACCATGATGTCCTTGGCATCTGCATCTCCGAGATCGAAAACGTTGTAGATCATTTTTTTTTCGTCGGATTCAATGACACCATCCTCGTGGCTGACATCCACGATGGTACGGAGCTCTTCCTCGGTCATGGCTTTGTTGACAGCATCCGGATCTACATGCAGGATGTACAGGAAAAATCTGGATATCAGATTGATCACAAAGATCACGGGTGTCATGAGAGTCATCAGAAAATGAATGACAGTGATATAACGCAGGGTAAGCTTTTCGGAATTAAGTGTTGCATAGTTTTTTGGTGTGATCTCTCCGAATACCAGGATCGCAACTGTCAGTGCCAGCGTTGCAATGCTGACCATGTAGCCTCCCAGGTGATATGCAAGTGTAGTTGCAAGCGATGATGCATATACGTTTACGATGTTGTTACCAATCAGGATCGCGCTGAGCATCTTGGGGGTCTTGTTCTCCAGAATGTCCAGGGCAAGAGCTGCTCGTTTGTTGCCGTCATCTGACAGGGTACGAAGCCGGATCCTGTTTACAGACATCAATGCTGTCTCAATAGAAGAGAAGAAAGCAGAGAGCGCCAGCAAAACAGCAAGTACGATAAATTGGTAAGTGTCACGTATGTCCACTTTAAATGTTCACTCCTTTGGTGTTTTGATAGAATAAATACCTTAATGGTAAAAATATGCATATATTATATACTGTTTTCATAGCTTTGGCAAGTTTTTATAAAAGAGCAAGAACGCAAAAAACTGCCCAGCCTGTCAGAGGTGGGCAGTTATAAGGCATAGATTATGCAAGTTCTTTGCCGGTCAGCATCTTGTATGCCTGGAGATATTTGGCGATAGTCTTGTCAACGATCTCCTGCGGAAGTGTCCAGTCATTTCCCGGATGGGAGGTCAGCCAGTCACGTGCGAACTGTTTGTCGAAGGATGGCTGTCCATGTCCTGGTTCATAGCCTTCTAATGGCCAGAAACGGGAGCTGTCAGGAGTGAGCATCTCATCACCGATCACCATGTTTCCGTCCTCGTCGAGACCGAATTCGAATTTGGTATCTGCGATGATGATTCCCTTGCTCAGTGCATATTCTGCACATTTTTTATATAATGCGATGGTATTGTCACGAAGTTTTTCTGCAAGCTCGCGTCCTCTGCCCGGGAAGTATTTCTCCAGGTGGTCAATGCTCTGCTCGAAGGAGATGTTCTCGTCGTGGTCACCGATCTCAGCCTTGGTGGATGGTGTGTAGATCGGTTCAGGCAGCTTGTCGGATTCCTTTAAACCTTCCGGAAGTTTGATACCACAGACAGTGCCGTTTTCTTTGTAGCTTGCCCAGCCGCTTCCGGTGATATAGCCACGGACGATACACTCGATCGGGAGCATGTTGAGCTTACGGCACATCATGGATTTGCCTTCGTATTTCTCCTGCTGGAAAAATTCCGGCATATCCTTTACATCGACAGAAATCATATGGTTGGGCAGAATATCCTCTGTCAGATCGAACCAGAATTTGGACATCTGTGTCAGTACAGTGCCTTTTTTGGTGACTTCATTGTTCAGGATCACATCGAAACAACTGATACGGTCGGTGGCAACCATGATCAGGCTGTCGCCATTGTCATAAATCTCACGTACTTTACCTTCTTTGATTGGTTTTAATTCCTGCATCTTCTCATACCTCGTCATTTGGTTTTTTGATTGGAAATTTTACAGTAGTAAAGTATCACTTTTTATGCCGGACTGTCAAGAGAGATTTTGACAAGCATGTGATTAAATGCAAAAAATATATATTAATGTGAAAATTTGCACAGAACTATGGTTGTTTTAGGACAATTCTGTTATAATATAACTAAACGAATTGCGCAGCTTGCTGCGGAACAATCCGTATATAGAAGACAAAAGGCAGGTGAGCAGAATGGCAGGCAGAAAGAAGGATCCGCTGCACAAGAGCTTTAGTTATGCTTTTGAAGGGATTTTTACTTGCATCAGAAATGAAAGAAATATGAAGATACATATTGCAGTCGCGGCTCTTGTCGTGATCGCCGGATGGATCCTGGGACTTTCGATCACAGAATGGTGCATCTGTCTTGGGCTGTTCGGGCTTGTGATGGCACTGGAACTGGTCAACACAGCAGTTGAGGCTGTGGTAGATCTCGTGACCACCGAGCGTCATCCGCTTGCAAAGATCGCCAAGGATACGGCAGCAGGAGCAGTCCTGATCGCAGCGATCATGGCAGCGATCGTCGGACTTCTGATCTTTGTACCGAAAGGGCTTTTGTTTCTGAAGCAGCTTTAAAAATGATAAGATTTTATGAAAGGAGATATATATTATGGAATTAGGAGACGGACTTAAAAAACTTTTACTCGCAGGCGTAGGTACTGTTGCAGTGACAGCAGAGAAATCCAAGGAGATCCTGGACGAGCTGGTTAAGAAAGGTGAACTTACCGTAGAGCAGGGCAAGGTTCTGAATCAGGAACTGAAACACAACATCAAAGAAACAATCAAGACCAAGACAACACCTGCACCGAAAGCACCGAAGGAAGACATCAAGGATACCCTTGCCAAACTTTCACCGGAGCAGCTTGCAGAACTCAAAGAGCAGATCCTCAAGATGGAAGCACCAAAGGCAGAGGAAGCACCAAAAACCGAAGAAGCTCCAAAGGAAGAAGCTCCTGCAGCAGCTGAAGAGCCGGCACAGGAAACAACGGAAGAATAAACAACAGAAACGGAGCAGCAAATGAGCAGACCAGACAATGAAGCAGAGCAGAAAGACGGCTACGGAGAGCGCCTCAAAGAAATCACCGCTGTTCTGAAGAAACATTCTATCACGCGAGGTGTCTCTCCGGAGAAACTTCGTCTTATACTGGAAGATCTGGGCCCAACTTATATCAAGTTGGGTCAGCTTATGTCACTTCGTTCAGACATCCTTCCCAAGCGTTACTGCGATGAGCTGATGAAACTGTGTTCCGATGTACCGCCGATGCCTTTTTCGGAGGTGATCGAGGTTTTGGAAGAGTCGATGGGATGTCCCTGGCAGGCAGAGTTCAAAGAGATCCAGGAGCGACCACTCGGTTCCGCCTCCATTGCACAGGTTCACCGGGCAACGCTCAAAACAGGCGAGGAAGTTGTCGTCAAAGTACAGCGCAAGGGAATCTACGAGACGATGGCAAGGGACATTGGCCTGATGCACAAGGCAGTGCGGCTGATGCCGCCGGTCAGCATCAAGGGTGCCGTTGACCTGAACATGGTCTTAAGCGAACTGTGGACAGTGACACAGGAGGAGATGAACTTCCTGACAGAAGCCGCCAACATTTCCGAGTTTGCCAAAAAGAACAAGGGCGTTGCCTTTGTAAAAACGCCGATCCTGTATCGGGAATATACAACGACGCATGTACTGGTCATGGAATATATTGACGGGATCGCGATCAACGATAAAGAAAAACTTCTGCAGAACGGCTATGACCTGAATGAAATCGGAAGCAAATTTGTGGACAACTTCATCAAGCAGGTGATCGAGGATGGCTTTTTCCATGCGGATCCTCATCCTGGCAATGTGCGGATCCGGGGCGGCAAGATCGTCTGGATCGATATGGGAATGATGGGAAGGCTCACGGAGAGAGACAGAGAACTGATCAGCCAGGCTGTGGAAGGCGTGGCACTGAATGATATCGGAAAGATCCAGAATGCAGTTCTGGCACTTGGAGAATTCAAGGGCAAACCCGACCACAGCAAGCTCTATCAGGATATCCAGGATCTGATGGAGAAATATGGAACTGCAGATATCGGAAATATCGATCTTGCAGAGGTCATGGTAGATCTCATGGAGGTCATGAAGGAAAACAAGATCATGATGCCTCACGGACTTACCATGCTGGCGCGGGGTCTGACTCATGTAGAAGGAGTCCTTGCAGACATCAGTCCGGAGATCAATATGGTCCAGATTGCGGCAGCCCGCATCAAAGAAGAATTTTTTGGCGAGGGAAACTGGAAGAGGGAGCTCAGGGCAAATACCAAAAACATCTATCGGTCCTTCAAGAAATCCATCGAAGTTCCGTCGCTTGCGGCAGATTTTCTGCAGGGCTGTATGAAGGGACAGACGAAGATCAATCTGGATCTCCATGTGGCAGATGATCTTTCCAGACTGCTCCGAAGGCTGGTGCGAAATATCGTTATGGGACTGTGGGTGATGGCACTTCTGATCAGTTCCAGCATTATCTGTACGACAGATATGAAGCCAAAGCTGTGGGGGATCCCGGCGTTGGGAGCACTGGGGTATATCAGTGCGTTTATCATTGTGATGTATGTGTTTTTGAAACACTTTTTTTCAAAAAAATAATACCAGGAGGAATTTTTTTAAATGAGTACAAAAGCAGAACAGGCGATCGCATTTCACGATCAGGGATATAACTGTGCACAGGCAGTTGCATGTTCATTCTGTGAGGAGTTTGGAGTGGACAGAGAAGAGATGTTCAAGATCGCAGAAGGATTTGGTTTCGGAATGGGGATCATGGATATGTGCGGTGCGCTGTCAGGAATGATGATGGTGATTGGACTGCAGAACAGTGTGGGAGATCCGGAGAAAGGCAAGATGACCAAGGGCGATACCTACAAGAAAGCCAAAGCCTACATCAACAAATTTGCAGAGCAGAACGGCTCCTATCTCTGCCGTGACCTCAAAGGCGTAGAGACCGGCAAAATTCTCCGTGCCTGCCCGGACTGCATCCGCGATGCAGTTGCCCTGACAGAAGAATATCTGGCATCACAGAAAGAGAAATAATAATATCAATAACAAACAAAAATCCTGCCACAGCAGAGAGGAATACCTTTCTGGTCCGGCAGGATTTTTTGATATTGCATATTGAGGAAACATCGGCGGTGCATTCATTGATCTTTACGAAAGATCCAGGATCATTCAGCAACTTTGACAAACTGGCTGTTATAAAGATTCTGGTAAAATCCGCCTTTCGCCATCAGTTCTTCGTGAGAGCCCTGTTCGATGATGCTTCCGTCTTTCATGACGAGGATCTCGTCTGCATTTCGGATCGTGGACAGACGGTGTGCAACGATGAAGCTGGTACGACCCTCCATCAGACGATCAAACGCTTCCTGAACCATGAGTTCGGTTCGTGTATCGATGCTTGATGTTGCTTCATCCAGGATCAGCATAGGCGGCAGGCAGAGCATGACACGGGTGATGCACAGAAGCTGCTTCTCACCCTGGCTTAAGCTGTCTTCCTTGAGCATGGTATCAAGTTTGTCCGGGAGACGGCGGATGAATTCCCAGCTGTGGGAACGCTTTGCTGCCTCGATGATCTCTTCGTCAGTGGCATCTGGTTTGCCGATGTTGATATTGTCACGGACAGTACCGTTTTTGATCCAGGTTTCCTGAAGGACCATACCGAAGCTGCTTCGTAAGGAATGGCGGGAGATCTCGTTGATCGGATGTCCGTCGATGGAAATGGTTCCTCCGGTCACATCATAAAATCTCATCAGCAGGTTGATAAAAGTAGTTTTACCGCATCCGGTCGGTCCGACGATCGCGATACGTTTACCAGGCTCTGCATGGAGATTGAAGTCTTCGATAAGCTTCTTGTCCGGAACATAGCGGAAGCTGACATTGTCGATATCGACTTCACCTTTAACATCGGAAATCGTTTCCTCAGGATCTTTGCTTTCCGGTTCTTCTTCCAGAAGTGCGAAGATTCTGGTGGCGCAGGCAAGTGCGTTCTGAAGTTCTGTGATAACGGAACTGATATCATTGAATGGTTTCATGTACTGGTTCGCATAGGAGAGCAGTACAGAAAGTCCGCCGACAGTCAGAACACCGCCAGGAATCATAAAGGCACCGACCAGAGCTACACCTGCGTAGATGACGTTGTTTACGAAACGGGTAGACGGGTTGGTCAGACTGCTGTAGAAGACAGCTTTCTGGCTGCATTCCTTTAATTCCTGGTTGATCTCGGCAAAGCGGGCAGAGGATTTGTCCTCGTAACCAAATGCCTGAACGATCTTCTGGTTTCCAATCATTTCCTCGATGAGAGCAGTCTGACGGCCGCGGGCATCACTCTGTTTCCGGAACATATGGAAAGAACGTGAGGAAATGAATTTTGCCACAAAGAAGCTGAGTGGTGTCAGGACAATGACCATCAGTGTGATCCAGAAGTTCTTGGAGAACATGAAGATCAGAGTACCGATGATCGTCACGATACCGGAAAAAAGCTGTGTAAATCCAAGCAGAAGACCGTCGGAAAGGATATCCGTATCCGCAATGACACGACTGATGATATCTCCTGTACTGTGTCCGTCCAGATAGGAAAGCGGAAGCTTCTGGATGTGACGGATCGCTTTGGCACGGATGTCCTGCACGGTACGGAAAGTCATACGGTTGTTGATGATGTTCATGATCCAGGTAGCAAGACTGGATACAACGACCATGACAAGGATCCTGGAAAGGTAATACCACATCCTCTGGAAGTTTACCTGATGTTCTGCAACGACCTGGTCGATCGCGTCACCAAACAGTACCGGCACGTAGAGCTGAAGGACTACGGAGACTGCAGCAAGGATGATACTGAGAATCAGGAGCAGACGGTATCTTCCGATGAAACGGAGTACCTTCCACAAAGTTTCTGTGCTGTTTGCATTTGACGGCTGTTTGTTTTTTGTACTCATGATAAGGTCACCTCCGCAGCATTGCCGGAAACGGCAGTTTTTGAAGAATCATATTTTGCCCGTTCTTCAGGGAACTGGGAGAAGTAGATCGCTCGGTAGATCTCGCAGGAGCGGATCAGGTCATCATGAATGCCTTTGCCGACAAGCTCACCATCGTTCAGAACGAGGATCAGGTCTGCCTGACGGATGCTGGCAGCTCGCTGAGATACCAGGAAGGTGGTGACATTGCCGCTCAACTGATGCAGGGATTTACGAAGTGCTGCATCTGTCGCAAAGTCAAGTGCACTGGCACTGTCGTCCAGGATCAGGAATTCTGGTTTCTTGACAACGGCACGCGCGATGGTGAGACGCTGTTTCTGTCCTCCGGAAAGGTTGCGACCATTTTGTTCCAGTTTGAAATCAAGCTGACCATCCTTGCCTTCGACGATCTCACGCGCCTGGGCTGTTGTGAGTGCATCCCAGATCTCTGCATCTGTGGCATCGTCGCGTCCCCATTTTATGTTTTCGCGGATCGTTCCTTTAAAGAGGGCTGCACGCTGTGGTACAACACCGATCTTTTCACGGAGATCCTGCTGGCTGTAACTGCGGATATCCTGTCCATCAATACGGACAGTACCCTGTGTCGCATCATAGAAACGTGCAATCAGATTGACAAGTGTGGATTTACCGCTTCCGGTACCGCCGATGATACCAACTGTCTGGCCTTTTTTGACAGAGAAGCTGATATCGGAAAGGCTTGGTTCGCTGGAACCTGCATAGGCAAAAGTAACGTTCTTGAATTCGAGGGCATTTTTGCCGGAAGTCTGAGCAGCGGAAGCTGCCGGGTACTCCATGGAAGTTTTTACTTTGAGGATATCTGCCACACGGCCTGCACAGGCTGCGGATTTGTTGAGGGTGATGATCAGGGAAGCCAGTTTGATAAGCTCGACGATCATCTGTGCCATATAGTTGTAGAGCGCTACGACCTCACCCTGCTGCATGTTTCCAAGGTTTACCTGGAGACCGGCGTTGCTGATCAGGATGACAGTCGCGATGTTGATGAGTACGTAAGTCACCGGATTGAGAAGGGCAGAAAGTCTGCCGACGAATTCATTTAATTTAGTGAGCTGTTCGTTGCTCTCGTCAAATTCCTGTACGGATTCTTTTTCGCGGCAGAATGCACGGATGACGCGTACACCGGTGAGGTTTTCTCTGGTCAGTCTTGTGACGGTATCCAGACGGCTCTGTACCTTGCGGAAAAGCGGGATACTGAGATACATGATCACAAAAACGACCAGAAACAGGAATGGGATCGCAACGGCGAAGACCAGGGCACAGCGGAAGTTGATGGTGAATGCCATGACCATGGAGCCGAGTACGATAAACGGGCTTCGAAGAAGAAGACGAAGTCCCATATTTACACCATTCTGTACCTGGTTGATATCGTCGGTAAGACGGGTAATCAGAGTGTCTGTTCCGAGGGTGTCGAGTTCCGTGTAAGAAAGTTTCTGTACATGGTCATAGACAGCCTGACGGAGTTCTGTGGCAAATCCAACGCTGGCCTTTGCAGCAAAAAACTGGGCTGTGATGCTGACTGTAAGTCCGGCAGCAGCCATCAGGACAAGGATAAAAAACCGTTCGATAATGTAATGACGGTCATTTCCTGCGATACCCACATCGATGATCTGGGCGATGACTACCGGAACAAGCAGGTCAAACACAACTTCCAGAAATTTGAAGAAAGGTGCAAGGATGCTTTCTTTCTTGTAGTTTCTCAGGTAGATTGCGAGAGATCGCATTTTGTGTTTCCTCCATTTTTCTTGATGATTGACAATCCCTATTATAGTCCTGTATCATAAGGCTTGCAACGATTAAAAACAATATTTACTTATTATAGAAGAAAAGGGGTAGAAATATGCGGCGTGAGGTAACTCTGGAAGAGATTTCAGATGGAAGATTATATGATGCAAATGATATGGTAAAGGCAGACTGTCAGGATTGTAAGGGATGCTGCGACTGCTGCAAGGGAATGGGAGATTCTGTGATCCTGGATCCGTATGATGTCTGTCGTCTGTCAAGAGGACTTGGAAAACAGCCACAGGAACTGATCGGGATAGTTCTGGAACTTGGCGTATCTGACGGAAATATCCTTCCACATCTGATGATGAAGGGAAAAGAAGAGAGCTGTGTGTTCTTAAATGAAGAGGGCAGATGTTCTGTGCATGCGATCCGTCCGGGATTCTGCCGCCTGTTTCCACTTGGAAGATATTATACAGAAGATGGCTTTAAGTATATCATCCAGATCCATGAATGTGCGAAGAAAAACCGCTCCAAGATCAAAGTAAAGAAATGGATCGACACACCGGATCTTAAGCAGTACGAGAAATTTGTCTGGGACTGGCATCAGTTCCTTTTGGATGTGCAGGAAGTTTTTTATCAGACAGAGGACACGGAACTGATCAGAAACCTGAATATGTATGTGATCAGCCGTTTCTATACGAAACCGTATGAAGAATCACAGGACTTCTATGCACAGTTCTACGAACGTCTGAAAGAAGCAAAAAACCTTCTGAGCCTTGGAGTATGACTCCGGACTCAGAAGGTCTGAAAGCTTTATTTAGCGAGAAGTTCATCGAGAAGCTGGTGGATGGTTTTGTTCAGTACCGGATGACGGTAGTATGGTGCGATCTCATCCATCGGTTTCAGCACAAAATCACGGTTTTGCATGTCGATATGCGGAATGTGAAGATCCGGAGTGTCGATGATCTCATTGTCATAAAAGAGAATGTCAAGATCCAGGGTACGTGGCCCCCAGTGGATCAGGCGTTCGCGGTTGGCTTCTGCCTCCAGTTCATGAAGTCTGTCGAGCAGTTCTTCCGGAGTCAGGAGTGTACGGAGTCTCAGGACTCCATTCAGAAATTCATCCTGTTCTACACCACCGTAAGGTTCTGTGACCAGATATTTGGACACAGCTTCCACTTCGCAGCCTGGTGTATCTTTGAGTCCCTGGATCCCGTTATCCAGGTATTTCTTTTTGTCCCCGAGGTTGGAGCCGAAAGCTACATAGGCAGTGTGCCAGCTTCTGGTGATCTCAACGGCAACGGTATCGAGCGGAAGCCCTACAGGAGCCCATGGTTTCTCGATGCGGAGTGTGATCTTTTTTAATAAGGGCAGTTCCGAAAGGAGCATCTGGCAGAGATTTTCGGCGAGAGCTTCGAGAAGTTTGTAGGTGTGCTCTTTGGCGAACTTCGTGATCATGTGGCTGACTTCTCCGTAATGGATGGAGGCTGTCAGCTCATCGGTCAGGCCGGCCTTTCGGGTATCTGTGTAAAGAGTCGCAGATACGACAAATTTCTGTCCGAGTACATTTTCCTCCGGAAATACTCCGTGGTTTGCAAAAATCTCAAGGTTTCTGATCTCGATCTTATCCATTATTTTATGTTCCTTCCAAGAATTGCTTCAGTCATCAGTACGGCACGTTTGTTTTCTTTGACATCGTGGACGCGGATGAAAGCACAGCCCTTCATAACGCCGATGACGGAAGTGGCAATGGTACCTTCTACACGCTGGTCAACCGGGAGATCCAGAGCAAGACCGATCATGGACTTGCGGGAAGTTCCGAGCAGTACCGGGAATCCAAGGTGCTGGAAAAGTTCCAGATGGTTCATGGTCTCCAGGTTCATCTCGTAAGTTTTGCCGAAGCCTACACCCGGGTCGAGGATGATGCGCTCATCTTTGATGCCGGCTTTTCTTGCGATGTTGACACATTCCTGTGTCTCTGCAAGCATATCAATAAGGAAGTTATTGTATTCTGTGTTTGCCTTATTGTGCATCAGGCAGCAGGCAGCGTCGTGCTTTGCGATGACACCGGCCATTTCCGGGTCGTATTTGAGTCCCCAGACATCGTTTACAAGGTCTGCGCCTGCCTGAACAGCGACATCAGCAACGCTTCCTTTGTAAGTGTCAACGGAGATCGGCACGTCGAAATGCTTGCGGAGTGCCTCGATGACTGGAACGACACGGGCAGCTTCTTCCTCTGCACTGACCGGTGTATGGCCCGGACGGGTAGACTCGCCGCCGACATCCAGAATATCCGCACCGTCAGCGATCATGGCTTCTGCGTGCTTGAGGGCGTGATCCATGGTGTTCCATTTGCCGCCGTCTGAGAAGGAATCCGGTGTTACGTTGAGGATTCCCATGATATATGTTCTGTTAGTTACATCGAATTCACGATTTCCTATTTTCATGACAGGTTCTCCTTTAGTATTGAATTGTCATATTTTTTTTCTGCGGGGACCAGTAGCATTCTGGTTCTGCCACACAGAGAAAACAATTCCTGGATTTTTTGTCAGCTTCGTAGATGAGCTGGCTGAGCACTGGAACCTCATCACTGGAAGAACGGTGCTCGCGGATCGCAGAGAGGATCGCTTCTTTTTCTTCGGAAGAGAAGTCAAGGTCAGAAAGGATCGTTTCTGCAATGCGGGCACCTGCCTCGTCGTGAGGTGTCCCGACAGTATACTGTTCTGCACGGCCGATATCATGGAGAAGGGCAGTGCAGTAAATAAGTTCACGGGGACAGGAAATTCCACGTTCCAGTGAAAATATGTAAGCAAGACGTGCTACATCAAGGAAATGCTCCGGGGTATGCCGGCAGAATATACGGTCTGCCTCAAGTTGGGTCAGTTCCTTAAGATTCTGCTGATAGAGGGGGTGTTCCCAGATTTCCTGGACTCTTTTCATCGCTGGCTCCATCAGTCTTTTACCATGGCGAGGAACTGTTTCTGGAGTTCGATATTATTCTTGAATTCGCCTCTGGTGATAACGGTCATGGTCTTGCTGCCTGGTTTCTTGATTCCGCGCATTGTCATGCAGGTGTGTTCTGCTTCAAGCATGACCATAACTCCCTTTGGTTCAAGAACACGATCCAGGGCATCTGCGATCTGAACAGTCAGTCGTTCCTGGATCTGCGGTCTTCTTGCATAAACGTCTACAGTACGGGCGAGCTTGCTGAGACCGGTTACTTTGCCATTCGGGATATAGGCAATGTGTGCCTTGCCGTAAAATGGCATCAGATGATGTTCGCACATGGAATAAAAAGTGATGTCCTTTTCGAGAACCATCTCGTTGTTCTCTACCTGGAACTGTTTCAGAAGATGCTGGTCAGCTTCTTCGTCCAGACCACCGTAGATTTCGGTGCACATACGTGCGATACGGTCTGGTGTATCTTTAAGTCCTTCACGGTCAGGATTTTCACCGATCCCTTCGAGAAGAAGACGGATCGCCTGTTCTACTTTTGCTTTGTCTACCATAAAAAATGACAACCTCCTTGAAATATAAATAAAAATTTACGATACCATGGAGATTGTCTTTTTTTTGTCGAGGTAATACTGTGATTTATAAAAGCAAAAAGATATCTCCAATTGTGATAGAACGTATGTCGAAAAACGTATCCCTACACAATATGAGATATCCTCTTATATTGTCGCAACGGGTGCGGACTCTATACCGTAAGACGTACTTTTCGTTTCAGCGACAACTCCCCATTCGCTGAACACTTGACGCATAAAGTCCTATTTTGCATATCATTCATTTCGAGTTTAGTATAGCATATATGCATGAGATATAAAAGATAAAATTTATCGAAAAAAGGCATCATTTTACAGCAAACTGATAAAAAAAAGACAATATTCGATGGAAAAAGATAAACCTTGACGGCAAGGGCTGGCTGTGGTAGCATAGAGTTACTTTATAGAAAAAAGAGATTCGCAGATTACGGACCGATCAGGGATAACGACTGTGTGCATTTTTTTGTGCGCGGTTGTTGTCCCTTTTTTGTATGTTTTTAATGCAGGAGGGAACGCATATGTATTTGATGATCGATAATTATGATTCATTTGTATATAATCTCAAGGCTTACTTTGAGGAACTGGGACGAAAGATCCTGGTGCGGCGCAGTGACCAGATCACGATGGAGGAGATTGAGGAAATGAACCCGGAGGGGATCATCCTTTCCCCGGGACCGAAGCGTCCGTGGGATGCGGCTGTGTGTGTGGAGGCAGTCAGGAGATTTCAGGGAAGGATTCCGATCCTCGGAGTCTGCCTTGGACATCAGGTGCTTGGATTCTGCAGCGGTGCGTCTGTCCACAAGGGGGAGCGTCCGATGCATGGTAAGGTTACACCGCTCCACAACCAGGGAACGGGAGTTTTTGGCGGGCTTCCTGAGAAGTTTCGTGTGACGAGATATCATTCTCTGATCGTAGATAAGGAAAGTGTTCCATCAGAATGGCAGGTGGACGCTGTGGCAGAGGATGGAACTGTTATGGGAATCTCTCATAAGACACTGCCTTTGTACGGCGTGCAGTTCCACCCGGAGGCAGTTCTTACGGAGTATGGACATGAGATCCTTGAGAATTTCTGCCAGATCGCGGAGAGCGTGTGAGGATAGTATTATTATAAGAAATAACGGGATCGTGGTGATCGAATAGAAGGAGAAAAAATATGTACCATAAACAACGACAGATCAAAAAATTAACTACATATATACCGGCGGCAGAAACTTTCCGCGCGCTGGCATCGGAGCAGGATTGTGTATTCCTGGATTCTTCTCTGGTCAATGACCTTGGAAGATTTTCCATTATTGGAGCCTGCCCGTACCTCAAACTGGTGAAGGACGGGGAGAAATTTTTTATCAATGAAAAAGAAGAGACAGGGATCACCTTTGAAGATTATCTGCGAAACTACCTGAGAGATCATGTCGATCAGAATGAGAGTGAGCTTCCGCTGGTCTCCGGCGCAGTGGGATATTTTTCTTATGATTATGGGCGCAAACTGCAGGGCGTTCCGTCCGGGGAAAAAGCTCTCGTGAAGATCCCGGATGCCGTGCTGACCTTTTATGATGTTTATCTCATTGAGGACTGTCATCAGAAAGAAACATATCTGGTCGCAAATGGGATTACAGCGGATGCTTCTGAGAAGATCCAGGAAATGGAGCAGAAAATCCGGCAGCGGACAGAAAGAAAAGAAGAACAGAAGGTTCCTCACAATATCATCGTAACACCGAACTTCGAAAAAGAAGAATACAAAAAAGCCGTGGACGACATGATCCACTACATTATAGAAGGAGATATCTACATCACAAACATGACACAGCAGCTCACCATCGAGAGCGATAAGGCTCCGCTGGATGTTTTTTATGACCTTCGCAAAAACAATCCGTCACCGTTCGGCGGGTACATGGATCATGGCGATTTCCAGATCGTCTGTGCTTCTCCGGAACGTTTCCTCAAGATGAAAAAAGGTCACGTCAACACAAGACCGATCAAAGGTACACGAAAAAGAGGCGCGACTCTGGAAGAAGACCTTCTGATGCGTACCGAACTGGAAAACTCTGAGAAGGACAAGAGTGAACTCTTGATGATCGTCGATCTGGAACGAAATGACCTGAATCGGGTGTGTAAACCGGGCAGCGTGAAGGTGACAGAACTTTTTACAGTAGAAGAATACGCGACTGTTTTTCACCTCGTCTCTGACATCGAGGGAGCTCTGGAAGAGGGCAAAAACTTTGTAGACCTTCTGGAAGCAGCATTTCCAGGCGGGTCGATCACAGGGGCTCCGAAATATCGTGCGATGGAGATCATAGATGAACTTGAACATGGGAAGAGAAATCTGTATACTGGATCTATAGGATATCTGACCCTGGATGGAGACTGTGATTTCAATATCGTGATCCGCACTGCCCTTCACAAAGACGGGAAATATTTCCTCGGCGCAGGCGGCGGCATCACAGCGGAATCTGATCTGGAGTTTGAGTATGAGGAGACGCTCCAGAAAGCGAAGGCGATTCTGGAAGCATTAAGATAAAAAAGTATGGGGGAACGGTATGGACATTAAATTAGATGAGGGGTTCCAGTTCGGACTGGGTGCATTTGAGACGATTGCAGTAGAAGAGGGAAGACCGATCCTGCTTGACCGTCATCTGAGGAGACTTGAGAGGGCGGCAGCGTTTTTTGGATTTGGCCCGGCTTCTGTGCGGGGTGTCACAGAAGAAGCGGTTCACAAATTTATCGCAGATCAGAGTGAAGAGGAAACACGGCACGGAGCGGTAAAGGTCGTCCTTTCCGGCGAAAACGTGCTCTTTCAGATGCGAGGCAATCCATATACAGAAGAAAAATATCTCCGGGGATTCGTAGCCGATATCAGCAAGGTGAAACGAAATGAAACCTCTCAGCTTGTGTACCACAAGACCCTGAACTATGGCGACTGCATCCTCGAAAAAAGAGCCGCCACAGCAGCCGGGATCCAGGAGAGAGTTTTTCTGAACACCAAAGGGCAGATCTGCGAGGGCGCGGTCAGCAATATTTTCTTTGTCCGCAAAAACAAAATCTACACTCCGCAGCTGAACTGTGGGCTTCTCCCGGGAATCCTGCGGGAGTACGTTCGTGAGAAGTTTGAAGTAAACGAAACAGTGATCTACCCGGAAGAACTGATGTATTATGACGAATGTTTTGTGACAAATTCCCTTATGGGAGTCATGCCTGTCTGCCAGCTTGGAAGCATCTGTTTCCCACACAGAACCCGGACCGACGAAGTCCGAACTCTATACGAAAGTCAGAAAATGTCCCTGTAAGGAGGGGCATTTTTTTGTGTACAAAAGTTCACACAAAAAAATAGATAAAACAACTTGACATTAAAAAATCATATTTGTATAATATCAAAAGTTAGGATGCGAACTAATTTAAGGAATCGGTGAAAGGGGGAACTCGCTGTTTCGATGAAAGAAACGGAAGAAAAACTGACAAATATGCACGTGGGAAGGCTGATCCATATGATGTCGCATCAGATGAAGCGGGATTCCAACAGTGTGGCATCGGCGATCGAGAACGATGAGCTGACGATCATGCAGAAACATGTGCTGAAATTTGTTCTTCTGGAGTCTCTCCACAGAGACCTTTATCAGAAGGATATTGAAGAAGAATTTCAGATCAGGAAATCCACAGTCACAGGGATCCTCAAACTCATGGAGAAACATGGGTATATTTACAGAGAAAGTGTAAAGAAGGATGCCAGGCTGAAACGGATCGTTCCGACTGCGAAAGCAGAAGAGATGCGGCCGAAGATCCTGGAACATATCCAGAAAACAGAGGCAAGGCTGATCGAAGGGATAGCCCCGGAGGATGTTCTGATCTGCAAAAAAGCATTGGGACAGATGCTGTGTAATCTGTCAGAAATGAATAAGGAGGAAAATCAAAAAGATGAATAAGACACTTTTTAAATCCATCAGAGAATACAAGAAGCAGTCCATGCTGGCTCCGATCCTTGTCATCCTCGAAGTACTGATGGAAGTGCTCATTCCTCTGGAGATGGCAAAGATCATCGACGTTGGTATCGCCAACGGTGATCTGGGATACATCGTACAGAGGGGGATCATCCTGGTCGCAATGGCGATGCTCGCGCTGTTTTTTGGCGTGCAGGCCGGAAATATGGCAGCAGTTGCAGCGGCAGGATATGCGAAAAATCTTCGTCACGATATTTTTTATAAGGTACAGGATTTTTCATTCAAAAACATTGACCATTTTTCCACATCCGGTCTGGTCACACGAATGACGACCGATATCACAAACGTACAGATGGCATACATGATGAGTATCCGTCTTCTGGCGAGAGCTCCGATCATGGTGATCTTATCCTGGGTCATGACACTTTTGATCAATGTCAAGATCGCACTTCTGTTCCTGGTCGTGATCCCGGTTCTCGGCGGCGCACTGATGTACATTGCAAAAAAAGCACATCCGCATTTTATCAAAGTATTTGACGAGTACGATGAGCTGAACAATTCCGTTCAGGAAAACGTCAACGCTGCCCGTGTAGTGAAAGCTTTTGTAAGAGAAGATTATGAGGTAAATAAATTCCATGGGGTATCCAAATACGTTTATACCCTGTTCACAAAGGCTGAAAAGATCGTTGCATGGAATGCGCCGACCATGCAGTTTATGATGTATGCGGTCGTTCTTCTGATCGCTGTGATCGGTGGACGCAGTATTGTGTTTGGAACCATGGAGACAGGTGAGCTGACAAGTGTGATCGTCTATGCACTGCAGATCCTGATGTCTCTGAATATGGTAACTTTTGTATTTGTCATGATCATGATCGCAGAGGCTTCTACAGACCGTATCACAGAGGTTCTTAATGAAGTGCCTGAGATGCAGGACAGATCTGATGCAGTCAGAGAAGTCCCGAGCGGCGATATCGTTTTTGACCATGTAAACTTCAGCTATGCCGGAGAGGGCGGAAATCTTTCGCTGAAAGATGTAAACCTTCATATTAAATCCGGACAGACAGTCGGAATCATCGGTGGAACAGGAAGTGCCAAATCCACACTGGTTCAGATGATCCCGAGACTTTACGATGTCACCGGCGGTGCAGTCAAAGTTGGCGGGATCGATGTAAGAGACTACAACCTGGAAGTGCTCCGTGATCAGGTATCCATGGTGCTCCAGAAAAACGTCCTTTTCTCTGGTTCCATCTACGAAAACATCCGTTGGGGTGATGAGCATGCTTCTGACGAAGAAGTAAGACGTGTATGTAAGCTGGCGCAGGCAGATGGTTTCGTTACAGAATTCCCGAATGGCTACGATACCATGATCGTTCAGGGTGGAAATAACGTTTCTGGTGGCCAGAAACAGCGACTCTGTATCGCACGTGCTCTTCTGAAAAAACCGAAGATCCTGATCCTTGACGATTCTACCAGTGCGGTAGATACCAAGACAGATGCCCTGATCCGTAAAGCTTTCCGCGAGGAGATCCCGGATACGACCAAGATCATCATTGCACAGCGTGTTTCTTCTATAGAAGATGCGGACCAGATCATTGTTCTGGATGGCGGCCAGATTGTCGGAGTGGGAACTTCCGAAGAACTTCTGAAGACAAATGAAATTTACAGAGAAGTATACGAATCTCAGGTGAAGGGAGGCGAAGAGGATGAGTAATAACAGCAAAAATAAAAAACCGCGAATGACAAAGAAAGATCTGCAGACAGCAAAGCGTCTTATGAAATATATGACAGGAAAATACAAATTTCAGTTTATCCTTGTATTTTTCTGTATCCTGATCAGTGCGGTGGCAACAACAGCAGTTTCTCTTTCTCTGAGATATCTTCTGGATGATTTTATCCTTCCTCTGATTGGACAGAAGAGCCCGGATTTCGCCGGACTTTATAAGGCACTGACGGTTCTTGGATGTGTCTTCCTGGCAGGTGTTGCTGCGACTTTTATCTATACAAGGATGATGGTATATATCGGACAGGGCGTCTTAAAGAGAGTGCGAGACGATATGTTTGAACATATGCAGACTCTGCCGATCCGCTATTTTGACCAGAATACAAACGGTTCGATCATGAGTCTTTATACGAATGATACGGATACCCTGAGACAGATGATCAGCCAGGCGATCCCGCAGGCGCTGATGGCACTGTTTACGATTGTCGTTACCTTTATTTCCATGCTGGTTCTGAGCCCGCTGCTCACGATCCTGGCGGTTTTGATCATTTTCCTGATGCTGTTTGTCACAGGAAAGATCGGTGCAAAGAGTGGAAAATACTTCGTTCGACAGCAGATGTCCCTCGCAGATGTGACAGGTTTTGTCGAAGAGCGTATGAACGGACAGCGTGTTGTCAAAGTTTTTAACCATGAAAAGAAATCCGAAGAGGAATTTGACAAACTGAACGAGGCTCTTTTTGAGAGTGCGGCACAGGCGAACAAATACGGTAACATGATGGGACCGGTCATCGGAAACATCGGAAACCTGCAGTTTGTCCTGACAGCAGTTCTCGGCGGGATCCTTTCCGTTGCAGGAGTTGGGGGGATCACACTTGGTGTCATGGCTTCCTACCTGCAGTTTACCAAGAGCTTTACACAGCCGTTCATGCAGGTGGCACAGCAGTTTAACTCCATCGTCATGGCACTTGCCGGTGCAGAGCGTATCTTTAACCTGATCGATGAGAAGCCGGAGGATGACGAAGGTTATGTAACTCTCGTCAATGCGAAAAAAGATGCCAACGGAAACATCACAGAGTGCAAGGAGAGAACGGGCATGTGGGCATGGAAACATCCGCATTCCGCAGACGGTTCTGTATCTTACACAGAGCTCAAAGGTGATGTAAGGTTCGAAGATGTAACTTTTGGCTACAATGAGGACAAAACCATCCTCCACGACATCAGCCTCTATGCAAAACCGGGTCAGAAACTTGCATTCGTAGGTTCTACCGGAGCAGGAAAAACAACGATCACCAACCTGATCAACCGTTTCTACGATATCCAGGATGGAAAGATCCGTTATGATGGAATCAATATCACAAAGATCAAAAAAGACGACCTGAGACATTCCCTCGGTATCGTTCTTCAGGATACACACCTGTTTACCGGAACGATTCGTGACAACATCCGTTACGGTAAGCTGGATGCGACAGATGAGGAAATCTATGCAGCAGCCAAACTTGCCCATGCAGATCAGTTTATCCAGATGCTTCCGAAGGGATATGATACCATGTTAAGTGGTGACGGCGAGGAATTATCCCAGGGGCAGAGACAGCTTCTCTCCATTGCCAGGGCAGCCGTTGCAGACCCGCCGGTACTCATTCTTGATGAGGCAACTTCAAGCATCGATACCCGTACAGAGAGCATTGTTCAGCAGGGTATGGACAACCTGATGAAAGGCCGTACCGTATTTGTTATCGCCCACAGACTTTCTACAATCCGAAACAGCGATGCGATCATTGTTCTGGAACACGGAAAGATCATCGAGAGAGGTGACCATAAGGATCTGATCAAGCAGAAAGGTACTTATTATCAGCTTTACACAGGAAAGCTGGAACTTTCATAAAAAAAATAAAAGATCATCCTACGACAAAGAGAAATGGCAGACGTTCTGTTTACGCAGGGCCGATGCCATTTCTTTTTTGTTTTTATGAAACAGAAACGAAAACGATTTCATATATTATGCACAAAAAGATATTGAAAATATTATATAAAACGCCAGTTTACAAATATATAGACAAGAAATATAATAAAATTAATGAAAACGATTACATATTAATATAAAAGGGAGAAATGAAAGATCTATGAAACCAAAAGCTATTTTTCTGGATATTGATGGAACACTGACAGAGCCGGGAACCAATGTGCCTCCGGCTTCTGCCCTGGAAGCGATCAGGAGAGCACAGGAAGCAGGAAATTATGTTTTTCTCTGCACAGGACGCAATTATGCAATGCTGTCTCCACTTCTGAAATACGGATTTGACGGAGTTGTGGCAAGCTCCGGTGGTTATGTGGTGTGCAGGGACGAGGTAATCTACGACAGCCCGATGACAGACGAGGAGCGTGACCGCATGAGCCGGCTTCTGAAAGAAAACGGAATCTTCCGGACGATCGAGTGCGTGGAGGGAGCTTTTACAGATGACGGCTTCAAGAACTTCCTCAGAGAACATGCAAACGAAGGGGAAAACAGTGAAATGCTCCGCTGGCAGGAACAGATCGAGAAGGATCTGAATATCTTACCAATGGAAGCCTACAAGGGTCAGGCGGTATACAAGATGGTCGTTATGAGTCCGTCCATGGAAAGCCTTGAGATCTGCAGGGAAGAACTAAAGGATGATTTTTCCTTCTGTATCCAGGAGCCGAGAGGCGGGTTCGTGAACGGTGAGATCATAAGCCGCAGATTTGACAAGGGAACCGGTGTGCTGAAAGTATGTGAACACCTGGGGGTTCCACTGGAGGATTCGGTTGGCTTCGGTGACAGCATGAACGACAAGGAAATGCTGGAAGTCACAGGATTAAGTGTCTGCATGGAAAACGGCAGTGAGGAGATGAAGAAGATCGCCGACGTGATCTGCCCGTCAGTGACAGAAGATGGAATAAAAAAAGCATTTGAAAAATATCATTTAATGTAATGCTTTGATGCAGCCTTTTGAAGACTGCAAACAGGAGGTGAAAACGATTACAGAAATATGCACAAAAATGACATTTGATGTTTGGCTGAAATGCCAGTTTACAAATGAAACAAAAAGGGTTATATTAAAGATACGAAATGTAAACGATTTCACACAAAAGTGCAAAGCAAAAACAAAGGAAAGAGGGAGAGAAAATGGCAATGGATTATGCAAAGTGTGCAAAAGAAATCTTTGATACCGTTGGTGGCAGATCCAATCTTGTAAGTGCAGCACATTGTGCAACGAGACTGCGACTGGTAACGGTAGACAACAGCAAGATCAATATGAAGAAGCTGGAGAACATCGATGGCGTGAAAGGTGTTTTCAGTAACAACGGACAGCTTCAGCTCATCATCGGAACCGGTACAGTAAACAAGGTATACGACGAATTCCTCAAGGTCAGCGGAATGACAGCAGCGACCAAAGAAGAGGTGAAAGCAGCAGCGGCAGCGAAACAGCCGGTATTTAAACGAATGATCAAGGCACTGGGAGATGTTTTCGTGCCGATCCTTCCGGCGATCGTAGCATCTGGTCTTATGATGGGACTGGTAGAGGCACTTGGTAAGGCAATGCCTGCATTTGCAGGAAGCGACTGGTACGGGATCCTCGACCTGTTTTCAAACACAGCATTTACCTTCCTGCCGATCCTGATCGCAGTATCTGCGGCAAGAGTATTCGGCGGAAATATTTTCCTGGGTGCAGTCATCGGTATGATCATGATCCACCCGAACCTTATCAACGCATGGTCTGTAGCATCTATGGATGCAGCTGATATCCCGGTATGGCATCTGTTTGGATTTTCCATCAGACAGGTTGGATATCAGGGCCATGTAATTCCTGTTATCATCGCAGTATGGATCATGTGCAAGCTGGAGAACTGGCTGCATAAACATGTTCCGGAGATGATTGACCTTTTTGTAACGCCACTTTGTACCGTACTGATCACAGGTTTCCTTACCATCGGACTGATCGGACCGGTATTCTCCACAGCAGAAACTTATGTACTTGAGTTTGCATCATGGATCATCACAGTAGGACACGGAATCGGTGCAATGATCATGGGCGCGATCTATCCGATTACTGTAGTCTGCGGTATCCATCACATGTACAACGTGATCGAAGCAGGTATGCTTGCTTCTGACGGCGTAAATATCTGGATGCCGATCGCATCCGCAGCAAACTTCGCACAGGGAGCTGCCTGCCTCGCAGTCGGCCTCAAAGCAAGAAACTATAAGACAAAATCAATCTCCATCCCGTCTGCATTATCCGCAGCACTTGGAATTACAGAACCGGCGATCTTCGGTGTAAACCTTCGTTTCATGAAACCTCTTGTATGTGGTATGGCAGGTGGTGCCGTTGGAGCCCTGCTTGGATCCATTTTCCACATTGGAGCAACTTCTTACGGAGTTACAGGAATCCCGGGATTCCTTACCACACTGGATTATTCCGCACAGTATGCGATCATGCTGGCAGTTTCCTTCGCAGTAGCATTCGCACTGACCTGGTTCACCTGGAAAGAAGACCCGGAAGATGCCAAAGTGACAGCAGCAAAAACAGATGACGCTCCGACAGCAGAGCCGACAGCAACAGAAGAGACAGCAGAAGAAGTAACGGTAGACGGTACAGCAAAGAAACTGTATGCACCGATCCAGGGAACCATTGTTCCGAGAAATGAGATCCCGGATGATACGTTTGCAGCAGGCGTTCTCGGTAACGGTGTCGGAATCGACCCGGAAGAAGGCGTTGTCGTGGCTCCGTTTGACGGCGAGATCTCTTCTGTAACAGATACAAAACATGCAATCGGTATCACAGGACCGGCAGATATGGAAGTCCTGATCCATGTAGGTGTTGATACCGTAAACATGAAAGGCGACGGATTTGAGCTTCTGGTAGAAGAAGGACAGAAAGTCAAAGCAGGCCAGAAGCTGATGACTTTTGACATCGCAAAGATCAAAGCAGCCGGATACAGCCCGGTAGCGGCAGTGCTTCTGACAAACAGTGATGATTATCCGGAATTCAAAGTAGTAAAAACAGGAAAGACTCAGAGACTGGAAGAAGTCTTTACCGTATAAAATTAAATAATAAGTAAGAGAAGGCACTGTCAGATTCCTGGATTAGATCCGTATTTGACAGTGCCTTTTTTTTATGAAACGTGGTAACAAAAGCAAAATTGTGTTATACTACAGCAAAGGGGAAAAAGCATGAATATAAGTGAAATAGCAAAATTAGCAGGTGTGTCCAGTGCGGCAGTTTCTCGTTACTTTAACAACGGATATATTTCAGAAGAGAAGAAAGAGGCGATCCGCAAAGTTGTAGAGCAGACAGGCTATCGCCCTTCCATCCAGGCACAGACACTCCGTACCAAAAAAACAAAAATGATCGGTGTGATCGTACCAAAGATCGCATCCGCATCCATAGGTAAGATCGTAGAAGGAGTTCTCTCTGTACTGAATGAGAGCGGTTATCAGATGCTCCTCGCGGTGACACAGAACGATCCGAAGAAAGAACTGGAATATCTTTCTGCTTTTAACGACAAGCAGGTGGACGGCGTGATTCTCGCTGCGACAGTAGTGACCGCCGAGCATAAGAAGATCCTTAAGAACCTGTCTGTACCGGTGATCCTGGTAGGACAGCAGTATTCCGGCCATTGCTGTGTGTATCATGATGATTATCACGCTACCAGAGATCTCACAGAAGCCGTTCTCGATATGGGAAGGAAAAATCCGGGATATATCGGCGCGATCATGCAGGACAAGGCAGTTGGCGCAGAACGTTTTGGCGGTTATGAAGATGCTGTAAAAAAAGCCGGCATAGAGAAGGCGGCACAGCAGACGGTGATTTCTGCATTTACTTCTGATTCCGGTTATGAGAAGGCGGGAGAACTGCTTGCGAAGTATCCGGAGCTTGATGCAGTCATCTGTGCGACAGATACCATGGCTGCCGGAGCCGTCCGTTATCTGAGAGAGCATGGAAAGAAAGTCCCGGAGGATATTCTGGTTGCGGGACATGGAGATTCTGAGATCGCGAGAGTGATCACACCGCCGATCCCTACCGTGCATTTTTCTTATGAGAAGAGCGGTGAGATGGCAGTGGAGATGCTGATCGAAATGATGGGACAGGGTGAAACAGCGGTCAGAGAGGTGAAGCTTGGCTATTCTCTGATCAATATATAATAAAAGAAATGGGGTGCGTTTTTTGCTGAAAACATGGATACCGGGAGAAGCTCCCGAGAAAGAGGAACTGAAACAGCAGCTCGATGCGGCAAGAAAGAAACTTTATGATCTTCAGATGAAGATCAAGGAGCACAAACTTCCGGTGCTGGTGCTTTTTGAGGGATGGAGTGCCGCCGGCAAGGGCAGTATGATCGGCAAGGTGATCAAGAATATCGACCCGAGATTTTTTAAGGTGGCGACGATGTCAGCTCCGTCGGAGGAAGAACTGCGCAGACCATTTCTTTACCGCTACATGTGCCAGATCCCGGAGCAGGGCAAATTTACTTTCCTGGATTCCGGATGGATGGAGCAGACGACGCAGGAAGTGCTTCGTAAGGAACTGACCGGAGAGGATTATGAGAAGCGGATCGAGAGCATCCGCCGGTTTGAGCGTCAGCTTACGGATAATGGATATCTGGTGCTTAAGTTCTTTATGCAGATCAACAAAGAAGAGCAGAAACTCCGCATGGACAAGCTGTGTTCCAGTCAGGATACACGCTGGAGAGTGTCAGAGTTCGACAAATGGCAGCAGGAACATTACCGCAAGTGTGAGAAGGTCTATGATCGTTATCTCAGGGATACGAATGCATCGACTTCTCCATGGTATATCATAGATGCAAAGGATAAAAAGTGGGCAGAATTACAGGTGATGGATACACTGGTGAGCAGTATTGAAGTTGCCCTCCAGAACCAGAGTCATTCTGTTCCGATCCTTCAGAATATCTTCCCGCTGGTAAAGATGCCGAAACTGGCAGACGTTGAGCTTACCGGCAAGACGATCGACGATGAGGAATATGAGAAGGAACTTAAGAAACTCCAGAGTAAATTAAGTGAACTCCATAACCGTCTCTACCGCAAACGGATCCCAGTGATCATCACATACGAAGGATGGGATGCTGCCGGCAAGGGTGGAAATATCAAGAGAATCACAGGTGCACTTGATCCACGCGGATACGAGGTGCATCCGATCGCCAGCCCGGAACCACACGAAAAAGCCCGCCATTATCTGTGGCGTTTCTGGACGAGACTTCCAAAGGACGGTCATATCGCAATTTTTGACCGTACCTGGTATGGACGCGTCATGGTGGAGCGACTGGAAGGATTCTGCAGTGAAAATGACTGGAAACGCGCTTACAATGAAATGAACGAATTTGAGAAAGAACTGTCCGACTGGGGAGCTGTGATCATCAAATTCTGGGTTCAGATTGACAAGGATACACAGCTTGCACGGTTTAATGACCGTCAGAACAATCCTGAGAAACAATGGAAGATCACGGATGAGGACTGGAGAAACCGTGAGAAATGGGATCAGTATGAGGAGGCGGTCAATGAGATGCTCAAGAAGACTAGTACGGCTTATGCGCCGTGGCATATTCTTGAGTCGGTGGATAAGAAGTATGCGCGCATTAAGGCACTCAAGATTGTGATCAAAGAGTTGGAAAAAGCCCTGAAATAAGGGCTTTTTTGATGCCCTTATTATCCCTGTTTTTTATTATTTCCTTTAATCCTGGGGATTTGGATGCTTGGGAGCAGAGCAAACCGCGAAGGGACGTCGCCCGTCCCCTCGCCACCCCTCGGCTGGGTGTTTGACGGAAATTTTGTCGTGTGGGATGCCCTTTGAAAAATTCTCCTGGTGCAACAAGTCGGGAAACTTTCGTATAAATGGATTCGAAATTTGCACTGTGTCTCAGGGTGCCTGCGTCTGCATTTTCTAAGGCTTCCCCACAAGACAAAATTCCCGTCAAACATTCAGGAGGGCACTGAAAAAGTCTACAAGGTAACCGCCTTAACAAAAAAGTGTCGATACAAATCGACGGGTCCCAGGGCAGTACCCTACGGCTCCATAAACTTTTTTAGTTCATCCATAAAAGTACTAACATCCTTAAACTCACGATACACCGACGCAAACCGCACATATGCAACAGCATCGAGATCCTTCAAATGCTCCATAACGATCTCGCCGATGCGAGTACTGGAAATCTCCTTATCCGCGCTCTCAAAAATAGACCCCTCGATGGAGTCAATCATAGACTCAATCTTCTCGATCGGGATCGGGCGTTTGTAGCACGCACGAAGAACACCGTCCTGGATCTTAGAACGGTGATAAGCTTCTCTTGTCTGATCCTTCTTGATGACACTTAATGGAATAGTCTCAACCTTCTCATAAGTGGTAAATCTCTTGCCGCAGGATTCACACATCCTTCTCCTGCGGATCGCATTGGTATCTTCGACAGGTCTGGAATCAACGACCTTGGTATTATCCTGATTACAAAATGGGCATCTCACGGTATTATCCCTCTTTTCCCTTTTATGGGCTAATTATACTGTATTTTTTTGGGTAATGTCAATAAATTACAGTGTATATTTCCGGCATTTTATGCATATATTTTTGAAAAAAATGGTGTCTGTATGCGTCTTTGCGAATTAAGGCAAAAAGAGATCATAAATATCCGCACCTGCAGAAGTCTTGGCTGTCCGATCGATCTGGAATTTGATGAAAGAAGCGGAAAGATCACAGCACTGATCGTTCCAGGACCTGGCAGATTCTGCTGTTTCTGGGGACGGGAAAGTGAATTTATCATCCCATGGAGCAGCGTCCGTCAGATCGGAGGAGATATCATCCTGGTGGAACTCCCGGAAGAAAAATGTCCTCACAGATAGTACCTTTTGCAAAACTGTCAAGGACTTATATTTTTTATATTTTTCGCAAAAAAGAATATTTCATATCCTCCCTGAGAATCATCTTTAGTACCAACTGAAATAAGGAGGATATTTCGATGGCACTAAACAAAGTTGAGATCTGCGGAGTGAACACAGCCAGTCTTCCAGTTCTGGCTCCGGAGGAGAAGGAGGAACTTTTTGAAAAGATAAAAGCCGGTGATAAGGAAGCGAGAGAGCGTTACATCAAGGGAAATCTGCGGCTTGTCTTAAGTGTGATCAAACGATTTCAGAACAGCAGTGAAAATGCGGATGATCTTTTTCAGATCGGCTGTATCGGACTTATGAAGGCCATTGATAATTTTGACACGACTTTGATGGTCAAGTTTTCTACTTATGCAGTGCCAATGATCATAGGGGAGATCCGGAGGTATCTGCGGGACAACAGCAGTATCCGTGTCAGCCGTTCGCTTCGTGACATTGCGTACAAGGCAATCTATGCCAAAGAAAGTTACATGAAAAAGAACCTGCGGGAACCGACGATCGCGGAGATCGCAGAAGAGATTGGGATTGAAAAAGAGATGATCGTGTACGCCCTCGATGCGATCCAGAACCCGGTCAGTCTCTTTGAACCGGTATATTCTGAAGGGGGAGACACCCTGTATGTGATGGATCAGATCAGTGACAAGAAAAACAAAGAAGATCACTGGCTGGAAAATCTTTCGCTCAGAGAGGCGATGAACCGCCTCGGGGAGAGGGAGAGACACATCATTGATATGCGGTTTTATGAGGGAAAAACGCAGATGGAAGTGGCAGAAGAGATCGGGATCTCCCAGGCGCAGGTCAGCCGTCTGGAAAAAACTGCCCTTCGAAATATGAGAAATTATCTTCGTCCATAACAAAAAGCTCCGGCATGAAAACCGGAGCTTTTTGAATATCAATGATTCGCAGAGGAGGAAATTAATTAAACAAGGCCCTGAGCGATCATTGCGTCTACAACTTTTTCGAAGCCGGCGATGTTAGCACCTGCAACGAAGTTATCTGGCATGTCATAACGTTTTGCAGCGTCATCGATCTTAGCGTAGATGTCTTTCATGATCTGATGAAGTTTGGCATCAACTTCTTCTGCTGTCCAGGAAAGTCTCTGGGAGTTCTGGCTCATTTCCAGTGCGGAAGTAGCAACACCACCGGCGTTGGATGCTTTTCCAGGAAGGAAGAGAACGCCGTTTGCCATAGCGTATTCTGTAGCTTCTCTTGTAGTAGGCATGTTAGCACCTTCTACGATATATTTGCAGCCGTTTGCTATCAGAGTCTTAACGCCGTCAACATCAAGTTCGTTCTGAGTTGCGCATGGAAGGTAAACATCACATTTGATGTTCCAGATTCCAGTACCTTCTGTGTAGGTAGCACCTTCTACACGGTCAGCATATTCTTTGATACGTCCACGTTTTACTTCTTTGATGTCTTTGACAACGTCGAGATTGATTCCGTTTGGATCATATACATATCCGTTAGAGTCACACAGAGCAACAACTTTGGCACCAAGCTGAGTAGCTTTCTGGATTGCATAGATTGCAACGTTTCCGGAACCTGTAACAACGACTGTCTTTCCTTCGAGAGAATCGTTGTGAGCCTGCATCAGCTCGTTGAGGATATATACAACACCGTATCCTGTTGCTTCTGTACGGATGAGGGATCCGCCGTAGGTAAGTCCTTTACCTGTCAGAACGCCTTCATAGAGGCCACGGATACGTTTGTACTGTCCGAACAGGAATCCGATCTCACGTCCGCCAACACCGATATCACCAGCCGGTACGTCTGTGTCAGCACCGATATATTTGGAAAGCTCTGTCATAAAGCTCTGGCAGAATGCCATAACTTCTCTGTCGGATTTGCCTTTAGGATCGAAGTTGGAACCACCTTTACCACCACCGATCGGAAGACCTGTCAGAGAGTTCTTGAATACCTGCTCGAAACCAAGGAATTTAAGAATGCTCTGGTTTACTGTAGGATGGAAACGAAGACCTCCCTTGTAAGGTCCGATTGCACTGTTGAACTGTACACGGTATCCTTTGTTGATCTGTACGTTCCCGTTGTCATCGATCCACGGAACACGGAAAGAGATGATTCTTTCTGGCTCTACCAGACGCTCCAGGATGGAAAGGCTGCGGTATTTCTCCTCGTTACGGTCGATAACAACCTTAAGGGAATCCAGAACTTCTTTTACTGCCTGATGAAATTCCGGTTCACCAGGATTCTGTGCAACGACTCTTTCATAAACTTCTTCTGTGTAAGACATGACGATTTTCCTCCTCGTTTGTTTGCGTATAAAATAATAACGTCTTTGTGGGGCTTACAAATGCCCAGACACTATTATACACGAAAGTGGTAAAGTTGAAAAGGGGAATATTAATTTTTTTTATATCTTACTAAATTTGTATGAATATGACAATAATATCCGAAATTTTTTCATCTTGATAAAATGACCTGAATATGAGATTATAGTAAAAACTATGTAAAATCTCAGAGAGGAGTGAAAAAAATGAGAACATTTGACAAATCTGCCAAGCTAGATAATGTACTGTATGATGTAAGAGGACCGGTGGTTGACGAGGCGGCGAAGATGGAGGAAGAGGGTAAGGAGATCCTGAAGCTTAATATCGGAAATCCATATCCTTTTGGTTTCTCAGCTCCTCAGGAAGTGATCCTGGACATGCTGAGTAATATCCGCACTTCACAGGGCTATTCTGATTCCAAGGGTATTTTTTCTGCCCGCAAGGCGATCATGCAGTATGCACAGCTTCGCGGGATCCCGAATGTGACCATGAATGATATCTATACAGGAAATGGTGTCAGTGAACTTATCAGCCTGTGTATGCAGGCACTTCTGGATAATGGAGATGAGATTTTGATCCCGGCACCGGATTATCCGCTGTGGACGGCGACTGCGACACTGGCAGGAGGCAAGGTCGTACATTATATCTGTGACGAGCAGTCTGACTGGTATCCAGATATCGAGGATATCAGAAGCAAGATCACGGACAGGACCAAAGCGATCGTTATCATCAACCCGAATAATCCGACAGGTGCTGTCTATCCGAAGGAGATCCTGGAGCAGATCGCGCAGATCGCCAGAGAGAAGGAACTGATCATTTTTTCTGATGAGATCTATGACCGTCTTGTCATGGACGGATATCAGCATACTTCGATCGCATCTCTTGCACCGGATGTATTCTGCGTGACATTTTCCGGACTTTCCAAATCCCATATGATCGCAGGATTCCGTATCGGCTGGATGATCTTAAGCGGAGCCAAGGAGCGTGCGAAGGGTTATATAGAAGGAATCAAGATGCTTTCTTCCATGCGTCTCTGTTCCAATGTGCCGGCGCAGGCGATAGTACAGACTGCCCTTGGCGGTTACCAGAGCGTTGCAGAGTATGTGAAACCGGGCGGAAGAGTTTATGAGCAGAGAGAGTGCATTTACAATGCCTTAAAGGATATCCCGGGAATCAGCGTTGTGAAGCCGCATGCGGCATTTTATATTTTCCCGAAACTGGATGTGGAGAAATTTAATATCACGGATGACGAGCAGTTTGCACTGGATTTCCTGCATGAGAAGCAGGTGCTTCTTGTACCGGGCAAAGGCTTCAACTGGGGTGCACCGGATCATTTCCGTGTGGTTTATCTGCCGAATACAAGGCAGCTTGAGACTGCTTCACAGAAACTTAAAGAATTTTTGAGCACCTACCGTCAGGGCAGATAAAGGAAAGCCTGGCAAAGGCAGTGTGCATTTTTGGGATAGACCAAAATGAGTTTTGATGGTATACTGTATCTACTGTGTTGTAAACGATTACTGCGAACAGTAACGTAAAACTACGGTAACAACGGGGAGGGAGTTTGATCGAGAAAAAGCAAAGGACTTGAAAGGAGACTTACAATGGCAGGATTTAATATGAAGGTAACACCGGAGATCGAACAGCTTACAGAGGCATGTAAGGACCACACTACGATGGATCTTTCTTTATATGGTAAGTATGATGTCAAGCGTGGTCTGCGTGATATCAATGGTAAGGGTGTTCTCGCCGGACTGACCCAGGTGTCCAATGTACAGGCGGTCAAGGTTGTAGACGGTAAGGAGGTTCCATGTGCAGGAAGCCTTTATTACAGAGGTTACAATATCAAAGATCTCACGAACGGTTTTGTCAAGGATAACCGTTTTGGTTTCGAAGAGACTACATATCTTCTTCTGTTCGGTACTCTGCCGAATGAGAAGCAGCTTGAGGATTTTAAGGAACTTCTGGCAAATCAGCGGTCACTTCCGCGAAATTTTGTCAGGGATGTCATCATGAAGGCACCGGGACGTGATATCATGAATGCTCTGTCAAGAAGTGTCCTTACTTTGTATTCTTATGACAATAATCCGGATGATATTTCCTTACCGAATGTTCTGAGACAGTGCCTGAATCTGATCAGTATTTTTCCACTGTTGTCAGTTTATGGTTATCAGGCGTATAATCATTATGTGAGAGGCAAGAGTCTTTATATCCACAATCCGAAGAAGGAACTTTCCACAGCGGAAAATATCCTCCGTATGCTGCGCCCGGATAAGCAATACACAGATCTGGAAGCGAAGATCCTGGATCTTGCCCTGATCCTTCACATGGAGCATGGCGGTGGTAACAACTCTACATTTACCACACATGTTGTGTCTTCATCCGGAACAGATACCTATTCCGCGATCGCGGCATCACTTGGTTCCCTCAAAGGACCAAAGCACGGCGGTGCCAACATCAAGGTTGTCCAGATGTTCCAGGATATGAAGAAGGAAGTCAAGAACTGGGAAGATGAGGATGCGGTGAGAGCATATCTCAAGCGTCTCCTTCATAAAGAAGCCTTTGATAAGAGAGGTCTGATCTATGGTATGGGTCATGCGATCTATTCTGTTTCCGATCCGAGAGCAGAAGTCCTTCGAGGTTTTGTAGAAAGCCTCGCGAAAGAAAAGGGACGCATGAAGGATTACAGACTGTACTCCATGGTTGAGTGGATGGCTCCTGAAGTTATCGCAGAGGAACGACGCATCTACAAGGGTGTCAGCGCGAACGTGGACTTTTACAGCGGCTTTGTATACAGCATGCTGGATCTGCCGCTTGAGCTGTACACACCAATGTTTGCGGTTGCCCGTATCGTAGGATGGAGCGCGCATCGTATGGAAGAGCTGATCAATACAGACAAGATCATCCGTCCTGCATACAAGAACGTGCTTCCGGCAGCGGAGTATGTACCGCTTAAAGAAAGATAGACAGGAGAAGAAAATGTTTCGATGTTTTTTTCCGGATGAATATGTGGATTCCACATATGTGATCGATTTTGAAAAACTGTATCAGGAAGGATACAGAGGTTTGATCTTTGATATTGATAATACACTTGTGCCGCATGGGGCACCGGCAGATACACGTGCGATCGCACTGTTTCGGCGTCTTAAGAAGCTGGGATTTGGCTGCTGCCTTTTATCCAACAATCAGAAGAAGAGAGTGGCTTCTTTTAATGATGCGGTCCAGGTGAATTATATTGAGAACGCACACAAGCCTTCTGTGAGAAATTATAACAGGGCAATGGAGATTCTGGGTACGAATACTGAGAATACCATTTTTATAGGAGATCAGCTTTTTACCGATGTATACGGAGCCAAGAGAGCCGGCATCCGCAATATTCTGGTCAAGCCGATCGATCCGAAAGAAGAAATCCAGATCGTGCTCAAGCGCTATCTGGAAAAAATAGTACTATACTTTTATGAGAAAGAGGAGGGGATTTCATGAACCATGTGGTGATCATCGGGTTTATGGGTTCAGGTAAAACAAGAGTAGGAAAACAGCTGTCCAAGGATCTGGGGTTATCATTTGTCGATCTGGAGAGACTGATCACAAGAAAGATGAACATGTCTGCCAGAGAGATCTTTCAGCGGTTTGGTGAACCGTATTACCGTGCACTGGAGACAGTTGCACTCAAACAGTTTATTCAGGACAATGAACGCAGAGTCATTTCTCTGGGAGCAGGACTTCCGCTTCAGGAGCAGAATGAGAAATATCTCAAGGAGCTCGGCACAGTCGTTTATCTGAAGGGTTCACTGGCAACTCTCAAGAAACGTCTGGAAGGTTCCAGCAAGGATCCGATGCTTGACGGTGATGACCGCGATGAGAAGATCAAGAAGCTTCTGAAACAGAGAGATCCGGTTTATCAGAAGTTTGCAGACGTTACGGTTGTTACCGGAGAGAAGCCATTTGAAGAGCTGATCAAAGAAATTGAAGAGAAATTAGCTGCACAATAAAAAAAGTAGTTGAAAAATCTTCATGTGTATTATAAAATAATTGATAGCGACAACATAAGAAGGAGGAAATTAAAATGATTTCAGCAGGTGATTTCAGAAACGGTGTCACAATTGAAATTGAAGGAAATGTATGTCAGATCGTTGAGTTCCAGCATGTAAAACCTGGAAAGGGCGCTGCATTCGTAAGAACAAAATATAAAAATATCATTACAGGAGCTGTACTGGAGAAATCTTTCCGTCCAACAGAGAAGTTCCCGCAGGCACGTATCGACCGTGTAGACATGAGCTATCTGTACAACGATGGAGATCTTTACAACTTCATGAATGTTGAGACTTATGACCAGGTTGCACTTACCAAAGAGCAGGTTGGAGATTCTCTCAAATTCGTTAAGGAGAACGAAGTTGTTAAAGTTTGCTCCTGGAACGGAAACGTATATGCAATCGAGCCGCCTCTGTTCGTAGAGCTTGAGGTTATCGAGACTGAGCCAGGATTCGCTGGAAACACAGCACAGGGTGCTACCAAGCCGGCAACTGTTGAGACTGGCGCACAGGTAATGGTTCCTCTGTTTGTAAATCAGGGCGACAAACTGAAAATCGATACAAGAACAGGTGAATATCTGTCTCGTGTATAATTAATAGGAAATGATAGGATACCACCGGAGAGATTCGGTGGTATTTTTTTATAAAAAAGGAAGAGGGTGTATTATGGAATACAGAATACTTGGAAAAACAGGACTTAAGATCTCGCGTATGGGATTTGGAGGAATTCCGATCCAGAAGATTGACGAGGAAGGCACCAGGAAACTGCTTCACGAGATGATGGAGATGGGAGTCAACTATATTGATTCTGCAAGAGGATATACCGTCAGTGAGCAGTACATTGGATATGGTCTGGAGGGAATCCGTGATAAATTTGTGCTTGCGACCAAATCTATGTCCAGAACAAAAGAAGCAATGGCAGCGGATATTGAGACAAGTCTTGGAAATTTCCGCACAGACTATATCGACCTTTATCAGGTACACAACCCAAGCATGGAACAGCTTGATCAGGTGATCGGCGAGGGCGGTGCATTGGAAGCTCTGATGGAAGCGAAGGCAGCGGGCAAGATCGGACATATCGGACTGACTGCACATTCTACAGCTGTTTTTGAGCGTGCACTGGGACTTGACTGGGTGGAAACGATCATGTTCCCATACAATATCGTAGAACAGCAGGGTGCAGAACTCATCCATAAATGCGCAGAGAAAAACATCGGCTTTATCGATATGAAACCATTGGCAGGCGGTGCGATCGAGGATGCGACCCTGGCACTTCGCTATGTCTGTTCCAATCCTGATGTGACCGTCGTGATCCCGGGAATGGCAGAAGTCCGTGAACTGGAGCAGAACCTTGCCGCATGTTCCAACACAGAACCACTCGCCGACGAAGAATTAAAAGCAATGGACAAAGTCCGCGAACAGCTCGGTACCGATTTCTGCCGCAGATGCAACTACTGCGCGCCATGTACCGTTGGAATCAACATTCCAAGCGTATTCCTGTTCGCAGGCTACCTTCAGAGATACGACCTCGCAGACTGGGCAAAAGACCGTTACAGCACACTGAAAGTAAAAGCTTCCGCCTGCATCGGCTGCGGCAAATGCGAGCCAAGATGCCCGTACCATCTGCCGATCCGCGAGAAACTCAAGAAGTGCGCGCAGGATATGGGAGAATAAATCTGTTTTTTACAGAAGAAAATCAAGGGAGATACACAAATGTTCAAAGATATTGTAAAAGCAAGCAGAAGCTACAGAGGCTATGACGAATCCTATCGTTTCAGCAGAGAAGAACTGGAGGATTTCGTGGACTGTGCACGTTTTGCGCCATCCAGTGTGAATGCGCAGCCGTTTCGGTATTATCTGGCGTGGGAGAAGGAGGAGGTTGACCGTATCCAGAAACTGACAAACTGGGCGAGAGCACTCCCTGAGATGCAGCTTCCACATCCGGGAAAATGCCCGACCGGATTTATCATCATCTGTCAGGATCTGAATCTCGGAGCTTCTATCCCGAGATACCAGAAGGATGTTGGAATCGTTGCACAGACTATGCTTCTCGCAGCAGCTGAGAAAGGGCTCGGCGGTTGTATGATCGGAAATTACAATGCAGATTCCGTCAAAAAAGAACTGAGTCTGGCAGAAAATCTTGCCCCGGTACTGATCGTAGCGTTTGGCAAACCGGCAGAAGAGATCGTGATCAAAGAGATTGAGGAAGGTGAAAGTATCGCCTACTATCGCGACGAAAACGATGTACACTACGTACCAAAACGCAAACTGTCAGATATCCTCATAAAGAAATAAATTACAAGAGATGAAAGAATAACCCATTCCAGAGCTGCTACAGTACCGGGATGGGTTATATTATTGGAATCATTTATATCTTTGGATATAAAGTTTGTGCAGTAGTGGAGGAAGCAAGAATCCCTGAGGTTTGATTGTGGAGAATGCCAAAACAGCATTCTTTTTGAAAGATCACTGATGTAGCTTTTATACAGACCAAAAATTGACATTTTTCAAACTGTTACATAAAAAACTGCCGATATAACGGCAGTTTTTTGTACTTTTTTTGACTTGTTATGACAAAAAAGGATGTGCTATAATAGACAGCAGTGAATTTTTTAGGAGGCGAAAAAAGTGAAATATCTGAGACAGTTTGAAATCATCCTTGCTGTGACCTGTGCGGGGGAGATCATGAAGTATTTTATCCCGCTTCCGATACCGGGCAGTATCTATGGACTGATTCTGATGTTTGTGCTTCTTTTGACAAAGGTGATCAAAGTAGAGCACGTAAAGGAGACCGGTGAATTTCTGATCGAGATCATGCCGCTTATGTTCATTCCGGCAGGTGTTGGTCTGATCACATCCTGGAGCCAGCTGCAGTCTTTTCTGGTGCCGCTCCTGGTAATCACAGTCGTATCGACGTTTGTAGTCATGATCGTTACAGGAAAGGTTACAGATTTTTTAATATCCAGAAAAGAGGGAAAGAAGTAAGATGGACAATTTAATCATGAGTTCGGCAACGGTAGGGATCGTGATCAGCCTTCTGGCATATGAGATCGGGCTTGCAGCACAGCGTAAATGGAAGCTGGCGTTATTAAATCCGCTTCTGATCTCTATTGCGATCGTGATCGCGTTTCTGGTAGTTTTTCATGTGGATTATGAAAGCTACAATATGAGTGCAAAATACCTGAGCTACCTTCTGACACCTGCGACGGTAAGCCTGGCGATCCCTCTGTATCTGCAGCTTGATCTGCTGAAAAAGAATATCGGGGCGATCTTTGGCGGAGTTATTTCAGGCGTTATCGCAAGTCTTGGAACGGTACTTGTAATGTCGATCGTATTCGGTCTGAGCCACAAAGAATATGTGACCATGCTTCCGAAGTCTATTACGACAGCAATCGGTATGGGCATTTCTGAGGAGCTTGGCGGATATGTGACAATTTCTGTTGCAGTGATCATCATTACAGGTGTTCTTGGAAACATGTTTGCAGAATACATCTGCAAACTGTTCCGCATCAAGAGTCCGATCTCCAGAGGACTTGCGATCGGTACAGCATCTCATGCGGTAGGTACAGCAAGAGCAATGGAGCTTGGAGAAGTAGAGGGAGCGATGAGCAGTCTGGCGATCGTTGTGTGCGGTCTGTGCACTGTCATTGGAGCTTCGATCTTTTCCTATCTCTGGTAAAATAAAAAGTAAAAGACATCGTAACTGTTCAGTATCCTCACAGTTACGAGTCAAAATGCATTCCAAATCACCTTCGGTGATGGCATTTTGACTTGTATGTCTCGGGATTTTGGCAAAAACATGCCAAAACACCTCGCGGGATATTACCTACTGAATAGTTGCAAGACATCAAAAAAAGAAACCGTGGAATCCAGTTAAAAAGGATTCTGCGGTTTCTTTTTTTGTTGTTTTGAAATGATTGCTGAAATTTTTATTCAGCCATTTTTTTCTGAACCAGTTCGAACTCGTCTGTGATCTCTTTGGATGGAGCTTTGGTAGCAAGGCTTACTACAATGATCATCACACTGGAGATCAGGAATGCCGGAAGGAGTTCATAGAAGTTCAGGAAGGAAACGTTTGGACGGACCAGATATTTCCATACGAATACCATAACACCGCCGGAAACCATTCCTGCGAGAGCTCCCTGCCAGTTGGTACGCTTCCAGAACAGTGCAAAGAGCACGACCGGACCGAATACAGCACCGAAACCTGCCCATGCAAAAGATACGATGTTGAATACAGAACTGTCCGGGTTGCGGGCAATGATAACTGCGATAACAGCGATCGCAAGCAGAGTAACACGGTCAGTGAGCATGGTCTCCTGTTTCTTCTTATTCTTCAGGACTGCGCCGAAAAGGTCGGAAGAAACAGCAGAAGAAGCAGCCAGAAGCTGTGAATCTGCGGTGGACATCGTAGATGCCAGGATTCCTGCAAGGATCGTACCGCCGAGCAGTGCCGGAAGTACACCATGTGTGCTCAAGAGATCTGCGATCTTGACGATGATGGTTTCTGAGTCAGCTCCATGAAGCATTTCCAGTTCGCCGGCTTCTGTCATTCCAAGACCGATGACACCGATCATAACGGCAACTGCGAGGGAAATCACAACCCAGGTAGTAGCCACTCTTCTGGATAAGGAAAGTTTCTTCTCATCTTCGATCGCCATGAAACGAAGAAGGATGTGAGGCATTCCGAAATATCCAAGTCCCCATGCCAGCATAGAAACGATGTTGATGAGCGGATAAGCTGCTTCTGTGCCTGTTTCCGGGTTGTAAGTGGTCATCATGGTAAGGTATCCAGGCAGTGACTTTGCGTGGCTGATAACTGCGTCAGGACCGCCTGCAACAGATACTCCGAAGCCAAATACAATGATCAGTGCGATGGACATGATGATGCTCTGGATAAAGTCTGTGGTGGATGCCGCAAGGAATCCTCCAAGAGTCGTATATCCGACGATGATCAGTGCACTGATGATCATGGCAGTCAGATATTTTACTCCGAACAGACTGGAGAACAGTTTTCCGCAGGCAGCGAAACCGGAAGCTGTATATGGAATAAAGAAGATCACAATAAAAATAGCTCCGATCGACTGCAGGATCCTGCGGTCGTCCCTGAAACGATTGCTGAAAAAGGACGGTAAAGTAATAGAGTTTCCTGCTACATGAGTGTAGAGACGGATTCTCTTAGCTACGATTTTCCAGTTAAGGTATGTACCGATTGCGAGTCCGATCGCGGTCCAGCCTGCGTCTGCGATACCGGAAAGATATGCAAGACCAGGAAGTCCCATAAGGAGCCAGCTGCTCATATCGGAGGCTTCTGCACTCATTGCGGTTACCAGAGGACCAAGCTTACGACCGCCCAGATAAAAGTCTGAGGTATCGTTGTTCTGCTTGGAACAGAGATAGCCGACAAAGAGCATTGCACCAAGATAGATAATGATCGCAATCATGATACAGATGTGTGCTGTTGTCATAAATTCCTCTCCCTTCTGAAGTTGAAATGCATATTTATACATCGTTGATATGCACATACATACAATATTATTAGAAAATCCTTCAAAAGTAAAGAAATTTCTTCTCAATAAAAGCACAGGTTTTCTGAAAAAAACAAAAACACCCAAAATCGCCGCAAACCCTCATAAAATAAGGCTGAAATTGAACAGGAATGAAAAAGATTTGTCGAATTTTTCAATAAATTGTCAGACGAATTTTGTTGACGTTTGGCGGGATTCTTTATAGAATAAGGGCGAAACCTATAGTATTGCACAAACGGAGGATAGAAAATTGGAAAAAATGACCGAAGTTGCAATTGTGAATTGCATCGAAAAAATGATGACGGAAAGGAGAGAAAAAATACTCGAATCTGATGAATACATCAGACAGGACGTAGACGATCTGAAAGAGCTGGAAGAAAGATACGCCGGCATGAATCTTCCTTACATGTTCAGAAGGGTGATCGATGATTATATCGCCTGCCTGGAATCAAAGAGTGAAAGATATGCAGATCTGTCTTATGTCAGGGGTATGGGTGATGCGATCTTCCTGCTCAAAAACATCGGTGCTCTCGGAAGCCCGGAAGCACTCAGCGTAAATGCAGAATAACTAATGAAACAATATCGTTTATGCAATAAAAGAGTATATTTATTTTATATTTAAAAGGCATAGCCGGGGAAATCCGGTGACGCAAAACTATAGGGTCTAAGCAAATGAAACAAATGTATGACAGCCAGTTGCACCTACAAGATATATATAGATCTTTTAAGAATCAGGAAAAAAGAATTACATATTCAGTAATACAAAAGATAACAAAAAGCTGACGCACATCTCCGTAGGTTTCGAAAGATGTGCGTCAGCTTTTTGATGCCATAAAATGGACCTGAGGGGAATCGAACCCCTGTCCGAAAGCCTATCCCTTGCGGTATCTCCCATCACAGTCGCTGATTTGACATTCCCTTGGCAGTACGCCCACCGACAGGCTTACTGCTTTGGTAGCTTCATGATACATCTACCGGGGCAAAGCTTACCCGGCAAGGTTTCTCACATAGTCGACACCAGATTCCTGATGTGTGAGTGCATCAGGGCTGATGAGCAGCGCTTAGGCTGCTAACGCGTACTGTTCGTCTGCGTTTATATTTAGTTTCCCGGTTGATACGCAGTCCAGGAGTCTGCGGATGGCTGCCTCAACTTCAAAGCCCCCGTCGAAACCAGTACAAGCCCCAAACGTTTGGTGAAGGCTGAGCCTCCTTAGAAATACTGGTAAACAGACGATGCTCTTGTTTTGACTGTTTCTTATTATATGCAATAAAAGTTCCAGTTGTCAAGGGGAAGACAAAATTTCCGGTTAAATTTCTTTCTGATAAAAAATAATCTTGACAGAAAAGGTTAGGTGATGTAAACTTTTGGTAGTTGAATCGAACTAACTGAACGGACGGGAGTGATAGAATGGAAGCACTGAGAGAGATAATCTTTGAAGACGAAATGGAAACGGAAGTGAATTCCTGCCGTGATCAGCAGTATCAGCGGAGTAATATGCAGAGAAGTGCGATCATGAACAGACTTCGCCAGGCTGGCTGCAGAATTACAAAACAGAGAAAAATCATACTTGATATTATCCTGCAGGAGGAATGCACCTGCTGTAAGGAAATTTATTTTCTGGCATCAAAGAGAGATCCTAACATCGGAATGGCTACGATATATCGCATGATCAATCTCCTGGAAGAGATCGGTGCCCTCAAGAGGAAACGCGCTTACCGCATCTGCAATGAGGAATCCCCGGTACATATCTGCAGTGTCAAGCTGGATGACTACACCAGCATCCGCCTGGACGGTGAGAAACTGCGTCAGGTGATCGAGAAAGGCATGGAATCTTTTGGCTATCTGCACGACAGACGGGTACGCAGTATTTCAATGGAGAGCGGCGAATAACCGCTTTCCATGCACCTTTTCATAGGAAAGTATATAAAAATCCATCAAAAAATCCCTTATATTTTTATGCATAGATGAGAAAATTTCTCAGAAGTGCAAGTTAGGCTGGACTTTTATTTGACGCATATTATAATGGTTGTAATGTCAAGGGACGGAACAGAAACCTATCATCCCGATGACAATAAAATACACTACATTAATTAGGAAATAATTTTACAACAGGAGGTATAAGTATAATGATCAAACTTAACACAAAACACAGCGGACTTTTTGCAGCAGGAGTAGTATTCGGAACAGCAGGTATCAAAGTACTTTCCAGCAAGGATGCAAAGAAACTTTATACCAACTGCACAGCAGCCGTTCTTCGTGCCAAAGACTGCGTTATGAAGACAGTATCCAAGGTTCAGGAAAACGCAGAGGATATCTATGCAGAAGCTAAGCAGATCAACGAAGACCGTGCCGCAGCAGAGGAAGCTTTTGAAGATGCAGCAGAGGAAGAAACTGTAGAAGAGACCACAGAAGAAACTGTAGAGACTGCAGAAGAAGAGTAAGAAATATCAAAAAAGAACACCTGTGGTAATCACTGCAGGTGTTTTTTATTAACAAACATGCGAGGAAAGATTATATGAAATTCAAAATAGAGCATCAGATCAAAGGCAGAGTCAGGATCCATATCTGCCAGAAGAGAATGACCTGCCGCCAGGCAGATCAGCTCGAATATTTTCTCAGCGGCCTGGAAGGCGTAACGGCTGTCAAAGTAGTAGAGCGTAATCAGGATGCGGTCATCTGCTACAATGGAGATAAACTGGCAATTCTGAAAGCGGTACAGAAGTTTTCATACGGTGCTTCCGAGGCTCCGGAGAGCTATCTCCAGAACTCCGGCCGTGAGATGAACAGCGAATACTGGGAAAAAATGGTAAATCATGTTGTGGTTCATTACGGCAAGAAGCTGTTCCTTCCAATGCCGGTCAGAACTGTACTTACCACATTACATTCTGTGAAATATATCTGGAAGGGTATCCGCACTCTTGCAAAACGCAAGATCGAAGTATCCGTACTTGATGCAACAGCGATCGGAGTATCCATTTTCCGTGGAGATTTCTCGACAGCATCTTCCGTTATGTTCCTGTTAGGCTTCGGTGAGATCCTTGAGGACTGGACACATAAGAAATCTGTAGACGACCTAGCAAGAAGCATGTCCCTCAATGTAAGCAAAGTATGGCTTGTGACAGAGGGCGGAGAAGTCCTTGTAAATTCTGACCAGATCAAACCTGGCGATGAAGTCAAGATCCATATGGGAACCGTGATCCCATTCGACGGTATCGTTACAGCCGGAGAGGGAATGGTCAACCAGGCATCTCTTACAGGAGAATCCATGCCGGTTGCAAAACGCGAAGCAAGCTATGCATATGCAGGAACTGTTGTTGAGGAAGGTGAGATCACCATCCGTGTCAAAGAAACATCCGGTTCCACCAAGTTTGAGAAGATCGTTACCATGATCGAAGAAACCGAGAAACTTAAATCAGCAGTAGAGAGCAAGGCAGAACATCTTGCAGACAGCCTTGTGCCGTACACACTTGCAGGAACAGGACTTACCTACCTGCTCACCAGAAACGTGACCAAGGCACTGTCTATCCTTATGGTAGACTTCTCCTGCGCTCTGAAACTTGCAATGCCGATCTCCGTGCTTGCAGCGATCCGCGAAGCAAATGCACACAAGATCACAGTCAAGGGCGGCAAATTCCTGGAGGCAGTTGCTGAGGCAGACACCATCGTATTTGATAAGACAGGAACATTGACCAAGGCAAAACCGACGGTAGTAGATGTTGTTTCCTTTAACGGCGAGTCCAAGGATGATCTTCTTCGTCTTGCAGCCTGCATGGAAGAGCATTTCCCACATTCTATGGCAAAAGCAGTCATGGATGCGGCTAAGGACCGCGGCCTGACTCATGAAGAAATGCACTCTAAAGTAGAATATATCGTAGCACACGGAATCTCCACAACTGTAGATGGAAGAAAAGCCATCATCGGAAGCCATCACTTTGTATTCGAAGATGAGAAGTGCACGATCCCGGAGGGCAAAGAAGAAGAATTTGCAAGTCTTCCGCCGGAATACTCTCACCTGTATCTTGGCATCGAGGGTGAGCTGGCAGCTGTTATCTGCATCGAAGATCCGCTGCGTCCGGAGGCACCGGAAGTGATCCGCAAACTGCATGAATCAGGATTTACACAGATCGTCATGATGACAGGCGACAGCGATCGTACAGCCAAAGCGATCGCAGCCAGAGTCGGTGTAGACAAATATTATTCTGAAGTACTTCCGGAAGACAAGGCAAGATTTATCGAGGAAGCAAGAGAAAGCGGACACAAAGTCCTGATGGTCGGCGATGGGATCAACGATTCACCGGCACTTTCCGCTGCAGATGTCGGAATCGCGATCAGTGATGGTGCAGAACTTGCAAGAGAGATCTCCGATATCACGATCGGCGCAGATGATCTGTCTGTTATGGTCACACTCAAAGAGATCAGCAACGGTCTGATGACCAAGATCCACAAGAACTACAGACGTATCATGGGTATCAACGGAACCCTGATCGCACTCGGTGTGACAGGCGTGATCCAGCCGACAATGTCTGCACTTCTTCACAATACATCCACACTGCTGATCGGTATGGATTCCATGAAATCTGTCCTTTAAAAAATAGCTGAAAAAATAAAAAGTTAAATGCAAAAAACTCTTGACAGCACAGGTGAAATATAGTACTATCATCTCAGTTAGTTAGTTCTAACCAAGAGCGTAATATTTTACGGGTATGGAGACATATCCGTAAAATTTAAAAGCTAAGTTAGTTAAAACTAATCTATTTCCTGCGCGCAAAAGCGAGAATCAGTAAATCCTTTTTCCTTGCAGGAAGCATCATGAGCGAGATGGAGGTAACCAAATGTTAGAATCAGGTATTATTGCGCATTGCGCTCCGACGCTTGCAGGGATAAAAACGGCAAATATGTTTAACTATCTGCCGGATGATATGGAGGATCTGCCAAGAGAGGTACAGGAAGAAAACCGTAAGCTGAATGGAAAAGGGGTTTATGTGGAAATACTGAGAACAGGCGAGAAGAGAGCACTGATCTACGTCTACCGGAAAAACAAGCTGGAAGCTGATCTGAACAGGGAAGGAGCCGAGAACATCCTTCAGACCTGTGGATACGAATGCCGGGGAACGGACTGCTGTCTTCGCAAACTTCAGGACCGCTTTTTTCAGTATGAATGCTTCCCTCATGAGGTGGGACTGTTCCTGGGATATCCTCTGGATGATGTGACAGGATTTATTGAACAGAAGGGAAAAAATTACAAGTGCTGTGGGATCTGGAAGGTTTACGGAGATGAGCAGAAGACCCAGGTGATCTTCCGGAAACTGAAGAAATGTTCAGAAATCTATCAGAAATTATTTGCCGATGGCAGAAGCATCCTTCAGCTCACCGTCGCAGCATGATCAAGAAAGGACAGGTAAAAGAATATGAGTAAAGTAGCAGTTGTATATTGGAGTTCTACAGGAAACACAGAGAGCATGGCAAATGCAGTAGCAGACGGAGCAAAAGAAGCAGGCGCAGAAGTTACTGTATTTGAGACAGCAGACTTTGAGGCAGCAAAAGTAGACGAATTTGATGCAATCGCATTCGGATGCCCGGCTATGGGAGATGAAGTATTGGAAGAAGATGAGTTCGAGCCAATGTTCAGCTCCTGTGAAGAAAAACTCTCCGGCAAAAAGATCGGTCTTTTCGGATCCTACGGATGGGGCGATGGAGACTGGATGCACAACTGGGAAGCTAAATGCAAAGAGGACGGAGCTGTTCTTGTAGCAGACGGTGTGATCTGTCAGGAAGAACCAGACGATGAAGCAGTAGAAAACTGCAAAGCATTAGGAAAAGCACTGGCATAAATCTACAGATCAAGGAGTAAAAAGATCATGAACTATTTGGAAATTGAAAAAGTCATCGGCCGTGAGATCATGGATTCCAGAGGAAATCCGACAGTAGAAGCAGAAGTAACCCTGATCGACGGTACCGTAGGAAGAGGAACAGCACCAAGCGGCGCGTCTACAGGTGAATTTGAGGCACTGGAACTCCGCGACGGCGACAAAGCAAGATATCTCGGAAAAGGTGTTTTGAAAGCAGTAGAAAACATCAACACAAAGATCAGCGAAGCGATCGTTGGCCTGGATGCATCTGATATCTATGCAGTAGACAAGGCAATGATCGAGGCAGACGGCACAAAAGACAAATCAAATCTTGGAGCCAATGCGATCCTTGCAGTTTCTATCGCAACAGCAAGAGCAGCTTCCCTTGCACTGGAGATCCCGCTGTATCGTTTCCTTGGAGGAATTTCCGGAAACCGTCTTCCTGTTCCGATGATGAATATCTTAAACGGTGGAGCTCATGCAGCAAATACTGTTGACGTGCAGGAGTTTATGATCATGCCTGTAGGAGCACCTACATTCCGTGAAGCGCTGCGCTGGTGTGCAGAAGTTTTCCATGCACTTGCTGCACTTCTTAAAGCAGAAGGACTTGCTACTTCCGTAGGAGATGAAGGTGGTTTTGCACCGAACCTCGCAAGCGATGAAGAAGCGATCCAGTACATCCTCAAAGCGATCGAAAAAGCAGGATACGAGCCAGGCAAAGATTTCATGCTTGCCATGGACGCAGCTTCCAGCGAATGGAAAGGTGAGAAGAAGGGCGAATACATCCTTCCGAAAGCAGGCACCAAATTTACTTCTGAAAGTCTGATCCAGCACTGGAAACAGCTTGTGGAAAAATATCCGATCATTTCTATCGAAGATGCCCTGGATGAAGAAGATTGGGAAGGCTGGCAGCTTCTGACCAAAGAACTTGGCAGAAAAGTACAGCTTGTAGGTGACGATTTATTCGTAACCAATACAGAGCGTCTGAAGAAAGGTATTGATCTTGGATGCGGAAACTCTATTCTGATCAAACTCAACCAGATCGGTTCTGTTTCTGAAACTCTTGAAGCGATCAAGATGGCACATAAAGCAGGATATACAGCAATTTCTTCTCATCGTTCCGGTGAGACAGAAGATACAACGATCGCAGATCTTGCAGTTGCACTGAATACCTGCCAGATCAAGACAGGAGCACCAAGCCGTACAGAGCGTGTGGCAAAATACAACCAGCTTCTCCGTATTGAAGAAGAACTTGGAAGTGCTGCTGTATATCCGGGAATGGGAGCTTTTAACGTAAAACGCTGAGCATTCAGAATATAACCTGGATCTTTTGGAAGTTTTTTATAAGAATCAAGAATACTGTCGTGAGAAAATGTTGATTTTTGTGGATACTTTTTCTCTGCGGCAGTATTTTTTTGTGATAATAGTTACTATTTGTTGGATAATCAGTGGGGAAAGCAACAAAAATGGAAAAATTTATTGATTTAGGAATTTTCAGATATTGCAATCAAACCATCATTATATTATACTGTGCGTATAAGACTGGATAATAATGTATATGAGGTGATTCTATCAGTTACCAATGGGAAGGAATTTATAGAATGAGTAGAACATATCATCAGCGTGCCAGGATTCTGGTAGTAGATAATTCAGAGATCAACAGAGAAATGCTGAACGATATTCTGGGAGAGACTTATGAGATAAGGCTGGCTGGAAGCGGTCGCGAAGCTCTCGAGATTCTTGAGAAGGAACACTGGAATCTGGAACTGGTGCTGCTGAAGCTGGAAATGCCGGATATTGACGGCTATGAGCTTCTGGAGATCATGAGAGAGAAGATGTGGCTGGAGGAATTTGCCGTGATCGCCGTGATCGCGAGCCTGACTGCCGATGTCAAGAGAGCATACAGACTTGGGGCCTGTGACTGTTTCAGACTTCCTTATGTGACAAGCATCTTAAACCATCGTATCGAGAATGCGATCGCCACACATGAGAAGGAGTACAGAGACTATCTGACGGGAGCCTATAACCGCCGCGGCTTTATTTATATGGTAGAGAAATTCCTGAATCACTGTGGGGACAGATCCAAATACGTGATCGTATTTTTTAATATCAAGAGTTTCAAGGCGACCAATGAACTACTTGGAATCAAGGAAGGCGACCGTATCCTGGATAGCCTCTGTGATGAGATAGAGCAGTCTTTCCTGAAACCGATCTATGTGGGCAGGATCGAAGCAGACCACTTTGTGAGTTTTGTAGAGCGTGACCGGATTTCCGGAGAGAAGCTGGCAGATTTCTGTGATCAGGTTTTTGATGTCAGCAATAAGAAGATCCGTGTGCACTGCAGATGCGGTATCTTTTATCTTAAGGACGAGCCGATGCCGGTTTCCGGAATGATCGACCGTGCCAAACTTGCGAAGCAGTACATTGTGGATGAATATCTCAAGCCATATGCGGTTTTTGACCATAATATGGATATGGCATATATTGACAATGCAGAGATCACAACAGAATTTGAGGAAGCGATCGCAAACGAAGAACTGGGAGTCTACTATCAGCCGATCGTAGATTCTGTGACAGGCAAGATCATGTCCGCGGAGGCTCTGATCCGCTGGATCCACCCGAAGAAGGGATTTATCTCCCCGGGGATCTTTGTGCCGAAGCTGGAGGAGGATGGTTCCATTTCCAAACTTGACCGTTATGTATTCCAGAAGGTACGTGCCTATATCCGCGGCAGATACGAGAAGGGACTGGAAGTCGTTCCTGTTTCCATGAACCTTTCCTGGATGGATTTTTATGATGAGACACTGATCGAGGAGATCATTGATTTCCTGGAGCATGCGGAATTCCCGTCCAGGCTGATCCGTTTTGAGATCACAGAGACTTCTTATGCGGCACTCGAGGAGAATGTCGGCAATGTCCTCAACAAGATCAAGGAAAAGGGAGCCTGGATCCTTCTGGATGATTTTGGAAGCGGGTATTCTTCCTTTAATATGCTGCAGAAATTTTCCTTCGATATTCTCAAGATCGACATGTCCTTTACAAGAGAGATCGAAGCGAACTCAAGAACAAGGAAACTGATCCCGCTGATCATAGAAGCAGCTCATGCACTGGATGCCAGAACGGTTGCTGAGGGTGCGGAGACCAAAGAGCAGGTAGAGTTCCTTAAGGAACATGGATGTGACTATATTCAGGGATATTATTTCTACCGTCCAATGAAAAAAGACGAATTTTCTGAGAAACTGGACCAGAATTCCTGAAATCGTTCACAAAACAAACATAAATCTCTGATAAGATGATAGCATTGAAATACAACAAAAGAAATTTTTTGATTGGAGGAATCAGAGATGGAAGCCCCGAAAATTCTTGTAGTAGATGATGAAAGCCGTATGAGGAAGCTGGTGAGAGATTTCCTGGAGAAGAAGAATTTCCAGGTACTTGAGGCAGGCGACGGCGAAGAAGCAATGGATATTTTCTACGAGGAAAAGGATATCGCCCTCATCCTTCTGGATGTCATGATGCCAAAGATGGATGGATGGGAAGTGTGCAGGGAGATCCGTAAGAATTCCAAGGTGCCGATCATCATGCTGACAGCGAGAGGTGATGAGAGGGACGAGCTCCTTGGATTTGACCTCGGAGTAGATGAATACATTTCAAAACCATTCAGTCCGAAGATACTGGTCGCCAGAGTGGAGGCGATCCTTCGAAGGACCGGACAGGACGCAGGCAATGATGTTCTGTCAGCAGGAGGGATCGTGATCGACAAGGCAGCACATCAGGCATCTGTTGATGGTGAGCCGATGGAACTGAGCTTTAAGGAGTTTGAGCTTCTGACTTATTTCCTTGAGAATCAGGGAATCGCTCTTTCCAGAGAGAAGATCTTGAATTCTGTATGGAATTATGATTATTTCGGCGATGCCAGAACGATCGATACGCACGTCAAGAAGCTGAGAAGCAAGATGGGTGCGAAGGGAGAATATATCAAGACTGTCTGGGGAATGGGTTACAAATTTGAGGTGGATGAACAATGAGATTTTTCCACAAAGATACAGATAAGAAGCGGAAGAACAGGAAGTTTCATCCGCTGCGCCGACAGATAGCAGTCCTGTTTATTGGACTGCTTCTTCTTTCTATGGTCGTGATCACCCTGATCAATGGGTTATTCCTGGAACATTATTATATCAGCCGCAAGACAGAGGTCCTGAAGGAAGCAGTAGAGAAGCTGGAGAATCTTGAGATCGAGACGGATTCCGACGGAAACAGCAGTGCAGTTGTTTCTGATGAGATGTTCAAGGACTGTTCAGAGAATAACCTTACGTGGGTGATGAGCACATCAGACGGACAGACGATCTGCTCTGTTGGAAATAATGAGGATATGCTGCAGGCCAGGCTGGTTGGATACGTATATGATCTTGACCAGAAGAAGGGCAAGGAGAAAGTTCTCCAGAAAAATGACAATTATGTGATCCAGCAGGTCAGTGACCGTTTTGCCGGAATGGAATACGTGGAAAGCTGGGGAGAGCTGGAGAGTGGATGCTATTTCCTGATCCGTACTCCTCTTGAGAGCATCCGCGAGAGCGTTGCGATTTCCAACAGCTTTTATTTCTATGTGGGAATCGGGATCATTGCTCTCAGCGGTCTGGTGGTTTGGGTGATCACAAAGCGTATCACGAAGCCGATCAGTGAACTGACACAGCTTTCTACCAAGATGAGTGAACTGGATTTTGATGCGAAATATCACAGCCAGGCGGGCAATGAGATCGATGAGCTTGGAGAGAACTTCAACCGCATGTCTGAACAGCTTGAGAAGACGATCTCCGAACTGAAATCGGCGAACAATCAGCTGCTCAAGGATATTGAGAATAAAGAAAAGATCGACCAGATGCGTCAGGAGTTCCTGAACAACGTCTCTCATGAACTCAAGACCCCGATCGCACTGGTACAGGGATATGCCGAGGGACTGAAGGAAAATATTTCCGATGACCCGGAGAGCAGGGAATTTTACTGCGATGTCATCATGGATGAAGCGGCCAAGATGAATAAGCTGGTTAAGAACCTTCTGACTCTGAACCAGCTGGAATCCGGCAGGGATGAAGTTTCCATGGAGAGATTTGATATCGTAAGTCTGATCCGCGGAGTACTGCAGTCCATGGATATCATGATCCAGCAGAAGGAAGCGAAGGTAAGTTTCGAGGCATCAGAGCCGGTCTATGTCTGGGCAGATGAGTTCAAGATCGAGGAAGTTGTGACGAACTATACCAGCAACGCACTGAATCATCTGAACGGTGAGAAGGAGATCGAGATCCGTGTGATCCCGGAGGATGACCGTGTCAGAGTGACTGTATTTAACACAGGAACACCGATCCCGGAGGAGGATGTTCCGAAACTGTGGAATAAATTTTACAAAGTGGACAAGGCAAGGACCAGAGAATACGGTGGAAGTGGTATCGGGCTTTCTATCGTAAAAGCCATCATGGAAGGCCTGCACCAGCAGTATGGTGTACAGAATTATGACAATGGCGTAGAGTTCTGGTTTACGCTCGACCGCAAAAATGATTAAAAAAGAAGCAGATGTAAAGAAACCACTTTGCATCTGCTTCTTTTTGCGGTATACTTGGACATGATGATCAACATGAATAAAGACAGGATGTGAGATACGAATGATAGGTATTATCGACTACGATGCAGGAAACATCAAAAGTGTGGAGAAAGCACTTGCCTACCTTGGCGAAGAAACCGTTGTATCCCGTGACCCGCAGGTGCTCCTTCGGGCAGACAAAGTGATCCTTCCGGGAGTTGGAAGCTTCGGCGAAGCAATGGAAAACTTACATAAATATGGTTTGGTTCCGGTGATCCAGGACATGATAAAGAAAGGAACCCCGTTTCTTGGGATTTGTCTTGGATTACAGCTTTTATTTGAAAGCAGCGAAGAGACACCGGGCGTAGAAGGACTTGGGATCCTTAAAGGCAAGATCTTGCGTATTCCGCCATCTCCGGGACTCAAGATCCCGCACATGGGATGGAATTCCCTGCACCTTCAGAATAACGGAAGACTGTTTAAGGATATCCCGGAAGATACCCATGTATATTTTGTACATTCTTATTATCTCCAGGCAGAAGATCCGCAGATCGTGAAGGCAGTGACTGAGTACAGCACAACGATCCATGCTTCTGTCGAGAAGGACAATGTATTTGCCTGCCAGTTCCATCCGGAAAAGAGCAGCAAGTACGGACTTAAGATCCTCGAAAACTTTGCGAAACTTGAGAAGGAGGGGAACTGATATGTTTACAAAGAGAATCATTCCCTGTCTGGATGTAAACAACGGACGTGTGGTAAAGGGCGTTAATTTTGTAGATCTCAAAGATGCGGGAGATCCTGTGGAGATCGCCAAAGCTTACGATGCAGCCGGTGCAGATGAACTTGTTTTTCTGGATATCACAGCATCCTGTGAAGAACGTGACACGGTTGTGGATATGGTGCGTCAGGTTGCGGCAAATGTATTTATTCCGTTTACCGTCGGCGGCGGTATCCGTACGGTAGACGATTTCAAGAAACTTCTCCGTGAGGGTGCAGACAAGATCTCTGTCAATTCCGCAGCGATCGACCGTCCGGAGCTTATCACAGAGGCAGCAGAGAAGTTCGGAAGTCAGTGTGTTGTCGTGGCGATTGATGCCAAACGAAGAGAAGACGGCGGCTGGAACATCTACAAACACGGTGGACGTCTGGATACCGGCATTGATGCCATTGAATGGGCCAAAAAGGTCGAGCGTCTCGGTGCAGGTGAGATCCTTCTTACCAGCATGGACTGTGACGGGACCAAAGCAGGATACGATATTGAACTGACCAGAGCGATCGCAGACGCAGTTTCTATTCCGGTCATTGCATCTGGCGGTGCAGGAACTCTGGAACATTTTTATGATGCACTGACAGAGGGCGGTGCAGATGCCGCGCTGGCAGCATCTTTATTCCATTACAAAGAACTGGAGATCCGTCAGGTGAAGGATTATCTGGCAGAGAGAGGGATTTCCGTTCGAAGATAAGAGGTGATAATACATGGCTCCTTTATCGGGAGAATGGCTGGAAGCATTAAAGGATGAATTCCATCAGCCATATTATGCAAAATTATATAAGACAGTTATGCAGGAGTATCAGACACGGAAGATCTTTCCTCCGGCAGATGATATGTTCAATGCATTTCATTTTACACCGCTGAGCCAGGTGAAGGTCGTGATTCTTGGACAAGACCCGTACCACAATGACGGACAGGCGCACGGACTGTGCTTTTCTGTCAAAAGGGATGTCGAGGTTCCGCCGTCACTGGTGAATATTTATCAGGAATTACACGATGATCTGGGATGCTATATCCCGGACAATGGATATCTGGAAAAATGGGCAAAGCAGGGCGTGCTTATGCTGAACACCGTTTTGACTGTCCGCGCACATCAGGCAAATTCCCACCGTGGGATCGGATGGGAGCAGTTTACCGATGCTGCGATTCGGATCTTGAATGAGCAGGACCGTCCGATCGTTTTCCTTCTCTGGGGACGTCCGGCACAGATGAAGAAATCCATGCTCAACAATCCGAAGCATCTGATCCTGGAGGCACCGCACCCAAGCCCGCTGTCCGCGTACAGGGGATTTTTCGGATGCCATCATTTCAGTAAGACAAATGAATTTCTGGTTCAGAACGGACTGGACCCGATCGACTGGCAGATCGAAAATAAAGCAGAACAGGAAAATAAGGAGTAAAAATGAGTCAGAAGAACAATTTAGTCAAAAACGCGTCCTTTCTGATGATCGCGGCAATGATTTCCAAGGTCATCGGATTATTATATAAGAGCCCGCTTTCTTCTATTGTAGGAAATATGGGCATGGGCTATATCAGCCTTGCACAGAATGCCTACATGATCCTTCTGATGATCGCTTCTTTCAGTATCCCGCAGGCAGTTTCCAAACTGATCTCCGAGAGGATTGCTTTAAAAGATTACAAAAATGCACAGAAGATCTTTCGCGGATCCCTGATCTACGCTGCGATCGTAGGCGGGATCGTGGCACTGGTATGCTTGTTTGGGGCGAGATTCATCATCCCGAGCAACCAGCCGAATGCCGTGCTGGCACTCCAGATCCTGTCTCCAACGATCTTCCTTTCCGGAATCCTTGGTGTGTACAGAGGATATTTCCAGGCATACCGAAATATGATGCCGACTTCCATCTCACAGATCCTGGAACAGATCTTTAATGCGGCAGTCAGCCTGATCGCTGCATGGATGTTTATCAAATATTTTGCAGACGGCAGTGATGGAAGTGTCGCAAAATGGGGAGCAGCCGGTTCTACTGTGGGAACGACTGCAGGTGTTGTAACTGCGCTGATCTTTATGCTCCTTGTATACGGAGTCAACCGCAGAGCTATCAAGAGAAGAGTGGCAGGAGATCATTACCATGAAGAGGAAACTTATGGTGAGATTCTGAAACTGATCATCCTGATCGTTTCTCCGATTATCCTGAGTTCTTTTATTTACAATATCAATGGTTATCTCAATGGTGTCCTGTATTCCGAGATCATGGGAAAACATGGCGTGGATTCCGATACGATCAGTATGCTTTATGCAGAATATGCGACTTATTTTATGAGTATCATCAACATCCCGCTGACACTTTCCAGTGCAGCTCCGACATCCATGATACCGGAGGTTTCTGCCCTGTATGCGACGGGTGACATTGACGAGACCAGAAGGAGAGTTGACCAGACAGTCCAGCTTTCTATGTTTATTTCCATTCCGTGTGCAGTCGGACTTGCCGTGCTTGCACAGCCGATCGTGTCTCTGCTTTTTGGCGGAACAAACGGTGTGGCAGGAAAACTCCTGATGCTTGGATCCTTTACGATTCTTCTGAATGGAATGTCAAACATTTCCAATGGTGTCCTTCAGGGTATCGGCAAGCCGAAGATCCCGATGATGACTGCAGCAGTGGCGCTTTTGGTCGATGTGATCGTGGTTGTATTACTTTTGATGTTTACAGATCTTGGCATTTATGCGCTTCTGGTGGCGATGATCGTCTATGCGGTCGTTGTCTGCGTGATGAATGATTTCTTTATGAAAAAATATCTGGATTATAAGAATCCGTGGAAGGCAGCCTATGTAAGCCCGATCCTTGCATCGGTTGTCATGGGTGTTGTGGCAGGTGCTGTATACTACGGACTGCATGTGATCCTGCCGTCAAACTTTATCTGCCTTGGCGTATCCATCGTTCTGGCAGCGGCAGCGTATTTCCTAGCTTATATTCTGGTTGACAAGACTGCTTCCGAGCGCCTTTCCAGAATGCCGGGCGGCGCTTATCTGGTAAGGATCGCAAACAGATTCCACAGATAAAAGGATATGACATAAAATATAATATTCAGGATCAAAAGCATTTTCGGACATGGTTTCGGAGGTGCTTTTTTTCTGCTACTCGGGCAGGAGAGCAACAAATTCTTGAAGTTGGTCATTGTCATTTGTAAAACTTTGTCGTATAATGTTACGGAATTCGATTTGAAAAAACACTTTTTAATAAGAAAGAACACGTTACACATTCATATCTGTATATATACAGTTTTATGACGAGGAGGTCGATTTATTGAATACATACACATTGGGAATTGATATCGGATCTACTACAGTAAAGATTGCGATTCTTGATGAAAACGATCAGCTTCTGTTTGCAGATTACGAACGTCATTTTGCAAACATCCAGGAAACACTGGCTGATCTGTTGGAGAAAGCCCATGCAAAACTTGGAGAGATGACACTCTGCCCGGTGATCACAGGTTCTGGTGGTCTGACACTTGCGAACCATCTGGAAATCCCGTTCGTGCAGGAGGTTATCGCGGTTTCTACTTCTTTGCAGAAGATCGCACCGCAGACAGATGTTGCGATTGAGCTTGGCGGTGAGGATGCCAAGATCATCTATTTTGAGGGTGGAAACATTGAACAGCGAATGAACGGTATCTGTGCCGGAGGTACAGGTTCCTTTATCGACCAGATGGCATCCCTGCTTCAGACAGATGCTACCGGTCTGAATGAATATGCAAAAAATTACAAAGCACTTTATCCGATCGCTGCCCGCTGCGGTGTATTTGCAAAGACGGATATCCAGCCGCTGATCAACGAGGGCGCAACGAAGGAAGACCTGTCTGCATCTATTTTCCAGGCAGTTGTAAACCAGACGATTTCCGGTCTTGCCTGCGGTAAACCGATCCGTGGTCATGTAGCATTCCTTGGCGGTCCTTTGCATTTCCTTTCCGAGCTCAAGACGGCGTTTATCAGGACTCTGAAACTGGATGATGAGCATACGATCGTTCCGGAGAATTCTCATCTTTTTGCTGCGATTGGTTCTGCACTGAATGCGAAGAAAGATGTGACGGTTTCCCTGACAGATCTTAAAGACAGACTGCGTCATTCAATCAAGCTTGACTTCGAAGTAGAGCGTATGGAGCCGTTGTTTGCGACAGAGGAAGATTACGAAGCATTTAACAAACGCCAGTCTTCTTACAAAGTTGCAACAGGCGATCTGGCAAGCTATAAGGGTAACTGCTATCTTGGTATCGATGCCGGATCTACCACGACAAAGACTGCACTGGTAGGAGAGGATGGAAGCCTTCTTTATTCCTTCTACAGTAATAACAACGGAAGCCCGCTCAAGACAGCAATCCGTTCTATCCAGGAAATCTATTCCAAACTTCCGGAAGGCGCAAATATCGCCTATGCATGCTCTACCGGTTATGGTGAGGCTCTTATAAAGGCAGCGCTTCTTCTGGATGAGGGAGAGGTTGAGACTGTATCTCATTACTATGCAGCAGCATTTTTTGATCCGGAAGTAGACTGCATCCTGGACATCGGTGGTCAGGATATGAAGTGTATCAAGATCAAGAACCAGACCGTAGACAGCGTACAGTTAAATGAGGCATGTTCTTCCGGCTGTGGTTCCTTTATCGAGACTTTTGCGAAATCTCTGAACTACAGTGTGCAGGATTTTGCGAAGGCAGCGCTTTTTGCACAGCATCCAATCGATCTTGGAACACGCTGTACCGTATTTATGAACTCCAAGGTAAAACAGGCGCAGAAAGAGGGCGCGGAGGTATCTGATATTTCCGCAGGTCTTGCGTACTCTGTTATCAAGAACGCGCTTTACAAGGTTATCAAGGTTTCTGATGCGACAGAACTTGGCAGGCATATCGTTGTACAGGGTGGTACTTTTTATAATGATGCGGTACTCCGAAGCTTTGAGAAGATCGCAAGCTGTGAAGCGATCCGTCCGGATATCGCAGGTATCATGGGTGCGTTTGGTGCGGCTCTGATTGCGAGAGAGCGTTATGAGACGGGCAAAAAGACAACAATGCTTTCCATTGACAAGATCAATGAGCTGAAATATACAACATCTATGGCAAACTGCCGCGGATGTACCAATAACTGCCGTCTGACCATCAATAAATTTACCGGCGGCCGTCAGTTCATCAGTGGAAACCGCTGTGAGAGAGGTATCGGCAAAGAGAAAAACAAGGATCATGTGCCGAACCTTTATGAATATAAATACAAGAGACTGTTTTCCTATGAGCCGTTAAGCCCGGATCAGGCAACCAGGGGACAGGTGGGTATCCCGCGTGTCCTGAACATGTTTGAGAATTATCCGTTCTGGTATACATTCTTTACCAAACTGAAATATGAAGTGGTGCTTTCGCCGACTTCTACCAGAAAGATCTACGAGCTTGGCATTGAGTCTATCCCGAGTGAATCAGAGTGTTATCCGGCGAAGCTGGCACATGGTCATGTGAGCTGGCTGATCAAAAAAGGTGTGAAATTTATTTTCTATCCTTGTGTTCCGTATGAACGAAATGAGTTCCCGGATGCAGTCAACCATTATAACTGCCCGATCGTTACTTCTTATGCAGAAAACATCAAGAACAATGTGGATGAGCTCAAAGATCCGAGCATCAAGTTTATGAATCCGTTTATGGCATTTACGACCGAAGCGATCCTGACAGACCGTCTGGTACAGGTATTTAAGGATATTCCGGCAGAGGAAGTAAAGGCAGCAGCTCATGCGGCATGGGAAGAACTTGCCCAGGCACGTAAAGATGTGCAGAAAAAGGGCGAGGAGACTCTTCAGTACCTTAAGGATACCGGACGAAGAGGAATCGTCCTTGCAGGCCGTCCGTATCACATCGACCCTGAAATCCATCATGGTATCCCGGATCTGATCAACAGTTATGGTATTGCGGTATTTACAGAGGATTCTATTTCTCATCTTGCAGAAGTAGAGCGTCCAATCCGTGTCAATGACCAGTGGATGTATCATTCCCGTCTGTATGCGGCAGCAAACTTTGTCAAAAAACAGGATAATCTGGATCTGATCCAGCTCAATTCCTTTGGATGTGGTCTGGATGCGGTTACAACAGATGAGGTTTATGAGATCCTCGATGGCAGCGGCAAGATCTATACCTGCCTGAAGATCGATGAGGTGAATAACCTTGGAGCGGCAAGGATCCGTGTACGTTCCCTGCTGGCAGCACTCCGTGCAAAAGATGCACAGCATAAAGAGCGTGAGATCAAACCGTCTTCTATCGAGAAGGTTGTATTTACCAAGCAGATGCGTAAGGATTATACGATCCTCTGCCCGCAGATGTCACCGTTCCATTTCGGAATCCTGCAGGCTGCATTTAATACCTGTGGATATCATCTGGAAGTCCTTCCGAATGATAATAAGCATGCGGTCGATGTGGGACTGAAATATGTAAATAATGATGCCTGCTATCCGTCTCTGATGGTAGTCGGACAGGTTATGGATGCGCTTCTTTCCGGCAAGTATGACCTGAACAAAACGGCTGTCATCATGTCTCAGACAGGTGGTGGATGCCGTGCGTCCAACTATATCGCATTTATCCGCCGTGCACTCAAGAAGACCGGCATGGAGCAGGTTCCGGTTATTTCCATCAACTTAAGTGGTCTGGAAAGCAATCCGGGATTCAAGCTGACGCTTCCACTGATCAAGCGAGTATGCTATGGTGCAGTGTTTGGAGATATCCTGATGAAATGTGTTTACCGCATGCGTCCGTATGAGGTGGAAGAGGGAATCGTCAACCGTAAGCATAAGATCTGGGAGCAGAGGGTGATCTCCTTCCTGACGGGAAGCAGTGTCAGCCACAGCCAGTTCAAGAAGATGTGCCATGAGATGGTACATGAGTTTGATATGATCCCGATCACCGGTGAGAAGAAGCCGAGAGTTGGTATTGTTGGTGAGATCCTTGTCAAGTTCCTTCCGGCTGCGAACAATCATCTGGCAGAACTTCTGGAAGCAGAAGGTGCCGAGGCAGTCTGCCCGGATCTGATCGACTTTATCAATTACTGTTTCTATAACCAGAACTTTAAGTGTGAGTTCCTTGGATTTAAGAAGAATAAGGCTACGATCGCGAACTGGGGCATCAAAGCAATCGAATGGCTCCGTAAGCCGATGAATGAGGCACTGGCGCAGAGCCGTCACTTTACTCCGTCTGCGAATATCGCGGATCTGGCGAAGATGGCAGAGCCGATCGTATCTCCTGGAAACCAGACTGGTGAGGGATGGTTTTTGACTGGCGAGATGATGGAGCTGATCCATGGCGGTGTGCCGAATATTGTTTGTATCCAGCCGTTTGCTTGTCTGCCGAACCATATTGTGGGTAAAGGTGTTATCAAGGAGATCCGGAGGGAGCATCCGGAGGCTAATATTGTGGCAATTGATTATGATCCGGGTGCGAGTGAAGTTAACCAGCTGAATCGTATTAAATTGATGCTTTCTACGGCTGTTAAAAATTTGAATAAAAATTAGTTTTTGGAAAAAAGAAAACCCTTAGGGGGAGCATCTCAGAGTCTGCGAAGGCCGAAGCTCCCCCTAAGAACCCCCTCCTTGGCCCTTAACTTGACCCATATTTATACAAGATAATTTCGATAAGCAAGCAATGAATATAGTACATCCAGTCCTTGCCAGATAGAACGTACTCCAGGCATACCATCGCTCGGTGCACCTTTCGTCCCTCCAAGAACTCCCAGATCATAAA